>VFQN01004292.1_pt1 | contig 19013 bp, 16 predicted proteins | sample 3512371 | NCBI WGS metagenome assembly VFQN01 (sample SAMN10412370, study PRJNA504923) | tailings metagenome | isolation source: Replicate 2 from Balatoc abandoned mine | place: Philippines: Itogon, Benguet | collected 2017-08-28 | reverse complement strand
TACTCACCCACCACGTCGGTGCTCTACGCCATCGGCATGACGATGCTGATGAGCTATCTCACCCGCGAAACCGCGTTGACGCCAAAAAAACTTGTGCGTGCGCTTGCCGATGGATCGCTGCAGTCGCTCACCGCCGCGACGACCTGCGCGACCGCAGGCATCATTGTCGGTGTGGTCACGCTGACGGGTTTAGGGCTGAAATTCTCTTCGATCGTGATCGACTATGCGGGCGGATCGCTGCTTCTGACCGCGATCTATACCGCGCTGATCGTCTGGATCATCGGACTCGCGGTGCCGGTCACGGCCTCCTACATCATCTGTGCCGTGATCACGGCGCCGGCGATGATCAAGCTCGGCGTGCCGGCGGTCGCCGCGCACATGTTTATTTTCTACTACTCGGTGTTGTCGGAAGTCTCGCCACCGACTGCGTTGTCGCCTTTTGCTGCGGCCGCAATCACCGGAGGGGACCCGTATAAGACCACGCTGCAGGCCTGGAAATACACGCTCCCGGCGTTTCTCGTCCCCTTCGTCTTCGTGCTCGATCCGCAGGGCCTTGGCCTTTTGCTGCAACTGCCGAAGGACGGCTCCTGGGTTGACGTGGTGCAGATCACTGCGAAAGCCACGCTCGGACTTGGCGCCTTGGCCTGCGCCGCGCAGGGCTGGGCGCTGCGGCGTACCACGGTGATTGAGCGTGCCGGGCTGACGCTCGCAGGGCTGCTCCTCGTCTTTCCGAGCCTGCTGGAAGCGGTGGTGGAGGCGGTGATTGGCCGCGACATCAGCTACACGGCGGGAATTGGCGTCCTGCTTTTTGCCATTGTATTATTGAAGCAGCGGTTGCAGCCAGAGCCGCAAATCCAGACAAGCGGCCAGTAAGGCCGACACCATAAAACAATCGAGGGAGAAACACCGAATGTCCAAAGCAAACAGTCTAGCGATTACGGCGGCCGTCATTGGTGCTGTCATGAGCGTGACGTTTGGCGGCGCCGCACAGGCGCAGCAGAACATTGCGATCGCAACGGGCGGCACGGGCGGCGTTTATTATCCAATGGGTGGCGGCATGGCGAACGTGCTGTCCAAGCACCTTCCCGGTATTCAGGCAACGGCGCGCGTCACCGGCGGTTCGGTCGACAATCTGAAGCTCGTCGGCACCGGGCAAAGCGAAGTTGCGTTCACGATGGTCGATGCCGCGCGCGATGCGTTGAAGGGTGAGGACAAGTTCAAAGGCAATCCTGTGGAACTGCGCACGCTGATGGTGCTCTATCCTAACCGGATGCATGTGGTGAGCGTGGACGGCAAGGGCATCGAGAAGATGTCCGATCTGAAGGGCAAGCGTGTATCCACCGGTTCGCCGGGGAGCGCGACGGAGGTCATGGCATTCCGCGTCATCGAGGCCGCAGGCCTCGACCGCGACAAGGACATGAAGCGCGAGCGGCTCGGCGTCGCGGAATCCACCAACGCACTGAAGGACGGCAAGATCGATGCCTATTTCTGGGTCGGCGGCCTGCCAACCGCCGCGGTGACGGATCTGGGCGCAACCCCCGGCGTCAAGCTGAAGCTGATCGACCATTCGGAGGTCGTCGCGAAGATGAATGACAAGTATGGCGGGATCTATTCGGAAGGCGTGATCCCGGCGAAAACCTATCCGGGCCAGGATAAGGACAACAAGATTTCTGTCGTACAGAATATCCTGGTTGCTGACGCCAAGATGCCGGAGAAGACGATTTACGACATCGTCAAGACGCTGTTCGAGAAGCGTGACGAGATTGCGCTGTCGCATGGTGAGGCCAAGGCGATTGCGCTCGATACCCAGACCAAGAAGAACACAACAATTCCCTGGCATCCGGGCGCCGAAAAGTACTTCACGGAAGCGGGCGCAAAGATGTAGAGGCGACGCCTTACACTTGATCACGGCGAACGGCCCCGCTTGCGGGGCCGTTTTCGTTTGGTGGACACCGTTGACCAATTCTTTACGTTAATCGCGGGTGAAGGACGATCGCGCGGCGTCCACGTTCCCGAACGCGGTTAACCCGATCGCAACGATAATCCGACAATTTTACGTGAGTGGCTGATCAAGCCGCTGTGTCTGGTTGCGTTGAGTAGCGTTTGTTGCGTCGGTCGCGTTGCGTGAGCGTCAGTATGAAAGCGTCGCGTAAGAGGCCGAGGGGTACGTTCCGCCGTCCCTTCGGCCTCGTACTTTGCATGGTCACCGCGATGCCGAACTCGATCGGGCATCAGGACCTTGCGGCATTGATTGCGCGCCAGCCCGCGGTGACCGAGCGGTGGCGCGCGCATGTGCGAACCTCCACCTTCGGTACGATTCACGCCGCTTCGCTCAGCTTTCCACGTGTGGTCGGTTCGGCGATTCCGGATCCTTATTTTACGCAGCTTGCTGCGGTTGATCCGCGCGCGCTCGAAGCCACGGGTTCGATTCCTCTCAATCTGCCGATCGATCCGGAGATGGCGCCGCCGTCCTACGATTTTCCGACGGTCGATCGCCGCCTGAAGGGCGACCGGCTCGATGTCAGATCACCGGAGGCACCGCCGCGCTTGAAATCACCGGCGAAGTCCAAGGAGATTGCGAACAAGGACATGGACAGCCGCGCGCCGGCTTCCGAGCTGCCGCTGGAGGGGCCACCGTTAAAGCAGGATATTCCGGTCTCCGATGCGAAGCTGCCTAAGGGTGACCGCCTGGCGACAACTCCGGCCGCGACCGGCGAGGATCAGCCTGCTCAGGTCTACCGCCGCTTCGGTATGGTCGCGGGTCAGGCAACGCTGGCAAAGCGTGTCCTCGGAGCGACGCCGCAAAAGTTACTGCAGCAGGCTGCTTCGCCGCCCGCGCCGGCACCTGTTGCGGCAGTGGAAGCGAAAGTCGAGATTGCTGCACCTGCTGGGGTGAGGCCGGCTCGTCGTATGGGGCGTGCGGCCGCATATCTCAACAAGGTCAGAGGCGACGCCGCACGGCGGGCGCTTGCGGTGCGGACCATGCCACCCGAAACGGCAGCCGCTACTCAGCGTGCCGACATCACTGGCCCGCTCGTGCCACCGCCTGCACCGGTCAACGATGCGCCTGCACCGGAAGTCCGGCAGTCGGCGGACATCGCGCCAGTGACGAAGGCGGAAATCGCGGAGCTTGCTCCCGAACAGGCCATTGCAGTGCCTGACGAGCCGCAGCGCGTCGCTGTCGAGGTGCCTCAGGCGCGGCCGGAGAAGACAGCCGATCGTTTCAACGCCGAAGCGGCCGAGAAGCTCGCAAGTTTTGCCAAACCGTCCGCACAGACGCGCGTGTTTTTTGGTACGCGCGAAATGGGGATCGGCCGCAACAATTGGGAAGCGTGGGACGCGGACGAGACGCCTACGGTGCTCGCCCCGCCGCATGTCGACACCGAGATCAAACGTGCCGCGCTCGATCCCGTGCCGAATGCGGAGGACGACAAGGGCGGCGAGACGATCGCCTCAAAGGGTGAGGTGACCGGCGAGGGCAAACGGCCGCGGACGCCGGCAGAGCGCCTCGGTCTCATCGGTGCGGTTCGCGCGAAGCATCAGAAATGTCTCGCCAACGCGATCTATTTCGAAGCGCGTGGCGAGGTCGAACGCGGTCAGATGGCCGTCGCGCAAGTGATCCTGAACCGCGCCTTCTCCGGTTATTACCCGGGCAACGTCTGCGATGTCGTCTACCAGAACGCGCACCGGCATTTGGCCTGCCAGTTCACCTTCGCCTGCGATAATCACCGCGATGTGGTGCGCGATCCGCCGCGCTGGGAGCTAGCCGACCGCATTGCTTCGGATGCGCTTGATGGAAGGTTCTGGCTGCCGGAGATCGGCAAGGCCACGCATTACCACGCGACTTACGTCAATCCGTGGTGGGTGCGCACGATGACCAAGCATTCCCGCATCGGCGTTCACATCTTCTACCGGCCCACCCGCTGGGGTACGCTCGATGAGATCCCGGTCTGGGGCGATCGGCTCGAGGTCACCGGCTCGATCAAGCGGGACGCCGTGTCTGGCGCGCCTGAAAAGAAGAACGACGAAAAGCGCGCAGCCGCACAGCCTGCTTCAACGCCGGCGCGGCGCTCGATCTTCGATCCCGTGGAGCCGATCGAGTTGCCCGGCGGATAACCTCGCTTACATCTCGATGTCGAGCGCAATATCGAGGTTTGGCGCGGAATGCGTAATCGCGCCTGATGAGACGTAATCGACGCCGGTAGCCGCGATCTCCGCGGCATTGTCATGCGTGATGCCGCCCGACGCCTCGATCACCATGCGGCCGTCGACCAGCTTCACTGCGTCCCTGAGCATCGGTACCGTGAAATTATCGACCAGCAAGACGTCGGCGAGACCGGTGTCGAGCACCTCGCGCAACTGATCCATGGTGTCGACCTCTATCTCGATCTTCACCAGATGGCCGACGACGGACTTTGCGCGCTGAAGGGCCGGGCGGATGCCGCCGGCGACGGCGATGTGATTGTCCTTGATCAGCACCGCGTCGTCGAGGCCGAAGCGATGATTGTAGCCGCCGCCGCAGCGGACCGCATATTTCTGCAACGACCGCAGGCCCGGTGTGGTCTTGCGGGTGCACACCAGACGCGTGCTGGTTCCCTTGAGCTTGTCGACCAGTGACGCGGTTGCGGTCGCGACGCCGGACAGGTGGCCTGCGAAGTTGAGCGCAGTGCGCTCCGCGGCGAGCACGGCGCGCGCATTGCCGGTGATCGTCATGAGCGCGGTTTTCTTCTCCACCGCATCGCCATCGCGCGCGTGAGGGACGATTTGGGCATCCGGCGACAGCCGCCGGACGACGGCCTCGACCAGCGGCAATCCGGCGATACGGCCGCCGGCACGTGCAACGACGATCGCGCGCGCTTGCGCATCCTCGGGAACGGTTGCGACGGAGGTGACGTCACCCGCGCGGCCCAGGTCTTCTGCCAGCGCTCGCGCCACGGCATCGTCGATCTCGAGCGGCGAGATGAAGGCGTCGGGGCAATAGAGGGAAGACGCTGGCGGCGCGATCTCGTAGCGGCGTTGCGGATTGAGCATTTCACTCACCCTCAATTCTTCAGGTTGATCATGCGCTCGACTGAGCGGCGGGCCTTGTCGGCGATGATCGGATCGACCACCACTTCATCCTTCATGTAGACAAGACTCTCGAGGATTTTCGGCAGCGTGATCCGCTTCATGTGCGGGCACAGGTTACATGGCCGCACGAATTCGACGTCCGGCAGCTCCGCCTGCACGTTGTCGGCCATGGAACATTCGGTCACCATGACGATGCGCTTCGGCCGCTCGCGTCGAACCCAATCGATCATGTGTGCGGTCGAGCCGGTGAAGTCCGATTCCGCGATGACGTCGGGCGGGCATTCGGGATGCGCGATGATCTTCAGATTGGGGTCGGACTCACGATAGAGCCGCAGCTCGTCGCCGGTGAAACGCTCATGCACTTCGCATGCGCCTTTCCAGGCGATAATCTTTTTCGTCGTCTGCGAGGCGACGTACTTCGCGAGATACTGATCCGGCAGGAAGATAACGGTATCCGAGTTGAGGCTCTCCACTACCTGCAGCGCATTCGACGATGTGCAGCAGATATCGACCTCCGCCTTAACGTCGGCGGACGTGTTGACATAAGCCACAACCGGCACGCCGGGATAGCGCGCGCGCAGAACCCGTACGTCCTCACCGGTAATTGCTTCGGCAAGCGAACAGCCGGCGCGGCTGTCCGGGATCAGCACGGTCTTTTCAGGATTGAGGATCTTCGCCGTCTCGGCCATGAAGTGCACACCGCATTGCACGATCACGTCGGCTTTCACCTTCGTTGCTTCGCGCGCGAGCTGCAGCGAGTCTCCGACGATATCGGATACGCAATTATAGATTTCAGGCGTCTGATAATTGTGGGCGAGGATCACGGCGTTACGCTCGCGCTTCAGCTCGTTGATCGCCTTCACGTAAGGAGCAAAGACCGGCCACTCGACGGCAGGAATGACAGTCTTGATGCGCTCGTAGAGAGGAGCGGTTTCGCGTGCGACCTGCTCGTTCCACTCCAGCTTGGGCATAGGCAGCACGCCATATTTGCGCGCAGCCGCATCCGACGCGACGGGTAATGCGCCGCCGGCTTGCGGACGCGCATTGATGGGACCCTGCAATTCGAGGAGCGGCATGTTGGCCTCCCGTAGCGTCCATGTTCGGAGCATCGGATATACTCACATTGAGCATATCTAGGTACAAAAACGACCGGCGCCAGCCGCCGGTTCCTCGGACCCTTTATTCTCAATCCGAGCAAAACCTATATAGCATCAACCTGACGCTCGCGCCAGCCCCTTTCGCCATAGCGATTCCATCACAGGCGCCCCGCGACCTGCCATAAAGCAAGCGCGGCGGCGTCTGCTTGTTCCTGATGCCGGAGGCTGGCTCAGCGCGGCCGGCGAGAGACCGGCACGCCACCGCGCATCTGGATCTGACAGGCGGGTGTCAGTCTTTTCAGGTTTCGCGAGAGGCAATTCTCGATCATATGCACGATCGGAATGAATTCGCTGCAAAACCGGAATGCGTCGCCTTCGCAGGCTTCACGCTGGGCAACAGTGCCTTGCGCCGACGCCTTGCCGGTCATCGCGCCGCAAGCGGCGGCACAGACGAGCAGCAGGACGAAAACTCCGCGACGGAACGGTTTGGTCATGATCAGGCCCCCATTTTCGAATCTCCCGGAGTGTACACGATGCCGCGCTCCGGCCGAACGGTGCAGCGCCACGACGCCGCGTTCGTGAGCCATGAGCGAAACGGATAGGGTCCATCACCAACTTTCGTTAGGGTTGGCGGTAGCGCCTCACTATGTTGCCGTCGGGTGTGGCGCCTTGCCGCAAGGTTTTCCGGGTAGCGAAAGATGGCAGACAGCACGGCGAGCGCACCGCGCGCTTTATCGACGGCGTGGCGCACGCCGCTCATCGTGATCCTGGCGGGTTGCGCGATTTCACTCATCACCTTCGGCCCGCGTTCGGCGACGGGATTGTTCATGCAGCCTGTCAGCGCTGCGAATGGCTGGGGTCGGGACGTCTTCGCGCTCGCTTTCGCGGTGCAAAATCTGCTGTGGGGCATAGGCCAGCCGATCGCCGGCGCGATAGCGGATCGTTACGGCACGTTCCGTGTCCTTTGCGGCGGCGCGTTGATTTACGCCGCCGGCCTTGTTCTGATGGTCTATTCCTCCACGCCGCTCACGTTCAACATTACGGTCGGCGTGATGATCGGCTTCGGGTTGTCGGGCTGTTCGTTCAATCTCGTGGTGGCGGCGCTGGGTAAGCTTGTTCCCGAGAATAAGCGCTCCTTCGCTTTCGGAGCCGGCACTGCGGCCGGGTCATTCGGGCAGTTTCTGTTCGCTCCGCTCGGCGCTGCGTTGATTGCCGGTTATGGCTGGTCGCTGGCGCTGTTCGTATTTGCGGCGGCGGTGCTGCTCGTGATCCCGTTCTCGATCGTGCTGGCGACGCCTCCTGCAAGTACAACGACTCCGATTGGCGCCGACGCGCCGCAATCCTTGAAGCACGCGCTCAAGGAAGCTTTCGCACACCGCTCCTATGTTTTGCTGGTGCTTGGTTTCTTTACCTGCGGATTTCAGCTGGCCTTCATCACCGCGCATCTGCCGGCCTATCTCGTCGACCGCGGCCTGTCGGTGCAGATCGGCGGGTGGGTCATCGCCACGATCGGTCTTTTCAACATCGTCGGATCGCTGACCGCAGGTTGGGCGGGCAACAGGATGCCAAAACGCTACATCCTGTCGTTCCTTTATTTTCTGCGTGCGGCGTCCATCGCGGTGTTCATCGCCGTCCCGCTCTCGACAACATCGGCGCTTCTGTTTGCGGTCTCGACCGGCCTGACATGGCTTTCGACCGTTCCGCCGACATCCGGACTGGTCGCGCTGATGTTCGGGACTCGCTGGCTGGCGATGCTGTTTGGCTTTGCGTTTTTCAGCCACCAGGTCGGCGGCTTCCTGGGCGTTTGGCTGGGCGGGCTGGCCTACGAGATGACGGGCTCCTACAATCTGGTCTGGATATTGTCGATCGCGTTTGGCGTAGCATCCGCGATCATCAATCTGCCCATAGTGGAGGAGCCGGTGAAGAGATTGTCTCGACCGATACCGGCCGGAGTTTCGTCATGAGCGCCGGACTGCAGCGTGCGGCCTGGCAATCGATTCCTCTTATTATCATTTGTGGCTGTCTCATCGCGATGCTGGGCTTTGGTCCGCGTTCGACGATGGGATTCTTCCTGACGCCGATGTCGACGGCGAATGGCTGGGGCCGCGATGTCTTCGCGCTCGCGATTGCGGTGCAGATGTTGCTCTGGGGCGCGGCCCAGCCGTTCGTCGGTGCGATCGCCGACCGCTTCGGGCCGGTGCTCATCCTGTCGATCGGCGCATTGCTTTACGCCGTCGGCTTCGCGTGGATGGTTTTCGCCAAGACGCCAGGCGAGATGTATCTCTCCGCCGGTGTGATGATCGGGTTCGGGCTCGCTGGCGTGTCCTTCACCGTCGTCATCGGAGCGTTCGGCAAGCTGTTGCCGGTCGAGTGGCGTGCCTTGTCATTCGGGGTCGGAACCGCGGCAAGTTCGTTCGGGCAATTCCTGTTCTCGCCGCTGGCCGTGGCGCTGAACTCGGTGTTCGAGTGGCACACGACGCTGCTGATCTTTGCCGGCGTGATCCTGCTGATCATGCCGTTGTCGCTCGGGCTCGCGGTGCCGCGCTCTGTCGAAACGCCGGCGCAAAAGGCCACTCAGCAATCGGTCGGGGCCGCTCTTCGCGAAGCCCTCGGGCATCCGAGTTTCGTGCTGCTGGTAGCCGGCTATTTCAGTTGCGGCTTTCAGGTGTTTTTCGTCACCGTGCATCTGCCGGCCTATCTCGTCGATCGTGGTCTTTCGGCAGACCTCGGTGCCTTCGTGATAGCGACCATCGGCCTGTTCAACATCATCGGTTCGATCAGCGCGGGCTATCTCTCGAACGTCGTTCCGAAACGCTACATTCTCGCGACCATCTATTTCCTGCGCGCGGTAGCGGTCATCATCTTCATCTCGGTTCCGGCGACGACAGTGACATCGATCGTGTTCGGCGCCGTGATGGGACTGCTATGGCTGTCCACAATCCCGCCGACAAACGCGCTCGTGGCGGTGATGTTCGGAACGCGGTGGCTCTCCATGCTCGCGGGCTTTGCGTTCTTCAGCCATCAGGTCGGGGGCTTTCTGGGCGTATGGCTCGGCGGCGCGCTGTTCGAGCGTCTTGGGTCCTACGACCTCCTATGGTGGCTCTTCATCGCGCTCGGCCTCGTGTCGGCGCTGATCAATCTTCCCATCAAGGAACAGCCGGTGATGCGACCGGCTGCCGCGGCAGCCTGATCTCATCGCCGGGCTTGACCTGGCGATCCATCGGGCGAAGAAATTGGATGCGCGGGGCACAAGCGAGCGAAGCGGCGCCTGCCTTGAGGCGGCGAGCCCGCGCATGACGCCGGGAGAGATCTGTGTCCACATTCAAAGCCATCGTCATCGACAAGGCCGAAGGCGGCCAGACCGTCGTCCTGAAGGACTTCGACGAGAAGGATCTGATGGAGGGCGATGTGACCGTGAGGGTCGAAGCCTCCACGATCAACTACAAGGACGGTCTCGCCATCACCGGCAAGGCGCCGGTGGTCCGGCGCTTCCCGATGATAGCCGGCGTGGATTTCGCCGGCACCGTCGAACAGTCTTCGAATCCGGACTGGAAGCCCGGCGACAAGGTCATCTGCAACGGCTGGGGTCTCGGCGAAACCCATCTCGGCGCTTATGCGCAGAAAGCGCGGGTCAAGGGAGAGTGGCTGGTTCGCCTTCCGGCGACGATGAGCGCGCGCGATGCGATGGCGATCGGCACCGCGGGCTACACCGCCATGCTTTGCGTTATGGCGCTGGAGCAGGCCGGGGTCACTCCAGACAAGGGCCCGGTGATCGTGACGGGCGCGGCCGGAGGGGTTGGCTCTGTCGCCGTCGCTCTGTTGTCCAAGCTTGGCTACAACGTCGTGGCCTCGACCGGACGGACGCAGGAAGCGGATTATCTCAAGGGCTTGGGGGCCACGGACATCATCGATCGCAAGGATCTCGCGGGTCCGGCCAAGCCGCTCGCCAAGGAGCGTTTTGCCGGCGCTGTCGATTCGGTTGGCTCGACCACGCTCGCGAATGTCCTGTCGATGACGCGGTATGGCGGCGCCGTGGCGGCCTGCGGCCTCGCGGGCGGTATGGATCTGCCGACCAGCGTCGCGCCGTTTATTTTACGCGGGGTGTCGCTTTTGGGCATCGATTCCGTGATGTGTCCCATTGAGAAACGCATCGCCGCCTGGAAGCGTCTGGGAACCGACCTGGACCGTCAGAAACTGGCCGCAATGACCACTGAAATTCCGCTCGACGCCGTCATTGCGACTGCTCCGTCGATCATCGAAGGAGGGGTGCGCGGCCGAATCGTGGTCAATATCGGGTAAACGCATTCAGCATTTAGCTACGAAGTTCGGGCATATTTACCGTCCGTTATGGTAAGAGACGGGTTAAAAGGACCGCGTCTCGAATTGGGGGTCGGCATGTTGCGTTTCGGAGCCTTGATCGCGGTGGCGGCGTTTGCGGCGCTTCCCGCCCATGCCCAGCAGATGAATGCGCGCGAAGCGCGCGCTTTCGTCGTCGGCAAGATGTTTTCTTACCAGTGCTTCGAGGGGACGCGCGGCGCCGGGCGGATCACGGACAGTGGTGCTGTCGCCGGCACCATCCAGTTCCGTGGCAACGGTGCGACCCGCTACGCGATGCTGCCACACAACACCATCCGGGTCGTCGGCGAGCGCGTCTGCGCGTCGGTCAAGGGGCTGCCGTTCGAACCCTGCTTCAACCTGATCAAGACCTCCCACAACAGTTTCCGTGGCTCGGTATCCGGAATGGGCTTCGCCTATTGCGACTTCGTGCGCCGCGATCGTCCGATGATCGCGTCCGTCGAGCCCCGGGGGCGCGTTGGCGCTCCGATGCGACTTGACGGCGACACCGAGACCACCGCATCGGTGCCGTTCCCGAAGCCGATCAAGAGCAGCGATCTTCCGCCTGTGGAGGCAAAGCCGGCGCAGCCCAGCGCCGAGGTCTCGGCATCGGCCGGTGTGACGCCCGAGGAAAAGCCTCAGCTGCGCTCGACGAAGGATTGAGCGCTTTCAGCTGAACGCACGCTGCCGCGGCCAGGACGCGGCGCTAACCCTTCGCCGGAAAGATCATGCATGTCGTAGTGGCATGCGCGTAGAGCTTGCCTCCGGCATCCTTGATGTCCCCTTCCGACGTTGCGACCGTGCGCCCACGGTGGATGACCCGGCCCTCCGCGCTCACGATTCCGGTCTTCTGCGTCAGCGGGCGCACGAGGTTCACCTTGATCTCGAGCGTCGTGTAGGTTTCGCCTTTCGCCAGCGTCGTATGGATCGCACAGGCCAAAGCTGAATCGAGCAGCGTCATGGCGAAGCCGCCGTGCACCGTGCCGATCGGGTTGTAATGCCTGAATTGCGGTTCGCCCGTGAATACGGCGCGTCCCGCATCCACCTCGCTCAATGTAAAGCCCAGCGTCTGCGTGATCGGCGGCGCTGGATATTTGCCGTTTATCAATCCGCGCAGGAACGTCAGCCCGTCCAGTTGCCGCAGCGTCTCGACCGGCACGACGCCGTAGGTGATGTCATTCATCGGTGCACCCGGGATTGCTATGCTGATGGTTCGGCCGTCGCTGCCTGGCGCAGACGCGGCGGGAACAGCAGGCGCTGATAGAGCCAGCCGATTCCCATTAACGTAAGGCCGAGGCAGATGAGCGACAGCGCGCGGAACACGCCCTGCACGCCGGCGAGATCGTAAAGGAAAACCTTGCCGACGGTGAGCAATACGACCGCGGCTGATGCAAAGCGCGCCGGCTGGGATTTCAGCGCGATGCCGATCAGCAGCAGTACGACGCCGAAGGCCAGCCACACCGCCGAATAGGCGTATTGTTCGGCATCGCTTGCGCCAAAGCCTTTTATCACTGGCCCGTGGAAGATCGTCCGGACCTCGAGCGTCAGATACACCAGCGTGAGGCCAATCGCGGTGATCGCCGCGAGCATGTAGGGCAGGGCTGGCCGTTTGTCGCGTATAGTCCGCGCAAGGATCGCAAACAGGAGAGCGGGAATTCCATAGCCGAGCAGAAGCACGTTGAAGAACGCACCGCCGACAGCCTCACCGGTGAAGACCGGATTGAAATGGATGCCGATGCTGACCAGCGCGCCGATGAAGGCCAGCGCACCGAGAACACGCGCAGCGACATCGTGAACGATGCTTCCGGTGCGGACGCGCACATGTTCGAGCCCGATCGTCATCGCGAGCGCGGTCGAGACCTGAAGGCCGATCTCTGCGAGGCTCGCGGATGGACGATAGATATCGCCGTCATTCATGAAATGACGGATCTCGAGCATGAAGGTGAGGGCGGTGAAGGTGATCGCCGCGGATTCGACGCTACGCGATGCGAGATCGTCATTGCGCCGTCTCAGGATTCGGCCGCCGATCCAGAACGCCAATGCCGGTACGCCGTAGCCCCATAGCAGCCAGTTGACGATCGGTGTCGTGCCGACGTCGTCGCCGACGATGCGCGGGTCCCACAGGATGCGTCCGATCACGAGAACGACCAGCACGATGCAGACCTGCCGGAGCAATGGCAGCGGGCGCTTGTCGGCAACAAAGGCGACGCCCGGCACCATCAATGCGAAGGCGACGGTGAGCCAGCCTCGCTCCAGTGTGAAGGTAAGAGTGAGAGACAGCGCCGCTATCGCACCCACGGCGAAGATAGCCGTAGCTGCCGCGCCGCCCGGCGCAAGCGTGCGGCGGTTCAACCATTCTGCCGCCGCAGCGAAGAGTCCGGCGATCAGCAATGCGAGACCCGCAAACGGGATCGAGCGCACGAAGCCCGTGATCCCGTAATAGAATGCAATCAGCATCAGCAGTGGCGTCAGCACGGCCATGCCGGCCCAGAGCATGGCGGCATAGGGATGCCGCAGGCGTCCCTGCGCGGCATAACCCGCCAGCCCGAACAGTAATGCGAGCCCGGCACCGAAAATCACGTGCGCGCGCAGGCCGTCCAGCTTTGCGACCGGCGGCACGGCGGAATAGGGGCCACCCGGCGAAGCCACCGTGACGAAATAGTCCGACACCGACCAATGCCCGGCCACCAGCATGCCCGCGACGGCGGCCGCGACGAGCGCCGGAGTTACGGATTCGCTGCGCCATGCCGCGGCAACCGTTGCGGCGCACAGCACGAATAGGGTGATGAGAGCCGGAGTGTCATGGCGATTGGCGATGACAAGAAGAAGCGCCCCCAGCAGATAGCAAGCCAGTACGCCGCTCGAGAGCAGGTCGAGCCGCGCCCCGTTCGTATCGGGGCCGAACAGCACGCCGCTTGCGATCAGCCCGACCGCGAGCGCGAAGCCTGCCAACAGGTGGAATATCTGCGGGTAGAAAGCGCCGCTTTCTCCCAGTGGCAGAACGAGCCAGATCAGCGAGAAAATTGCTGTGGCGACCGCAAGCCCGGTCCATAGCCGTGCACGCGCAAGTGAGAATGCCGCGGCAGTGACGACAGCAAGGTACACGTATAGCGCCCAGTAATTCGGCTGATCGGAACTGATCAGCGCGGGTGTGACGAAAGCGCCGATCAGTCCCAGTCCGGCAAGCGCCGGTCCGTGCAGCAATGCTGCCGCGAGCGTTGCGAGCGCCACCGCGCCCAGCAACACGAAGGCAGGGCCGGGCGGCAGAAAATTGTAGAGCGCAAAGGCTGCGTAGATCACGGCATAGGCGACGGTGGTGCCGGCCGCGGTCAGCACGCTCGGAATATGGGCCGTATTGAATTGCGCAAAGCCCACCAATATTTCGCGCCGCCTCGCATATTCGCCGAGACCCACAAGCACCAGCGCCAGCAGGCCGCCGAGCATGATGCGCATCCCCGGCCCGATCAGGCCGGCCTCGATACTGTAGCGGACGAGGAAAATGCCGCCGAGCCCGAGTGCAATGCCGCCGATCCAGACAACCCACTGCGTGCCGAAACGGCGTTCAAAATCACCGTAATCCGGCGGCGTGGCCGGGTTCGCTGGCGGTTCCGGCGCGTTCTGGCGGCTCGCCTCGGGGAGTGGGTCGACGACTTTCTCAAACTGGGCCGGTTCGCCGACAGATGCCGGCGGGGAAACGGGGACAGGCGGCGGTTCAACGGGTGCGCCACGCTCGACCGCAGGATGCTCGCTCAGATCCGTCCGGGCCGAAATTTGCGTGGCCAGATTGTCGAGGCGGGCCACGGAGGCTTCCAGCTTGCTCAACCGGGCGCGCATCCTCGAGACGAAAACGAGCAACACCACAAGCGCGATGAAGCTGAGAACTTCCATGAGAATCGCCCACCGTTAAGTCGGGAACTCTATCCTCAGGACCCCAACCGTGAAACGGTGGCGTCGCGCGCGAAGCGCCACCCGCAGCGTCAGCGCCGCACGCCCAGCCGGAGTCCCGGCGCGTGCCGTTCCTGCATTACTTCGCGGCGGAAGCGGAACAGCGCGGCCGGTCTGCCGCCGGTTGCGGTCGTCATATCGCCGGTTGGCTCGACCAGGTCGGTTCCCTCCACGAGCCTGCGAAAATTCTGCTTGTGCAGATGGCGGCCGGAAATCGCCTCAACCGTCCGCTGCAGTTCGGTGAGCGTGAATTCCGGAGGCATGAGTTCGAACACGACGGGGCGGTATTTCAGCTTTCCGCGCAGCCTGGCGATCGCGGTTGCGAGAATGCGGCGGTGATCGAAGCGCATCGATTCGCCAAGATGGCCACGCACGTCCGCGACCCGGCCGTCGCGTTGTGCTTCCTCGATCAGTCCGGCGCTGTAAAGAAGTTCGTAGCGCTCGAGGGTCTTCTCCTCGTCCCATGCGGTCCCGCCCTTGCCGAAGCAGAGCTGAAGCCGCTCGGTGCGGCCTGCGCCGCTGCGCGCCCATTTTGTCAGAGCCGGCATGATGGCCTCGTCGAGGATAGCCGGCCGCCCGTTGCGCCAGTCCTCCCATGGGAAGAAGCGGTACCAGGGCTGGAAGCTCGCACCCGCCGCGCGCAGGCTCGCGACATTCTCCGGCACGCGCGTGAGTGCGAGGTAGCCGACCGACACCATGTGCGGGCCGGTGTCGCCAATCCGCGCATGGCGCCCGCGGTCACCGAACGTATAGAGCTGCTCGACATAACCGACATCAAGCGCGGTCTGCGCCGTCACCCATTCGCGCAGTCCGATTTCAAAAGTGCGGTGCGACAGCGGATCGAATACGCCGGATGGCAGGCCGGCGGGCTGATCCTTGTGCCCGGACTCGCCGGCGACCAGCACTTGCGGCTCCTCTTCGGTGACCGCGACGATGGCGGTGGTCAGGCCGATTTCGAGCGGGGTGAGCGCCATGCGGCCATCACTCGAGGTCGAGCGAGAACGGATGGCCCTCATAGGCCGCGCGTCCCGGACCGATTGCGCGGATCGCGTTCGTCATCCGGCCATTGCGGCCGAGGATATCGTCGGCCAGCGAGACAAGCCGGATATTCGGCTGCGCGGTCGGCGAGAACGAACGGATCGCACGCGCAATGCTCTCTTCATCGCGCTTCGGGTTCAGCGCGCAGGCGGTGATGAAAGCACCCGCGGTGGACCGGCTGATTCCGGCATAACAATGCACCACGATCGGCGCGCTCCGGTTCCAGCTTGTCACAAAGGCGATCAGCCTTTCGACATGCTTCTCGTTTGGCGGCACATAGCCGTCCATCACCGTTACGATGTCATCCATGTCGAGAAGGAGATGGTCTGCTTCTTCGATCGAAGGCGGCCGCTTCACCATGGCGACGTCCTTCATCAGCGTTACGACATGTTTCGCGCCGGTCTCCATGACCGTCGGGTGCAGGCGCGCGAGCGAGCAGACGTGGATCATTGGCGGGTATCCGATTCGGTACAGGATATAACCACGCCGTCCCGGACGGAAAAGTGTCAGCCCAGCAGCTTCGTAAATCGCTCCAGGTAGCGCGTCTCCGCGGTCTCGGCGGGCCACGGGGTCAGGTAATCGCGTTCCAGCGCGGGCGACAGCACGGGCGGCGTACCGAAAAACCTGCGCGCCTCGGCCTCGGAAAATCCCGCCAGCCGGGTGGCCTCCATATAAGCGGCGGCGCGGTCGGCCTTCTTCACGGTTTTTTCCTGCGCGGGGGGGAGGTGCGCCGGCAGGCCAAAGCGCAGATGGATCGCTGAAAGGAGCCTGCTCTCCACCACCTTGTAGGAATCTCCGATCACCGTCTTGAATGGTGTGATCATGTCGCCGACCACATATTCCGGCGCGTCGTGCAGCATGATCGCGAGCCGCAGCCTGTCGTCGATCGGGCCCTGCTGGCGGGCAATGGTGTCGACCAGCAGCGTGTGCTGCGCGACCGAGAAGATATGCGCACCCTTGGTCTGGCCGTTCCAGCGCGGCACCCGCGCGATGCCGTGCGCGATGTCCTCGATCTCGATGTCGAGCGGAGAGGGATCGAGCAGGTCGAGCCGCCGGCCCGACAGCATCCGCTGCCAGGCGCGGGGCTTGGCGGATGCGCGCGCGGGCTTCGCATCCTTTCGCGCCATGCTCATGTCTTCGTGCGTCCGAGCTTTGCGCAGGCTTCGTGCCGGTGACACGTCACCAGATGATCGTTGACCATCCCGACGGCCTGCATGAATGCGTACACGATGGTCGGTCCGACGAACTTGAAGCCGCGCGCGGCGAGATCCTTCGAGATCGCGCGTGACAGCGGCGTCTCGGCGGGAACGGACTTCAGAGTCTTGAACTCATTGACTTTCGGCCGCCCGTCGAGATGGCTCCAGAGCAGGTTGGAGAACCCGTCGCCCTTTTCCATGATGTCGAGATACGCACGTGCCGAGCGCACCGTGCCCTCGACCTTCAGCCGATTGCGGACGATCCCGGCATCCTGCATCAGCGCCTCGATCTTTCGCGGGGTATAGCGCACGATCTTCTCCGGCTCGAAGTCGTCGAACGCTTTGCGGAAATTGTCGCGCTTGCGCAGGATGGTGATCCACGACAGGCCGGCCTGAAAGCCATCGAGGATCAGCTTCTCGAACAGCGCGCGATCGTCATATTCGGGTACGCCCCATTCTTCGTCGTGATAGCGGACGTAGAGCGGGTCCTCCTTCGGCCAGGGACAACGAACGATCCCGTCCGCGTGCTTGATCGCTTTCATTCAGGTTTTCGCGTCTTTCATGAAGTCGCCGATAGCGCCGTCGCGCAATCTCATCGGTATTCCGCCGGCAATCAACGGCACGCCCGCGGCCATGGCGTCCGCCACGCGATCGACGCGCAGCATTGCGAGGCCGAGATGGCCTGCGGACGAACCCATCGTGCCGACATTTTTCTCGCCCGCCATCACCGGGCTGCCGTCCTCGGCGGCGTGGGCATCGAACGCCACCGGTACGATGCGGTTGCGTGCGGTGCCGCGATGCTCAACCCGCGACACCACTTCCTGCCCGATGAAACAGCCTTTCTTGAAATCGACGCCGCCAAGCTTGTCGAGGTCGGCGTCATGCGGAAACACATCGCCATAGATGAAATCGACGCCGCCGCGCGGGACGCCAAGCGCGATACGATGAGCCTCGTATTCGGATGCCTCCACGAGGTCGGCACCGAGATCCTGTGCAGCCTCTTTGGTGACCTCGGCAGGCACCAGCAAGCGCTGCCCCAGCGCCGGGAGCCGTGGATCACGATAGTCGAGGCCGTACTCGGTTGCGCCGATGCCGTCCCATGCTGCGAGCACCGACAGCGCCTCGAGCGGCTCGATCGTCACCTTGGTGCGCAGCTTGTAGAAGCCGAGCTTCTGCGCGAGGTCAGGAACCAGCGCTTTCGGGGCGTCGATGAAGAAGCCGCCGCCGTCCTCCGCCGGCGCTTCCACCACGAAGAAATCCACGATGAGCTTGCCCTGTGGGGTCAGCAGCGCCGCATAGCGGGCATGCCCGGGCGTCAGGGTCTCGATATTGGCGGTGACGAGATTGTGCAGGAAATGGCGCGCGGGCTCGCCGCTGATCCGCAAGACGCCACGATCGGTGAGAAGGGCCGCTTTCATTGTTTTTTCAGTCTAAATCCCGGTGCGCAATCGGCCGTTTCCGTCTTGCCAGAATTTGTGGTGAAACGTAAGGCGCTGTTCAAATCCTTCCACCCGCATCACCGGGGAAAGCGATCCGATGGACCTCCGATGACCCAGACCTACGATACGATTTTCCGTGGCGGCACGGTGGTCAACCAGGACGGCGAGGGCGTTCGGGACATCGGCGTCCGCGCCGGCCGGATCGCGGAGATCGGCGATTTGTCGCGGGCCTCGGCAGGCGAGACGGTGGATTGCCGCGGGTTGCATGTGCTGCCCGGCGTGATCGATACCCAGGTGCATTTCCGGGAACCGGGTGGCACGCACAAGGAGGACCTCGAATCCGGTTCGCGCAGCGCCGTCATGGGCGGCGTGACCGCCGTCTTCGAGATGCCGAATACGGACCCGCTGACCATTTCGCCGGAGGCTCTGGCCGACAAGGTCAAGCGCGGGCACCATCGCATGCATTGCGACTATGCCTTCTTCATCGGAGGCACCTACGACAACTACAAGCACCTTCCCGAGTGGGAGGGGCTGCCGGGCTGCTGCGGCGTCAAGGTCTTCATGGGTTCCTCCACCGGTTCGCTTCTGGTCGAGAATGAGGACGGACTTCGCGACATCCTGAAGGTGATCCGCCGGCGGGCGTCGTTCCATGCCGAGGACGAGCCGCGGCTGAACGAGCGCAAACCGTTGCGCGTCGAAGGCGATGCATCCTCGCATCCGGTCTGGCGCGATGCGGAGGCCGCGATGATCGCAACCGAACGGCTGGTGCGTGTCGCGCGCGAGACCGGCGCGCGCGTGCATGTGCTTCATATCTCGACCGCTCAGGAAATGGCGTTCCTGAAGGATCACAAGGATGTCGCCTCGGTCGAGGTGACGCCGCATCATCTCACGCT
>VFQN01004291.1_pt1 | contig 19020 bp, 37 predicted proteins | sample 3512371 | NCBI WGS metagenome assembly VFQN01 (sample SAMN10412370, study PRJNA504923) | tailings metagenome | isolation source: Replicate 2 from Balatoc abandoned mine | place: Philippines: Itogon, Benguet | collected 2017-08-28 | reverse complement strand
TGCCTGTGCTGGTTGGGCCTTGGACTCCCGCTGGCCTGTCCCTTCCCGTCTCCTTACCTGTAAACCTTTCCACAGAAAAAAAAATATATATTGTCCATGATGAGAAGTTAAGGAAGCATGAGGGCCGTACTTTGCAAGCTCCTGCAGGCATAGCGGCAACGGTGTTCCCAAATCCGTGCCAGAGCGCACCAGGTACTGACCCATTGAGATACAACACATTATGCTTGCGCAACCAGTCACAGGTGGCTTGGCATCTCTCCCGCCTGCTCCGGCTGGACAGCTAGGCAGCTTCAAAACGTACCGGTACTACCTAAGTAGTGCGACGACAGGGCGACAGGACATAGCACATTTGCATGACCACAAGCCTGGCACATTGCCGCAAGCATGTGTCAGCTAGTACACCATGGGGATAAGCAAACGCTCATAAACAAGGAACTCGAGTGCTCTTCTGCAGGGCCACAGGTGCGCACATTACGGGAAGTGCCCTTTTTTGCAGTGAGGCGCATCAGTAAGCGAAACCAGACCGCCCGTGCGGCCGGTTACATGCCGCCGTGCACCCTATTTGTGCAAATCTATGCATGCAGCCGAGCAAATATCCAATAAAGTGTAGTACAGCAGGGCAACGCACTTCCACGCATACATGCACAGCTGCACGTATCACAGTGTGCAGCATTACCCACGCTGTATGAAGCAAGTGGTTACCCTGGCAACGTCACCCTGGCAACCCTAATGCATTCAGTCCCAGCTCGACAATCCACGCACAAGCAGGAAAGCAGTTAATCGAGTGCGCAAACAGCATTGTAGTTCATCAGATTCAGGCCCTCCAGGATTGAACTACATTATCCAGGCCGGTCCCCTCATCGTGGCCGGGCCACTGTCATGGTGAGGTCCTTCCACTGTGGTGGCTGACAGCTTTTCTTCCAATTCCCAGTTACGAAACTGCGTAGCGGCATGCAAACCTCGAGCAAATTCACATGTGCGCTGCATCACAAGCTAAGCACACAACCACAGGGACACCGCTCTCCCCCGGTGCTACTGGTCGTGCTGCAGCTGGTGGTGGTGGTGATGGTGATGCTGGCGGCAGGTGGTTGCGCTGCACCTCGCAACCACCTGCAACCCCTGCCGCAAGCCCTGTCCCAACCCCACACAGCCCGCCTTCCCTAGCCTTGCACCGACCATGCACCGACCATGCACCGACTTAACTTTGCACCGACCATGCACGCCCTTGATTGTCGTGTCTCCGTGCCGAGGCACCAACCCATGCTCCAGACCCCAGCACTACCCTGCAACGTCATGACGGTCCCGGGCCCTGCTGCCAGGGCGCCCAGCCCTGCCGCTGCTGCTGCTGGGTCCTCAGGTGCCCTGCACCCGTAGGTGCCTGTGGGAACCCACCCACGGACGTCGCAGCCTCCTGCTGCTCTTGCAGCAGCTGCAAGAAGCCCTCAAACCCGCTGGCGTTCGGGAGATGGCTGGTCTGGGGCAAGCCGCCAACGTGACCGCTCCCACCGCCGCCAAGGTGCGCCGCCGTGGCCGCTGCCGGCAGTGGCGGTGCTGCCGCCGCGGCAACAGAGTACCCCGTTGCGCCGCCGCCGGCCCCGCGCACCGCAGCTGCTATCGCAGCCGCAGTGGTCATCTGGGCCAGCTCCCCGGGGGCCATCTCGCCAATCGTCGCAACCACCTCCGAGAAGTTGGGGAAGCAGGGGTAGGCCTTTACGGCCATTCGGGCCACCTGAACTATGCTGAGCACGCGGCCCATGAGGAAGCCCCGCAGCAGCACGTGCGCAGAATTCTCCTGCCGCATACTGCGTTCCAGCGCAGGGAGGACCTCCTGGGGAGACGGAAGGGAGGCGGGGACAGCACACGATGTGTGACACGACACTACAAGATGTCTAACGGAGGTATCATGGATGCTTTACACCGCGTACAGGCAACGGCGGTGTCGTGGTGCGAGCGGACGCGTACCCTCCCGCACCTGCTCCGGCGACACGGTGCTGCCAGACATCAGCAGGGCACGTGTCATGCAGGCCTCGCCACAGGAGCTGCCGCCCCCGCCACCGCCCGCTGCCGCCCCTCCTGTCCCCGCGCCGGGCCTCGCCCCCGCCGCCTCCCTCGGCGACGCCGGCGACACGAGGGACCCAGACGGCGACAGCGCCGCTGCTCCTGCTGTCCCCACCACCCCGGAAGCACCAGCGTCTGCCCCGTCCGCCACCGCCGCCGCCGCCGCCGCCCCCGAAGATGAGAGCGATGACTGCGACTCCGTCTCAGACTGCCTTGCTCCGCCTGCCTCCCCAGTGCTGCTGCGGCTGCCCGTAATGTCAGACCCAGAACCGGACCCAGTTGTGGGGGAAGCTGTAGCGTGTCCAGACCCCAGGGAGTAGGCTGACCCCTGCCCATGCCCCGCCCCCTGCCCCTGCCCCGCCCCCGGTCCGCACGGTGGGCAGGCGGCTGTGGGGTTGAGCGCCAGGCCCTCCGCCAACCGCCGCTTGATGGCCTGGCGCTCGGCGTGGATGCCTGCGGGGCGAAGTGAAAGGGAGCAGGCAGTCATGACTCATAAGACAAGGGCGACACGGGCTGCAAAGGTCATTGGCGTCGTAGCAGGACATTACTCCGTTCGTCCCAAGTTCCGCCGTCGGGCCCAAGGCGTACGGCGTCAGGACCTGGCTCTGCTGTGCGGGCCGAGTCAACCACACCACACCTGTCATAGTGCCGCACCTGCCATGACCTTCTTAAAAAGCTCGTACACGGTGCCAATCTCGCGGCACTGCAAGTGAAGCGGTCCACGGTGAGGAGACACAGTGTCAGCAATGCTTGATACCTATGCATGCGTGGCGTCTGCCTGAACCCTTGGAGCACTGGTAGGAGTGCATGGCGTGGCAGACAACTGGGGCACAATGTAGCACAGAGAATACGTTCCTCACAGACAGCTGCGCGATGCTACCGACATACCCCTGCCCCCACCTGCTCCTCCGTCAGCTCCATGGCCCGCACCACAGCCACCCAGTGCTGCGGGTCGGGGGCGGACAGCTCGCCCGTCGCCAGGTGCGTCTGGGGGGCGAATTGGTGTTGGTTCCCCGGCGTTGGCCAATGGGCACATGAATTGCACGGGCAGGAACGCCATGCCGCTCAGAAATGCAGGCACACCGCAAACGGAAAACCGTTTAATGCTGTTTCATGTGACAAGTCAAAGCACTACCGGTATTTTCGGTTCTGCACGGCCTCCCGCTGGTTGCGTTGGCACAACTGTAGTGGGTCCTCGGCGTTTGGGGCCATGCTGAACGGGTACCGGGTGTACGCACACGGCTGCTGCCAGGTGGCCACTGGCAGTTGAGCCAACAGACCAAAGCCAGAGCTGCAAGCCCACCTGCTGCACAAGGTTGTAGGTGTCTGACGCCAGCAGCGCTGCGTGTCGAAACACAGCGGACATTTGCCGGTTCGCAGCCTGTTGCGGAGGCAAGGTGTGATAGCAAGCAGTGCACGTGTCGGGTGGGTTACCGTTAGGCAGTGGGGCAGCTGTTCGTGAGCAGACAGCAGCACACGTGTTACCCACGGCCTCGACGGCTCGGGGCGAGGTTCAGTCTTGCTCACTGCATATCGGCGCATTACCCCTGCACATGGCCGACGCGTCCCACCCCTTCCCGCCCCTGTTGCTCCATGCAGGCGAGCAACCCGGCTCCCGGTGACGGCCCCAGCAACCTCTCCATCCTGCGGCCACCACCCTCATCACGTGAACTGCAACCCACCAGCAGCCCCTCCGCCGCCCCCTCGTCCCCGTGCCGCTCCTCCAGCGCCAGCAGGTGGGTGGAGGCGGAGGACAGGAAGCGGTGCCACTCGGACGCAAGCTCGGAGCGACTGATGCGGGCGATTCTGGGGCAGTGGGTAAGCAGGCACTGCCGTCAGCTTATCTACGAATGCCCCGCCGCGCCGCGCCCTCACGCCTAAACCATGCGCCATGAAGGTGCCCGTCAGTCCTGAGATGCCTTCCCCTTGCACCTGCGGTTCGCGTGACCATGTCGCCCTGAACCACCCCTACACCAGACACCTGGGCTTGACTTCAGCTTGTGGCGCTGTGAGCCCCCAACAAACACCCGGCTTGCCGACGACCCCACGTTACTCCATGCCGGCGTGCGCAGGTTGCTTACTTTTCTCGGTCTACGGGCGGCAGCGAGGTCAGATCCAGCAGCAGCGCCACGCTGCCAGGCATCCACACCGCCTCAGCCAGCGAGCTGGCGGGGGCAGGGGCAGGGGCGGGGCCGGCCGGTGCGCCTGTGGTGCTGCCAGTGGGCCCCTGGTGCTGCCTGAACCACTGCTGCTCAGCTTGGTGGCAACCGCCTGGCCGTCCCAACGCTGCCATCACGCCGGCAGGGGTGCGGGGTAGGGACATGGCCCAGGAGGGGGGCGGTGCCGGACACGTGCCAGACGTGTCGTACATGATGCGCAGGTTGTAGTCACGCAGCTCCAGGGCCTTAGACAGGACTTCGTGGCGGTGCTTGAGCTGCGGGGCCAACGCGGTATCAAGGACACCAAGGTGAAGGGGACCAGGTGAGTCACAAAGCAACAAGGCAATGTGTGGGTGCTGCCCTGCCCGAGCTTGTGCCCCCGCCCGGCCCATAGAGCAGCGCCCGTACGCCCAGTCGCCCATGGTCCCATGTCAGCACACTGCAGCACGTCCCAGAGGTATCATGGCAGACCTGGAGTGACGTGCTCGTGTGCCAGGTTGCGCGTGCATCGGTACCGGTATGCTTTTCGGCACATGGAGCGCATGGCCCGTGGCCCCACCCACCTGCGTGTTGTGCGCCGCTAGGCTCGCCAGCTCGGCCGTCTTTTGCGCCGCCAGCGCCTCGAGCTGGCGGATCTGCAAGTGTTGCATGGCCACCACGTTACCAGGTATACAGCTAGTAGAGGTGACGTGGGGTGACCCAGGCGCACGTCAGGTGACCCAGATGCGCTGTGTTCTGCTGCCCGACGTTATGCTGCCCAGCGTCACACCTTCGGAGAGGCACTCGACAGTTGTCCACGTGCAACAACACCAGGTTATTACACTTCGCAGGACATAGCTGTCACACCAGCTGTACGCTCAGTCCAGAAAGGTACGTGCCTCCCCGTACTAGGGGAGGTCGCCGCTTTCTGGTGGGCGGCCCGCCAAACTTTTAAGGCCGGCCAGAAGCAATTGGGCGTCACCCTCACCTTCTCGACATCCCTTACACGGTTTGAGCGCTTCCCGTCTGCACCATTGCCATTCCTTGCCCTTGGATTTCTCGGCTGCGGACCCGGATGCGTTTGCCGCGCCGCACGAGGCGTACGCGGCACACTGCTGCAGCCCAGTGATACTGCCGGTACACCTGCTGTAGGTGGATCATCGCTATCCAGAAAGCGAAACAGGTCCGAGTTGAGAAGACTATGGTCTTCGTGCAGGCTTGACATTTACCGGATTACCGCATCTATGACTACGAGTGTGTAATTTGGCAATTTTGAGATGCAGAGTTCTAAGCAGAGTGCTTGCTCACGCCCAAGACACGTAAACGGGTGAACGGGTTCAGAAAGTGTATGCGCCGAAATATGTTGAAATGAGAATGCGTCTATACAGCAGCACTGTAGTTGTAAGGTTTGAAATGATGCAGCGATGGCATGTTCTTGCCTGGGGTATGTGCCTGGGGTGCCATGTATGTGTACATTGCTCGCACCGATGTGCCGACACTATCACCAGTTCTTGGTAGCCTGGATGGATATGCGGAGGGGACGTGCAGGTTTAAAGTATCTGGTATCGGTACGGCGGGGGCATGGCGAAGGGCGTGCATGGCAGCGTGCCAGCGTGGCAGTGCGCGACGGGGCATCACAGGACATGACGGACGCACGGTCGGACGCACCCCCCAGGGCACCGGCGGAATCCTGTTCCACCCCCTGCCCCTGCCCTGCCCCCTGCCCCTGCCCCGCCGCCTGCCCCCGCCCCGCCCCCGGTCCGCATGGCGGGTTCTGTGGGTACCTGTAAAACGCGAGGAACCGTGTAAGGCGTTGGGTGCTGTGGGGTTGAGCGCCAGGCCCTCCACCAACCGCCTCCGGGCATATACTGCGCTGAAAGCCCCTTTGGGCATATGGTGGCCTGGCGCTCGGTGTGGATGCCTGCGGGGTGGAGAATGAAGGGCGGAAAGGGTAGCCGCAGAGCGGCACAGGGGGGACGGAGGGGCGGGGGCATGGAGCAAGCCGCACATGTAGATACCCATGCAGTTGTGGTGAGTACAGATGTGTCTGAGCGCAGACGGCAGGAACGGGCGCAACCTCTAGAAGCGCGCGGTGGCAGGGAAACTGGGGTTCCCCGTTGATGGTGTCGGATGGTGTCCACGACCACACGGACCCCGTGGCCTGCCGTGGCCTTCCGCGGCGTAACCCGAGTACACGATCCTCTGTCGCCAGGGCCTTGGTAAACAGCTTATGTTCTGGTACGGTGCAACACTGACAGCACTGCACGGGGGTGCACGCCAGTACTGCAAGGCGCCACTGCCTATTTATAAACGTTCCTGTGCACACAGCATGCAACAGTATCGAGCATGTCCAAGCCCAGAGGACGTGGTCAGGCCGATCACACGCCCAGCTTGGTCCTCCCTCCTGGCCTCCCGCTCCCTGTCCCCACCTGCACCTCCGTCAGCCCCATGGCTCGCCTAACGCCTCCCAGCGATGGGGTCCATTGAGGAAAGCTCTGCCCCCTCAGAGTGAGCCTGGAGTACAGGGCAGGGCTATGCATGCAAAGTGGCGGCCGTGACCGTGGTAACGTGGCGTTGGCAGACCTTGGCACGAAGCCAGCATTGCGCTTTGCACCACCCGAGCCCCTTGCCGCACCTCCCGGGCTCCCGCACTAAAACAACTGCCTGAGATACGCGATACTGGAACTATACCCCGCTTTACTCATGGAAAGTGCGTCAGTTATTACCTGCTGCACCCGCTGGAAGGTGTGGGGCGCCAGCAGTGCCACTTGCCGGAAGGGACAGGACATCTCCGCAGTGGCAGCCTGGGGTGTGGGGCCAGGTGGGGCCAAGGGCACGGCCGTGAGCAGGAGGCACGGTACCGCCAAGGCGCCGGTGTAGCAGGATGCGGTGAGGAGAGGCATAACGCATGCTTCAGAGCAAATTTTAAAAAAAAAGGACTAGACCGCGATGGCATGGCGCCGGTGTGGTGCGCAGCGGTGGTGCGGGGCTGTTGGGCGGCAGTGGGTTGTCAGCACGTGGGGATCAGCCATTGTTGGACCATCCAGCAAAGTGTCCCCCTGTGCAGTCCTGTGGGATGTCTCCCCCGAAGTTTCTGCTCCCATACCCGTTCCGCCACGGCATTAGTCTCAAGGTCCCCACGAATTGTGGAGACGGTACCATGCATGGCAGGGGAGGGTGATGCAAGATGCAACTCGACGGTTTCTGGTTGACCAGCCCGTGCGCGTGCATGCGCGCGTACCTGGAGCGGCTGGAACCCGCACACACAGTGCGTTGTCGTTGGGGCGTTTGGTGCCCAGCAACGGGCCCCACCGTAGCTCTGCCCCATGCCGCCCATAACGGGCAGTAACGGGGTAGCACAGGGGGGCTTCCCTGGGGCAGCATGCGCATGCATCCCCTTCCTTGCCGACTCCCCGAGCTACCCTGGTGACCCCTCTGCTACTCGCACTGGGCCTCGCCGGGCCGATCAAACCAGGGGATCTCCCTTGGACCAAACATACTTGACCTCCTACGGAGCGCCCTCGTGCGCCATGGTTATGCACGTGGTTCAGGTGGTTGGGACTTAGGGGAATGAATGCAGTGCGTTCCTTGTAAAGAGCACGGGAATCGTGAGCAGGTATCGAGGTATGCTACCTGCTATGGTTCATGCAGAACCGTGGGGTTTTACGGTGGTATGACGCTAGCCTGGCGCACACAGCATCCTGTCACAGATAGCGCTGAATAATGCTATGTGCCGCAGCAAGCATAGCAGCATGCTTGTTGGTAGCTGGCTGTTAGTCGGCGTGGAATAGCGGAGAACCCCGTGGCATGAGCATGCAGAACATGGCGGACACCAGGGCCCCATGACCACGGCGCACAAGGCTCAAAGTTGCAGGGTCCGATTGCGGAAAAAGCCAGGGTCATCAAGGAGGATTACAGTCAAAGGTGCATCCACTGTGGGAGTTCGCAAAGATTTGAAGTCCTTTCACGCCGTCACGCCCCTTGCCACATCATGCCCCTTCACGCCGTCACACATCGAGATGGTGCGGGACAGGTTACTATGTCACAAAGTCGAGTTGGGTCAGGGCTACAGCCGCTGCTTAAACACATGCAAACAATGAATAATCATATGGGTTGACTCCTGTCAAACCCTGCAGCCAGCAGGCCCACTGCAGCACTTAATGAAGTGCAGGTATTGCGGGCAATGACCACCACCACCACTACCACAACAAAACGCTTCCAGCACGACATATATACAGCATGAACATCACTCCTGCGGCAGTGGCACCAGCAGCGCCTCCATCACAGCCTCCTTCGAACTCCTCCACACATGCGTTATGTGCCCCAGCCCACACGAATTGGCAGGTCATACCTCGACGCCCTCCTCGGGCCGCACGTCATAAGACAAACTGGTCACCCGAAGATGATCTGGGACGCGCCGCCGGGAGGCGCAGACACCTTGGAGGAGGGGCGGTCGGGGTTGATCATGTTGCCTAGGTTCTGGGCGCCGGCGGGACGCTGGTAGTTGTTGGAGGACAGGGGCTTGGCGGGCTCAGCCTCGCCGAACACGATCTGGGAGGCGCCGCCAGGCTGTTCAGAAAGGATGGAAGGGACAGGGCAGGAGGATGCCAATGAGAAAAAGTTCCACGCAGCGGCGTACGGTACGTCTTACAGTGCATAGGGAGGGGCTCGACGAGAGAGTACTGCGCAAAGTTGAGATGCTGATCACTCCGTTCTCCCCCCAACACGCTTACCGCTGCCAGCACGCGGGACGAAGGGCGCTCACTGAGGAAGTTGCCAACGTTCTGTTGACCGCCAGGCCTGGGGAAACCAGGGTTGGCGGGTGAAGCGGGGGGCTGGTACTGAGCAGAGCATCAGGTACAGCTGCAAGTGTGATGATGGCTTGAACAGCTGCCTTGTTCCGCACACCAATCCCGGCTCCGCCAGGGTCCCCCACGTCCCCGTCACCTCCACATCTGTCAACTGGGTCTTAAGAGTGCACTGAAACATCTCACGGCATAGCTTTGCGAGCAGTAAACTCACCGGCTGTAGTTGTTCTGGGCCTTGCCCGCGGCGATGTCCTTGGAGCTCACGCCTGCGATGACCTCCACGGTCGCGAGGTCCTCGCCAGTCTCGGACTTCAGGGCGAAGTCCTTGGTCTCCAGCATGTTCTCCTTCAGGCGGTCCTTGAGGGCCTCGATACCACCTGCACATCGGCGCGCAAATGTTAGCAGCGAAAAAGCATGTGACTTCGATTAGAGAATCTAGAATGGCGAAAGCTGTACAGGTTGCACATACTGCTCTCCCGCGTGCATTGCAGGCGGAGACGCCGAGCTTGAGCACAATGGCCCTGGAGCTAGAGGCAACCACGCCCTCTGCGCACCTGCCGGCGTAAGGCCACGGGCGCGCAGCTGGACGCGCAGATCCTTGATGGTGAGGGGCTTGAGCAGAGCATCGACATCGGCGGAGTTCATTTTGGAGATTGAGTTGTTGCGCGGCAACAATAAGTTACAGCAGAGCGTTGTTTTGCGAGTAGAAGGCTTTAGGACTTGCAGTATGTGTGAACTGAACTAAGAACTGCGTACGTAGGGGGCAGCTGCAGCTTTTAAGGAATTTAAGGAAATTCAAACCCCCGTACGACTCCATGGCTGTCCTTGGTCAGTCCTTGGTAGCTTGCAAATCAGTTACTACTTCTACTACTTGCTTGCAAAGCTCTGAACATCAGTATGGCGTTCCGCAGGAGTTCAAGGCAGAGGCCCGAAATTTGCCGGCTTGTTGTTCGCGTGGCTCCTTGCTGGCGTAATGCTGTTGGCATGTGTAACACCCCCATAAATTAAGTACAGTTATCAAGTTACTGTCGCAGAGACTACGACACACGGGCCCACTCGGGCCATCGACACGGATGTTGCGCCGTTCATGGACCTCTCGCCGGCCTGCTCTGTGGGCCTCATACAGCACGAACTCTGTTGTAGATGCCCCGGCGGGTAGCTGTGGCAGACTGGAATGCAGCACCCTTGGCTGTAAGCACGGCAAGCTTTGTAAGCAGGTTCCGGAGGCCCGCTTCCACGCATGCTCACTCCTCCACTCGCGCACGCCTCACGCACGCCTCACGCACGCACGCTGAGCGTTATCTATAGTAAGATTGAAAACCTGGCTGTTACAGCGCAACGGTCACGTCATTCCCACCATGCTTCCGCGCCATGGTTGCCTTAGTGCGTGCGGGTCCACTCTGCTTGTCGAACACGTAGTCGTACCAGAGTTGGAGCACGGGCATCAGCCTTGCATCGTCACGCAGGGGAAGCAGGACGAGTTTCAGCAGGGCCAGGGTATCCAGGGGTATCAGCATGCAAGGCCTTTGCGCACCAAAGACAGTAGGGGCACACAACCGAGCGTCTGCAATCGCCCTCCCCGTTGCTTGAGGGGTCGGGCTTCGCGATTCCCCTTTGCGGCTTTGCCGTTACCCCCCTTGCTTGAGACATGCAAGGATACCCCCAAGCTCCAAGCTAAATTGCTGGAAGGGCATGCAGAAATACACACAGTTTACCTGTAGGGTACTGGCAGGAAGTGAGGTGGGTCACTCGTGCAGTAGGGTGGATGCATATGCATACCGGCAAGGAATGACCCTGAATGACCCGTTACGCACAAGCCCGCCTGGTACGGTAACCACCATATCGGCAAATCCTGCCAGGGCCAGACACTGTATTGTGGGCTTCGGCGTGCACGAACACAGACGAATGCCTCACGCCACTCACTTGATCACACCCTCGAATGCATCAGAAGGAATGCATCGTATGGGAGATGCTGGGAGATGTGCGTGAGGGCTGCACTCACGTGCCCTGGTTCTTGTCAGCAAATGGGCGGCTTGGGCGCCCTTTATCCTGCCAAGCTCCCCTGCTGCCAAGTTACAGGTAAAGGAGGCAGACTACAGAACCTCGCAATGAGAAGGGTTCTGGCTAACCCTGAGATTTCATCTAAGCTACGACTCGTGGTGTGTGCATGTGGCTCAAGTTGTATGTATGGTGACACAGTTTTGGTCCCCTACCAGAGCCCAGCCCCGTCCCATCCGGAACACTGCAGGGCGGGCCCCGGCGATCAGGGACAGGAGCCCACAGCTCCAATGATGTGTTGACAATGAAAAACAAGTTGACCTGTGTAAGCACGTAGTAGTACGACGGCTTGCCATTATTTTTAGCTATCAAGTACGCAGGTGTACTCGCAGTACGCCTAAACCGTACTGCACGCGGCGTGTAGTGTAGAGCTTTGTTAGATTGTTACAGCTGCTGGCTGGTGGATGCGGCCCCCTCCTTGTCACAGCGTGGGACTCATTGTGTACGGCGCCCTACACAACCGTGTGACGCCAGTGCCTAACCTGGCCTTCCACAGAACGAGTCAAAGGTGGTCAACGACGCGTCGGGGTGACAAGCCTGTACGCGTTACAAGATAAGCCGGGTGTGTACGGCAACCCTAGCAAGTCAAGCATTAGCCCAGGATCTCATAATATGAAGGGCAGCAGTTGCCGCAGTACTAGCCCGGCATAACAGACAACTATGTGTAGCGTCTTGCCGGCAGGTTGAGCCGATGCATTGGCGTCGGCGCACACGTCTGTGTGGGGCAACATGACACCCTCGTAACGCCCTATCTGAAGGACTTGCCGCGTCCGTGGGTGAGCGGTCAGTACTGTCGGCATCTATGCGTGCCAGGGATGGGCTGTCCAGGCATTTGTTGCCTTCTGTACGGTGACAGTCTGTCCGCCGCCAGTCGCCAGGCAGCTAGTAGAGGTACACGCCAAATGCAGTGGCGACGCAGAAGAGGCTCTCCTGTGGACCACGAGAGTGAAATGAAGTGCAAGGGAAGCAGCTCAACACACGTGCTTGTTGCAGCCACGTGTTGGGGGATTGTGCAGCGACGTTGACAGCGCCCCATATGTGAGCACGTGGTTGCCCCGCGTGCACGGCATGCTGCTGTGGTGCGTGGCCCTGGCAACCTCAGCGGAGTTTGCACGCTACTTTGTACCTTCGCACTGTAATTCACCCCTGCGACCTGAGGCATACGCCTTTGTACGGACCAGTCTATGCATCAGTCCTGCTGTTGGATTGACCCACATTGGAAAACGTGTCGTGGGCGTAGTTGTCTGTGTTGGCGTCCCAGAATCCTCGGCAGGCAAGCCTGGGGGAGCAGGGAGGAGGAGTGCGGAATAGCGAATGGTGATTTATGCAGGGGAAGCGGGCAGTTATTATGCACGTTGTCCCATAAAACCTGTCATGGAGAGGAATGCGGCATAGCAGGGGCTCACCTGAACTCGGCGCGGGCTCAACACAACACAGAGTGCCAAGGAATCGGCAAGGATCCCCGTGCTCCGTGCCCTTGGCCCCCCAGTGTGTGCCCCAGGCTCACCGGACGCCCTCCCCACGTTGCTCAGCTATGAACACCTGTACCACGAACTTGTACCGGTTCCAGTTCTCCTCTGCGAATTGGGACCCAAGAAAAGGGCTACGTGAGGTGCTCGGGCCATGCCTCTTAATCGTCGTACTGCCAATGCCCTTGCCATGGACTCCTGGCGCTAAATGCCCCTCAGGGGCTGGTCGTGTCGTTCTGAGAACTGGTGTGTCATGCCCTCAGCCAATCACAACTTGCCCAAACCATGTGTATCATGCCGGACAGCTACAGAGCGGGTTTCGGTTGTTCCTACCCTTGAGTTTGTTCTTGATCTCGTCGGCTATCTCCCGTGCCCATGATGACGTGTTGTCAGCATGGTACTGCTGCCCTGACAAGCGCGCTACAAGCACCCCGCCGATGATCTCCTTTGCCCGTGACGGCTTAAACCTGTACGCGGCAAGGATGAGCATGTCATGCACCCCTGCTGTCGTGCTGGGTGTCCCATGCACCCGCACCCCTGCCGTCCGGTAGGGGCCTGGAGTATAACGGGAGCCCCTGGTCCTACAAGTCTTGAACACCCACTTCTGTGCATAAGAGGGCTCCAGTGCGAAGTCAGCAGCGTCAGCCATGCCTTGCTGCCGGCAAGCACCGCCGTCCAAAGCTGTTGGGGCTTGCAGTGGGGGCCACCAGGCTGCGGCTACGTAAGGAATCACCCTCGCTAGTGCCTGCGCTCTGACTCAGTCGCTTATATGTCCTAGTGTTTGTTACTTTTTGGAACTACGTATGATTGGTTGCTGCTTAAGCGCGGGTGCGCGGGCGTCTATGCTATCTGGAGCCTATGCTGTACGTAGTCCAACCGCTGGTGGACGGCACCTTGTAGTGTGGCATTAGCAGATGAAATTTGAGAAGTAAGGTGCGGGCGGGTTAGGTCGCAAGGCTGAAGACTTTCGGCCGTACAGTTCTTCGAGGCAGAGTGCTCCGCGGGTCATGGGTGGAGCGCTAACGCGAAATGCATCCCTATGCTGATGATTGTCCTGGAATTGTATACTCTAACAGCACGAAGCACAGCTGATCGTCAGAGACCCAATCACTGAACCTTAGCCCAACCCAACCAGACTGCCCCATCATAGTGTGATCACTTCTTTCCTGGTGTTTTGCCTTGCGGGGCGGCCTGAAAAATGGCTACGCGGGCAGTGCTCCAGACGTTTGAGAGGTACCAAAAGGAGCGGGTGGCTTTCGTCACCGCGGTAGCAGAAATGGCGAAAAATCCACAGGCAAGGAATAACATGGCAGTCGAGTAAGCAGACGCATGTGGGACGCCTTCAGTGACTTGGGTATGCGCCCCTGCAGAACATCGAGGCATTGCAACAAGCAGGAGCAATGGCCTTACTCCGGCCTTTACTCCTGGATAACGTGCCAAGGTCAGTTATATATATAAGCTGACGGGCGCAGTTGAACTTTAACAAGTCAAGGGGGTCATGTACAAACGCGTTGTGTGCTGGCCCTCCTGCAGTATACAGCAGTCAGCTGCGCTGGCCCTTGGGAGGCTTGCAAACTACAGCGACGACCTAGCGGAGGCCGTGGTGCAGAACGAGATTCTGCCCCAGCTGGTGAGTAAGCTGGGTCTCCCATGTGCAACCGCAACACCGGGGACGCGGGTGGCGTCGCGTGCTCATGCAGATGTTTGAACAGTTCTACCTAAATGACTGCAGGTGTACTCCCTCAGCGAACAGAACCGGTTCTACAAGCAGGCCGCGGCTTTCTGCCTGCGCGCCGTGGCACGGCACTCCCCTGAGCTCGCACAGTCGGTCATCGACAGCGGGGCTCTCGATTCCCTAGTCACCTGCTTGGAGGAGTTTGACCCCGGCGTCAAGGAGGCGTCCGCCTGGACGCTCGGCTACATAGCGGGGCACAACGCGGAGCTTGCCCAGCAGGTGGTGGACGCAGGCGCGGTGCCGCTGCTGGTGCTGTGCGTGCAGGAGCCGGAGCTCAGCTTGAAACGCATCGCAGCCTCGGCGCTCTCAGACATTGCCAAGCACACACCGGAGCTAGCACAGGCGGTGGTGGACGCAGGGGCGGTGCAGTACCTGGCCCCGCTGGTCATCAACCAGGATGCAAAGCTGAAGCGACAGGTGGGGCGGGGCAGCGCCGGGATGAAGGCCTTATGGCCCGTGGGGTGCTAGTGGACCACCGTGGTGGCAGTTTGATCAAACAGGAAAGGTCCAGTCCTGTGGTGGTGGCACAAACATCGTGGCGGAAACCACAAAAGACCACACAGTTGAAACACTTGCAAGGGGTTAACGGGTTCTCGAGGCTAGAATACAGCTGCTGGTATAGGTCCTGGCCCCACCAACCGTCCTCACTTCCGGCAGGCGTTCCGTGGCCCGCCTGATGCACTGCGTGCGCTGCTCGGACTTGGTTCATCAGATGCGCTTGGGTCAAAGGCCCTGCGGCACAGCCCCATGCAGTACCTCCTGTTATTGTACGAAGCCAGCCCCTGACGGGCTGGGGTCTGGTCTGGGGCTATCGGTGTACTGCCTCCTGCTTTCATCACTGCTTGCCCTGGCCACACCGACCTGCTCTCATACCGTCCCCTTCATGCCGCAGGTGTGCTGCGCGCTGAGCCAGATCGCCAAGCACAGCGTGGACCTGGCGGAGGTGGTGGTTGGCGCGGAGATCTTCCCCAAGATCCTGACCTGCCTCAAGTTCCCCGACGAGTTTGTCAAGAAGCACAGCGCTACGGTGGTGCGCGAGGTGGCCAAGCACACGCCCGAGCTGGCGCAGCTGGTGGTCGGAAACGGCGGCGTGGGCGCGCTCGTAGACTACATCAGTGAGTAGCGGAGGCACACCGCGCGGGCAGGGTAGGGTCAGGTGCTGAACACACCTAGGTCGATGGCACCAAGTCCTTGGCGGCAGGTTGCAGGAGCAATGCGCACGTCCTCAAGCACCCGCAAGCAACTTGCGACCAGTTGGAGAGCCCCTGCAGCTGGTGGGGTTGCAGCACCAGGCTCTGGACGATGCCCTTGTCCACTGGCATCTGTAACACGCCCCCGCGTACCAATCCACCTCATCCGTGGCCTTCCATCCTCGTTGCTGGTCTTACGCCCGCGCGACCCCAATGCCGCACCGCTCCCCCAGGCGAGAGCACGGGCAACAACCGGCTGCCTGGCATCATGGCGCTGGGCTACATCGCCGCCTTCAGCGAGACGCTGGCGCTCAGCGTGGTGGCGGAAAAGGCGCTGCCGCCGCTGGTGGGCGCGCTGAACGAGGAGCCGGAGGACCACCTCAAGAGCGCCACCGCCTGGACGCTCGGCCAGGTGCGCACCCGGGCCATGAAGCAAGGGCTATCCTCTCCACGCCCGCTACCATTGTCATAACCTGCGCGGTGGTAAGAAGCTAGGAGCACAACCGACACTTTCCGTGTCCTGACCTGTGCGCGCACGTGCTGCTGCCCTGCTGACCACGCCAGGTCGGCCGGCACACGCCCGACCACGCCAAGGCGGTGGCCGACACGGGCTGCCTGGCTACGCTGGTGTCCCTGGAGAGCGACGCCGCCTCCTCGGAGGACCTCAAGACCAAGTGCCGCCGCGCGCTCAAGTCCATCATCGCCAAGCTGACGCACCTACCGGCGCTGGACGCGCTGGTGCACCGGGCGCTGCCGGAGAGCGTCATGAAGATGGTGCTGGAGCAGGTGGGTGGCGCAGTGTGTGATGGGAGGTACCGCACGGGTTAAAGCCATATGGGTCATGCCCGGGCGTGCACTGGATGCTTGAGAGGAAGCCTGTTTGCTGCGCGGACTGGCCACGGCATCGCATCGCATAACATCTGGGCTGCAGCTGTTGATTGGCTGATTGCCATCCGTCCACCTTGTGCGTGCTTGTAGGTGGGCAAGGTGCTTGCCAACGACGCCGCGGGGCGCGCGCAGTTCGTGCACAGCGGCGGCCTGGCGGCGGTGCAGCAGATGGCGGAGGCGCCGGGCAGCAAGCTGCGCGAGGCGGTGGAGATCATCAACAGCTGCTACCCCGAGGAGATCGTCAAGTACTACAGCCCCAGCTACAGCCAGCAGCTGCTGGAGAAGCTGGAAAGCATGGCGGCCACCACCACCGCGTACTGAGGAGGCGTGCGGCGGCGGTGCGGCCAGGGGTTGGGTACTTGGGTTGGGGTTGGGGTCGGTGTAGGGCGGGTTGGCGTGGGGTACGGGCGAGGCTGTGCAGCTGGACGCAGCTAGCGGGGCATGTCAACAAGGCGGGAAGGCTGTGGTGGCCGTGAACGTGCAAGAGACCGTGCCGCGAACGCGATGCATACTCGGCATCGGGCCGGGGTCGGGCGGCGGGGTCTGCTCTCCACGCTACTGCGGCACAGGGACAGGGGGGTTGCTGCAGCACGGGTCGAAGGAGCCTGGTAGCAGCTTGGGCGCCTGTGGTTGTGCGCGGCAGTGCAAGGCTGGCTGGGAAGCCGGGAACCACAAGAACGCGGGCGGCTTGACGGGGTTCGCGAGCGAGGGTGCGCCCTTGCTGCCCAGGTTCAGCGCGCAACAGGCAGTAGGAAATGCATGAGCCTTGGTACGCATAGGTGGCATGGTGAGGGTATATGAATTATGTCCATGGCATTGGTTGATCTGGGTGAAGTGAGAGCTGGGCGCACACACGCTGATCGTGGGGTGTTGAGTTCTGCACCGTAAGCTGACTTGCTTGTGATACAGTGACCGCCGCGGAGGTAGCCTGTATGGTGCACCAACGAACTATGGTGACGGCCGTATGGACATGGCATGGTTCTGCATCAGCGGTGGCACAGTACCACCCGTTGATGCACTGGGTGTAAGGTGTCGCACAGTCATGCGCACAAAACAACGGTAACGCAGAGCTCCAGTGTACGGGCTGTTCCGGGGATGTCCCCAAGGCGCGTTTGCCTTGCCCACCACCATGCAACCGTCCAAGCAGCAGATTTTGCCAGGCCGGGCTCTCGTCTGCTGGTCCTTTCCAAAGCTGACGGAAATGAGGTAGGGTTACAATCCTCCACCAAGCTCGATACATCAGCAGAATACCAATACAACCAGCAAGCCCTCACAACCAGCAAGCCCTCGGGTGGTCAGTCAGTCCGTGTTCCACAGCAAGGATATTCCCCTTACACGGCGAGGGTTCTCCCCTCCCCTCGGACGGGAACTGTATCCAATCTACCGTCCTGTCTGCACCACACCTACGACAAGCCCAAAGTTATTGTCAAAGCCAGCAGTGCAGCCAGATGCCATTTGTCTGGCATTGAAATTTGGAAAAGCCGGGGCGTTAAAAACAGTGTTCCCTGCGCAGCACCAACAGCGCAGCACCCACAGCGCCGCTGTACCGGTGTGCTATCAGTTAGCAGAAGCAGTGTTTTTGGAAGTTGCCATTCGCATCAAACGAATGCTACGTCAATTCACACTACTCTGCACTGGTCAAAGCTTGTCAGCCCGCTTGTCAGGCGATAGCCAAGTTCAGCCCAAGTGGAAGGGGGCGCGGTTACTGCGTTCCACCGTTCCACACAAGCTGCAAGCTGAAATCAGTGGCACAATTAGCACATCCGTTACGTCTCGGCCACCCAGTAGGGGCTCAGGTTCTGTGCAGTACACAGGGATTGCACAATGCCCCTCAATGCAAAACCAGCAAAACTCAATTTCGTCACCCTGCCACAGCTTCGCAGTGTGGCCACCCATGTCTCAACCACTCAGTCACCACGTACACCCGGGGCTGCTCTCTTGCTCCGAGGCCTTTCGTGGGGCCCCGTGCTGTAGGCCGGCTGTGCGGAGCGGCGTAGCACCGTAAAACCGTACGACCCTGGCCATGCACACACACGGTTCACACATGATTCAGCAGGAGCCCCGGCGTCGCCGCAACAGCTCTGGTGGGGCAAGCAGCGGTAGCGACACCTATGGTGCCATCCTGGTTGGGCAGCGCAAGCACGCTCTGCTCGCCGCTCTGCAGGGGCCGGTGGAGCCGCCGGGTGCTCTGGCGGATCTCGGTGAGGGCCTGTTCCACCGTGCCCTCTGGGAGTTGCGGGCTTCCTACCCAGTCTGTGCCTGGCGCGCTGGCCGGGAGCACCTGCTGGCATACCTGCGGGGCGATGTGGACCAGTGGCAGCGGGTCATGGCGGAAGGGACACAGGAGGGCCCCCTCCCCGCCGCAGCACGCACGGCGCTGGCGGAGGCAGCCGCTGCCCTACAGGCGGAGCTGGATGTGGCGCAGCAGGCAGGGGGTGGGATGTGAGGGTGCCCCGGCTCGGGATGGGGGTCGGGGTGTTGGGGTACGGCGTTCGGGGTAGTCGGCGGGCTTGTGGCAGCGGGTCTGGTGGCTTGGCTGGGTGGGGGGGTAGGAGCTCGCTGGGGAGCGTGTCTAGGTGTCCGCCGGGTGCTTCTCCGGTGGTGGTTTTGGTGTCGTAGGCAGGGGGTGCCGTCCGCTGGGGTTCTTCCCCTGGGCGCGGGTTGGGGTCTCCGTCG
>VFQN01004290.1_pt1 | contig 19034 bp, 45 predicted proteins | sample 3512371 | NCBI WGS metagenome assembly VFQN01 (sample SAMN10412370, study PRJNA504923) | tailings metagenome | isolation source: Replicate 2 from Balatoc abandoned mine | place: Philippines: Itogon, Benguet | collected 2017-08-28 | reverse complement strand
TATGGGCGCAGGCCTCCCACCCCCCCGCCCCCCTGCCAAACGCAAGCCGGCTTGCGGCTCAACCTCTTCCGCATGCGCCACCCCGTCCTTAAGGTGCGAGACTTCCTCACCCCACCCCCGCCCAAATGCACCGCCGTTGCTCCAGCTGCCGCCAACGCCAGCCCAGCGGGCTCCAGATCCGCAGGACCGCCCGCTGCCGCCGCTTCGCTGCCCCCTGCACTCCTTGTTGCAGCAGCAGCCGGCTCCAGCCCGCCGGCCCGCTGCTGCCGCAGATGCACCGCCCCCGCCGCCGCTGTGTGCAGCTCCACCGTGACGCGCCAGGCTCAGTCCCCCAGCGCTACGAAGCGCCCTACCAACACCACTGCATGACCATGGTGTTGCCAACTGCAGCTGCAGTTAGCCCATATCCGCCCCTCACGGTAAGGGCCATGGCGCCAGCCACCTCCCGCCTGCGCCCCGTCACACCCCGGACGCACTCCTCGTGCCGCGTGTGGGGCCGGCCCCACCTCCGCTGCACCCCCAAACGAGCCAACGGGAGAGCAACCGGCGGTAACTTGGAACCCGAAAACGCGTCCATGTAGCCGACTTCCCATTGCGGTCTGCCCAACACTCCCACCTCCTGCACCAAATCACCTGCGTCCATCATACCACTATACTCCCAGTGCACCAGTTCACCTCCGCACTGACCTCTTCCAACTCGCCCGCCTGCACCCCCGCCCGGCACCCACCCACCTGCCCCGCACCCACCTGGCCTGCTGTCCCCGCTGGCTTGCCCCCATCCCACGGACCCCCAAGCCCACGCCGCACCCACCGGTCCAGCTCTCCGCTTCTGCTGCTTCCACCCGCCCACGCACCCCAACACCCACCCCGCACGCACCTGCCCCACTCTCCCCGCTGACCACCAGGCTCTGGCTGCAGCCGTGCCGCACCATCTGGCGGAAGGCGGCTGCGGCCACTAGGTAGATGTGGGGCGACAGCGTGGTCACGGACTCGCGGGCAGCCTCTTTGGGACGGGGAAAGGACGGGGGAGGCGCGTCAGACAGGGTAGCAGACTTTGAGTCGCGTTGGCGTGGGCCGTGGGCAGTACGTGGATGCTATGAGTGGTAGAGGCACCTGTTATGTGCCTCGTGCCGTTTTACAGCAGCCTGGCTGCCCCACGACGGCAGGCCGTGGCCAGGCCCCCGTTCAGTGCCCACACATGCAACACGGCAACTCACGCTTGTACTCGGCCGCAACCTCCGGCGTGTACAGCGGCAGCAGCTTGCACGGGTTGAGCGCGATCAGCACAGGACCCGCCCATGTGTAGATGCTGTCAGTCTGGTACCTGAGAGCAGACGGTGTTAGGGCGTGAAGTGGAGTGCCAAATGCTTATGATATGCACGTGGGAACGGGCGACCTCAAATGGAGGCCACATTGACTCGCGTGCCTGCCTAGCCAGCTGTGTAGTGCGGCGTGGGCCGGGCTATTCCTGAAGCTTTCGGTTTGGGCCCAGGAGGGGCGTGTAGGGTAGGCCTTTGCACCTCGCTCCTTGGGACAGACCGTTGCAGTCTGTGATCTGGCATCTGTCAGCAAAACGTTATTAAACGGTGCCGCAGAAAACCATCCTCGCTTGTTCCAGCTGCGCGAGTGCCACACCTGTGCCCTAGGTTGTACAGGATGCCAGGCTCCGTTAAGTAGGATAGCTGAACAACATCTGGAATGCCATCCTGAAGGGAGGGATTGGCTGGTGCCAGAAGGTCGCGCGCAACGCTGGTGGGAGCGCCGGACGGGGCTCCGTTCGCCCCGAGCACTTGGATGGTCACAGTAGCGCCCTCCGCATCGCCAGCAAGCTCCGCCTGGAGCCAAGTGCTCTGATCCTTTTTGTACCATAGCCTCGACCCCTTTGTCAAGCCGTCCAGCTGTCCCTGGCCAGGTCCCTGGCCAGTTGCAGTCTTGTCTTTCTTCGTCGCCATTTCCGCCGAAGCAGAACGGTGAATGGTGCTAAGAGTCACATACGAACATCATTGTTGTGCAAGTCAATCAAGCCTGAATCTGTTACTTGCTGAAGGCCGTGTAAAGGTAGGGGCGAAGACCTGGCCCACCGGCAGCGACCGGCAGCCCAACTAATCAAAAGACGGCATATTCTAGGTCTATAGATACTACCCAAATGGCAACTGGTGCACGGGCAGGGCACGCAGGCTCCCGCCATGGGCCATGCAGCGGTTGGGACCGTAGCCCATGCACCCGCTGCAGGAGCCGCTGGAAGAATTGCTATGGCTCGGGACAAAAAGTGTAGAAGCAAGCGTACGTTCTGTGGTGGTGACATTGCGTGCGCGGTGCAGAAACCCGGAGGCAGGACGCAAAGTCCTCTCACGCCACTTTCGTGCCCTTTTTGTCCGCGTCACGACAGCCTGATACCACAACTGCATAGGTTTAGCTGAATGAGTGCCCATATTACGCCCTAGTGTGACGCAGCCAGCAGCGGAGAAGCAGCGGCTGGGGCTGATGTCGGAACCTCGCGGGCTGTCGCCAAACGGCCCGTTGCCTACCCTTGACCGTCGGGTTACCCTACACTTTACAGTGCCATACAGCACAGTATGGGGGCAAAACATCCTACTTACGGGCTCTGGCGCGCTGCTCGGCGGGCTACAGTGGTCCCGAGCCCGGAATATGACCTGCCACCACGAGAAGGACGCCCTGGTTTGGGAGGCGACTGTCGTGCTGCCTTGGAAACCCTTCTACACATACAAATACGCTTTGGTGCGTCAGGCGTTAGACCCGGTGCTACCATCCCCGATGGCTGCGTGATGGTGCCGCAACGGAGCGTGGTAAAGGGGCTCGACGTCAAAGCGGCCACCCGGTCACATTGTCGGTCTGTGATGCAGGCGCGACACCGTGAGGATGAAACGCCTTCCGGGGCCTCGGTCCACGGCCCGTGGGTCATAGAGAAGGAGGACGCTGCAGGGGAGCGGACCGTGTGGCTCCCAGAGGACCTGCAGGTCAGGGGCTGGAACATAGACCGCACAATGACCAACAGGGAACACAACAACGGGCTGTCGCACTGATGAGCATACGATGAAGCCGTACTGGTACACACGTTGCACAGATATGCTTTTTGGCTACGGCTGTCAAGAAGCTGCGCTTTCTGCATGCAGTAGGGTTTTACTCCGGCTTTGCGGGCCGCCCCCCGTCACTAAACCCCGCCTCCGTATATACCATTTGTAGTTATTTCAGTAACCTATTGTGCACTGTATCACACCCTGCATGTACGCACTCCATGCCCCCTCCATGCGGGGACCTGGCTGAGGTACGCGGTGGCACGTGGCCCCCTGCAGGGCGGCGACCTGGTGGAGGTGTCCGACACGTGGGTGGACCGCTCGCACCCCGCCTCGCTCATGGCCAGCGCAGCCTTCACAAAGGTGGGACGCAGGGTTGGAGGGGGTGAGGGGTCGGGGTAGAGGATGGTGCGCAGAAGTGGGAGGTTGGGTGCGGTGTGATGGGGCAGAACGGCAAGAGAGGAGCGTGCTGCAGGGACAGGCTGTCAAGCGGTAACGGAAGGGGTACATGAGGCAAACGGTACAGCAAAAACGGGCACCTCACCTGGGTATATCAAGCAAGAAGCTGATTGGGCCACGGGTGCTCTGCTTAAGTGCGGTGGCCAATGAGGAATCATAGGTGAGGTGGGCTTACGATTTCGTCCGTGTCACGGACTTTGCTCAACATCCTGGGAGTTGTGCACGCATATCTCTGCGACACGACTGCAGTCTCCAGTACTGTCGCTCAAGGTCTGCCGCGCCATGCTGTCCTCGACGCCTATCTACCACGATCGCCTTTCTAACCGCCCCACGTTTGCACGCAAGGCCCTGGTCTGGACCCAAATCCAAAGCCACCATTACACGCACCCCCCACACACTCTGTGCATCCCCAGGTTCTGTTCTCGCACAAGGCCCTGGTGCGCAGCGGGGGCCGTCAGGCCGCGAATAGGCAGGCGCTGGCGCCAGGGGAGACGGTGGTGCGGCTGCAGGTGCGGTGGGAAAGAGAACAGGGGCCCGGGGAGTGGGGGCTCATAAGCCCCAGCAGAGCGTCTGAGCAGGGGCGTTGGCGCAAACCTTGCACTTATTGGGATTTGCGCCCGGGCGGGCGGGCGGCGGCGGTGGCCTCGGAGGCACCTGGAACCCGTTTGTTAGCCTTGTACTCGACTGCTAGCTGGGGCGGTGTGCAGCACGTGTGTCGCGCAAAGGCCTAATCGAGCGTGTGCTTGTTTTGGCTGCCGGCTTCCCCCCAGGTGGCCGACTTCCAGCTTGAGGCCGGCGAGACGGTGCTGGTGACGGGGGGCATTCCCCAGCTGGGCAACTGGCAGCCGGACCAGATGCTGCACCTCGCGGGTGGGTTAACATTACACACACGGGGGTACTTCGGGCTACGGGCTGCTCGGAGGGTATATATTGCCCTCGCACAGCATGAATACATAAGCTGGCGGGAGGATCGACGCACACGCATCGAAATTAGGGGGTGCACTTGGCGGGCAATCCATCAGGGCACATGCGTGGGAGCATGCGGGAGAGGAGACTGGCGACCGACAGGTGGTGCAGCTGGTGCGCGGACGGGCGGAGCTGGGCAGTGGAACGGCCCATAGCCATGCTCCACCGGCAGTGGCCCCCTTCGGTGTCCCTCCGCCTCCCAATGCCTCGCATCGGGGTGATGCGGCGGGGTCCCAGTGAGCAGCCGTCGGTCGTTGAACAGACGTCTTGTGGCCGCCTCCGACCCGACCTAATACATATACCACCAACGCGATGATCCCCCAGAGGTGCACACCCCGTTCTGGGAGGTGGAGGTGCGCGTGCCGTACTCCAACTTCCCCTTCACCTATAAGTACGCCATCCGGACGCAGGAGGGGCTCATCCTGGAGGTGGGCCCGACGTGCAACGGGGCGTGGGAAGGGTTGCTGTGTGGTGGGGACACCAGGTGTGAACAGAGGCAAGTGGTAACGGGATGATCAAGGAATGGTATGTGGGGCTGCCACGTGGCCTGGTTGTGTCAGAGGTTTTGCGCACCTCGGTTTGTTTGCCTGTTTGAGGGTGCCGCTCCCGGTCCCCTGTCTGCAGGTGGGCGAGCCGCGGCTGGCATGCCTGCCCACGTCCTCTGCCTCCGTGGGCGCGCCCACCGTCATGGTGCGACACGACGGGTACTTCAGGTGGGTGGATAACCGCAGAGGTACTTCGAGTACTTTAGGAGGGTGGGCAGGGTTTGTCTGTGGTGCGTATTCGTGCAGGCTGTTCCCCTCCGCTGCCATAGTCCTACTGCTTTCCCCTGTTACGCCTGCAGGCGCGTAAAGGCTTTGTGCCGCGTGCGCGTGCGTCCACGCTCCCCCCCCCCCCGTCTGTCAACGCCTTCCCGCGTCTACTGTAGCTTTCCCGCCACTTTAGTGGCTCCACGCGTTGCCCTCCCGCCGACACCTCCAGGCGCGACCGGCACTGGCAGACACCACAACGGTGGCACGTCAGGCCCCTGGGTCCGGTACATAATATGCAATCGGTCCAACTGTCTCACACGCGGCCCGCCTCCCTCGTTTGGATTGTCCCCAGGCGCGACCGGCACTGGCGCGGCGCGGGGCTGGCGGTGCCCGTGTTCTCGCTCCGCACGCAGCACAGCGTGGGGGTGGGCGAGTTCCTGGACCTCATGCCGCTGGTGGACCTGGCCGACAGGTGGGGCCGGAGCGCCCATATGGCCAAAGCGCGACCATGGTGTATGACATATCTATTACTCGCCCCTGCAAGTGGCATGTCCTGTGTCTTCATTGGGGCCTGGCGGACAGGGGGAATGATCCTATGTGTGCATGCATTGTAGGCAGCACAGGGCAACGTCTAGCGACGTGCGAAACGAGCTGCCGTGCCGAAGCCATGGGCCGCAGTCGTCACTTGTCAACTTGTATCTTAAATTGCGCCCCGCATACAGGTGCGGCCTGCGGCTGATCCAGGTGCTGCCCGTCAACGACACGTGCGTGTACGGCACGTGGTACGACTCGTACCCGTACAGCACGCTGTCCGTACACGCGCTGCACCCGCAGGTGCGCATGAAGGGCAGGGGCCCGACTAAGGCGGTGGGGCATGGCGCCTGTTGCCTTAATGCATACGACTGCACTCGCAAGCACGCGTGCGTATTGCCGCCCGCCGTGCAATCCCTTCACATCCTGCTGGCGGCAAGGCCCGGCCATCGATGCTTTCAAACTTTCAGCCATGCCAACACTTGTTAACCCACACATGTTGACCCACATGCTTGCCTGTTGCTGCTGCCCGCAGTACCTGGCCCTGCGCGACCTGCTGGCGGAGGAGGGCAACGGGGGGCAGGAGCTGCCGCACGACCTGGCGGGGGAGGTGGGGTGGTGTGCAATGAAGGCAATGTTAGGAAGGGGCTGATCCTTGCAGCCAGGAGCTGCCGCCTGGCTGAGTATGTGGGTGCAGAGGAGTCTGTACGGCATGGGTAAATTGGAAGCAGCAGCAGTGGGACCGGGTACTTAGGTGCCGGCGTTTGTTGCGCAGTATTTTCTGCCGGGACTGTAGTGGTCAGCGTGCGTTGCCTCCCTCCCGCCCTTCCCCCCCGCAGCTGCACAAGGCGCGTCGCGACCTGGACGGCAAGGCGGTGGACTACGAGGCCACCATGGCCTTCAAGACGGCATTCGTCAAGAAGGTGGGTGGGGGCTTGTGGAAAAGGATTGTCGGGTCTCATAACACGCTACGTCGACCACGCAATGCTACCTGCTGGCCCGCTGTGATGTGGTATCGCCCGCACCGGCTCCATGCCCGTCTGTAATTACCTCATATATTTGCAGGAGCAATGGCAGTGGCTATCCATCCAAGCCTTGGGCTGCGTACAACAGTACACTCTCCCCGCCCTGCGTTCATCCTGTACACATTGCCTTGTACATCCGTACGCCCTCCAGGTGTACGACCGGTACGGCAAGTCCACGCTGTCGTCCCCGCAGTACCAGGCGTGGTTCGAGGAGAACGCCTTCTGGCTGCGGCCCTACGCCGCGTTCTGCCTGCTGCGGGACATCTTCGGGGTGAGGAGGCAACAGGACACGTGATGCTGTGTAGTGGAAAGAGGAAGGGCGTTACTCGCACGCGTCGAGTGCGTGGCATCCCTATCTTGCCAGCAAACTCTCCAATGCAACGTCTGGGTGCCTGCCCCGGGAAGCTTGCGTTCTATCTCCTTGTACATGTTACATATACTCTACCATGGGCACAGCGACAAAGTACACGCCGCCTTCTCCCCACCACCATGCTCGTCACCCGCGTGTGCGCCTGCTACGCTACTCGTACACTGCCCCCCTTCCCCCAGACCTCCGAGCACTGGCGCTGGGGCTGCCTGTCGTCTGTGGGCTGCGGCGGCAGCGTGGAGGCGGTGGTGGAGCGCCTCACGCGGCCCGGGGGGGAGCACCACGCGCGGGTGGGGCTCACCTACTACACCCAGTACCACCTGCACAGGCAGCTCAAGAAGGTGGGGGGAGGAAAGGGTGAAAGGGTGTGCGGTTGGGTGTGTCTGCACCTGCTGCACGCCGGTGGTGGCCTGGGGTAGGCCTGTGGATGTTGGGCAAGTAACTCTTGCGTAGTTTGCCCAGTGCTACGGGCACATGCAGCGGTCTACAGGGCAGGCGAGGGGATAGGAGGTGTTGGGCCAGGATGGCGATAACAAGGAAGGGTTCGGGATGGAAGGATAGGAAGGCAACGGCATGGCAGGGCTCCTTCTGTGCCGCTTTGGGTAGTTGTTGGGCTCTTTAGGCCGGTACATATTCATGTAACGGAAGCTTTGCAGCGCAGGCCGTCTACTGACGGCGGGCGGCAATGCACGCCGTACGTAGGCCTGTTGCAACACCAGCTCCCCCTCCCGTGCCCCCAGGCCGCCGAGTACGCAGTGTCTCGGCGCGTGGTGCTCAAGGGAGACCTCCCCATCGGCGTGGACAAGCGCTCCGTGGACTGCTGGGTGGCGCCGCACCTGTTCCGCACAGACAAGAGCACGGGCGCGCCGCCGGACGCCTTCTCGCCCACGGGTAGGGGTCACAGGCTTCGACAGGTAGTAAAGCAAACGCGGTAGGCGTGGGTGAACACGGCCGCGCGCAACGGTTGCAAGGCAGCCGGTGCTACGTAATAGACCAGTTGTGAAACATGTGAAGGACAGACTAGGAGGCCTGGTCTTACGCTGCTGCACCGCCGTTACCGCGTCCTCTTCCAGGCCAGAACTGGGGCTTCCCCACCTACAACTGGGAGGCCATGGCGGCGGACGGCTACGCGTGGTGGCGCTCCCGCCTGCGCCACCTGGCGCAGTACTTCACGGCCTACCGCATCGACCACGTGCTGGGCTTCTTCCGCATCTGGGAGGTGCCGGGGGACTGCGTCACAGGTGGGTATGTGGGTTGAGGGGAGGGTGTGTGGGTTAAGGATGGTGGGCGCGCTGGCCGTGTTGCATGGCGCATTGACCACGTGCTGGGCTAGATACGCTGTTGAGAGGTCCTCGAGGGCTGCGGCACAGATGGGTGGGCCTGGGTGCGGGCTGAGGGCAGGTCGAGTTGCATGGGCCTGCCGCGGCTTTCAGGCGCCAAGGTGCCGTGTGTGGGGGGGGTATGGGTGACGCGCAGCTGCGGCCGGGGTGAGACATAGACCATCGGAGACCATAAGGACCTAGCCAATGATCAAGGCCAGACGTGACGCCGTGAGTTGGGCCGAAGGCATGGCACGCCCCATACACCACACAAGCCCCTTCCACCGCACAAGCCCTCACGCTCACACCCTTCCCCCTGCCCCCCTCCAGGCCTGCTGGGCTACTTCCGCCCCTCTCGGCCCATCACGCGGTCGGAGCTGGAGCAGCGCGGCGTGTGGGACGTGGAGCGCCTCACCAAGCCGCACGTGACGGAGGCGCTGCTGCGGCAGCTGTTCGGGGATCGCGCCGAGGCGGTGGCGGCGTCGTACATGCTGGAGGACGGGCCCGGCAAGTACAAGTGAGTGCGGAGCGGTGAAATCGTATCCTATTTAAGTCCACTGCCATGAAATGATCTACTACGAAATGATCTACTACGATGTCGGAATCGTATGCATCTGTAAGATGGTAGCAAATGGCGACTGCTGCGCTGACACTGCTGAGCCAGGGGCGAGTTTGGCTGTCCTACAGGCCAAGACACTGTATTTTCATTACTACTTCTCTTACGGCTCTCCTGCCGGTTGCAATTCGCTGCTTGCAGGTTCCGGCCCGCGTTCTCCTCCGAGGCGGCCATCGCCGCCATCCCGCTGCGGCCCGACTCCCCGCAGTGGCTGGCGGACGAGGTGGCGGAGACGCGCGCGGGGCTGATGAAGCTGCGCCAGAACGTGGTGCTGGTGCCGGACCCGGAGGACCCGGACGCCTTCCACCCCAGGTGCGTGCATACACATGCGGACTAACCGTGCAGCACGTGCATACGTTTCGAGTGAGGTTGCAGCAGGGCGTGTTGCTGGTGCCAGGTCCTTACACTACGTACTTGGCACAACCCCGCCGGACCCAGGTGAGTCACAGCGCATTGTCGTACAAGCAGACCTCGTTTTGCAGTGGAGGGCACGTTGCCCCTACATTACCAAGGACAAGGAAGGGGACCCCAACTGCGTCGCTTTGCACACCCTGAACCCACGTCTCACCCACTCCCAACCCCCACCCACGCGGCCCCAGGTTCAACCTCATGTCCACCTCCTCCTACGCCGCGCTGCCGCCCCAGTGGCGGGCGGCGCTGCGCCAGATGCACGACGACTACCTGTTCAGGTGCGTGCTGTGTGTTTTCTGTGTGCGTGTCCTAAGGGTTCGGGGGCTGTGGGGTGCTCGGCGGGGTGCTGAGGGCACTGCGTCGGAAAGGACCAGGATTGTTGTGCTTATGGTGTTGGGCAATGGTAGGCGGAACGCAGGGATGCGAGACTGCTCGCAGTCCCAAACGCTGTACCGCCCCTGCTTCATTTCAGCATACGGTACGTTAGCCTTCCAATCCGCCTGCAACCGTTGCGTCTCCTCCTACAGCTGCAGCCCTCGCATGGTGTCAGCAGTGGCCCACACACTCGCGCCCTCCCCCCAGGCGCCAGGAGGACGTGTGGCGCGCCTCCGCCCTCGCCAAGCTGCCGGCGCTGCAGGCCGCCTCCGACATGATGGTGTGCGGCGAGGACCTGGGCTTCGTGCCCGCGTGCGTGCCGCCAGTCATGAAGGTACGGAGGCACATGGCGCTCCTGGCCATCCCCATGGCCTCCCTGCCTGCAGGTCCAGGGGCTGGGCCTGCTGGGCCTGAGCAACCAGCAGCCGCCCACCCACGCCCCTGACCGACCCGGGCCTACATGCACGCACCCTCGCCCATGACACCCACACCCTCACGCTGCTGCCGCAGGAGCTGGGCCTGCTGGGCCTGCGCATCCAGCGCATGGCCACGGAGGCTGGCCGCGACTTCAACAACCCCGCTGCCTACCCCTACCTCACGGTGGCGTCGCCCTCCTGCCACGACGTGACGCCGCTGAGGGCGTGGTGAGCAGCGGGGCGAGGTTACGGTTCAACGGCAGGGCCGGAGGCGGTGCGAGCGTAGATGCGTTGCGAAGTGGTCTGTGTCGGGCCGACAGAGAGCGACCTGCCTTTGCGCCAGTTGTTAACCCAAATGTCCGATCGGGTACTCGGTGGTGTTTCCTCTCCAGCATGCAACGTTTCGTCTCGCCCCTTTGCATGTACCCGGCACTTGTTAGCCCACACCGGTAGTCCTTCCTGTGGTGAATGTCGCTCCTCTATGTGCCCCTCGCCCTCCTGCCCCAAGGTACGAGTCTGACGCGGAGCAGGCCGAGCGCTTCTACTACAGCCAGCTGGGCGGCTGTGGCCCGCCGCCCTGGCCCGCCTGCAACCCCAACGTGGCGCGCGCGGTGCTGCAGCAGCACATCAACTGCCCCTCCATGCTGGTGGTGTTCCCCGTCCAGGTGGGGTTGTGCCGCACCACCTGCTGGAGACCATGGTGGGCGGTGGGGTCCCATGGCAGCGCCGCTGCTGTGCTCGTTGTACCTTGGGCCTTAACCTGCATTATGAAACAACACATTCCCTAACATGTTCATGTGAGTCCCTAACGTGGTACGACCTTGGCATTACCATCACCTAATCTCCCTGCGCTGCCTCCCCACAGGACCTGATGGCGCTGTCTGCGGAGTACTGCCGCCGGCCGGCTCTGGAGGAGGTCATCAACGACCCAACCGTTGCCAAACACTACTGGAGGTTCAGGTACGGCGTACGGCAAGGGCGGGAAGAGCCGTCGAGGGTGTCACCCGCCGCGATACCGCCTCCCTTCCTCGCAATGCCCTCGCCGCTGTGACGCTTGCTTCAGTACAAACCTGCTACGGCGCCCCGCCCTAGTTGTCTTCCCTATGGCATTTTTGTACAAATCTGTCCGTATGCCGTACTGCCGTACACTCAGGATCCACGTGACGCTGGAGAGCCTGCTGGAGGACCGCGAGTGGTGCGCCACGGTGGCGGAGATGCTGGTCATGGGGGAGCGCGCGCCGCCCGCCATACTGCAGCAGGCGGGGCCGCTGCTGGCCGCCATGCAGGTGTGTGGAGCCGGCAACACTTTGTGTACGGCAGTGTACGTACGGTGACGTGGAGTCATGTGCAATGGGAAGACCTTACAGCAGGAGTGCCGCCGTGTCACCTCGCTGGTCTTCCGCCCTGAGAACCTTGCCACGTTGCCAGTCCCTGCGGACCAGCCTTGCCCCTGGTGTTTCCCTTATGTCACACTACGTATGCAACACGTATGCAACACAAGGTATGTAAGCAACATGTCAGTCAGGGAAGCTGGCACCTCCCTCAACTGCCCCCGCAGGCGGAGGCCGAGGCGCAGCAGCTGGCGCTGCAGATGGCCATGCAGCTGGGCCTCACCACGCAGCAGCTGGCGGAGCTGCAGGCGCAGCAGCAGGCGCAGCTGTTCGCCATGGCGGCCGCACAAGCAGCAGGCCAGGCGGGGCCGCTGCCGGTGGGGCTGCTGGGGCAGGGGCAGGAGCAGGAGCCGGACGGCGTGGTGCAGGATGGGGTGGTGGAGGCGGGTGGGGTGGTCGGGGGGCAGCACCACCCGGAGCAGCACAACAGCCGGCAGCCGAACCCGCAGCGGCAGCACCCGCGGACGCAACTGTTTGGACGGTCGCCGGAGGGGGGGGGCGGGCGGGGGCAGGGGCAGGGGGCGGCCGCGGCGGCGGCGGGCGGGCTGGGCAACCACGTGGGCAACCACCACGTGGCGGTTGGCGCGGTTGCGAGCCAGGGGTAGGACATGAGGAGGCAAGGCGCGAAGTGGCGAGCAGAATTGTGTTCTCTGAGGCTTGGCCACAGCTGGTGCGCCGCGGCAGGAGGGCAGCTTAGGGCCCTTCTTCAGCTGCTGGTCAGCGCGGCAGAAGGGGCGGGTCGTAGGACCGACCCACGGGAGCACCAGCTGTGGGCATGGTGCCAAGGGTGCTAGCTGCTGATGGCAGGGGAGCGAGGCAGATTACATACATGCGTGACCGTGTGTGGTAGGTGTGGCTGTAGCGGGCTGGCCTTCACCGGGGCGGCGTCTGGCACGCGTGTGTGCCAGCCCGCACAGGGTAGCTCGGAGGGCTGGGATTTTCGTGGGTCTTATCCCCATGGCAAGGTGGGTTGGCTTTTGAGCGCGTGGGGCAGCATCTCTTTGGCGCTGCAGCAACTCATGACCACAGTGTAGCTATTTGGTCCTCATGTGGCAGAGTGCCTCTCTATGTTTTGTTACTCAGTGGGCGGTGTTAACCGTGTCCGGTATTCCTGTTCCTGTTTAGGGTCGGTTTGTCTGTTTGGGCTTTGTTTGTGCTGTTACGGTACCGGTACATGTGCGTAGTCGGCAGCGCGGTTTCTGTTGGATGCTTGGTTACTGGTCGTGATGCTTTTGTTTGGGCTAGGCGTGACTGTTATCTTTACGGTATTTGCGTGGGCTTGGTGTGGGCATGCATGTCGTAGCTTGAGGCGAAAGGCAAAAGTTGTGAAGCGGCAAAACCTAGCACGCTGACGGCACTGCTGCACCTGCTCGGCTGTTGCCCTGCACACGCAGTGCTGCTGCTGTGCGCGCACAGCCACGCTGCTAGTACAGACAACAGTGTGGGGAACAATGGAAGGTGTGCGTAGTTAGAGCCAGTGGAGATGCCTGGTGTTGGCGTACCGGTCGACGCTGGCGGGGGGGGGGGGGGGGTGGGCGCTGGCTCGTGCGGTAGTCTGGTAACTACGAAATGTGGCCAAGGAATATGGGCCATGCTCAAACCCCTGTGCATGTTGCACAAGATTGCACCTGACCCCTGTAAACACCTATACACGGCCAATTTCCTTGCAGCCGACCAAAGTGAGGACATGTTGGAGTGGCACCTGGCACGGTTGCACAAGACACGGTTACGGTTATGGCCCGCCCAGCTCCACGCAAATGTGAAAATGGAGGACTGGATTGACGAATGACGATACGCCACGCACTGCTGGCCGTTGGTGCGTTGATGGGGCACTGGAGGAAAACGCGGGCCTGCGTGGGGCGTTGCGTTGCCCGCACCTGGCATGACCTGTTACGGAAAGGCATGCAGGGAAGGCATGTACGCCCCACAGCATTAGATGTCTATCAACTATGGGGTTGACGTTATCCGTAGCTGCGCAGCCGACAGGTTTTTTGTGACGAAGTTGGGTGAGCTTGGGGAGTTGGGGTTGCTGGATTGGTACGAACAGTTAGGGCTGTTGCATCCTGCCAACGCACGAGCTGACCAACACAAATTGCGGTTTGTCAGTTTGCATTTAATTTCTCATTTGTTTGTGATATGTTGCTAAAGCGCCCCCCTTCTCCTCGCCCACTTTTTACCGCGTGAGGTACAGCAGGTCACCTCAACCAAGACAGCAACTTCAGACATGCGCTTATACCTATTAGCCTGGCTTGGAAAGGAAACACTGCAGGACGGGCAAAAGCCAGCCAGGAAGTCATGAAGCATGAACCGCTAGCCGCGCTTTCCCCAGGACGCTTGCAAGTCCTTTAGCCAGATTTCATAGCACTATGAGGGCTGTGGCCTATATATGTGGCCTGGCAGCGCTACTGCTGCTGCCTCAGTCATTAACAGCAGCGGACACGCCGACGAATGTCAGCCTCCCAGCCCTGGCGAACAGCTTCTGGACTCCATCTGGACTCAAGCTCCCTACAAAGGAGCTAGTGGCCGCTGTGAACCAGGCAAAGCTGCCTGTGCTGGACGCTTTCGGTCGCAGAAGAGAGGTGGTTTTAATGAGCATCGCGTCCGAGTTTGCTTTTCAGCGGCTCTTTGACGTCTTCTTGATGAGCCTCAAGAACATTACGTTCACACGACCGGATGGGAGGGCGGACGACCTTGCCCGCCACCTTGTGGTGAGAACTAGGCGCAAGGGGAAGGGGGGGCGGGGAGGGGGGGGGGGGAGGGGCTGCGGCATGGGCCTGTGGTCACTGGTGCTGCGCTGGAAGGCCCAGGTCAGTGTACAGTACTGCCAGGATACAACGTGGGTATGAGAAAGCAGTCATGGTCAAGCGGGGTGCTTGCAAGGCGCCAGTTGGTCACAGCTTGAAACCGACAGCTACTGGTGCCGTCTGTCCGCTGTGCACTGCAGCGGCACGGCGCCAGGATGTGGCTAGAACGCCACCTCCTGCCGCCATCAGTGACTGTGCTAATACCCCTGCTGCTCCATTGACTACCACTGCAGATCAACGTCATGACGCTGTCGTCCATCGACAAGTGCCAGGCCATGGCCGGCAAGTACGGCTCCTACTGCGTGGCGTACGGCAACCCCTCCTTCACGCTGGGCAACTTCCACGTCTTCTCCAACGACTTCTATGGCATTGGTGCGAGCCTAGGGGTAGCACCCTGCCTGTTGAGCTGCGCGACGGCACGTTCATTCGCGGGTGTTGTGCTCTGCACGAGAGCCGTGCGTGCGTGCAGTTGGCTGGCACATGGTGGGCTGCCTGCTAGGCTGCCGTCCTTGCCAGACACGTGCACCCAGATGACATGTGGTGAGGACCTTAACGGAAAGCCCTCCTCCAGGGTGCATGGGGTCAGATGTACATGTAAAGAGACAAAGAAACCTCACCTTCCGCCTGCCGTACCTGCCCCTGCCCCTGCCCCTGCCCGCAGGCTTCACCAAAACGGCCACCATCCTTGACGGCTTGACGCTGGGGGTGGATGTGCTGTTCCTAGACGCAGGTGGGGCAGCAGTAGGTATGCTTACGGTAACTGTATAGGGTATTCACGCAGGGTGTTAGGGAGTGGGCCATGCGCGAGCTTGCCCTCATGCCAAGGTGTCGGGCCCCTGGAGGCTGGCGCGGGGCGGTGTGGCTCGGAGCATGGGGGCGGGGTACAGGGACGACTGCCAGACTGGAGAGTGCCGGGTCTTGGCGAATCCTGGTCATGAAACTGGATCAGTACGGTTAATGTTATACACGCAGCTATTGAAAGTACGCACGGGGGGCCCCTAGCGACCTGCCGGGGCCGTCCACGGGTGTGACGTCAGCACCAAACACCCATGCCCCACCCGCTCCCGCCCCTGCTCCTGCGCCCATACTGTTCACTTCGGCCACTGCCATGCCATCCGTAAACGCATCCAGGGTGCCTTTAGGTCGCCTTCTGCTGCTTCTGTTGCTGCGTCACCTGCAATCTCATGAAGTACCACGGCCATTCCACACATCGTTACCGCCTGCCCCCCGCAGACCAGGTGTTCTTCAAGAACCCGTTGCCCTACCTGCTGGCCCGCGAGACGGACATCATGGTGTCTGGGGACTGCCACAACCACGGGGACGCCTCGCCGCAGGAGAAGTTCCCGCCCATCAACAACAACATCGGCTTCGTGTACTTCAGGTGGGCGTAGGTGCAGGGTGAGAGTCCGGGGGGTGATGGGTGGCCGTCAGGTCGCCGGGTGAAGGTTGGGGCTTGCGATGTCCCTGCATTGACGCTCGTAGGTGTGGGACTGTGCGAAATCTCGGTTGGGCTGGGGTCTGTGATGTCGGCGGGCACGCAGGCGTGCCCGTGCCGCGTGGGACCTACATTCGCGGCGGTGGCGGCTGGCAGGTCAGCCCCTCAACGCGCGCCGCAGCGCCTAACCTATGGCACCGCCTGACGGATCACTGCCTACCCTGCTTCGTCCTACAGGACCCTGCTCCCACCTTTCTCCTCCCACCCAAGGCCCGCCGCCGTGGTGACTCGCGCAGCGTTGAACGCCGGGCTCAGGTCTCCCTGGTGCACGCACCGGAGCTCATCCTCTTTTTATTTCTCCGACGCACTCCTGTTTTGACGAAAATTGTAGTAACCATCGTGGTAACTTCTCCCTTCCCACTGCAGGCCCACCGCCATGGTGGCCCGCGCGGTGTACAACTGGGGGCTGTGGCTGGCCAACATCGCGCGGAGGGGCGAGAAGCCGTGGGACCAGACCACCTTCGCGCCCGCCATGGAGTGGGTGTCCAGCGAGGTCACCGTGCGGCACCTCACCATGGTGGGGAGGGGGAGTCCACGGGCGGGGGGGAGGGGAAGAGCTGTGTTTAGGAGGGGGAGGGCGTCGCAAGGGTGGGGGTGCCCGTTGAGGTCACCGTGAGGAATTTCATGTTGGTGGGCGGAGCGGGATGGGGCGGGATGCGGGGGGCTGGGGATGTGAGGCTGAAGGTCGCGAGGCTGTCAACGTGTCAAGGGATCGTGGGGTGGTTACGATAGGGCACGGGTGCTGGCGGGGGTAGTGCGAGACGCTGCGCACACTGGTGTCTAGGCAGGGCGCCCCGCCGGACTGGGAACCCGTCACGGTGCGCTACATGTGCGTGAACGGAGGAGGCCGCACAGCGCAGCAGGAGCGCCCCACTTGCTGCGCCATGTACGCCTTGGCCGGGCAGAAGAGCTGGTGTGCTAGAGACATCGGTACAACGGATTTGCAACGTCACCCCACGACGTCACCCTGATCCAGCCCACCGTGGCTTAGGTGGTTGGTGTGCCGGTGTGCCGGGTTGGTGTGCCGGTGGTGCCTGTCTGCCCTGGAGGCTGTGTGGGCTCCCAGGGCCGCGCCCGATACCAACCTGAAGCTGATAAGGGCAACCGCTTACGTGCCAACCAGTTGCCCTGCCCTTGCCGGCCTGGCCCTGCCATGCCCTGCGGGGCGTGGTACGACACCCCAACCGGAAGGTTCCCTGCAACAAACCTGCTGTAACCGTGCCTTCTCCTTCGCCGTTGACCCACCGCAGGCCATGCTGCACTCGGACCTGTTCCCATACCGTTGCATGGTGGGTACGGGGCCGCGTGTCACCGGGGTGCTGGTGGTTGCACCAAGGACGCACGAAGCTCGGGGGACACGGTAGCAGAGAGGTACACGGTGCAACAGTGTGTGGCCAATCCGTGTGGTTCGCGGAAGCGTAACCGTGAGCTTTCCAGCCCGTTGGCTGTTTGACAGCTGCATGTGCCCGTTTGCCGTATACCGCCGTACAGGGTCCGTGCGGCTGCGACCTGCGCGGCGTGCCGTACTTTCACAACGGCAAGATACCGCGGAACACCCCCGACGGACTCTGTGACCCCGTGCTTGTCAAGGTGCGGGGATGGACCTCGCCTGGGTATTGCATCCTGTGTCTGCTTCATTTGGCTCGCCCTGTGGCGAAGAGTCGCTGCCGTTGGGGCGGTGGTGGGTTTTGCAACCCCGTGCTGGTAAAGTATTGCTGATGACGCGATGCGGAATAAGGGCGAGGGGATGAGTCCCTGCTGGCGGTTGAGCCCCGACCTGCACCCCAGCTCACTATTTTCCAACCCAACGAACCCCAACCCGGGGCCCCATGCCTCCACCGTTGCTCTCACGGCGCCATCCACCCACCTGCTCCTGCCCTGGCCCCCGCACCCCACCGCAGGAGTGGTATGCGTACCACATGCCCTGCTCTGGGGACATGAACCAGAAGGCCGACCTCATGGAGTCCTACACGCGCATGTACCAGCAGCAGGCCGGGCCCGTCAACAGCAGGAGCGTGCCGTTCCAGGTGCTGGACAGCTGACCGGGAACACCCCTCACGTGGGCCCCGGGGCCTCCCCTGGTTGGCCTGCACAGCCTCTCCAGGAGCTGGACAGCTGCGGACGCGCGACAACGCTGCATGGCAAAACTGTTCTGCGGAAAGGAACGTACGACAGCGACGGGGGCGGGGGCCGGTTCAGGTGCATGACAGCCATAGCTGGCAACGCTTGGAGGCATGGAGCCTCCCCTGTTCGGCCTGCACGGACCTTCCCAATGCCGGTCACCTGACCGTGATACCCTGGGCGTCGAGCCGGTGATATTGTTTGATTGATTGAACGAGCAATCTCTTGATTGTGTACTCAACGCATGGGGGGGCCTGGCGTGCAGGCGAGCAGGTGTATGCCGTGCGGCGGATGGCTGTGGGCCGGGTGGGCTCTTTGGGTGTGCAAGGCCACATACACGGCTTGTGCAAGGTGTCCGAGTGCTCTGATGAGCCAGGATGTGAGTTTCCGGGTGTATCAAGGCGTGGCCATACCGTAGCGCATATCAACGAAGCTTCCCGGGGTGGGTGGGTGCTGCAGGTCGCCATGTGGGCAAGGCGCAGGATGCGGCAGGGTGTCCCGTGGAGGGTTATAGAGTCCCCTTCGTTGCATTGCTGCGTACTGGAGAATTGGCATTACAGACTGCCGCTGCATGTGGAAGGGACTGGCAGTGGTGGCTTGCAACCCCGGAATGCAATCGGCCTTGCCGCAAAGGAAAACGGGTCAGGGAGGGACACAAGCGTTGCAGCGTGCACTGCGGTGGCCGGCCTGCTGCGGTACGACTTGGGACCGCCAGGCATGCATGTCGTTAGGAAGGAGAGCTGCAGAGGTGTGTGACGCTCTGTAACATGTAACATGTACGCCTGCCATTACGGCAGGCACCATCAGGCACCTCCGCAACGGCGACGCTTGACGCCCAGCGGCCGGGCGCAAGGGAAGCAGGAAAGTCCCCTTCAGTACAGCTACAGGCCCCCAGAGTCAGGCGCGCGGAGTGGCATAAAATTGCGACAGGGCCCGTGGAGCCTCACAACA
>VFQN01004289.1_pt1 | contig 19035 bp, 25 predicted proteins | sample 3512371 | NCBI WGS metagenome assembly VFQN01 (sample SAMN10412370, study PRJNA504923) | tailings metagenome | isolation source: Replicate 2 from Balatoc abandoned mine | place: Philippines: Itogon, Benguet | collected 2017-08-28 | reverse complement strand
CATGCAGAAATACATCGAAACATTCCAAATGCAACGAGACAGCCTGCCAAAACGCTAGGAAGCTGCGAGAATCTGGCCACATAGGTGTCTAGTGGGGCGGTTTAAACAACGTAAACAACATTAATACATACCAATATATCGTTTTCAGTAGAGAAAACGGGTCACTTGCTGGGATGGTCATTTTTTTCTGGATGCCCCCCCTCCTGGCTGAGGCTACCATACCCATGCAAAGCGCTTACCGCACATGCCGCTCATGTAGCGTACCGATATGCTGCTGGTGTGAGGCTGCGTGATGAGGTCTACATTTGCCAGAGCAGGTAAGAACTGGCGCACCCCGCGCAGTGAGGAGCCCACGGCCCAGTTGGGTGCAGGGGAGTTCCCAGCAGCGGTTGATTCACCGTTTCCGCGTTTCGTCGAGATCTTTTCATGTTCACGTTTAGATATGGATCCTATGCAGATGCTCCAAATATATTATACACTTCTTATCGTAGATGAAAGCGACGCTTGAGGCATGCGAACATTGTCGAGCCCTCGAGGTTAACCCTCCCAGTGCACGCCGCAAAGGCATCGGGAACCTGACAACCGCTCCCGCTGACATAAGAAATTGTTGCCCTTTGCAGTCCAGCTTGTTGAGATCCAGGTATCACAGGGCTGGCAACCAAGAAAGGCTTTTTTGACGCCGACGCTGTCACAAACAACTTCGCCTAGCATACGGTTTTCCACTTGCTGCCAGCTATTTCTTTTGGCTATGGCTAGACCGCGGCCTACAGCGGCGCTGGGATGGCGGGCCGCGCTGCTGGTGCTGTGCATGGCCTCAACATCAGTGCATGGTGGGTCGCAAAGGCACCGCTGGCTTCGTTACGCCACTCCCTGTTTCAATTGTGAGGTTGCAGCGCTCGGCCCCGTGCCAGCAGCAAGGAGGCTGGCGCAAACGGGGCTGTGCGAGGCCGGGCCATACGGACCGGCGGGAACGGACACCTTCACCGACCGGGACGTCTACTTGGCCTCCGGCAGTGCGCCGATCACCAAGTAAGCGCTCGGACGACTATACGGTATGACGTTAGAAAGGTGGCTACTCCCGGGGTCACGCTAGGGCACGCTGTGGGGCTGCTTTGCGCCCCCGCCGCATGGCACGGACACGTGCGCCCCCGACCAAGGCCACGTGGGCCGGCGGGCTGCTGTGCCACTGCACTGCGGAACGTACGCCCAAAATGCTGTAATAGGGATTTGGAGTATGCGTTGCTGAGGAATATCAATTACGTGCCTCGCGGCGTGTTGATGCCCTAGCCCTGCGCCGCCCCCACCCTCCAGGATCACCGCCTGGTACTCTGATGTGATTGAGGGCCTGCAGGTGGGTTAGGAGTGGCGGGGCGCACGTGCCTGGGTATGAGGGACACGAGTGTCAGGAGCACGTGCCTGGGCGGGAGGGAGGGCCGGCAGGTGTTGCCGGCAGGGTTCTCTGGAGTGACCGGGAGCATGTGCATGGACGGTAATAACACGTGCCTAGGCGCTGGGATCACGTGCGCCAGGAGCACGTGCCTGGGCGGGAGGACTACGTGCGTCACGAACATGTATCTGGGCTGTTGGGACAAGTGCTGCAGGAACATGTATACATCTGGGCGGTCGGGAGGCGCTGTGGCGTCCACTTGGATGGCCGGCACGGCTGTTTCCACGTGCGGCAGCACGCGCACTTGCCGGCTGTGTTTGAGGAGCCCTGGGTGCACGTCATGCATCACCCCCCGCATCCTGTACGGCACAGACAGGGGAGGGCCTCCCCTGGGCACAGACGAGTACGGCACGCCGCCCTGGCGCCTGCATCGGGGCCTGTCCCCCGGGCCCCACAGCTGAGCGCCAGGACGGAGGGTGGCGGGACCACCGGGACGGAAGACACAACCCCGTTGCACAACGGCCCCCACCCCGGACCCCACCCCACAGGTCACGTACGGCAACACCACGGCGCCCGTGCATGGAGTCGATCAGGCGTCCGAGAGCTCGTACGACTTCAGGCCCGGGGAGGTGGTTACTCGCATCGCCGTGTCCGTGACACCCAAGGGCCCGCGCGCCCTCATCCTTCACACCAACCTGCGAGGGGAGGGCAAGACCATCATCCTCGGCAACAACAACACCGCTCCCTACCCGCCCTCCAACGTCACGCCCAGCTGCGGTGACGGCCTCCCTGTACTCACCTATTTCAAAGGGTCCCTGCGCTCTGACCTTGCGGGCCTGCAGATCTGTAGCCTAACCTTGGGGTTTGAGGTGCGGCCCTTTCCGCCGCCCCTTCCACCCAACCCACCGCCCGCTCCGCCCTCCCCCTCGCCTTCGCCGCCCCTGCCTCCTTCGCCCCCTTCCCCGCCGCCCTACCCCCCTTCCCCTCCATCCCCGCCCTACCCCCCGCCGCCGCCCTACCTTCCGCCACCTCCGCCCCCGGCTCCCTCGACACCGCCGTACCCACCACCACAACCACGTGAGTCGTACAACTGCAGGCCTGGCCAAGCAAGCCTGTACGACTGTACCAGTAGCTGTGCTGCAGTTCCCGTGCGTGCCAGATTCCCCCCGTCGATTATTACTGGAACCTGAACTCCCATGTACCTGCCCAACCCTCGGACTCCGCAGCAAGTCCCCCGGCCCCGCTGTGCAATGCCGGGCCGTTTGGTCCAACTACCGAGAACTTCTGGACCGACCGAGAGTACTGGCTGGCGTCGGGCCGTGCCCCCATCACCAGGTGGGCGACAGCAACCAACAATGTTTGTGTACGGTGGTACAGTTGTCGGAGTAACCACCCACGTGTGTGTGTCTGTGTGTGTACCGTACAGCCCTTCATCCCCCCGCCACACCCCCTCCTGAGGGGGGGAGGGGGGGAGGGGGGGAGAGGCCAGGGCTGTCCGCGTCCTTGCCGCACCGCTGTGAAAACCATGCCACGGCGTGGGTGGGGCCACGTGGGGTCACGTGGGGTCAAACTGGTAGGCCACTAGCTACCTGACCGAGTGGGTTTTGTGGTGGGGTTGACGTGGTCCGTCAGCCCTCACTGCACAGGGTTGCATTCAAAAGGGTGTGCGGCATGCGGTTATAGATGCAAGTTGCGTATGTTACCGCAAGTTGCGTATGCGAAGCATGGCGCCTTATACACCCGCACGGCACAAGGCACACTGAGGCGCCGTGTCCCACCGCCAACCGTCAACCGCCAACCGTCAACCGCCAACAGGATTGGCGCATGGTACTACAATGGCATCGTTGGCTTCCAGGTGCGCACTGCGTGTAAGCTGGCGGCGCGGCCGTTATCGTGCTGTGCGGTGACCGCTTCATACGTGCAACAACTTGACTTGCTTATACACTAAGCGCTTGCGCATGTATGCTGCACGGCTGCACGACGCGTGGAAACGGACCGGCAGGGCCTATCGGAAGCGCACGCACGGACGTGCGATCATGTGTCGACATGCATGACTTGGACCCGAGTGCATACTGGCCGTGCAAGCACGCATGAGCCGCCAAGTGTTGAGGTCCTGTAGGCCTCTGAGGTAGTAAAGGGCCTATCCCGGCGACCTGCACGTGCACGTACCGTACCTGCAGCTAGCCCGTAACAGGGAAGCTTCCTGAACAGCTGTCCGCCATTGGGCATGACTATTTACCCAGGGCCGTGTGTCGAGCCCCACAGCCTTGATTGTCAATCTGCTCGCCTGGTGCACTCCAAACACCCTCCGGTTCAGGTACTTTGCCGCTCCACGATTTACCCCGCATACACCCTGCTCCCTCTGGCTACATACAGCTAGCCCTTTCCTGACCACCTGTTATGCACGTGACCACTCACGCACGTGCATGGTACGGTGTACGGTACCCGCAGGTCACGTACGGCAATGTAACGGCGCCTCTCCGCGGGGAGACCATTGACGGCAGGTTGGAAGCGTACGATTTCAAACCCGGGGAGAGGGTGACACGTGTCACTTGGGCCGAAGCCCGTGAAGATCCAACCCCGCGCACCCTCCTTTTCGCGACCAACTTCCGCGACGGCAACAACCCCATTATTCTGGGCGACGGGTTCAACAAGGGGCCCATCGATGTGGTCCTCAACTGCACGGGGGGCTTCCCCGTCCTCGCCTACTTTGCTGGCTTCACGTATTCCACCAAAGAGTATAAGTTCTTGGGCCGCGCGGTCAGTGGCCTGGCGATGGTGTTCGAATTGCAGCCCTTCCCGCCGTCCCCGCCGCCCCCGCCGCCGTCCCCGCCATCGCCCCCGCCTCCTCCACCCCAACCGCCGTCGCCGCCGTCCCCGCCACCGCCGTCTCCGCCTCCCTCACCTCCTCCGTCGCCGCCCCCGCCGCCGCCCATGCCACCCTCGGCAGCATGCGCTGACCCAGTCAAGGGACCGTACGGCGACACTGCCAACGGATTCCCCTGGAGCGACTACGACAGCTGGGCTAACTCGGGCCTCTCGCCAATCTCAAAGTAAGGTACCAGGGCTCTTGTTACGCGCACACGCACGTCATTACCTAGGTAGCTGCGGTTCTAGGCTAGCACACGTGTCCCTCAACTGCCCCGCGGGACCGGAGCGAGCGGTATGCAGCGGTGGGCGCACGCCAGGTGGTTGGGTGGAGACGTGGGTGGCACGCTAACAGCAACGTAGTGGTTGCCATTGCTGAGGCTCGCCTCGTCAGCTGCGCAATGTCGTTGCAACCGCGGTGCAATGCATACGTACCCGGCGTGCGTCGTACAGTCCTGGTGGGATGACGCTGCATGTTTGTATCAGCTGCAGCCGCGCGATAGGCGTTGCGCTAACGTGAAGCGTTCCGCTATGCATATGCCCTGTGGCTCAAAACCAGGATCTCGGTCGGCCAAGCGTTTTTCGGAGGATTCGGAGGCATCGAGGTGGGTGCGGTGGCAGACCAGCAGGCGTGTGTGGATTAGCGGCTTGGACCCGTTGGTTGGTTGCGGCCGTCCGTGTTGCTTATATGCCCGCCGTCGGGGAGAGGGCCCTGTGATCAAGTAATAGCCGTGGACACTGGTGTAGTGACGGGAAATGTCACGCCGGCACGCCTGCCCTGATCGGACCTGCGCAGCTACGCAGCCGTAGACCATCAGATGGCTCCTGCCCTCATGCTGTGTGTGCATGCATGTGCGTGCACGCTGATCGGAAGCGTGGCCGTTACATACGTCCTGCACGCACACGACCTGGCCAAGCAGGGTCCTGCCCGCGTAACATTATTACTATATTATTATTATTATTTTATGTATTATTCTTTTTTATTATTGTTCGACCTGACCAAGCGAGGCCATGCGTCTGCAGCAAAGATCCTAAGCACGCCGCAAGCACCAGCGGTGTCGTAGCACGTAGCACGTGGTGCTTGCCGTGCATGCTGTGGTTGGGGCAAAGCCTGTAGCGTCAGCCTACCTTCGCCATATCGCCATGCTGGCCTGTGTGCGTGTAAGGCACAGGCTGCCATCTGGTATGTAGCATAAACCCCATGCATTATTGTATGAATTGTAACGTGGCAATGGCGTCCGAAACGCGCGCAGTACTGCAACCTCGCCTGATCGCCGCTGCACGCGGTGTCGGGCCTGATGCCTGTGTCCATGCATGTACACCGTATGAGCAGTTTACCTCCTGCCATGGTACTGACCGTGTTTCTAGTTCACCGTTGCTTGCAGGTGACGTACGGGTGGGTAACCGTCACGCACGGCTCAGGCGGCGGTGGTGACGCCTACAACTTCGCGCCCGGCGAGTTCATCACGTCCCTGCGGATACACACCCGGGGCAGAGAGCTCTCCGGCATCTCCTTCATCACCACATACTCCGGGGGGGAGTACCGAGGCTTGGGCGACACCTCTGGAACCGCCAACGACGCCACGCCCTGCCCCGACTCAGTCAACAACCCCATCCGCTTGAACTACTTCATGGGGTACGACTCCCAGGGCATCTTCAGATCAACCCTCGCCCTTACCGCGGTATGGACCACCTACACCCGCCCGCCCTCGCCGCCGCCCTCGCCGCTGCCGCCCAGCCCGGCGCCGCCGAGCCCGCCCGCCCCGCCCCCCAGCCCCCCGCCGGCGTGCGCCTCGCGCCGCATCGGGCCGTTCGGCACGGAGGAATTTATATACAAAGGCTATTTTTGGGATCATGAAAGCACGTACCGATCCGCCGGCCGTGTTATAAGGTGAGCGTGCATGCATGCATGTATGGCCTGTGGTAGATAGCTGTTGGCGTACGTGTGTCTAAGTCCAACAGTAGCAGGGCTTGTGTATGGCAGCCAGGCAGGCAACTGCAAACCGCGCATGCATGCTGAAAGGTACGGTAGGCTCGATCCTGTGGCACGTTCTCCTCGGCTGTTACCCTGCAGCACCGCACGCTGTGTTCTCAGGATGACGGCGTTGCTCTGCGCACTACCCACCACCGCACCCTCAATGTGCCGTCCCAGCCGCACTACTCGTCCTTATGGCCCCCCTGGCTCTCCGGACGTACCCCATTGGGGTCTGTAACTGTAACTGTAACTCTGGCCCTCCTTGTCTTTGCCCTGGCCTTGCTCCGCTGCCGGCTGACAGCAAAATGCCCAATACTATTACCAGTGTACTGACAGTTGCTCAACCAGCCATCGCCGTAGGATTGAGATGATCATATTAATCATTATATTATTATATTAATATGAATAACGTCACGGCTCTGGTCTTAGACTGGTAAATGTAAATAATTATTATGTTACGCCGCAGGATTGAGATGCAGTACGGTGGCGCCATGAACCACATCCGTGCTACCTACGCTGATGGAAGCGTGGGCGGCATAAACGGCGACTACGGCCCTGCAAGCGCAGCAACGGATACGCTTGGGCCCAGCGAAAGCTTCAACAGGGCTGTGGTGAGTACAAGTACGGTATGTACGGCATGAACGGCAGCTGCCGTACCAGTGTGCACGGTGCACGCTACCGTACAATCTCGCCCTGGTAGGTGCCGTGGTGGCACAAATACTATTATGAATGTATTTTGCCAAGCTAATGGCAAAAGCCGCAGCGGTCTTGGACGGAACTTGGTCTTGGCGGAGTGGCAGATTTGGCCGTCGTCGATACCAGCAGCAGCAAACAGAGCTCGTGCAACTGCGCCCCAGGGCTCACCTGAATAGTACTCATCTCTCACCATTATTATGAATGTATGTAAGTGTGCGGCTGAACATGCGCGCCTTTCCCCGTGCAGATATACACGCTGGGCGGAGCGCAAATTGGCGAGGTGGCTGCGCTGGAGGTGTGGACCGACCAGGGGCGTCATTGGTACCTTGGGGTCAGCAGACTCAGCATATGGGCACAGGCCCGCAACGCCACGCCCTGCATCACAGACACCCCACTGCGCATCGCCTACTTCTTCGGCTGGCGGCTCGCTGACAAGAACACCAGGGCCCTGGGCATTGTGTGGGAGCCGTACACTCCGGTACCAAGGCCACCCAGCCCCCCTAACAACCCCAGCCCGCCGCCGCCGACGCCGCCCAGCCCCAGCCCGCCGCCCTTCCCTCCGTTCTAATCAGCACCACCATGATAGGTTTTGCACATGGATGCGGTGGTAGGATGGATTTAGGCATTCCTGCGCCATGCGATTGTGTAGGGCAACGCATGTAGGTGCCCGTGTTCGAGTTTAGGGTATAGACCCCTGGCCGGAATCGTCCGTCTTATCCCGTCTCCTGCACTCGTTGGCAGGGAAGGGTGCGTGGCAGTGCAGGGGGAGTGGTAGCGTGACGGGAATAGGCGTGGTGGCTGATGGGGATAGGTGTGGTATGTGCCTCTCAACGAGGCAGTGATGGGATGGTGAGGCGTGATCAGGGGAGCCCCCCTGGGCGTGACCATTCCTGGTGTATAGGCTGTCTAGCACTACTGCCTACCGGCATGGCAAACCACTCGCCTGCTGTGACCAGCCCTAGTTGGTGCGTCCAGTGGTTGGTTGGTGCGTCCGGTGTTGCACGTACCGGTAGCTCTGCTGCTTGTTGATACATACGCCCCATACATGCATACATGCGCGATATGTACATGCATGCATGCGTAGTCGGCGCCTGCTTGGGTTGCCGCTAGGACTCGGATGCAACGGGAGGCAGGGGCATCATCTCGGTGCTCCGCGCCCTCGGGGGCTCCGCTTCGGTCGGTCCACATGTCCCCATGCTTTGACCCCCGGGCCCCTCGGGGGTATGTGCTCCGTACGCCCAGCAGGCCGTGATATAAGTGTTATTACATGTCGGTGGAGGCATACTTGGTTGGTTCCTCGCATGTCTGGCATTGTTGTATCCAAGGGTGGTCCTGCCTGTGTTTGCTGGCTCACTGCTGAACATGCAAGATGCAACGCTCGCTGGCCGCTGTAGGCTATATATGTCTGCACTGCTTTGATTCGTATAATGCAGCAAATTATGTGCGGTACGTGCGGGGTGCGGCACTACTTGTAGTCGACTGTGCGGGTGCATTGCCGAGTAGGCCCTCTTTCATCGTTGGTTGCCAATTATGGCCATCAACATCATGGGGACACGCACACGGCAGCAGCAGGTGTGCGTTGGTGCCGGACACGAGTGCTGTGGCACGAACTGAGTCAGGCAAGTGCCGTGGGTCGAGGTGTGGTAGTGTGGATACACGAACACTTCCGCAACAGTGTCTGGCAAGCAATGTAAAGGCGCGATTCGACAAAGTCCCACCTGCCTGGGGTGCCTGTTACCAAGGACCCAACCTCATGCCTGTTATCCGCTCGGCAGGACGGGCATGTTACGGTACACATTACACGGTTTGGCACGCAAGGCCAGCAAAGTGCTAGTACATAGCAGTCAAATTCAGCTATGCATACCGGTAACATGCCACCGAGGGTAACACGCCACAGCTACACGCGTGGCATTGCACGCGTTGCAAGGCAGCAAGTTGTGCCGTCGGTAACCCAAATGACCAGCTCCAACGCCAAACAACCCACTTCGGTCTAGGGTTCCTCAACTGTCCCAACACGCACGCCGCAGCCCACCAGACCCCCTTCCCCCCTCTCAGCCCCCCCTCCCCTGCTGCCCCGCCGCCTTCCCCGCCTTGCATGCCCCACACAGCTCTACAGCCCATTAGCCACACCCCTCAACCTGTCCTCCGCTCGTCCTCTGCTGCTCCGCCGCCTTGCTCCGCACTAGCTGCAACACCTCCCTCCGCAGCGCCCCCACCGACCCAGGGGTCAGCCACGACCCCAGCCGCCTCTCCTCAGCCTCCCACCCCGCCCACCCGGACCCCGCCTCCCCTCCCCCTCCCCATGCCACCGCACCCCCGCCCCCACCGGCCCCCTCCCCACACCCCTCCTGCTGCCTCCCCTGCCCCTGCTGCTGCTGCTCCTGCCCATGCCACTCGCACACCGCCCGGGCCATCGCCAGCACATACACCCCGCAGTCGTAGCTGTTGGTCTGGGACGGCATCGAGACATCCACATATCGAGGTGCGGAGGCGGCCCCTGCCTTGCTGCCACCGCCGCCGCCGCCACCGCCGCCGCCGCCACTGCCGCTGCCGCCACTCGCGGCATGCCCGCCACCGGTCAGCAGTGCCGGCCCCACCGCCGCCGCCAGCCGCCTTGCTGCCCGGGTGTTGCCGGCCCCTGGGCTGGAGTCGTAGTGCCGCAGCGTGTGGGAGGCCCTGTGGAACACCAGCAGGCTCCTGCGGGGGAGGGGACGAGTGGGAAGCGGAGTCAGGTGAACCTCAACGCCCACTGGTCCTCCTTCCAAGCAGTGCAGTGTGTGCGAGGACTTGTTGAACACCAGCATGCTCCTGGGGGACGGGGGTGGGGGGTGGGGGAAAGCGGAGTCAGCTGAACCTGAGCGCCCACTGGCAGCGCCACGCAGTAGCCCACCAGTGCTGCCCCCCGCCCTGCTGCACGGCCCATGCGCACCCACTCTGCACACCCCTCACCTCCGGCTCCACCCCATCCCAACGCAGACCCACCGGACTCTAGCCACCCTCGGACCCCCCGCCACAACCCCACCATGCACCACCTCCCACCCCGCTAACCCACCAACGGCTGCCCCCTGCTGCCACCCCACCCCAGCACGCACCACCCCACCCTGCCGCACAACCCACCAGCGGCTGGCCCCCACCACCGCCGTGTATGTTCTCCACATGCCTGATATCTCCTGGCTTTGTTACGCGTGCCGCTCTGCGGTTACCCACCAGTGGCTGCCCCCTGCCTGCCCACCCAGCCCCACATCACCGGCGGTACACCCCACCCCACACCCCACCACCCACCAGTGGCTGCCCCCCGCCGCTGCCTCCGGGCCGTCATTGTCATTGACGCCCCCCTGCCACTCCCCACGCCCTCCAGCACCCGCCGCCCCCCAAACCCCACCAACCCACCACCGGCTGCCCCCTGCCGCCACCATACCCCACTCCTTAACACCCCGCACACCACTAACCCACCAGTGGCTGCCCCGTGCCGCCATCACACCCCACACCGCACCACCTACACCCCGCTAACCCACTAGCGGCTGCCCCTTGCCGCCGACATACCCCACGCCACACCACCTACACCCCGCTAACCCACCAGCGGCTGCCCCCCGCCGCGACCGCCCCCCACGCCGCACCACCTACACCCCGCTAACCCACCAGTGGCTGCCCCCCGCCGCCATCGCACCCCACTCCATACCACCCCACACCCCGCTAACCCACCAGTGGCTGCCCCCCGCCGCTGCCTCCGGGTCGTCGTTGTCGTTGACAGCCATAGCCACGACAGAGCAGCGGGAGGGCTGCGGGGAGTGCGTGGGACCGGGGAAGGGGAGGGGGTTCGGCATAAGAAGCTAGGGCCGCAGGGGCAGGGTCTGGGGGCAGTGTGACAGCCGCAGATACCAGGTCGCGGCGGAAGGGCTACATGGGGAACGGTATCGCGTGGAGTGTCAGGGTGAGCGTAAAGGAAGAGAGAGGAAGGGGTTCATGAGGGACGGGAGAGGGCAGGGTACAAGCGGAAAGGCGGCCGGCACACGGCTTGGGTGGCAAGGGTGGAGCAGAGAGCAGGTGGGACTTTGCCTTCCGCTTGACTGCCGCTCGTGCCTGACCGCTTAACACTGGGTAACAACAGGCTTGGGTGGCAAGGGTGGTGCATACCGGTACTGCAGATGAGCCTTTTTCTTCGTCTCAATGGTCGTTCCTAACTGCTTTACATTCTGTAAATTGTGTCCTGCTGCAGCGCCCCGTCGCGGATTGGTGCACGACAGATAGCCATGCAGCCGAGTGGGTTAGCGCCGCCGCTTTTTCACGTACGCCTCATCCCAAACGACCCTACCGTGAACATGTGCCAATGAGCACGTGCCGTACACGGCACACGGCAGGCCCACGCACCTGCAGGGGCGCCAGCACCTCGGCTGCCATGTGGGGACCTGGGGCCGGGCGTAGGTGGGCGGGGGCAGCCGGGTGGGGTCTGGTTGCCGTGCTTCGGTATAGACCAACACACCAGGAGGTGCCAAAACACTCGAGAACACAGGGTGCTGCTCCGCGCAGCGATAGCCGGCGGGGGAGGTAGACGAAGCTGCCAGAAGGCATGGGGCGGCGTGCAAGCACCCTCTCACCACCACCACCTCCACCCGCCCCAGCGAGCTGCACCCAGCTGCTTGTCCTCCCTGCCATGTGAGCCCTGGAGCCTGTGAAGTGCCAAGCTTTGACGAACGCCATCCCTGTGCATGCAAGCCTTTGCGTACGGCTCGCATCCACCATCCTTTTGCTGCTTGCGCTCTGATGTCTGTGGCTGGGGGCCACCACCGTCCCGTTGACTTGAGCCCCCAACACCCCCTGCCACGTCAGCATTCCCGTTGTTTGATGCCAAAACCGTGTCCTCCCCACCGATCAACGCTAACCCACCTGCGTGCATGAGCAGGAACGAGGTGCCGGGCGGCAGCAGCAGCAGCCCACCGGCGCCGCTGCCCCCGCCACCCGCCCCTGCTGCCGCTGCCCCTTCCCCTGCACCAGCTCCCCCGTTGCCGCGGTTGCCGCCAGTGCACAGAGCTGAGCCTGCTGCGTATGGCTCCCGTGACAGGTATTCAAACCAGAAGGATATGACCTGGAGGCGATGAAGGCGACGGCAGGGCGCCGAGGGGGTGAAGGGTGAGGGGGTGACGGCGGAGTTGAAGGGACGGTTGTGCAGAGGCCGGGCGGTGAGACGGCGGGTGGTGTGGCGTGCAAAGGTGGGCCGCAGGAGTGACTATGCGTTGCTGGCAGGCAATCGGGACGGTTTAGTACTACGCAGCTGCCGTGCCGTGCTTGGGTATGGGGTGAGAGGAGGAGGGAACGCGAGCGTGTGCCTGGGCTGCAGGGCGGGCTCACCGTGCAGCCCCACACGTGCATGGAGCCCGTGTCCAGAAATTTACGCCCTTGTCACACAGGAAGATGCATTGCCATGGTGTTTTAGTGCAGTTGTGGCACCTGTATACAGGCAAGCGGCAACATAGGTGTGCCACGCTGTCCCTTGCTGTGCTGGGCACAGCGTGCTGCAGGCCCCACCAGTCAGCTTGGGGGAATGATAACGAGCAGCCGAGAGGTGATGCGGCGGCGTTCACTGTCAACTAGCAGATGGTAAGCGTGCAGCCCGTAAAAGGTTGCCGGTGGCGGGGCCACGTGGCCATGGCGAGGGGGTAAGGTGCAACGTCGGCGTCCCTTGTGCCGGGTTGAGCTGCGTGTACGTAGGGACCCTTAATCGCTGATGCCCCACCCCGCCCGGGCCCGGCTGACTGCTAAACCCATGCAGGTACACATGTAAGAATTCCATAGGATGGCGCAAGAAGGCAGGGTGCAGAGGAGGGGCATACCATACGGTAGCACCAACTTGCACTGCGGGCCGGCATGGCCATCGACACGTGTGACGAGCCACGACCAGCCGTGATATGTGTCGGTTCTCCAACATGCGATGCGGCACAAACCCCTGTAATTGACACCTTCTCATAGCCGAGAGAAAGGGAGCACATGGTGCTGGCCTGCTAGCCCGTGCCGTGCCATGCCGCATGGGCACGTCCAATCCTACGCGGGCCCCGAAGCACCTGATCATTCAGCCAATGCGGTCCCTCCAGCAGCTCAACGTCCTGCTGCCGCAGGAGCACGTCTCCGTAATCTAGCACTTTCGCGTCAGCGCTGCGCATTTCAGCTACAACGCCCGTTTGCTTGGCACGCTAGCGTTCAATCTAGGACGCGGCAAGCCGCTATTGATGTGAGGGTTGTTTATTACGCACAAACGACACCTTGATAACTGTGCTGCGTGCCGCACTTGTACCAGATGGTCTGCGAGGGTGAAAAGATACAGGAGCAGTGCAGCCTTAACAACAACTGGATTTCAGCAGCCAGGAACATCATCCAACAAGATTATCATCTCCGAAGAGTGCGACAGAAGGTGCTCGTAATGCAGTTGGCGCGCAGGCGTCCAAAAGCGCCCCCTTTGCTGCACGTGCGCAAAACGCAAAGATAACTGCATGTTTTATCAGGTTGGAACATGGAGTTGCGGGAGCAAGGGCGTTAGTGTCGCGTTATTTGGGCCGGGAAGGCGCACAGGCGCGCACCGTACGGGTCTGTGCGGGGCCCTGTGCCCATCAGTTGCCACCAGCCTTGCTGTGGATAGTCCTGCATACTACGTCTTCTAGTTTTACAGGTGCCAAACCCGCCATTACCTAGCGGCGGAGGGAGGCAGTCGCTACCGGTGTTGACGACGCGCATTTCGCCCGCCGATAAGCACTACCCACTTGCTTAGCGGCCGGCACACTGGTGAAGCTCAAATCACACTTATATTTAGCAGCCCAAATGGATGAGAGGACTTCAAGCGGCGGGGGCGCTGACGCGTGTTGGGTGTGTCTGGAAGGGCCCCACGAGCCCCTAGCGCGGCCGTGCGCGTGTCCGCGCAGTGTTCATCTGAAATGCCTAGCTAGGTGGAACCTTCAGCAAGCAGGGCGAGAGTGAGTGCACTGGGAATGGGTCACCAGCACGGCCGATATGGACATGGCGGGAGGAGCGGGATGGCGGGAGGAGCCAAAGCAGCGACAGCAACCCTGACGCAATACTGCATGTCATGAGCCACCGTATCCACCATAGCAGCGGGCCGCCAACCGCAGCACACGCGAACACCTGCGGCTGCTACTCACCGCCTCACTAACCGCATAACCGCACGGTCCGCAACCCTTACTTGGAAGTCCTATGACGCAATCCACCTGCAAGGGACACACAACCTTTAGCACTGAGAATACATCAACTGCATCGCGCTGTATTCTTGCAACTGAGTGAAAATTCCTGCATGCTCACAGCCTTGGCTTATGTGCAACACCCACGATGCATGCTTCTCCGACCTCCCGTCCTCACCCCCAATTCCTGTAAACTGACCCTGCTGCTAAACAACACTTCTGCAATACTTCCAGGGAGGAGCGCTTTTGTCGGTTCTGCAAGTCGGAGCTGCCCGACTGGCGCTCCGTGCTGACGCCAAAGGTGCCTGCCGCGCCGCCCGTGATGGCCATAGTGTACGACGGCAAAATAGTGCGCCTGCAGGTGAGGTGCTGGTAAACGTGGACACAGGTCCTGGATGGGGGGGATGGGTAGGGCGCGGCTGTGGGCGTGTGGGGTTGAGGCAGGCGAAGCGCGAGGGGTGCTGCAGGGGCCTGGGTGTGGGTGCTACATGGGCATTGGTGGCATGGCCAGGGTTAGCCAGCCTACGCAACGTGAAATCCTGCAGTTGGCTCGCCCAGGTGAGTACGCTAGCCGCCGAAACTGGTCGCTGTGGTAGGTGCTGTGAGGATGCGTGTGTCGGGAGATCGGACTGTGGCAGCCCTGATTTGGGCTGGGGGGCGGGCTTGGAGTGCGACATGGACAAATTGGGAAGCACGCAACTGCACTGCCGTACATAGCCGTACGGCGCACGCGAGATAGCACGTGAGCAGGTTGGCCCGAGCCAGGGCGAGGCACGCCCTCTGCTGTGTTGCTCAGCAGCGCAACTCATGCCTTCTACGCCATGGCCCCGCCCTGCCGCACCTGCATCCGCCCCCGCCCCCCGGTTCCACTGTCATCCCCACCATCCTCACCCGCCATTGATCGACTGAAGCCCGGGCGCAAGGGCGTTGGGGAGCATGCAACCATAATGAGCACAATCAGTTCACCGTTGACCCTAGTAACCAACAGAAGGACCAATTGTTGCCAACCAGGTCAAGCCCGGGCGCGAGGGCATGGAGGAGTTTCAACGGGCGGTGCGGCGCGCCTTCTCCCTAGCGGACGACGTGGAGCTGGACTGCGTGTTCGACTGCAGGTGTGTATTTGCGAGCGTGTATATTAGCAGGGGCATGTCACATGGGGTGCTGGATGGGGACGACGTGGAGCTGGACTGCGTGTTAGACTGCAGGTGTGTATTAGCGACGGTGTGTGTTAGCAGGGGCGTGTGACAGGGGAGTACGAAGTGGAGCTGGTACGCGTGTTGGTCTGCAGGGGTGTGTACTAGCAGGGGCAGATGGGGTGCTGGATGGGGCCAACGTGGAGCTGGGCTTCCGAACGCGTGGGGCATGGATGAGCGCCTCGTTTCAGCGTTTATGGGCGTACGCAGCGGTGATGGGCTTACAAAGGGATAATGTACCGGTTTAAGTAATGGACCTGGGAACCATGCCCATACTTGCACTTGTGTCGCATCGCGGCACATGCTGCATCTCAGCCCAACGCCGTACCTCCGTACCACCACATGTTCTAGCTGCTCCGCGCTCCTCTTTTCAGCCCACACCCCTACCCCTTGCTCCTTTCCTCCCAGCCCACCCCTTCAGCCCACCCCTTGCTTACACAATGTCCTCCGCACCTTCAAGCTCCAGCTGCCATCTCTCACCTGTCCTGCCCGGAACCAACCCCTGTCCCCTCCCTCCCTGCCTCCCACCGCCCCAGGGCCCCCGGCACCGGCGAGACGATCCGCTGTCCCCGCTACCGTCGATTTTAAACCTGCTCCTCTCCCACATTTATCTGCCCGCATATCCCCCTCCCTGCCTCCCGCCCTCCTCGCTGTCCCCCTCCCTCCCACCCCCAGGGGGTGCCCAGCACCAGTGAGAGTGACGTGACTCCTGTACTGCCAGTACTTTCGTTTGCTCCCGCTCACGCCTCCGGACCGCACCCCTACCCCTTGCTCCCTCCCATTCCGCCGCCCCAGGGCCCCTGGCACCGGCAAGCAAACTACTTCTCTCCGTATCACCAAGTTCCAGCGGCTTACCGCACACATTGCCGCAACCAACCCCCAGTCTCCTCCATCCCTGCCTCCCGCCTCTAGGGCCCCCGGCACGGGCGAGGAGATTACCTGTGAAACTGTCCTCCCCGCCTCCAAGCTGCAGCAGAGCCCCGCCCACAGTTCATGCCCGCAACCAACTTCCTATTCCCCTCCCTACCTACCCCCAGTCCACACCAGGGCCCCCGGCACCGGCCAACGATCCAATGTTTTCCGCACCGCCGATGTCCACTGTTCAGCACGCACACGTCCTGTCCCCTATCCCACCCATCCCAGGGCTCCCCCTCGCTCCCTCGCTCCCTCCCTCCCACCCCAGGGCCCCGGCACCGGCAAAACATTTGTCGTCCGTACCGCAATACTTTCACCTGCTTCCCGCTTACGCCTCCTGCCCCGCACCCCTCCCTCCCTGCCATCCCACAACCCCCGGGCTCACTGCACTGGCGGGAACATCAACTGTCCTCCGCACCCTAAATACATTCAGCTGCTTCTTGCTTGTGCTTTGCATCTGCAGCCAACTCCCTTTTCCGCCCCGCCCCTTTCTACCCTGCTACCCCCAGGGCCCCCGGCACCGGCGAGAAGATCAAGCTGCGCGGCCTCGAGTCCTACTCGGCCGCCATGCACTGCGCAGCCGTGGCCGCCGGCGAGCGACTGGCCAAGTCAACCGCCGCCTCCGCCTCCGCTGCTGCCTCCGCCTCAGGGGCACCGGGGACCTCCCCTGGTCCCGCGCTCCACCCCACCTCCTCGGCGCCGCTCCAGGGCCTGAGCTCCGGCAGCGACGGACTTATGGGTCAGGGGCCGCGGGGGCAGTCCCAGCAGAGGACTCCCCTGCAACACTGCGCCACCGCCCCCAGCGGCGCCGCCGGGGAGCTGCCCGTCGTGGCGGCGGCGGCGGAAGGCCTGGTATTGCCACCTGCCTCCTCCGCGCCCTCCGCTTCGTCCTTCTCTCGACCTGGCAGCGGTAGCGGCCTTCCGATGCTGGGCAGCACCAGCAGCAGCAGCGCCATTGCTACCGCCGCCCTGGTTACGGGGGGTGCCGGGGCGGCGACGCTGGGGCTGGGGCTGGATGCGGGGGAGCTGTGCGGCGGCGGCGGCGGTGTGCCGTCGGAGGCAGCGGAGGCGGGTGGCAGCGGAGGCGGCAGCAGTGGCAGCGGCGGTGGCAGTGCCATGACACCGGGGCGGCGGCGCACCTTCCTTGGCACGCTGCTCAAGTCGCTGCAGGGCGCCAAGCGCGTGTGCTAATACACAGCGCTTGTGCATGGGAGCTTGTGCTGCTGGCAGCAGCAGCAGCTAGTAGTGGCGGCGGGTGGATGGTAGGGAGCTGAGTGGAATGGAGGCTGCGGCGGGCTTGGGGCGGTTGTGGAGAGCGGTCAGCGCTACGGTGCAGTCGCTATTCGTGGTGCAGGTGCTTGTGTGCGCTTGTGTGTTCATGTATGTGTAATGCATGTGTGCGTGCTGTGTGTCGTGCTGGCTTCGTGCTGCCGGATGGGGACTGTCCTCGCTGCTCCCCTCCCCTGCTCCGCCGGTGTGCGAAAGCCGTTCAGCGGACTCTGAAGTCCATGAGTGCGCCTGAGTGGTTGAACGAGACACTGGGGCCGTGGTCATGTATTGCGACCCCGCGAATGAATGCAACACGCAGTGATGCAGTGTGGCGTGTCTGCCGTGTCTTATGCATGGTGCTGCAGGTGGTGCTAAAAGCGATGGTGGTCTGAACCCGACACGTTTGATGCCGTAGACGTGCAGCGGCCGAGAGGCATGGCATGGCAGTTGCATGCCCTGTTTGAGTGCCTTCGCTGTGAGCCTTGTGCTGTGCCGTGTTGCGGACACGTGGATGCGCGTGCCCGTGCGCGCACCGTACGACTGCAAGGTGCAGTACGGCATGGAGTAGGGCACGTGTCAGCGGGCTGGGCGGGGGCGCCTCTCCCCTAATGGCAGGGCACACCGCTAGACTTTTGTGTGGTGCCCTTTGGACACCCCTTCTTGAGACTGGACGAGCTGGCACAGCTTCGTGCCACTACCATTTTTCCTGCTCTAGGGAACTGTTCATTTTTGGGCCGGCGGCGAGGGTGATGATGCTCACACACGCCGGCCCGACGCCCTTGTACCATGGTGTTTTACCTGTCATAGTCGAGGTAATGCTCCCGCATTGCGCCATTGATTTGGGGGGGCCCTCGAAGGCAAGCGTTGCGTGTGCCGGTGGCGCTGACGGCGGTTGGCGTTGGCTGCACCGGCTGTGTTGTTTGGCGTGGGATGATTGCACCCGCGCGTTAGCTCAATAGCATAGACATCGAGAGCGCGAGGACCGGAACCCCATTGTTCCGCGTTACGCGCTTAGCTTAGGTTAGTGCACAGGCCTAGAGAAAGGATGCAAGCTGTGCGGGCGCTTGGGACCTTATTCCCTTGGCTGTCTGGTGTTGTTGCTTGTAGACAGGGCATAAGTTGTGGGGACAAGGCGGACAGCGTGTGGCATGCCGCATGAGTTGCCGACCGAATGGCACGTGGGAAGTGGCCGGACCAGCCCACTGCTGCTGGCCTGTTGGAAGAGTACTCTACGGTAAAGTGTAAATTGCTTCCACACGTTGAGCCTCTTTTTGGTGTCTTGCCCGTTGGTGTCTTGACACGCCAGCAGCCAGCGCGCCAGCCAGCAGCCAGTGTTACACGGCGTGTCGGCGTCGACGGCGAGGGCGAGCCGCAACATGCGGCAACCAGGTCGGGAGCAGGGCTGGTTTCTTCCGCCAAGGCATTTTATCAATTCTGATAAAATCCAACGCCCAAAAGTCCCAGCATTTTATGAAAGGGTCTATGCCACACAGTTCAGCACCTGAAATTTCGAAAACCGAATAAAATACCCCTGTCCAGCCCCGTTTTCTT
>VFQN01004288.1_pt1 | contig 19036 bp, 30 predicted proteins | sample 3512371 | NCBI WGS metagenome assembly VFQN01 (sample SAMN10412370, study PRJNA504923) | tailings metagenome | isolation source: Replicate 2 from Balatoc abandoned mine | place: Philippines: Itogon, Benguet | collected 2017-08-28 | reverse complement strand
GGACAGCCTCCGCATACGCGCCTTGCACTTGTCAAATATGTAGGATGCCAAACGTGACCCCACAACCCGCAGCCCGGGATGCCAGACCTGACCCCACGTGTGGCAGCCCGGGATTCGGAACCTGACCCCACGCCCGGCAGCCGGGATGCAGGACCAGACCCCACAACCCATAGCCCAGGATACCAAACATGACCCCATAGTCGTGACCCCTCGACGCAACCCAGTTTCAATACCTCTAGTTTTGCACGGGTCATGCCCATGTTGCGAACACCGGGCCCACCTGCACAGCGGAGAAGGCCTCGTTGGCGACATAGACCTCCTCATCCTCGAACGGCTTGATGGAGGCAACAGGCACGGCGTCGCGCACGTCGGTGTAGTTGGTGGACACGCGGCCGCCGCGGTTGCCGTTCTGTTGTAAGAGGTACGCAGATCAGCAAGGGAGCCAGCAAGGGAGTCAGCAAGGGAGCCAGGAGGGAGCAAGGAGGGTCAGGCGTGCGCGGCTTGTAGGGCAGGCCGTCGCGCAGGGTTCAGGCTCAGGAGGCGGGAAACGCGGCAAGTGGTGCTACAGCCAAGCAGGGGTCCCGTTGCAGAAGCATGGTTAGTAAAATGCTGTATGCCTGTTGCGCGTCGCACCTTGTAGCTGTGCCACGCGCCGCCGCTCCACTCCAGCTGGGGGTCCCACATGCCAATGATCACCTGCGTGACACGTAGAGGCAGACCCGTGCCACACCCAACACGGTACAGGCAGACCCATGGGTCAGCAGCAGCGGAACTGGGCGCTTTGCTTCAGGCACAAGGGCAAGATGAGTCGGCACTTGGCACCAGCCTCAAATAAACATCACCACGACAAAGATGGTGGGCAGCCCCATTGGTTCCTTACCTGGGTGGGGTAGGTGGAGGCGTAGGGCTCGGGGATGGGACTGCCGTTGGTCACGTGCCACGCCATCAGCTGCGAGGGGCAAGGCGAGACAGAAGGCAGGTGTGAGTAGCAAGCCCCAGTTGCCGGCAGCCGCACCTCGATTAGCGCAGAACGTAGAACAATAAGTGACAGCCAGGTGCTGCCGCACTTGACGCAAAGCCCGCTGCAAGGCCGGCATCAGGGCGGCAACAGGTAATGGCCGAGTTTTGTTCCACCGCGCCCACCCTTACCTTGTCATGGGCGCTCTTGATGATCTCCCAGCCGGTGCTTGAGGCAGCGTCCAGGATGACATACGGCTTGGTCTGCACAGTAATAAGCAGGGCCTCGGCTTGTGGTTTTTCGTCTGGTGTAAACAGTAATAAGCAGGGCGGGTACCGTCACGTCATGAACCGTAAGCAGCAGCAGCAGCAGCAGCCTGTGCTACACAAACAGCCTGGTGTCATGCAATTGAACAGCGCTCGCAAGGTGTTCAGGCCTAGCGGCTTAAGTGTACTGCATTTCATGCTACTACTTACGAAGTCGGGGTTGACGGCCAAGTTCCAGTAGGAGCGAGGCACGACGCCACCGTAGGGGGTAATGTCCTGCAGGGATGCAGTGCGCCACAGGCGAACGACGCTTGGCGTGCCGAGCAGATAGAGCACGGCATACCGGTTCTGTGCACACAGAGCTGCTGAACGCAAAAGCTACGCTTTGATAGAGTGATCGCATAAGCGGGTAGGGCTTCTAAGAGGACGGGGCATTAGTGTTGGGTCCTGCCTCGTCCTAGTCTGGCCCCACGCACCAGGCCCTGGCCGCCGCTGTTGTAGGTGCCGCCGTTGTCAGCCGAGTAGGTGAACATGAACAGGCCGTGGCACTTGCCGGCGGCGTTGCACTTCCAGTCTGCAGCCAGGGAAGGGATCACCGGTACGTAAGGTGACACAGAACTCTGTCTTTCGACAAGCCTGCGCTAGCCAGGCAAGGCGTTTGAGTTGCACAAGGCAGCGGAGGCCGGGTGTCTTCGCAACGCGCACCCTTCCCCTGGGATTACACACACTCACCGCCATCGTGGTAGCGGCCGCGCAGCGGGGGCGTGGTGAAGAGGCTGGTGTCGTTGTAGGTGGTGGCGTTGCCGAAGTTGGGGTCGTTGAGGGAGCCGGTGGTCTTGTTCAGGTACACCCACCAGGCGTCGTCGTAGTACAGGTACAGCTTGGTGGCGATGAGCGGGAAGGGCATGTTGAGGGCCTGGAGGGCACGATGGGGAATGGGCGACCGGGGACATCCTTGGAAGCACGAGGCAGACTTTGCATTCGGCCTGTCGTACATGGTATGCCAGGTGAGGCGCATTGCTGCAGCAGCACGTGCCTGGCTTGCGTGCAGGAGCCGCGTGTGCATTCGGCAAACAGACAAGAGCTGCTACCCTTCCCATAGCTTACCGCGTTGAACTCGGTGATGCGGACCAGGTTGCTGTTCTGCAGGATGCGGAAGAGCGGGCGCTGCGGAGTGTTGAAAATTACCTTGCCGGCGACCACCTTGCTGACCTGCGGGGCAGCAACGAAAAGACCTCAATTGCTGTGGAACCTTTCACTTGCAATTACAGCACCATTCCATGACATCTAGGTCAGGGCCCGACATCGGGGCATCGGAAAAGCAAAATGCACAAGGCGCTCAGCACGTCAACAGACCGCCTGCTGCTGAATAAGGAACAGCGGGCCTATCCAAAGTTTGTCCTACAGCTGCTATCGCGTCCTCACCTTGCCATCGGGCCCCTCGATGGTCAGCGCGTACTGCTGCGTCATGCCGGGCATGCGGTCCACCTTGGTGACCTTGGCGTGGAACACAACGCTGCCGCCCAGCTCCATCACCAGCTTGGTCAGCTCCTCGACAAAGGTGACGAAGCCCAGGTCGTCGCCCTTCGCGTCGACGATCTTGCGGAAGGTGGGGGAGGCGGGCTGCGGGGGAACATGAGCGGGTAGGGTTGGGCAGCAGGGTGGGTCAAGCGGGGCATTTGGTGTTTAGGTGCTGCGTTGGGGCAAGCAAAGCAGTACGCGCAAAAACCCCTGGGTGACCCCAAAACACACCGTCGTAACCATTGCGTAATCTTCCCTGGTAGATTGTGACCGTTGGGCATGCAACGAACTGCCTACCGTACGGCATGCAGCCACGTGCTCCACGCAGCTTGCACAAGTCTGACACTTCAAGGTGCGCAGTAGCATGCTGATGGTGTGGTGTGCAATGTTTGGCGACCCGCAGTAGCATGCTCCATGAGTCCGACGCACAGCAGTCGTCTGTCTAACAAGGTCAGCAAACTCCTTGCATACGGCACGCCCGCTACTCACGTCGTACAGGGTGTAGTTGAGCTTGAGCAGGTTCTCAACCAGGCCCTGCACCAGGGTGTGGCGGCCGTCGATGTAGCGGTAGGCGCCAAGGTCCACCGTCATGTCGCCCAGCTTGCCCACACCGCGCAGCGTGTAGATCCTGGGGCCAGCAGCCGCGACCGCAGCGGTTGGTACCGTATGTGTAGTAGATGGGAATAACTATTTCGCGCCAAGCGCGAGGCGTTGCTGGACTCATGATGTTTGCAACGCGTTTTTTTCTGTTGTGTCAGTACGTTCACAGGCTAAGGATGTTGTCCTGGTCAGTCACCTGCCCCCGACTCGGTTAGTCGCCTCGAACACGCAGACAGACGGCGGAGCCGCGAAACCGGACAGCATGCGATAGGCAGAGTAGATACCGCCTGCGATTGAAGGGAGCAAGCACAGCGAAAACTGCTCACTGTAGGGTGCGATGTCTTCGGTCAACGCGCACTGGGAGCAGAGTCTGGTCAGGAAGGCCCTGGCCCCTATGACTTTTACTATGGTCATTTATGGACTATATTTGCATACCTGGACCGGCGCCCACAATCGCCACGTCGCACTTGGTGGGCATGGGCGATGACTCGAACTCGCCAGCCTCAATGGGGACAAGGTAGTTGCCGACCTGGATGACATTGTATGGAATGAGGTAATAACAGGAGTGAGCTCTGAGGCCCCTGGCTTGTAAGCCCAGCGCATATTGGTGCAAGCAATAAACGGCATACATAGACAACGACCACAACCACCCTTGCGGCAGGCATGCAAGTTGCAGACCCGAAAAGCGGGGCGCATTGTAGCCTCACCTTCTCCATTGCGGAGGCAGCGGCGCCCGTAATGCAAAGGGCGAGGGCCACAAGGGCCACCACGGTTGATGCCTTCCGCATGATGAAAAACCGAGTGCGCAGCTGGCAATAAGCGGTCTTCTTGGTCGCCCCGACTACCCTGTAGGGAATAAAATGTAGCATTATAAATGGTGTTAGTGTCAGGCCTTCTGGAGGCTGGGGCTCGGTGATGAGGGCTCCTGCCCTGTTACATGGCAAAGTACTCCAAGGCTCCCTTACGCCAGCGCCAAGACCATGGGCGTTAGGGAGCCGCTAGCCCAAATCACAGTTATAATCCTAACCTTTTTGCCGTCCACGCACGCGGGGTCAAAATGTCGAGTGGCACGTGCGTAACCAGACAACTGCTGCTGGCCAACTGCTGCCGGGGGCGGGCACCTCGCGCGCTTCTCACCGGCTGTCTTCCAGCTTAACTCCAAAAGACTGCTACTTAAGCTTGCTATGAATGTATAGTGATCATCTTCTGCTTATAAGGCAATGGCGCCGGGGTCCTGCACCAACCCTGCCGTACGACCGCGAGACCCACCCCATGTGCGTCGGGCAACTCGGACTTCACAAGGCGCACCCGGGCGCCTGCGAGGTACATTGTATCCAAAGATCACATAATACAGCATCAGCTGAAATGCGACGCGCCGTCCAGGCGTGGCTTCTTGCGGCCCTCCCTCCCCAGACTAGGGTTTCACAGTCAGACAGGTCAGTCTGGCTGCAACCTCATACCTTTTACATCATACATTACGCAGCCTCGTAATCGCATTCCGCAAACCACGGACGAGAACAAGGGCTTTCACTGAGAGATATAGCATACACTGATGCGTGCATGAGTGCATCTGACTCTGACTAAGCACTGCTCTCCTGCCCCTTTGAGGCCCCAGCAGCACCCTCACCTCCTAACCACCGTTGCTGTCACTTGGCCACGTGCGCAGTATCGGTACTGCGCCATCAGCAAGCATGAGCGCTTTGGTGCTTCTAGCGCTTTTGCTGGTACGCGCTTGTACGCGCGGAGTCCTAGAACTGCCCTTGCGTGCATCCGTATGTGACCGAGGCAGCACGCACTATTCCCATTGTTAGGAGTGCGCCTCTCCGAGGCAGCAATGTAGTTGTTTCAATTAGATCATGCCAGACGGAATGTGAGTCGTTGGGTATCCCTGGTGCTTGAGCCACACGCCCTGTTTAACGGGACTCATCTGCCCGATGACACGCAGGCTGCTTGCGGTTTTGCTGGCGCCACCAACTGCACCATTGAACTCGATGAAACGCATGGTAAGAAATTTCAGGATATCAATGGAGGTGTCCGCTTCGTTGTGAACCGGTTACTCGTGGACGGCACTCGACGTTCCCGGGCACCGAAGGAACCCTACCCCTGCTCGCCTGCTCCGCTTGCTCTGCTTGCTTGAAACAAGGCCGTGCCGCTACGCTGCATACCGTTGCGCTTGTCCTGGCACTTGCACTGTATGCACCTCGCTCCTTCCTGTGTCTGCCATTCCACGGTCACACAGTACACGGGCATGGCCCTCTGCCAGCCGAAACTCGTACTGCCAAACACCGTTGACCTCTGACGCCCTTTCATGTCCACGTGCGCCCTTCGCTGTTGTCCCGTCGTGCCGCCTTGCAGCATACATCGTTCGGGCTTACCTCAACGAGGCCATGGCGACCGTGGCCCCTTCACCCGGCTGCTCGGCCATGCGGACGGTCCTGTACTCTGCGTGTGCAGGGGAGGTGTCTTGCCTGGTACCAGGCAGCACCTGCTCCTCCTCCTGCATGATGGCTGCACGCACGGTGCGTGGGTGCAAATCTGCAAATGGACGGGGCGCTTTCCAAACGTTATCACAAGTACAGCACGTTGGCCGTGTGGACTCGTAGCTAAGAGGTCGGCAGGTCCAGGGGATGTCCTCTGGCGTATTTGCAGGACGGAAGCGTGAGCAGGAACAGTGGTGCCTGGGCGGTACGGTGCAGTGGCAAGAGCACGTGGATTGTATGCATGTTGTCAGTACAACGCGGGTTGCATGTCTGCGCGTTGGTGTGGCGTGCAAATACAGTGGTACCGGTACAGCGCTGTTGAACTTGTTCCCTTGCCCCAACAGGTGCCTGCCACGTGCTGGTCGGCCATGGTGTGCGGCATGGAGACCGACCCCATCCTTGTGGACTACGCGGACTGGACGTGAGTGCGGCGGCATTGTGCTACACAACAGCCACGCCGTCTGAGCGATTGCCCTGGCACCTTGCCGACGGTTTGGTTTGGCAGTCATGCCACGTGCCTTACTGCCCGTCCCTGCGTCTGCACCACAGGGCGGCGCTAGCTAACCTGTGCCTGGTGGATACTCCTGTCACCTGCGGGGTGAGTTGCCGTGGCGTCTGCGCTCTTATGTCTTGTACTTGGAAACTGTGAACCGGATTGACGTCCATCATGCTACATGGGGTTGCCCCAGCAGCTAGATTGAACAGTGGGACACATGGCGGTACTGCGCAACCCCCGCAACAGCTACAGTGTGTGTTTAGCCACGTGTGTGTTTGGTCACGTGTGTGTTTGGCCACGTGTGCGTTTGGCCACGTGTGTGTTTGGCCACGTGTGTGTCTCGCCCATCCCGCTGTAGGGTGCTCCAAGCCATCCGCTGCCATCCCCCACTTACCCGCCGATGTACATGGGGCCCGCCTACCCTCCGAGCTACCCGCCCCCCGCCATGCCACCATATCCACCGCCGCCTCCCACGCCACCGCCGCCCCGCCCAACGCCAGTCGGTGAGAAAGAGTTTTGCGTAATACTGGTACGCTACGTCCCATATCATGTATAAGCGCCTAGCTGCTCGATGCTCTTGGTTACCTCCGTACGGTACGGTGCCCACAGTGACGAATATGCCCGGTAGATGCACGGCAATGGCCCACCGCCTAGCCCAGAAGGCTTACACCTGCCAAGCTCTCTCTACGCGGCACCTCGATTGGACTCTTTGAGCGGCCCAGCTACCCAACAGACAGCGAGTGTTGTTTTGACTCCCTTAATGCCTCCCCCACGCCACGGCCTAACCCCCACGGCAGCCCCCACGTCCATCACGCGGTACGGCGCCGCCACCTCCTCCATCCTGTCCGGCATCACGGTGCCCGCCTCGCACGCGCTGTACTGGAGCTCCGGAACCGTGCCGGCGGCCAAGAACGCCTCTGCGCCCGCCGGCAGCCGCGAGCGCTTCGGCAACACCACGGAGCAGGCCATCAGCTGCCTCACGCGCCTGCAGGCGCTGCTGGCAGAGAATGGTGCGCATCCGTCGTAACGCGCCGCAACCGCGCTGCCTCGGCCCCTGCTGCTCCAGCTGCCGTGCCTTCCTGCCGCACAACATGCAGCTCAGCTGTCACTGTTGTACCCAGAGGCTAAGCAAGCACATGCCCCTGTCACGCAGCCTGCATCACACTCCCGTGTCCTCTATGTTGTGTATGATGTAAAATGTGTCCTGCAGGCCTCACCTTCTCCGACACCATCTACCTGCGCGCCTTCCTGGTCGCCGACCCCTTCCTCAACGGCACGGTGGACTACCAGGGCTGGTTCGCCGCCTACGCGCAGTTCTTCAACCGCGAGGGCAGCACACGCACCGCGCGCTCCACCATGGCAGTAACCAGCCTGGTCAACTCGGAGTGGTGAGGCAGGGGCAGGGGGCCAGCAGGGACAGGGGCAGCAGGGGTACGGGGCCAGCAGGGGCCAACTGGGACACGGGCTCCTCCGGATCAACTATTTGTAGTTGGCTCAGCCTTGTCAATTCAATTCGGCGTCATGTCTTCCTACCCTAAGTCGTCAAATCCTGTGTCCTTCTCGCAGGCTGATCGAGATCGAGCTGTGGGCAGCCTACCCCACTCCTGGCGCTGTCACCCCAACCCCAGGTACTCCCACTCCTATTTCCACACTAAGCTTTGTTGGGTACCGAACTACCGATAGTAGCTGCACAGTGCAGGCGCCTGTGGTGCCCTGAATGGCTCCTGCCTTGCCCTTGCTGCCGCAGCACAACCTGCGACTTCCCGCTGTGCCAGCCGTGTGCTCACCAGCAGGCTCCTGGTGCCCCCTGCCCCCTGCAGGCGTCACCTCCGCCTTCACCGGCCCCTCCTCGCTGTCCCGCTACGGCGCCGCCACCTCGTCCATCCTGTCCGGCGTCACGGTGCCCACCGGCCACGCCTACTACCACAGCTCCGGAACCGTGCCGGCGGTCAAGGACCCCGCCGCGCCGCGCGGCAGCCGCGAGCGTTACGGCAACACCACAGAGCAGGCCGTCAGCGTGCTCACACGCATCGGGGCGCTGCTGGCAGAGCAGGGTGGGTGACAGTACTTCAGCCGTGCTGTACATGCTGTGTTGAGGTACTGGCTGCATGTGATGGGGTCCCCTTGCCGCACAGGTCGGGACCTGGCGCTGTGCTACCGTGCTTGCGCACCAGGGGACTACCTCGTTGCTGAATGTGTTCCCGCCACGCCCCTCCCTTGCCCCTCCCTTGCCCCTCCCCAGGCCTGAGCTTCGAGGACAGCGTGTACGTGCGCTGCTACCTGGTGGCCGACCCCTTCCTCAACGGCACCATCGACACGGCGGGGTGGAACGCGGCGTACGGCATGTTCTTCAACAAGCCGGGCTCCACACGGGTGGGTGGGCCGTAAGAGCTGCACCTATACTAGCTACACGCCCGCGGCGGCCTGCGGCATGCGTCACCAGGGATTGGCTTGGGTGCACAGCGGGGCAATGCGCCCTCACATTTTTCGGCGACCTGTGATGCCACCATGCACCAACTTACAACTTACAATGGCGCCACGTCTGTGCTGCTCCAGGTGGCTCGCTCCACGCTGGCGGTCGCCGGCCTGGTGGACTCGGACTGGTGAGCCGGCGTGCACATTGTATCCCCTGACTGCGGCCCTGGGACCAGGCTTGCATGCTGCTGTGTACGCCATGACCTATGCAGTAACACCTTTTGTACCTGCAACTCATTCCATCAAGTGCGTGCATGTGTGCAACCCCACAGGCTGGTGGAGATCGAGCTGGTGGCAGTGTACCCCACGCGCCTGCCCACGCCCTACATCGCGCCCGGCACACCTGGCGGTGGGTTACCGGTCCGCTGTGTACTACCTGGCTATCATACATGGTTGCCTGAACACGTAGTATGCCGCCTGCCTGCATTCTGCAATCCGTACGTCCATGCCGCAACTCATCCTCGTTTGGGCATGCTCACCATTACCGCACCCGGCTTGCCCAACCGGGCCCCTCGCCCAGTACGCCCCACCCATACCCCTCCCCTCCCCTCCCCTCCTACACAGGACAGAGAGTGCGCCGCCTGCCTGCAACGAAACATCCATACGCCCGTGTCATGACCTGTCCTAGTTTGAGCCGTCTGTGCATGCTCCCAAAGAGCCCCTGACCAAGTTCGCCCCACCCATACCCCTCCCCTCCCCTCCCCTCCTTCCACCCCGCAGTCCCCGGCGAGGTGCTCCGCCACGGCTCCAACGGCACGGGCGTCATCCTGTCCGGCGTCACCATCCCCGCCGACACCGCCATCTACTGGAGCTCCGGAACCGTGCCGTCGGCGCAGAACTCGTCCCTGCCCGTGGGCACGCGCGAGCGCTTCGGCAACACCACGCAGCAGGCGCTGACCATCCTCAGCCGCTTCGTGGCGCTGCTCAACGAGACGCAGCTGTCCCTGGCCGACGCCATCTTCATGCGCGTCTACCTCACGCCCGACCCATTCCTCAACGGAACAGTAGACTACAACGTAGGTGCTCCCATGCGATTGTCTGGTCACCCTATGCGGGATATCCGTGTTGTTCCTGGGACTGCGTCCTCACCTTGTACATCTTACCCTCACCCGTGTGCAACGTGTGACGTTGCTGCTGCACTACCTGCTGCCCCTCCCATGCCCCCTTCACCCCAGGGCTGGTTCGCCGCCTACAACAGCGTGATGGCCCTGTCCGGCATCACGCCCAAGGTGGCCCGGTCCACCATGGGGGTGCCCGCGCTGGTCAACCCGGAGTGGTGAGCAGGGGTTCCTGTGGTACCTGGTGGCTGTACTGGACCGCACGGAAGCGCAGTAACTGAAGGCTTGTATCGAAACAGTGCACGGACAGAGGGTACGCTTCCCTTCGTGACCTGTCCCACCAGCTCTCACTCTTGCATGTAACACCTGCGACAAGGCTTAGGGCTGCTGGAGAGTGGTTTGTTGTCCCCGGGCCTGCCCCTGCCTCACCCCAGTACCTCAATACTTACCTTCCAGGTTGATCGAGATCGAGGTGGTGGCCGTCTTTTCCAAGCCCATCCCGCCGCCCGTCAGCCCTCCACCGCCCGCCCTGCCGGCTCCGCCGCCGCCCCGGCCCACGCCTGTCGGTAAGTCCAGTCACCGCAGCTACCTTCCTCACGGTTATACCGGTATTGCGTTCTTAGCTCTTGTGGGAAGCAAAGCCTCGGCAGCAATCCCTAAGGGCACATGAACCTACGCCGCTGGTTGGCCCCTCCCCCACGCCACGGCCTACCCCCACGGCAGCCCCCACGTCCATCACGCGGTACGGCGCCGCCACCTCCTCCATCCTGTCCGGCATCACGGTGCCCGCCTCGCACGCGCTGTACTGGAGCTCCGGAACCGTGCCGGCGGCCAAGAACGCCTCTGCGCCCGCCGGCAGCCGCGAGCGCTTCGGCAACACCACGGAGCAGGCCATCAGCTGCCTCACGCGCCTGCAGGCGCTGCTGGCAGAGAACGGTGGGTCGTACCACCCTAGGGCTGGTGGTATCTACAGTGTGCATGTTATGCAGTCGCTTGGTCCTGCTGTTGCTGATACTTCTAGCCACCTGAATACCCTTCCAGTGCTGGAAGTTGCTGCGTGTTCGCTTGCCACAGCCTTGTGCCCTAGACCGTGGTCCCCACGCTGTCCTAGCGCTCAACGCCCTCCGCATGCACATTCAAGCCATAAACAGTGGGCGCCAACATGTGCGACTCCATTCCTTGCCCTCTGCAGGCCTCACCTTCTCCGACACCATCTACCTGCGCGCCTTCCTGGTTGCCGACCTCTTCCTCAACGGCACGGTGGACTACCAGGGCTGGTTCAACGCCTATGCGCAGTTCTTCAACCGAGAGGGCAGCACACGCACCGCAAGATCAACCATGGCAGTAACCAGCCTGGTCAACCCGGAGTGGTGAGCCACGGGCAGGGGGGCAGCAGGGATGGGAGTGGTCAGGCTGGAGTACGGAGGTGGACGGGGAGGTGGTAAAGCATAGGTGTGATCCCCGGCCCCGTACGCTGCCGTAACCAACCAGCCATCGCCGCTTTGCTTGCATGAGTCGTGTGCCTTACCCGGACCTGTCCTTGTCGCTCCATGTCTGCAGGTTGATCGAGATTGAGCTGTGGGCAGCCTACCCCACACCTGGCGCCGTGACACCTGCCCCGGGTAGGTCCTTTCTTTTATATCAATGGCTAGACTATCAAGGGCCGAGCCAAAACTCTTCATAGCATGTAAGGGTGCCAAACTGCTGAGCTTACGGCAGCCACCGACGTTGTGTTGCTGGTTGCCCGCTGCAGGTGTGCCCACCGGTGGCCCCTCCTCCCTGTCCCGCTACGGCGCCGCCACCTCCTCCATCCTGTCCGGCGTCACAGTGCCCACCGGCCACGCCTTCTACCACAGCTCCGGAACCGTGCCGGCGGTCAAGGACCCCGCCGCGCCGCGCGGCAGCCGCGAACGCTACGGCAACACCACGGAGCAGGCCGTCAGCGTGCTGACACGCATCGGGGCGCTGCTGGCGGAGCAGGGCCTGGGCTTCGAGGACAGCGTGTACGTGCGCTGCTACCTGGTGGCCGACCCCTTCCTCAACGGCACCATCGACACGGCGGGGTGGAACGCGGCGTACGGCATGTTCTTCAACAAGCCGGGATCCACACGGGTGCGTGGGTTGGCGGGCTGGCTCTGTGCTGGCTCCTTGTCCACGGGCTCTTAATCGGCGTACTCGCACCCGCTGTGGTCCGTTTGGGGACGCCGCGAGGCCGCGTGCGCCTATTTCGCACACCGGTGTTCCATTCCTTGCACCCTCCGACACCGTTACGCAATGTCTTGCTGACACGTGTGCCGCAATGCGCTCGCATGTGGCTCGCTCTACGCTGGCAGTTGCTGGTCTGGTGGACTCGGACTGGTGAGCGCGTTTGGGAAGCAGCGTGCCTTCATGTATTCTCCGCCTTCCGCTGACGTTACCAATTATGCGCGTGGTTTGCCCCGCTATTAGCCAGCCTATGATGGCCGCCTTGCTCGTGCTGGCATGGTGACACGTTCCAACGCTCTGGGCCCCAAACCCGTGTATACCCCGCAGGCTGGTGGAGATCGAGCTGGTGGCCGTGTACCCCACGCGCCTGCCTACGCCCTACGTGGCACCCGGCACCCCCGGAGGTGAGGCCCCGCAACGGCAGCCGCTGGCACCAGTCCTGCACCTTGCCTTTACCGCACACCGTACCCTCGTTAGCCACCTCCATCTGCATCTTTAAGCTCTAGCACAACTGCCCAAATGGCTCCACTGTCCCATACTCCATTTATGCCATGCGGCACTTCCGCGCCACTAACGCACCTCTCGCCACCGCTCCCTGCTTTCCCCCAGTCCCCGGCGAGCTGCTCCGCCACGGCTCCAACGGCACGGGCGTCATCCTGTCCGGCGTCACCATCCCCGCCGACACCGCCATCTACTGGAGCTCCGGAACCGTGCCGTCGGCGCAGAACTCGTCGCTGCCCGTGGGCAGTCGCGAGCGCTTCGGCAACACCACGGCGCAGGCGCTGACCATCCTGACCCGCTTCGTGGCGCTGCTCAACGAGACGCAACTGTCGCTGGCCGACGCCATCTTCATGCGCGTCTACCTCACGCCCGACCCCTTCCTCAACGGAACAGTAGATTACAACGTGAGTGCACGCTGGGGCCGGAAGGCTTTGCCGAAATACTCCAGGGCCTTGGCATCCGCATCCAGGGGTCTAGAGGTCCAGCCCATGATTGCGCGCTTGCCACCGCTGTTCCGCCGACCTTCATTACCAAATAAAGGATCCCAACACTCTAACCTTTTGGCGCCTTGGAACGTGCTCGATCATGTGTTTTCTCCCCAGGGCTGGTTCTCCGCCTACAACAGCGTGATGGCGCTGCCGGGTATCACGCCCAAGGTGGCCCGCTCCACCATGGGGGTGCCCGCGCTGGTCAACCCGGAGTGGTGAGGAGGGGCTGGGCTACTGGGGGTCAAAGGAACCCTGGGGCACCTCTTGCACAGCTCTCCCCAAGGTCTGCCATGATTGTGCCAGCTCCGGAGGGCTCTGTGTCTATGGGTTAAAACCGTCATACCAGTAGTGCAGGGTCCCCGCTAGCGGTGTGGTTCAGTGTGGTGGCTGCATGACAAGGCCTGCGCCTCCCTGCACCCCCCTGCCGCTAACCCACAGGCTGGTGGAGATCGAGGTGGTGGCTGTGTTACCCAAGGACGTGCCCCCGCCCGCCATGCGCCGCACACGGCAGCTGCTGGGCCGCCGCAGCGCCGGACCCCTGCGCATCAGCGTGGCTTGAAGACGACGACGGCACGTGTGCTGTTCCGCGCGGGACACTTCCGCTATAGGTCTCCTGTTTGCCGTGATTAATAACGCACGAAGGAAGTGCTGCAGTACGAGCCTGTTAATGCGCGCCCCACAGCCGTCCACATGGTGGGGCGCCGGTGCCCGCGAGCAGTTTTGTATACTAGCTAATGGTGGTGTGGGGCTGAGGCCCGCTTCGTTGCAGCCTGTGCATGATGCGTGTGGTGCTTGCTACCCCTAACCTTCTTGTAAAGTTCTTGCGGCCTGAGTGCGCACATGGAGCTTGGCATAACCAGGTGTATGGCTCTGAGTGAACGGCTTTTGTTCCCCACAGCATGCTGTGGGTATTTTGGGTGGCCCTCGTTGGGATTCCATGCCATGGTGGCCGGGCGCGTGTGTGTATTGTGGTGTGTCCTGCAGGAGTGTCCAGTTGACGTTGTACATGGCATTGGGCACATGTTTTCTCTACCTACTGATACAAACAGTACCGTACTCGCGACTCTTGGACGGGTGTCATGCCACTGCGCTTTCGTGCGTGCATCGTCTTCCTCGTACCCATTTACTGCTGTTTCCTTTCGTTGCTTCAGTCATTCACCATGCTCCCTGCTTAGTCCGGGCTGTCGCGTGCCTATTTACGCATAATACCAAGAAGTCCGACGACGAGGTCCAGGAAATGGCAGTATCACCGTCCGCATGTCTTGGTGACGCGGTAGCACCTCGGTACGTAATGCTTCCTGCCATGACGTGGGCGCTTCTGATGCTGCTGCCACTGCTGCTAACGCACTCGCTGTAACGCTTACGAGCAGCACGCAGGCCACATATGGGCCCACCGGTTGCAGCAGCCCATCTTTTCCGACTTTGCGAGATGGCGACGTCCTACTGCTACCTGGGGGACGTCATGCTAGCGAATGGTTGGTCGCTCCGCTGGAAGTGGCTGGCAGGACAGCAGCCATCTCTGTGGACCGCCTGCCCACGTCTCCAAAAGAACAACTCGGTCAGCGGGTGAGGAGCTGCCTTGCCATGTCTCCAGGCCCATGGTGCTCAGTAGGGAAGGCGGTGTGCAGCAGGTATCCAAGCAGGAAGGTACGTAGCGTAAAGGTTGATCTACCCTCGTCCTAGCAGGTATTGGTCGTGCCAGGTCCACTGGCAAGTAAGGCAGCGTCTCACCAGACGTACCAGCGTGCGTCTGTGCCACTGTGCAACATTCACACGTCAAGCCACACACATTGGCCTGTGTACCCTGGTCCTTGTTACGCGAGTACGACAGCACCACCAGCAGAGGGTATGATAAGGTATGCATGGACACGTGGTCCGGGTGCGACAAGCGCTGCCGAGAGCCGCTCCCCCCCCCTGGGCAACATGCCATGCTAGAGGCGGGTCCCCCTGAGAACCACTACCGCTACTAGCGTCCATGCTGACCTCAAAAGCCAGCCTGAGTTGCCAAGCAATGTCCCCTTCGTTGCTTACCAAATGACTGTCCCCCTCTTCCTAACCCAGTCAATAGGGCATGCCTTTCGCGCGCCCGTGTCCACAATCAGCTACGCCTTTAGCATCAAGGCCCTTGGGCGCACAACGCAACTCACACACCACACCGTCCGACGTCCGACCTCCGAATATCCACAACACACCACGATACCGTTACCCGAACAGCCGCACACCCCCCGTCGCCGCCCCCACTCCCCCGAACCCGAACCCCTGCCCCATGGGGGTCATGGGACTCGCGGCTGCCCCTAGCAACGACAGCGGCGGCGCGCCGTTCCCCCGCTGCCTCCCACGTCCATCGCCCCGCCCCCCGCACCCCCGCCCATCAGCAACCCAAAGCCAAACCCGCCGCTGGGCCCCTGTCCCGCGCCCAGCTGCCCCAGGCCCTGCCCCTGGCCCTGCTGCTGCTGCACCTGCTCCGCCAGGCGCTCCGTGTCGGTCGCCACCAGGTCCAGGTGTATCTTAACGGCTGCGTCCAGGGTGCGCAGCAAGGCAGCTGCCTGGCCGCCGCCCAGCGTGGCGCCGCCCGGCCCCGCGGCGCCCAACTCGCATGCAATAGTCAGCTTGGTGCGCAGCAGCTCCAGCTGCGGGCAGAGCACCAGCACAAGGTTTCAATGTTTACCTGCTATGTGTCTTCGCTGGGTGCCGCCTCCCGCCCTCCTCACCCACGTGCATGGCATTCACCCTCAGCCCTCTCCCCCCAACGCCGTTCCCTGCCGTTACCCCCCGCTGCAACACTACCCTGCACATCCCGCTGCCCTCCCCCTCACCTGCGGGTACGGCATCCACGCGGCGCTGTGCCTCCGCCGCAGCCGCACGTCCGCGCGGCCCCACTCCGCCACTGCGCCCGCCACCGCCTCCACCGCCGCCGCCAGCCGGTCGTGCCTCAGGTACAACGCCAGCAGGGAGGCGGGGCCGCACGCGTGGGCGCCCATGCCGCAGGGGGTGGGCGACGTGCCGGGAGCGGGCTGCGGCAGGAGGGTGGCATTGTTGCTTGAAAGGGTGCTACGGTTGCAGGGGGAAGGAGGTGGTAAGCCTGGTGGATGTGCACTACGGTCGGCAGGCGGTTCGAGTTCATCATGCAGCGAAGTGCAGGACGAGTTTCCAAGCTTGGCCCTGTCTCTATGCATATGCCCAGTGAGGACAGAGCACAGAAAAGGTGAATTTCTTGCACCCAAACCCACCAGCAGGTCCACCTGCCATTTGTCGTCCACCTAACCACCTGGAGCCGCACGCGCCAACCCGTCTGCCCCCCCTGCACACCCAGGAAAGGCCCACACCCACACCCACCAGCAGGAACATGTCCAGCAGCCACTGCGGCAGGTCGATCCGCGGGTCCGTCCGCAGCACCGCCTCCGCCGCCGCGTCCCGCAGCAGCCACCCCACACGCCGCCCGCCCGCCGCCGCGCCCCCTGCCTCCGCCGCGCCCAGCTGCTGCTCCGCCGCCGCGTCCGCCGCCGCCACCTGCACCAGCAGCTGCCGCAGCTTGCCCCACAGCGCCCCGGCGCGGCCGCCCAGGGTGCCTGCCACGGCGGCGGCGCCAGGGCCCAGGCCGAAGCCCAGGCCGAAGCCCAGGCCGAGGCCGGCGGCGCCTCCCGGGGGGTCGCCGCCGCCGTCGGGGTCGTCGGAGAAAAGGTCCGCCACTTTGGCTCGTGTAGTGGCACTCAAGGAAAAATGGCGGGAGAAGGACCAGCTTCGGGGCTCCCCTGGTCAAGGCTCCCTGGTCGAGCCAACATTCCAACGTTCCACCTACGCCAGCATGCGCAGTGTGGCAGAGCGGCCTCACAAATGTCATGCGCAGCGCACGTAGACATATGAGACACGCAAGTAGCGTAAGACATGCAAATTAAGCAAGGTTGACCTCCTCCTCCACCCACACACCCGTGCAGCTGTGAAAGCAAACGTCCCTGGTCGCACTTGGTCAACAACTACCGTTGCCAACACCTCGACACTAAATCCAATGCCGTTATCGCCTGCGATGCAGTTGAGCCTATAAACAAAGTGCCGAACTCCCTTGCTCACCCCTTCCGTCGACCCTTCAGCAGGTGCACGCACTCCCCTGCCTGCGCTAGCAGCACGCACTGTTTTGCTGGTCAGTCGTAACGCCTTTCGTCGATGCCGTACCCAAAGACCACGCGGTAATGCCGTACACGGGCCGTCGACATGCGCGCCATCTCCTTCCGCACGATCGCACTGCCACAGTGCCCAAGTTATGTACTGCCGCACCTCCCCACCTTGCCTTCATTCCCACCTTGGCCCCTCTCCACGCGTGCAGCCAGCAGCAGGGCCCCAAGCCACAGCACACCCGCAACACCCCTGCTGCGCTTGCAGCGTCTTGCCGTAGCCAACAACTCCCGCTCCTTACACAGCGTCGCTCCCTGCCAGGCCCTGTTGTTCGCCAGTGCAACGCCCTCCCTTTCCCGCGCACCCCGCCAGCACGGTTTTTTCGCGCTGTACGTGTACCCCGCCTCCCGCCAGCCGCTCAAACTGCTCCCCTCCCCGGGGGACAGCTGCCCCTTCCCCTCACCCCTCTTGGAGCTCCGGACTGTGTACCAGTACATCGCTGTCCCTCCGTACTGGACGTACGGCGCCGCACACGTCGCTGCGCCCCATGGATGCAGTAAGTCCCGGACACCCCCCATGCTGCACGGCCCAGCAGGGTTTACTATGGAGGACCTGCAACCCGGCTGCACTGCCGTACTGCCCATGCCGTACACTGCATGTGCGCCTACCACACCCCTAGCGTGTCCCACCCAGGTGGTCTCATGCAGGCCATCAATCAATCCACAGCGCTCAACCCCCCAGACCCCACGCCCCAACTGATGCACCGTTGCGGCAGGTCATGTGCTGCTACCGCTCGCTCGATCGCCTGCAATCAACCGCCACCCATGAATCACCCCTGGCACATCGCGCTGGTGCGGCCGCCATCAACCCTGCGGCACCGTTGCTGCTGCTGCTTGCAGCCAGGCGTGCTCCAGCGCCGCACGAGCGCTGGGCAGCTGCCGGGTGGCCAGCTGCTGCCGCAGGTGCTGGCCTCTGTCGCTGAGCGCAAACGGCAGGTAGGACATCAGCTCCGCCGCCACCAAGCACAGGTCCAACTCGCGCGTGTAGCGGCCGCTGGCCGGGTCCAGCAGGAGTATGCGGCCCGCCAGCGGCCACACGGGCAGCCAGTACGGCGGCTGCCGGCAGTCCACAGGGCAGTCCGCGGGCGCTGTAGGCATTTTCATGTATGCGCAAGGGGAGGGGAACATGTTACTAGTAACGCGGAGTAGGGGTGGTGGTAGGGAAGAACGTAAAACTATACGACCTACGGTAACGGTGGTCCGCCTTCGGCTCGCTCCAGCTCCCACAGCATGCGCCGGCACGCTGGCAGGCGCGTGAACTCCGCGAAGTGACAGGGCCGTAGGCTAAAAGTGCTAAAAGGCTAAAGGCTAAAAGTGCCGTAGCCTAAAAAGCGGCTGGCTGGTCGAGTACCATAGTGCTGTTCAGGTGGGTACATACGTACGGCGTGTGCTGGCATGCGCTGTCCCATGGGTCATCGGCGGGTTAAGCGGGACAGGGACAAGCACCGGCTGGTGACCAACGTGGGGCCGTGGGCTGGGCTGGGCTGGGCTGCGAGCGATGCGCGTACGTGCAGCTAGTACGTTTCCCAGCCCCGACTCTCACTCAAAAACGTAGCCCGCACAGAAAGACACCTAATTGCAACCCAGACTCACCTAACGGAAGCAGGGGCGGGCGAAGCGGCGTGAAGCGGGGGCAAAAGGCACAGACGCAGTAGGGTCAGCAGCGGGCGGCCAAGGAAAATGGGCATGGAAACCCCCCCCCCTAGGCCCCCCACGGGGGAGGGGGGTTAGGTTCTGACTGCTTGAATCTGCTACTGTGTGCAAAGCATTACTCCGCAGGTGTACACAGCTTAGCCGTCACAGCCCAGCGCACAACCCA
>VFQN01004286.1_pt1 | contig 19045 bp, 28 predicted proteins | sample 3512371 | NCBI WGS metagenome assembly VFQN01 (sample SAMN10412370, study PRJNA504923) | tailings metagenome | isolation source: Replicate 2 from Balatoc abandoned mine | place: Philippines: Itogon, Benguet | collected 2017-08-28 | reverse complement strand
ACGTCTGTCCCGCGTGGGCCGGGGGGCCACCGACACAGCTGGAATCAAAGCAGTTAAGATAAGTGCAGAAGTCAGCAGACTGGCCTACAGCTTCTGTTTCGGTCGCTTAGAACATTCCTAGTAACCGCACATGCCATCGCGGTTTAGTCCTTCTGACCTTGCCTTGACTTGATACATGCGATGTACCTCCCATCACTGCATCCTGCTACACACTTCAACAACCTTCACAGCCCCCCGTCCTCACGGCCCCCATGGCTTTACAGACGCGCCGTACCGGGCGTGTAGATGTAACTGCCACCCGCCCGTGCTGCCCATTGCTGCCCTTGCGCACTGCACTATGCGGCTAGCCATGCCCATCTCAGCCAACCCTACGGTACGGGTACTGCGCCCACCTGTGAGGTCCCTGTACGGCACGAAATTGAAGCCGCCCGGCGTGAGGCTGCCCAGCAGCCATGCGGCCAGCGCCCCAGGGGACACGTCCAGCTGCAGGCCACCGCCGATGGCCTCGACCGCCTCCTCGGGCAGCAGCCGCGACAGCGCGGGCACGTCGCCACACTCGATCAGCTCCTCCAGCCAGGCCTGGGGTTGCAGTGGGGCCAGGCTAAATTAAAACATGTAAGGGCAAGTAAACATATTCGTTATATTCGCATTCATTGAGCTCCTCCAGCCAGGCCTGGCGGGTGCAGTGGGGCCAGAAGGGGAACACAATACAAGGTAACAACTATGCAGCATACTGCAAGTTGCTGGGTTGTGCGGGACAGCGTGGACAGCATTGGCACGTCGCCGTACTCGATGAGCTCCTCCAGCCAGACCTGGCGATTTCAGCAGGGACACATGGAACCGTAGCACCTCGCGGGTTGGGTTACACGCGGGACGCTATTACATCTGCACATGTTGGATATTGCACTGCTGGAGGGCAAGGATGGCACGGTAGGGCACGCCATGCTCTCCTCACAGTAGCCAAACAGTGTAGCCAAGCCACAGTAACGTCTTCAAAAGGGGCGGAGTAGTGGAATGATCGTAGGCGCGTTTTGCCCAAACAAGAGAAAACAGAGAAAACAGACACTTGACTTACGTGGACCTTCTTGAGGTGGGCCGACTGCTGCGCCGCCGTCATGGTGACCTTGTGGCGGCCGCCGTGCCCCCCGCCGCCGGCGGCGCCACTCACAATCGTCGCATTTCCCCCAGCGGCAGTTGCCGCCGCCATCGCCGCCGCCGCCGGCAGCAGCCCACTCGTCATGCTAGACAGCCGCGGCGACCCCGGCGGCAGGTTGCTGTCCAGCGCCGCGCCGCCACCCGGCTGGGCCCCCGCCGCCGCCAACGCTGCCGCCTGCAGCTGCTGCTGCAGCGCCGCCGCCGTGCTCTTCCTGCCATGGAACGACACCCCCTTCCGCAGGCTCGCCGCCAGGCCGCCGCCCACCGACGACGTACGACCATTCGAGCTGCTGCCACCCACGCCGCCTCCCGCGGTGCTGCCGGTTGGGCTCCCTGGCCGGCTCTTATTCTCCAACCCGCCCGCCACGCTGGCCCCGCACGCGGATGTCGGCCGGCTCTTGCTCCGTCCGACTCCCCGCCCGCCGCCGCCGCCGCCCGCCAGCAGCGCCGCCAGCGCGCCCGCTGGGGAGTTGTCCGGCGGCGGCGCCAGCGCCGCCGCATGCGTGGCGGCGTCCGTCCAGGGAGGTACGACGGTACGGCAGGAGCCGCAGGCGGCGGCCCAGGGCCGGATGTCCTCCCCGCTGACGGCCACGCCAAGCAGCAGCCGGTGCACCTCCTGCGGTGCGAGGTGCGAGCAACATGACACAGAAAGCACTTTCAGCACGTGGTGGAGCAAACGTGTTGCAGCTGTCTGTCACCAGGTTGCAGGCAGCAAACAGCAAGATCTGTGGTCGGCATGGAGGGGCAGCACGTCCGGCAGGTGGAGAAAGGTACTCTACCGGCAGTCGCGGGAACTCAAAACCTTCGGCCTGCCGCACCTGCGGTGGCGCCCCTGCCGCCAGCGCCGCCAGCACCGCTGACTGCTGGCCCGACTCCGTCAGCAGCTCGCCCAGGGGACCCAGGGCGCGCTTGGGGCGGGGCGTGCGCGCGCGGACATCGTCCCGCAACGCGATGGCCTGCACACACAGCACATGGTTTTACAATAAGCGAAGCCTCATAGAAATCCGAATACGGTACATGTGGAGGATGGCAGGTGCAGGCAGGTAGCTGATGTCAGCAAATGGCGCAGCATGTGATCCAGTGTTACACTGTGGGCAAAAGCCGGGGGGAGCATGCACGCCTGTGTCGCCCGCCAAGCCTCGGCCTAATGCTACACTTATGCCACAGGTTTGCTAGGTGCAATGCATCCTCGACGGCTCATTAAGCGTCATTTGTTAGGAGTAAGCACTGTCAGGCGTCCGCGTTGGCCCACCTGCGACTCCAGGTGCATGGCACGTGTGGCGGTGATCGCCAGGTCCTGCCGGGCGTCAGCCATCTCGGCTTCCATCTCCTGCAGCAGGAAGAGAGCGTGAACGACGATTACTTAACATGCTGAACGCGAGGTGAAACACATAGTCTGCTGCAGGGTATATGCCGGGTCCCCCAGCTGTGTGACCTTAGCAGCTGAAGCTGAATTTTTACGGCCTCACTCCACAAGGCCAAATCGCACAGCCATGTAGGCGGCGTGCACTTGTGTGCACCTAACGCCCTTCCCCACCGTCAGCTGCTGCCTAAGCACCTCCAGCTCCTCCTGCATCTGCCTCACAGCATACGGTATGCTAGGAGCACACACTTTTCACACATACAGTTTACACGGTTACACCATTCCCCACGTGCAGCTGCTGCCTGAGCATCTCCAGCTCCTCCTGCGCCGCCTCGTGGCTGTCACGCAGCCCCGTCAGCTGCGACTGCAGCGCCTCCAGCTCGCCCTCGCCAACCACCTTGCGAAGCTGCGGGGCCGTGGGTGTGAGGGGCACGTCCCAGGGCGCTTCACGGTAGGCCGCAAACAGTTGTGCACGTTAAGATGGCGCATTCAACAGGATACCGGTATGTTTTGTCCGGCGCGACTGCAGCGACTGCAGACTCCGCCTCGCCCTCGCCCACCACCTTGCGAAGCTGCGAGGCCGTTGCGTTTTGCGATCAGAACACGGGATACCAAGACGTAGTAGGGTCGTACAACAGTTGACACCACCTTACTCCCAGCCCAGCCAAAGCGGAATGGTGGTGGTGGGGTGAGGTACGCACCAAGTCACAGACAGGGCGCTTCATGGCAAGCCAACGGGTGTGCGACCATGTGGGGCGTGTTCGGATGAGGCCCGTCTAAACCCCTGTAAGCCGACCAGTCAGCTACCCGCTGCTGCGACAAGCCATGGGTACGTACATCGGTGCACAGGTGCTAGCGCCCAAGCCTCACCTTTGCTAGCTCTGCCTGCAGCGCCGCCAGCTGGGCGGTGTTGTCCCTGTCCCTGTTGCTGAGGGTGGTGTTGTGGGCCATGACCACGCTGAGGTTGTGCTTGAGACGGTCCACCTCCAGGGAGGCGGCCTCCGCAGCAGCGGCGTGGGCACGGTGCGCTTCCACCAGCTGAGACCTGCAGCAAATAGGGATATGCCGTGTTACATCCTGCACAGGTTGGGCGCTTTGGCGTCTCTGTCTATATGTACGTTTTGTCAGAACATCCCAGCGCATAGGAACGTCTTCAGGAAGGCGGTACGGAGCGCATAGCGTGTTGCACGCACCTGGCTTTGTCGCGGTCGTGGATGAGCGCCGCCATGATGGCACGTGCCGTAGCCCACACGCTGTGCAGCAGCCGCGCACGCTCCACACAGGACACGCCCACCTGCATGCGGCATGTGGCATGTGACACGGGTGCGGAATCCAAATGCAGATCATGAGCGCGGGCGCCTGCGCCAGTGGCAGGAAGTATGCGCAAGGACACGTTGTCACCGCTGGACCCGTGTGCATGTGATGTGCATTTGATATGCATGGCTGCACCCACCTGCGCCACAACACCGCTGACAGCGCTGGTGAGGGCCGTCTCTTGCGCGGCGAACACAGCTGCAAGGGAGCAACCGGCGATTCATCAAGACAGCATGTGTCTACAAGTCGCAAGACGCAAGGATAGCCGTTACTTTTTCCCCTCCGCTTAATAAGTAACAGGTACGCATACCCACTCTGTAAGCACTGGGGCCAAGAATCGGCCACACCGAACCAGTACGGCGCGGCTAAAGTTAAGACCAGCCCAAATGCAAAGCCGGTGTGTGGGCATTACCGTTTAGGATGAAGCCCTCCGCGTCGCGGCTCAGCACAGGAACGAACGCAACATCGTCCCACGTGAATGGCGCGACGTCGGGCAGGGGCCCCGCCGTCAGGTGGATGGCGGCGGCGCCGCCAGTTGACGGCCCCGTCGACGGCCACCACGACGACGCGCTGACGGTCACCTCCGCCGCCCGGCTGGCCTCGGCCGCTGCTCCTCCCCGCGGCGGAGACACGTGTCTCCCTGGCACCTCCAGAGAGCCCCGCTGCTGCTGCTGCTGGCCCCGCTGCCTGGGGCTGGGCTGGCGGAAGGCGGTGGTGGAGGAGGCGGAGGCGGAGGCGGCAAGGCCAACGGTGGCGGGACGTATGTGCGCGGGGGCACCTGCCGCCGTGTCGGTGGCTTGGGCCAGCAGCGCTGCCGCCTCCCGCAGCATGGCCGCCTGCGGTAACGCCGTGTCAGAGACATGCCAGAACGCAACAGCAAAGTTGTAAAACACTCCATTACCGTCAGAGATATGCTGCTCAATGCAGATGCCGTGCGCACGACTAGCGCAGGACGCTGGGATCTCCGGGACGGCCTCTGCCCACTAGCAAAGCCCAAAACAGCGTGCAGCATCCCACGCAAACGCTGCATTCATTGGCCTATGTTCGCGTGACAATTGACGTCGCTTTATTACATTCCAGGTGGTGTGGCCAAACCCTGAACACGGTACCTGCAGCTCCACGACATCCTCTCGGCTTGGCGGCTTGGCACGTGGGTGCAGGGCGCGGAAGGCCTGCAGGCGGACAGGCAAAGCCAGTTGTTCAAAGTTGCAACGTACCGGTGCATACTGTGGAGCGGTGCCATGCCATGCCCTGTGAAGCAATGCAGGTGCGTGTCCAGAGGCGGGACGTGTAGGGTGTAGCCGAGCGGGGTTTGTCCAATTGCAACGTTGCCCCCTTCACAACCATCCGTTCAAGCCTACCTGCTGGGCGCTCAGAGCCGCCGCGGGGTCCGGCCGCGCAGGCGCAGGTGCAAGGCCCCTGCGGTGGAGGGTACAGAAGTGTACAAGAAATTAACAAATGCCGTTAAGGCCCAGGGTCCGAGCGTCAATAGCACACAGGGTAGTAGTGTAAACATGGCCGGCTTGGGCCGGGCCCCTGTACGACAGCAGAGCACACGCGCGCGGCAAGCGGGAAGCGGCCAGGCAGGGAATATGGATCAGCATGGACCCACTTGGGCGGAGCCGCAGCGGTGGTCATGAGTATGTGCTCAATAGTGAGCGCCTGGCCAGCCCTCTCCTGCTCCATCAGGGCCCTCGTCGGCGTCAGGCAGCCGCCCGTAGCACCCCCAGTTGCATCAACACCACCACCACCACCTTCACGACCTGCGCCTCCTCCACCACCACTCTCACGGTCGTCCGAAAGCCGCTTGCCCACCCCGCGGTCCCGCCCTTGCCCCTCCTGCCACGCTCCTAAGACACCACCATTGCCCTGCCCGGCGGCCGTAGCAGCATCCGGGGCAAAGTACCCGATTGTCGTCACCGGAGCGCTGGGAATGAACGGTGGCCCTCCTGTCGGTCCAGACGGCTCCGAAAGGGTGTACGAGGAAGAGCCGTTGGGTGCAGGTGGGTTAGCGGCGGAGGTGGAGGAAGCTACCCATGGTAGAAAGGGCTGTGGGCCGGGTGCAGAGGACAGCACGGCTGCGGCGGCTGCAGCTTGCGTGTGGGGCGCTAGCGGCAGGCTGTGGCCCTCCGCTCGGGGTCCGGGTGAAGAGCTGCTGGCGGCTAGGGTGGTGGGAAGGGACGCGGAGGCGGACATAACGCGTGGGGAGTTGCGCGGGGAGCGGCGGGGGGAGTTGCGAGGTGGTAGCTTTGCCAGGGCCGCGGAAGCCGGGCCGTATAGCGAGGAGGGGTACGGCAGGGGTATGATGCCGTTCCCCGGGCGCGCCGGCTGGGATGCGGGCCGTCCGTTGGGCGCCGTTGAGTTGCCTTGCCCCTGCCCGTGTCCCTCGGACTCCATGCTGTCAGGTTGCTGCTTCGGCTCCGACCACATGGCGTTGACGCTGGCAGCTCTGTTAGCCATGGGCGTGGAGTTGTACCTGGGCTTGGGTGCTGTCGGGCCTTGGCCTTGGCTGCCGCTCGGCAGGGGATCGAGCTCGAAGGACCGCCGCTTCGGCTCTGGGATGGGCTGCGCAGCGGTGCCGCCCTCCCCTCCTGAACTAACCCACGCCACCCCAGCAGCAGCACCCCCGTTGACATGAGAGTAGGCCTGCTGCGCCTGGCCCTGGAGTGGCGTAAGATGCTGGGCTGTTTGCTGCGTTTGGTGGTTGCTGGGGCCGTGAGCAGCCGCAGGGGGCGGGGGTGGGAAAGCCGAGGCGGAAGACGAGCTGCCTTGGAGCACCAACCTTGGTACTGTGGAGGGCCGACTGACGTACGGCGTAGTTCCAGGGGAGTTGATGGAGTTAGACAGCGACAATGGGACGCCGTCCATGTCTGTCGGGCGACGGGACGGGCTCGGAGCCAGGTTGGACTGCCCGGCTGAGTAGTGGTATCCGTTGCTGCTGCTGTTCCGGAGGTTGTGGTGCCCGCTACGGCTGTGCTGGGGTGCTACAGACCCGGAGCTGCCCCCGGCCCCTGCGCCGCCAAGGCTGGATGTGCTGCTGCTGACCTGCAGCGTGCTACGGTCGACATGGTCAAAGCTTCGGCCCGCACGTGCGTACGTCAGCACGTCGGGCGTGCTGGCGGTTAGATCCCACGGGTGCAGGATGCGGTTGTGGTGGTAAAAGTTGACCTCCATGGAGGTGGGTTCGCCGTCCAGGGTGCGGTCCGTGGCTTCGCCTGCGCTGTGGACGGTTCGGCTGCTTTGCGGCGGGCCGCCTGTGTTGCCCGGCGCGGTTCCGGCTGCGGAGCCCTCCCATGGAAGGCTGCTGCCGCCGCCTGCGCCCCCGCCGAGGCCCGCCTTGCCGGGTAGGGCCGAGAAGCTGCGTGGAACAAGGCAGATTGCGGGCTTGTGGCGTGCTTCATGGAGGGCACATTGTGCATAAAGGATTACGGGCGTTTAGGGTGCTGGAAATTGACGTTGAAGGCGACTCATGGCGCTTCAGGGATGACTGCGGTATTTCAGCATGCTGGCTAGGGACTAGCCAGAGTGCGCAGTTCAGGCTACCTGTTGCTGCCGCCCAGAGCAAGCGTGCCAAGCGGCAGCTCAGGCACGCCGCTGGGTCGCATCTGCCTTCCGGGCATCTCCGAAGGTCTCGTTCCGAAGGCTCAGCCACAGCACATGGGACGCATGCCAGAGCGTGGCCACCTGCTGCCTCCACCAGGACCCCTACGGGACGACACGTTTGGTGTGCAGGACATCAGCAGAGGCCCTTTAACGCGTGATTCGTACACGCTCAAGTCCTTCTCATCTGCGGTGTGGCAAACTGCTTTGGGAGCCCCCGCTTACCTCCCCTCCACCTCCTCCTGACACGGCAGGTTGGTCCTCGCGGCTCCCCTGTTCCGCCAAAGGTTGGTGTACCTAGGAACTTATGCAGAGTATGCGATAGGCTGTTACAAATTTGATATGTTGCATCATGCAACCAGCGCGTCCGTTGCTTTCCATGCGGGTGTTGGAAGTCTCACAGTCCACAGGGCCGTGGATAACAGGTGTAGTACTGAAGTAGTCTTTTGCAAGAAGCACATGAGCAAATTTGCAGGGGGTGTAGCCTGATGTTTGGAGCGACATGCAGTGTGTTCATCCGCAATGCTTCGAGCATCGACGCAGGCTCGGGCGTCCAGCCGGCCGGTGTGCTTAAAACAAACAAGTATTACATAACTTGCTACAATATCACTTACATGCACAGAAAGGAGAAATTTCCTTACCCCACACCTTGAAGGTGCCTTCACAGCTAACCGGACTTTTAACCTGATAGTAGAAGAACTAAGCATTTGCATAAATCTGTTCTGCTGGGTAGGCCAGCAACACCTTTCCTAGCCGGTTCTCTTCGCCTGCTCGGCTGTGAGGAGAGCGCGAGGAGCTCAGCACGGATTTCCGTGGCTGCGTAGAAGCTCCGGATACCTGCCAGTTTGCACGTCGCCTGGCCCCCTGCTGGCCCGGGCGGGGACGCGCATCCCTTGCCCGTTCAGCCCACTGGGCAACACGCTGGAGGCGACCAGCTGAAGGGGACCTCAATATACCTTTGCATATATCACCAGAAAGCAGGACACCTGACAGCAGCTTGCCTCTACCCCACATTCGCGGCAGCACAGACTCGTCCAGGCGCAGTCCGGCGTTGGCCCGTGGAGTGTTCCATGGATTAAAAGCTGATACGTACCAGAGTAACCATCTTGATCTGATCAGGGCTCGCGCACAGAGCCGACCTGCCCTGTTGTCAGCGGGTCCCATGACCTCCTAAACCGGGCCCCCTCCCCGAGGGCGGCCATCACATCGCCGCAGACACAAGGCGGGGGGGCTGCCGGCTGAGTGCTGGGCGCTTCGCAGCTGCCCCTCCGCCAAACCAGCTTTGCAGCGCCAACACGGGCAACAGCCCGCCCAACTGCTTCGTAACCCAACCCCACGCTCGGCACTGAGCCCCGGTCAACATGGGATGTGGCGGGTCAAAGCAGCACGTCGTGCCGTACGACTCCAACGAGCAGGATGGCAACCGCGACAGCCTGGACAGCAACGCAGACAGCACCGTGCCGACCATCCCGGGGCGCACCGGCGGCAAATCCATCCGCCTCCTCGTCAGCACCCAGAGCGCTCGACAGGTGAACCGCAAGGAGAACCGCTCCTTCTTCGACAAGTCCCGCAACCCAAAGCAGTTTGACCAGGGCCCCACAGGCCACGGTGCCGGCCCGTCCGGCACCAACGCCAAGGGCACGCCCGCGCAGCAGCTGCTCCTTGCCAACCAGCAGCACCAGCACAACCAACACCGGGTGGTTGCCTTTGCCAGCCGCACCCCCAACCGCCTGGACGGCCCCCGGGAAGACGGCAAAGCCAGCCAAGCAGCCGCCCGCAGCCGCTTTGCCAAGTCCATAAAGGCCGTCACAGACGCTGTGTTCGGGCCCCCGCCCGATTGGATCCTTCGCCAGACCGCCGCCATCAAGACGCAGTACCAGTTCCTGGGGGTTGTGGGCAAGGGCCAGTTCGGGCAGGTGTACTGCATAAAGCACTCGCGGCAGGGCACGCGATTTGCGTGCAAGACGCTGGGCAAGAAGAAGCTGCTGAGCCAGCTGGACGCGGAGGACATCAAGCGGGAGATCGAGGTGATGCACCACCTGACGGGGCACGACCTGGTGGTCAGCCTGCACCGGGTGTACGAGGACGAGAAGAACGTGCACCTGGTGAGGGGGGCAGGGGCAGGGGCAGGGGTAGAGGGGCCCGCATGGGCCTTTGTGGGAGGGTTGCCTGGGGACAGGAAAAGGATGGCGCTTTAGGACCAAAGGCGAGTAGGCCGTAGAGTGGCAATGGCATGGGGGACTGCACCTGGTCACCCGGTTGCCGAGATCCTATGGGCCTCCTTTGGGGGCTACGACCAGGTGGCTTCGAGCTGCGTGCATGGGACGGAGGGCAACAGCGCGCGGCTGAGCATATGGCAGGCATGACGCGCGGCCCCGTGCCCTCACGTGCACAGGTGGTGGTGCAGTGATGCGGAAGCACATGGGGCAAAAGGTGGAAGCGAACTTGCATTCGTGGTCCCACGCCCGCCCTCCTGCGCAGGTGATGGACCTGTGCCAGGGCGGCGACCTGTACGAGATGCTGCGGGACGTCAAGTACCTGGGGGAGGAGAGGGCGGCGCCGCTGATGCTGCAGGCCCTGCGCGCCGTGCAGTACTGCCACTCCATGGGCGTGGTGCACAGGGACATCAAGCCGGAGAACTTCCTGCTGGCAAAAAAGGTGCGCGGCACACGCGTGCAAACGCTCAGTTGCTGCGCCCCAGCAATGCATTACCAGACTCCCCGTGGGCGGCAAGGCAGGGCGGATGGGGTAGGAGGCGGGGAGCTGTGCATGGGTGCCTTTGCCGGTTGCTGCGACGGCCTGGATGGTCAGCCCTGGGCTGGTAACGACGCGTTTCTTCCAGCGTAGCAGGGGTTCGAGCAGGCATGCGTTGCCAACAAGGCGTGTGGACATTGCTGCTGTGTCTCAGCGAACAGTATGCGCAACCCGAACCCAGCATCGCTGCACGATAGGCGCAACAACCTGGTCCGTTCTTACCCTATCCCGCTCCCCTGGCTTATCCTATCCCCAGGGCGACCTGTCACACATCCGCCTGACGGACTTCGGGTTATCGACCTTCTACCAGGAGGGTGAGTGCAGCCTGGGCCAAGGACGCGTGAGCAGGTGCTGAGTGCACCTGGGGCAGGGACGCGTGAGCAGGTGCCGGCGGCAGGCATTCTGCAGCCTGGCGTGACTGAACGGGCCTTCACACTTCGCAGCAACTGCAACTGCGCCTTACATGGCCGCACCGCAATGCCCTGCCGCAGGGCAAATCTTCAACGAGCTGCTTGGGAGCCCGTACTACATCGCCCCCGAGGTGAGCTGGCGCGCCGTGGCAGAAGCTCAGGCATTCAGCTCAGGCAATCTTGGGAACATAGCAGCACCGCACGCCGCTGGCGCCCTGTACACTCTACATGGCTGATCGCTCTAGGCAGCAATCATCATCAGCAACCGTCTCATCTCGCCGCAAATCCGACCTAATCCATGACGGGCCTTTTTACAGCACGTGGCAGTCGGGATCTAAAGCCCCGCACGCTCACCCTGAAACCCTCTGACGTGTCCAATCCACCGCCCGTCGCACCAACCACGCCGCGCAGGTGATCAAGCAGAAGTACGGCAAGGAGGCTGACGTGTGGTCCTGCGGGGTCATGCTGTACATCATGCTGTGCGGCGAGGCCCCGTTCTTCGGGGAGGGCGACGAGGGCATCTTCAAATCCATCATGAAGGCCAAGCTGGACTTTTCATTCGAGCCCTGGCCGTCATTGTCCCGCGACGTGAAGGTGCTCCTGCGGCGCATGCTCGTCAAGGACCCCCGCGAACGGGCCACGCTCGAGGAGATCGTCGCGCACCCCTGGTTCGCTCGCTTCGCCCTTGGGTCTGACTCGGTGAAGTCCATCGGTGGCGTGGGCGGCGTCAGCGGCAGGGAGGGCGCGGGGAGGCTGGGGCTGCCGCCGCTGCAGCATAGCCCCAGCAGGGGGCTAAACGGCGGCATCGGCGGGGTTTCGTTCGGGGGAGGCGGGGCAGGGGGGGCCGAGAACACGCTGTTCCTGCGGCTGAAGCAGTACTCGCGAGCGAGCCGTACGAAGAAGGCGGCGCTGCGGTACATCGTGGGCTCCATGCCGGAGGAGGTCACGGCCGGGCTGTACAACCTGTTCCAGGTGGGAGCAGGGTCAACGCACTGCGAGTTGTAAAGGGGCCACCCACAGCTGTGCTGGTAGGACTGGCGCCCGTCAATAAGTGCGACACACTGAGCAACTTGGGCTGCTGCTCTCGTGCACTCCTTTGCGAGACGTGGCCTGGTTTCAAGTTGCTTGCGCTGCTGCCCAGGTGACGGTTCCTCCTGTTGTGCCATAGCTTCTGCGCAGCATCTTGTAGCTCCTGACGGCTGCGTGTTGCCCCCGTCTCTCCACACTCAGGACTTCGACCAGGACGTGAACAACGCCATCGACACCAGGGAGCTCAGAGAGGTACGAGACGGCCGTCTGCTCCGCCAGCATCCCCCGCTGCCCCCATACAAGTCGACTCCACGCCTAGAGGAGCATTGCCTGGACTTTCCAGCCACACGACTGCCCATGTTGCTAATAAACGCGCCGCCACCCCGGCTCACCGTGCTGACCTCTCTCCACAGCGCCCCACACACCTTGGCAGGCCTCGGCCCCTACCCTCCCTAGTAACCGCACATGCCATCGCGGTCTAGCCCTCTTAGCTTTGCTCTGAAACATGCATGGTGCCCCTGCTACACCCCTCCCCAGGGCTTCCTGCGCCGCAACGTGGTGCTGCTGGAGGAGGAGGCCGCGGTGCTGCTGCACGCCGCAGACATGGACGGCGACGGCGTGCTCACGCTCATCGAATGGATGAGCGCAACCGTGTACATACCCGAGGAGCAGGTGGGGCGGGTGCCGTAATGATCCGTTGCATCGTGCTGTTTGGAGCTGCGCACTTGTGCATCCCCTGGCCATGCAGGGCTGGTGCAAGGTACCGTTGCTCCACAAACAGCATACCGGTGCTGCAGGTTGCCAACCCGCTCCGCCTGCACAGCACGTCCATTCCGCATCCACCTGCCCGCCCCGCTTACCCCTGTTCGCCCGGTGCTTAACCCTCCCTGGCTGTGCCCTGGCTGCACCCACAGCTTGACGGCCTGCTGTCCGAGGCCTTTGCGTTCGCCGACACGGACCACGACGGGTTCCTGGGCCCCGGCGAGCTGGTGGCCTATCTGGGCGCCACGGCGGCGGCGGGCGGCGACGCGGAGGCGAGGCAGCTGGCGGCCGCCATACTGCAGGAGGCGGACGCGGACATGGACGGCAGGTGGGGGGCGTGCGGGTAGCACAGTGCGTAGTGGTGCTGGCAGTGGTAATGGGGTGTGATCTGGGCGCACGGGAGGGGGCAGCTAGCTTGCAGCAGGCGGGTGCCGACACGGACGGCAGGTGGGGGCGGTGCTGGCTCACCGCACATCCATGCTAATAATGGCGTTTAACGGGTTCGGCTTTTAGCTAAAGGGAGAGGGCAGCTATCCTGGCGGAGACGGGTTTAAGGAGGCTGAGGTGAGCGTTGGTAGTCGCTCTGTCCGAAGCGCTTGTCCGAAGCGCTTTCTGCTACAATCATGTAAGGCAGCGCGCGGGATTGTTCCGTTCCGTTCCGTTGCCGCAGGGTGAGCGAGGACGAGTTCCTGGCGGCCTACCTCATGGGCAGCGGCGGGTCAGGGGGCGCCTCCCGCCCCGACACCGCGGGGGATGTGACCGCGCCCACCCGGGGAGGCAGGGGACCGGCGGGGGCGCTGAGGCCGCTGGGGGGCGAGGGCGGCGCAGGCGGGGGCGGGGGCTCCATCACCGCGCCGCTTGGGACGCAGGGCGGTAGGCTGGTGAGCGTTACGAGCGTCAAGAGCTTTGGGGCGGACGCGGGCGGGGGGAAGGCGGGCGGCGTCATGGCTCCTGTGCGGCCGCGGGAGGCGGTGGCGGCGGCGGCGGGGGCCCGGGAGGGGCCGGGGGTGCGGTTCGGGTAGCTTTCTGAGGCGTGGGGTGCTGCGTGTAATGCGTGACGGTCAATAGAGAAAGTGCGTGCTGCTTGCTGCCGGGGAGGCGGCGCAGTTAATGCAGAGCGAGAGGTGGTGTACATAGGTCGCGGGTTGGCAGGGTGGCACTCTGACGGGCTGGTGGGTAGGTGTATGTGTTGCTAAGGTCATGCCGCTTGCCGTGGCGGCCTCGTGGATGGTCCGTTCAGGACCGGGCGCTTTCGGTAGCGTTAACGACCACTGTCGTATGGGGTTGTGGGTACTGGGGTTTGGAAGACACTTGCTGTGGCCGGGACTGGGCTAGTGTTCTGCCTTTCGGGCGTGCGTGGTCTTCGTTGTTGCCTGGCTGCTTGGATGTGCTGTGCGGCTGGAATGTACAAGGAAAGGCATCTCCTTGACACTTGAGGCTTTGGCCGCCTGGTTAGTGTCTGTGTGGTGTCTGTTCATGTGACCCCCACTGGCTACCCTTGGCACGCGTGCGACGTTTCATCCACCCGGTGCAACACCCGGGATTCCCTTGTGACAACTGACCCTGCACTGCCTTTACTTGGTGGCTTGGCAGGGCATGGACGTGCAGCACAATTCGGTGCAGTCAATCCTAGCTGGCTGCGTGGGATAGCCAGTCCTGCAAGCCTGTGAGAGTAGAATACTGCTGGCTATGCTTAAGGCCGCCAAGGCCCTTTGACCGTCTGCATTCATGCTTGCGGTCGGCGCCCGATGCAGCCTGCAGGGCTGTACAGTCGAGGGCCGACGTGAATTGCCAACTGACGATTTTAGGCCCCGCTTGGGCTTGCCTTCCTGGGGTGCGTGTGTGTCTATGCACGTGTCCTGATCTAGGACTATTCATGTGCTCGGGTCTTCTGTACTTGCGCGTCACCTGGCGTCACCTTGGGGACGCGCTTTTGCGATATTGGTGAAAGGTTTGCGTAGGTAGTATGGGCATACGGAGGCACGCTGGGTCGTGCTGCGTGGTGGCTCCTGGGCATGCAGCCATGCCCACGCCAAACCGCGAGCTTAATGCGTCAATTAACTGTAATGTGAGGTACACGCACGTCACAGCAGGGCACACATACGGCGCGCCAGTCACCCCAACAGCCTATAGCCGAATGGGCCTGCTGGCACAATGCAGCACGCCAGATACCAGCGATTGCAGGCTATGCGCCTGCCCAAATGCTTTTCTCTACATAGACTATAACACTGCTCACTGCTAAGCTGCTGACTTTGGGAGAAACGAAGGGCTGCACACGTTGCACTCGTCTCGGAAGAGCGTGTCGGAACAGCGTGTCACCCTGCGTGCGGACTCGGTCATGCCAGTTTACGGCCTAGCACCTTCACTTACGACCTAAATTATGTCATAGCTGTTGAACCACGCGATGGACTCGGCAAAGTCCCCGCGACAGTTCCTCCAGGCACTGTGCGCTGCCTGGAGGCGCTACGTTGCGCTGCCGCACGGGCGCGCAAACATGGACGACCTGAGATTTATCGACTCCGAGATTTTAAGTATGCCTCCCGACTCCTTGCTGGCTAGCAAAGCAAGCTGCAGCACCATGCGCGACTCCCCTCGCTACTACCTGCTGTTGGGACAGCTCATTCTCGACGCGGACGCCTTGGAGCTCGCATCCGCCGTGCTGGAAGTTACTGCGCAACGCGTAACATCAGACGGCTGCAACGCTACTGCCGCGCTATCCACAATCCTGCTCATACCGTAAGTGCCAAGAACGGAGGATCGGCGACGGGGCGTGTCTGCCGGACCCTGGCCTCAGCCCTTGCCTTGCAGCTAGGATAACATGCATCTTGCATGTTCCGGCTGCAATCGTTGCCAGTGCTCTTGGCACGCTTCCGTTCCGCAATATTAATTGCCAGCGGGACGCCAGCTCCTGACGATGCTGCCCGGCGCTGTGTGCGTGTGCCCAAATCTTCAACAGGCCGGCAACAAGCGCCTTTGCGCTTTTATGCGCCGCATCCACGGCACTGGGGATCATCACCGATGCCATGGAAGAAACGGAGGGCCAAGATGCTATCCCTGCTGAGGAGCAGCTGCTAGGTGCCCGCCGCGGGATGACGGCTGGCGGTGTGCGGGACCGAATGCTGGAGCAGCTCTCGGACGTTAGGCTGCACCGCGCCATTACAGACGTGCTTGTTGCTTTTGGCAACCAGAATGAGGCGCTGGAACGCGCGCTGGGCGCGGGCCACGAGGAGGGCCGGGCCATCCGCAGCCGGGCCCGGTCAAAGATGGCCGGCGCCCTCAAGGCCATGCAGCAAGGGCGGCTGGTGTGGCTGCCGGACGTGGCGCGTTTGCTGCGCGCGTGTGTGGGAGGGGTGGAAAGTAGAGAAGCGGTCGCCATCAGCAGCCGCAGCAGCAGCGGTGGTCCGCAGGCCTCGGCGGGCGTTTCTGGCACGGACCCCCAAGCTCTGCAGCTGCTGGACGCACTGGCGGACAGCTCCCTGCTCGAGGTGGTGTGCGGGGAGGTGCTGCTGCTGCCGGGAAGCTGCACGCTGTCGGCGAACCAGACCCAGGCGCTCTGCAAGGCGGTGGGCGACCTCGGAGAGACGCTGCGGGCACTCGCCAAGCTAGCCCGGCACAGCGTTCAGAGGCTCCCGGCTGGCGGGGCTGCCGACCCTCTAGGCACACCAGGCGAGTCCGCCGGAAGCAAGGGTGTGGGGCAGGCGCCCGCTGGGACCGGGGCCTCCAGTCAGACCCTGGTCGAGGGCGTCGCCCAAGCAGTACGGCTGTTGGTGCCACCGCACGTGCAGCAGCTGCAGCTGTGCCTGCTGCGCCGGTGGGTGGTGCAGCATGCGGCACAGCGGGAGCAGGGGGAGCAGGGGGAGCAGGGGGCAGGGGCCGTAGGCGCGAGCCCAGCTGCGGAAGGGCGCTCCGCACAGTCGTGTGGGTGGCCCTTCCTCGATGCCGCCGACATAGGTGACGAAAGTGAGGGTCATCTTGATGATGGCACGCTACTGGAGCCGGCACTGAGGGCATGGGATGCGGTGTGGGAGGTGTGGGAGGCAGCGGGCGAGGAACAGATGGCGGAGCATGGCCTAGCAGCTGAGCTGGGCGGGGCTGATCATGGGGTCGGGGCCGGGGGCATGGGCGGGGACAGGTGCCTCATGCCCGCATTGCTGCTTACGCCTCAAGTCCTGCAGATCGAGCTGCTGCATTTCCTGGAGGCCGCTGAGTGTGCCGTGGTGGCAGATGTGGCAGACGACGGCGGTGGCGGTGGTGGCGGCGGCGGCGGGGATGGCGGTGGCGGTACTGACCGCACCGCGGTAAGCATGGGCCTTGCGAATGTGCTGGCGCTGGACCTGGGCATGGCGGTTGATGTCATGGCGCGCGTGCAGACATGGCAGGCGGAGCGCTTCCCGCCGCCGTCGCCGGAGCCTGAGCAGCGAGAACAGCAGCTGCACCTAGCGGCGGCGCTTGGAGGGCTGGAGGCGGCAGCGCGGGCGGTGTCCGTGCTCACGTTACTGGCCAGCAAACTGGGGAGAGAGCTTGGGCCGCCACAGGTGGCGGGGCAGGAGGCCTGGAAGGCGATCTTTGCGCGCATCGGCCTTGGCACAGGCCCCGGGGAGGGCCCGGATGAGGCGGGCGGGCTGACAGGGGCGGAGGAAGAGGACGAGGAAGAGCAACGATGGCGGCTGAAGGGCCTGCGCCTTGCGGTGGCAGAGTATGTCACCAAAGCCGTAGCGGTGGCTGGCAGGATGTGCAGGTACTGCTCTGGCTTCAAGGACCCGGTGGTTGGTGATGGCTTGGCGCAAGGTGCGGCCCTGGCCTCGTTCTGAAGCGTCGTATCGTAGAAATTTAGGACATGGGCCATACAGCATGCACTTACAGCATACTCTTAGATATGTTGCTGCTATATCGATTGCTTCAATTTCACAGGCCGCAGCATGGGGGATATGCGTGATGATCAGTGCCCAACGGGTCTGCAGGCTTACCGGTAGCCGCTTCACGTGCGAGCTGCGAGCCGTCTTGTCCTCACCAGTGCTGCGCGTGGGCATTTTCGCCGCTGTGTCGTCATGGACAAAACGGTATTTAACAGTATCCCTTATCGCGCATAACAGGTTCTTGTATTGTCCCCGCATGGGCGTTGCTGCTTGGCAGGTGACAACCCTGCGTCTGAGGCAGCGGCGTCCGCCGCCGCCTCCGCCGCCTCCGCGTCGCCTTCCTCCCCCGCGTCCGCCAACCCCATCTCCGCCGACCCCGCCTGCACCACCCACTCCTCCTCCACCCCTGCTTCCACCGCTTCAACTGCAGCTGCAGCCAGCACCCCTTGTAAGCGCTACACCAAGCAAGACGTCTCCCATGCTGCGTGCGCTGCACTCCTGCGCGCGGGGTGGATGGACTCCCTTGCCCGACTTGCACGGATGGCGGGGGCAGCCTTGGTGCAAAGCAACAGCTACATGCACGACCGCTTGAAGCAGGCCGTGTCCTTTGGGGTGCACTCCGCCTCCGCTGCAATGCTGCTGCGGAGGGCTGCGTTGTGCAGCGGAACCGGACGTGCTGGGATCGCGGCAGACCCGTCGGCTGCTGCGCACGGCCTGGCGTGGCTGCTGGAGAGCACGGGCAAGGTGGCCCTGTGTGCGTGCAGCCGCCTGGAGGAGAGCTTGGAGGGCGCGAAGCAGCGCGCGACGCAACGCGAGGAGCCGCAGCGCAGTAGCAGCAACCGCGGCGGCAGCGGGGGGCATGGGACGCGGCGGCAGCAGCAGCGGCAGCAGCAGCAACAGCAACAGCACGACGCCCTGGATGAGCAGTGCCGGGAGCAGCTCCGGAGCGCAGCGGAAGCTGCCAGCAGCTGGGCAGACCTGCTTAACGAGCAGGTGGTGGAGCTGGTGACTGGGCTGTACGGGCCCACCGGGTGGTATGACGCAGGGGAGACCCTCCTGGACTACAGCTATGCCGCCAAGTACGTGCAGGCTGTGGCAACAAGAAACGCGCTGGTCGTTGCTTACGTGCGCCCCTGCCTCAGCAGCAACGCCCACGCGGCGCTGCGTGGCGCCGCCGCCTACTGTGCCCTCGCCTCGTGCCGCCTGGCCACGTGTCAGCTTGAGGCAGGGGAGGTCCTCACCAGCGGGGACTCCCCTGCATGGGCCCAGCCGCTGTCGTACGCGTGCGAGCTGCTGGTCTACCCCCTGTGCGACTGGGTGCCGCCCTGGCAGCTGCTTGTGCGGGCGAACCCGCTGCGGCTGTTTGAGGTGGCCCTGCGGTGGCTTGTGGGCGGCATGGAGGCGTCAGAGGGTGGGTGCAGCGGGGCGCCTGGCCAGGATGATGGGAGAGCAGAGGCCCTACGTGTTGCGGCGCATGCGGGAGCCAGGGTGTTTGGGGCGATGGCGAGGATGGCTGCGTGCGAGCAGCTGGGCCCGCACATGGCAGCATGGCTTATGGCACAACCGCAGGAGCCAACCGCCAGGTTCAGCGGAGGCAGCGCGGGAGTCGGCGGTGGAGAGGGCGTTCGTGGCGCCTGCAGCAGTGGCATGGCGCTGGGCAGCTGGGCGGATGTGGTGGTGCTAATGGCGGGCCAGCTGGACCGGGTGTACGACAGGCAGTGGTGGGCGGGGTGGGCGGGGCGGCTGGTGGAGGCGGCGCGAAAGGCGGCGGCGTTTGGGGGTGAGGGAGGGGCAGGAGAGGC
>VFQN01004285.1_pt1 | contig 19048 bp, 15 predicted proteins | sample 3512371 | NCBI WGS metagenome assembly VFQN01 (sample SAMN10412370, study PRJNA504923) | tailings metagenome | isolation source: Replicate 2 from Balatoc abandoned mine | place: Philippines: Itogon, Benguet | collected 2017-08-28 | reverse complement strand
TGTCGTGCCTCGGCCATTCCCACCCGGATGTGATTGCCGCCATGCACGCCCAGATCGACCGGCTCGACTTTGCGCACACGAGCTTCTTCACCTCGCCTGTGGCTGAGGAGTTGGCCGATGAACTGGTGAAGCATGCGCCGGCCGGCATCAGCCACGTCTACTTCACCAGCGGCGGATCGGAGTCGGTCGAGGCCGCGCTAAAGATCGCGCGACAGTACTTCGTCGAGCGAGGCGAACCGGAGCGGCGTCACTTCATCGGTCGCCTGCAGGGCTATCACGGCAATACGCTCGGCGCGCTTTCGGTCGGCGGCAACATGTGGCGGCGCAAGCAATTCGAGCCGATCCTGATCGAGGCGCATCACGTATCACCGTGCCACGCGTATCGCGGCCGCCGCGCTGACGAAACGGCGGAGCAGTATGGCGAGCGGCTCGCGCAGGAGCTGTCCGACAAGATCGATGCGCTGGGTGGCAATACCGTCATCGCGTTCATTGCCGAGACGGTCGTCGGTGCGACGTCGGGGGCGGTGCCGCCGGTGCCGGGTTATTTCAAGCGCGTGCGCGAGATCTGTGACCGGCATGGCATTCTGCTCATCCTCGACGAGGTCATGTGCGGCATGGGCCGGACCGGCACGCTGCACGCGTGCGAGCAGGAGGGGATCGCGCCCGACCTGCTGACGGTCGCCAAGGGGCTCGGCGGCGGCTACGCGCCGATCGGCGCCCTGCTCGTCAACGGCCGGATCATCGAGACGCTGGAGAAGGGCTCGGGATTCTTCCAGCATGGGCACACCTACATCGGGCATCCACTCGCGTGCGCGGCGGCGCTCGCCGTCCAGCGCGTGATCCGTCGCGACAACCTCCTCGCCAACGTGCGCGAGCAGGGGACGCGGCTTACCCGCCGCCTCCGCGAGCGCTTCGGCAACCACGCCTCCGTCGGCGACATTCGCGGGCGTGGCCTGTTCCAGGCTGTCGAGTTGGTTGCCGACCGCGATAGCAAGGCGCCATTCTACCCGGCGCTGAAACTGCACGCGCGCATCAAAAAAGAGGCGATGGCCCGCGGCTTGATCGTCTATCCTATGGGCGGCGGCGTCGATGGCGTGAGCGGTGACCATGTCCTGCTGGCACCGCCGTTCATCGTCGACGCACCGGCGATCGACCTGATCGTCGAGAGACTGGGAGATTCGGTGGACGCGGCGCTGGCGTCGGTCCGCAAATAGCTCAATATTCGACCACCCTCACCACAACGGAGAGCCAGAGATGAGACGTATGGAGTACATGGCGGTTGCGGCCAGCATCGTGGCGCTCGCCGCCTCGGCTACGACGGCCACCGCGCAGCAGAAGTTCGTGACCATCGGCACCGGTGGCGTCACCGGCGTTTACTATGCGGCGGGCGGCGCGATCTGCCGGCTCCTCAACAAGGATCGCAAGGTGCACGGCATCCGCTGCTCGGTCGAATCGACCGGCGGCTCGGCCTTCAACGTCAATACGATCAAGGCCGGCGAGCTCGACTTCGGCATGGCCCAGTCGGACGTGCACTACAACTCGCTGAAGGGCCTTGGTGGCTTCAAGGACGCGGGGGCGTACGGTGACCTGCGCGCGGTCTTCTCCGTGCATCCTGAGCCGTTCACGGTGCTGGCGCGCAAGGAAGCGAACATCAAGGCGTTCGAGGATTTCAAGGGTAAGCGCTTCAACGTCGGCAATCCCGGCTCGGGCACGCGCTCCTCGATGGAGGAGCTGCTCGCGGTGATGGGGTGGAAGCTCAGCGATTTCTCGCTGGCTTCGGAGCTGAAGGCCGATGAGCACGGGCCGGCGCTCTGCGACGGCAAGATCGACGGCTTCTACTACGCGGTCGGCCATCCCTCAGCCAACATCCAGGATCCGACCACCACCTGCGGCGCGCAGATCGTTGCGCTCAAGGGTGCGGCCGTCGACAAGCTGCTGGCGGAAAAACCGTACTACGCGAAGGCGACGATCCCCGGCGGCATGTACGCGTCCAACCCCAATCCGGTGGAGACCTACGGCGTGCTCGCGACGCTGGTCTCGTCGGCCAAGGTGCCCGAGGAGACCGTCTACCAGCTCGTCAAGGCGACCTTCGACAACTTCGACGAGTTCAAGAAGCTGCATCCGGCGTTCGCCAACCTCGATCCGGCGAAGATGGTCGCGGATGGCAACTCGGCGCCGCTGCATGCCGGCGCGATGAAGTACTACAAGGAAAAGGGCTGGGTGAAATAACCAGCCACGCGTGTGGGGCGCCGGTATCGGCGCCCCATCGCATTTCGAAGTCTCTTCTTGACGGCAGGTCATCATGACGGACAAGGCGGCATCGGCGACCGAGGTTTCTTCCGAGCTCGAGCAGCTCGTTGCCGAGGCCGACACCGGCGGGCGCAAGCCGGTCGGCCTTGCCGCGCAGATCCTCCTTTGCATCGCCGTTTTCTGGTCCCTGTTCCAGCTCTGGTACGCCTCGCCGCTGCCATTCATTTTCGGCTTCGGCGTGCTGAACGACACCGAGGCTCGCGCGATCCATCTGGGGCTGGCCCTGTTCCTGGCGTTCACCGCCTATCCCGCCTTCAAGTCATCATCACGCACGCATGTTGCGGCGATCGACTGGGTGCTCGCGCTCGCTGGCGCCTTCGCTGGCGCCTATCTGTTCCTGTTCTACAATCAGCTCGCGTTGCGCCCTGGCCAGCCGACGACGATGGATCTCGTCGTCGCCGGCGCAGGCATCCTGCTGCTGCTCGAGGCGACGCGCCGCTCGCTCGGACTGCCGATGGTGGGCGTGGCGGTGGTATTCATCCTGTTCACGTTCGCCGGCCCCTACATGCCGGAGGCGCTGCAGCACAAGGGCGCGTCGCTGCAGCGTTTCCTGACGCACCAATGGCTAGTCACCGAAGGCGTCTTCGGCATTGCGCTCGGCGTGTCGACGAGCTTCGTCTTCCTGTTCGTGCTGTTCGGCACGCTGCTGGAGAAGGCGGGAGCTGGCAACTGGATGATGCAGCTCTCGATCGCGCTGCTCGGGCATCTGCGGGGAGGGCCAGCCAAGGTCGCGGTCGTGTCGTCGGCGCTCAACGGCGTCGTGTCGGGCTCGTCGGTGTCGAACGTTGTCTCGGGCGGCATCTTCACGATACCGCTGATGAAACGCACGGGCCTTTCGGGCGTGAAGGCCGGTGCGATCGAAGCATCGTCATCGATCAACGGCCAGATCATGCCGCCGGTCATGGGCGCCGCCGCCTTCCTCATGGTCGAGTACGTCGGCATACCCTACGCCGAGATCATCAAGCACGCGGCTCTGCCCGCGATCGCGTCCTACATCTCGCTGTTCTATATCGTCCATCTCGAAGCGTTGAAGATCGGCTCGCAGCCGATCCCGCGCGAGCACATGGCGCTGAAGACGCGCCTCTTGCGCACCGGTCTCGGTTTGTCGGGAACGATCGCGTTCCTCTGCATCCTGTACTACGGCGTGCAGGCGATCCAGGCGGCGTTCGGCAACGGGGCGCCGACAATACTGACCATACTTGCCGTAGGCGTCTACGTCGCGAGCCTGTGGTTCTCGTCGCGCTACGAGGATCTCGCGATCGATGATCCGGATGCGCCGATCATCATGCTGCCCCGCGCCTGGGACGTCGTGCGCACCGGCCTCGATTTCATCATTCCGCTGGTGGTACTGCTGTGGTGTCTGACGGTCGACCAGCTGTCGCCCGGCCTCTCCGCCTTCTGGGGCACGGTGACCGTGATGGGCATCGTGGTGACGCGCAAGCCGCTGCTGGCGCTGTTCCGAAATCAGTCATTCAACGCGGCAGTGACCGCCGGGTGGGCCGATCTGATCGACGGCCTCGCGAGCGGGGCGCGTAATATGATCGGAATCGCGGTGGCGACGGCGACGGCCGGTATTGTCGTCGGCACCGTCACGCTGACGGGACTCGGATTGATGATGACCGAGTTCGTCGAGTTCCTGTCGGGCGGCAACGTCATCATCATGCTGCTGCTGATCGCGATGATCTCGCTCGTTCTCGGCATGGGCATTCCGACAACGGCGAACTACATCCTCGTCGCGACATTGATGGCGCCGGTGGTGATCGAGCTGGGCGCACAAGCCGGTCTCGCGATTCCGCTCATCGCCGTGCATCTGTTCGTGTTCTATTTCGGCATCATGGCCGACATCACGCCGCCGGTGGGGCTCGCGGCTTTTGCGGCGGCGGCGATCTCGCGAGAGGATCCGATTGCGACGGGATTCCAGGGCGCGGGCTATTCCCTGCGCACGGCAATCCTGCCGTTCGTTTTCATCTTCAACCCCGCCATCCTGCTGATCGGCATCGAGAGCTGGTGGGCGTTTGCGGGCATCATCGCGACCTCGCTGGCGGCGATCCTGCTATTCTCCGCCGCGACGATGAACTGGTTCATGACCCGCAGCCGCCTCTGGGAATCTGCGGTTCTGCTGGTTGCGTGCTTCACGCTGTTCCGCCCGGATTGGTGGCTCGACCAGTTCTATCCGAAGTATCGTGAGCTGCCGGCCAAGGAGCTGCTCACGAAGGTGGAGCAGGCGCCCGCCGCGAGCCGCATCACGATCGTCGTCGAGGGGCTCGATATCGAGGGCGACAGAGTGCGCAAGACGGTGAGCGTGCCGCTCGGCGATCCGAAGGAACCGCGCCTGCGCCTGCGCGCTGTCGGCCTCGGCGTCGCGCCCGCCGGCGACAAAGTGACGATCAGCAATGTAGCGTTTGGCTCCTACGCCAAGCGGCTCGGGCTCGAGCCCGGGTTCGAGGTCGTGTCTGTCCTCGAACCGGCACCGCGGCCGTCGCAGCTCTGGCCTATCGGCGGCGGGTTTCTGCTGGCGGCTCTGGTCGCGGTGCTGCAGTTGCGCCGCCGCGACCGCGACCGCGAGCCGAAGCCGGTTGGCGCCTCTGCCGTGTGAGGCTGACTTTCTCTAGCCGAACGCGAGTTCCTTGTAGCCGCCTTCGGCAACACGGTCGCACCAGGCGCGATAGGCCGGCGCCGTGCCGCTGTAGCGGGCGATGATGCGCACGTTCTTGCCCTCGACGTTGCGGTTGATGCCCGTCATCCACGAGTCGACCTCGTTGGTGAGCAGGCCGACGCTGCAGGCGTGCACGTTCTCGGTCCAGGCGGCGACCGCCTCGGGTGTGGCATCTGTCTGCTGGAGGCCGTGCTCTTGCATGTGCCGGATGAGATCGGTCACCCACTCGACGTTGTACTCGATGCTGCGCGGAATATTCCCGAGCGCGGTGTGCGGGCCGATGATCATGAACATGTTGGGATAGCCTTGGACCTGCATGCCGACGAAGGTCTTAGGCCCGCCCTTCCAGTCGTCCTTGAGCCGGCGCCCGCCCTTGCCGCGGATATCGATCTGGTCGAAGGCGCCCGTCAGCGCGTCGAACCCCGTGGCGTAGATGATCATGTCGAATTCGTATTCGGCATCGCTGGTCTTGATGCCCTTCGCCGTGATGCGCTCGATCGGCGTCTCGCTGATGTCGACGAGCTTCACGTTCGGCTGGTTGTAGACCTCGAAGTACCCGCTCTCGAGCGGCACGCGCCGGGTGCCGAATCCGTGGTTCTTGGGGATCAGCTTCTCGGCGATCGCGGGATCCTTCACCCGCTCCCGGATCTTGCGCGCGACGAACTCGGAGATCAGGGCGTTAGCCTTCCGGTCGGTGAGGATGTCGCGGAAATTGCCTTGCCAGATGCCGAAGCCGGGCGCCGCATAGAGCTCCTCGAAGAAGGCCTCGCGCTCGGCGTCGGTGACGTCGAATATGCTTCGCGGATCGGCCGTGTGGATGAAGCAGCCGGCGGTCTCTTTGCAGCGCGCGAAGATCTCGTCGTAGCGCGCCTTGATGCCTTCCATCGTCGCTTTGTCGATCTTGCTGTTATGGAGGGGCGCACTCCAGTTGGCGGTGCGCTGGAAGATGGTGAGGTGGCCGACGGTCTTCGCCACTTCCTGGATGGTCTGGATGCCGGTTGCGCCGGTGCCGATCACGGCGACGCGCTTGCCTTCGAACGAGACCGGCTCATGCGGCCACTCGGCGGTGTGATGCCACGGGCCCTTGAAGTCCGGGATGCCTGCGATGCGCGGCAGCGTCGGCACGGAGAGGGCGCCGATCGCGGTGATCAGATAGCGCGCCGTGTGCTTGCTGCCATCCTCGAGTGTGATCTGCCAGCCCGGGAGCTGTTCCTGATAGTGCGCCGCCTTCACACGAGCCTTGAACTGGATATCGCGGCGCACGTCGAACTTGTCGGCGACGTACCTCAGATAGCGCAGCGTCTCCGGTTGCGGCGAGAAATGCTCCGTCCAGTCCCACTCGGCCAGCAGCTCCTTGGAAAAGGAATAGCCGTAGGACCAGCTCTCGGAATCGAAGCGGGCGCCGGGATAGCGGTTCCAGTACCAGGTGCCGCCGACATCGGTGCCGGCCTCGAAGACCTTCACCTTGAGGCCGAGCTCGTCGCGCAGCTTGATGAGCTGGTACATGCCCGAGATGCCGGCGCCGATGATGATGGCGTCGTAGTCCGGCGCCCCCTCGGTCCGCGGGGTGGCCTCAGTCATTTCCACGGCAGCCAAGGCGGAACTCCTCCTCAAATCGATGTGTCATCAAGGCCCTTCCCGGGCCTCGGTCCTTGATCGCGCGCAATCAGGCCTTCTCGACGCCGATCGCGATGCGGAAACGGCGCGCGATCGCGGCGCCGTCCTTCACCGGCAGCGCCCACGGGTCCTCGGTGATCGCAATCTTGGCGACGGCGAAGGTCGGGCCGGGTTCCTTGAACATCAGCTCGGCGAGCGCGTCGACCTGCGACTCTTCCGTCACGAGCATGGTCTTGGCGATGCCGAAGCCCTCGGCGACCTTGCACATGTCGGTGCGCGAGCCAGTGAGGCCATGCTGGCGCCCCGTCTCGCCGAAGTGCTCGTTGTCGAGCACCAGGATGCCGAGGTTCTTCGGCGCCTGATCGGCGACGACGCCGAGCGAGCCGATGCCCATCATCATTTCGCCGTCGCCGGTGATGGCGAGGATACGCCGGTCGGGCTGGGCGAGGGCGATGCCGAGCGCGGTCGCGACGGCGAGGCCCATGCCGCCCCACGAGTAGAGATACTCGGGAGAGTCGCCGGCCGCCGAGATGTCCCAGGTCGGGCTGCCGAGGCCCGGAACGACGAGCGCGTTGCCGCGCTGCTTGAGGAGGGAGGCGACGAACGGGCGCCGCTTGATCTTGTTCGGTGCAGTTGTGCTCATCGTGTCCCTCTCACTTCTGCCCGAAGCCCTTGGCGCCGATCACGCGCTGGCTGACCAGCACGGCGGCCGACATGTTGCCGTTGAATGCGATGTCCGCGGCCGCGATGAACGTCTCGCCGATCTCGTCGGCGTGCTCGACCGGGAAGCAGCGCACGCCAACGGCCTCGAGCACGGTCTGCGTCGCGCGGCCCATCGGCACCTGCCACGGGTTGAACTCGCCCCACTGGCCGCGCATCGTGACCAAGATCAGGCACGGCGCCCGCATCGTCACTGGAATGCCGAGCGCGTTGATGCAGTTGCCGACGCCCGACGACTGCATGGCGATCATGGCGCGCTTGCCGCCGAGCCACTGGCCGGTGACGACGCCGATGCCTTCCTCCTCGGTCGACAGCGTCACGAGGCGCATGTCCTTGTCGGCGCCGACCATCTTGAGGAGGCTTGTCAGCCCGCCGTCGGGAATGGTCGCGACCGTATTGATGTCGCGTGCCTTCATCGCAGCGAACACGTCCGCCGACCAGTCGCGTGTTTTCGTCGTCATGCAATTCCCTGTCCGTATTCAGCTCTTGCCGTCGTCGCGGGCGCCGGTGAGGCGGGTGCGGTAGCCTTCGGGCGCCGCGACGCCGCCATCGGCGTAGGCTTTCTCGATCGCCTTCACGTTCGGCGCGAAGATCGTCTTGCGGTTGTCGCGGCACCAGTCGCGCGAGCCGATCACCGTGTCGAGCGAGCCCTGGAATTTCGGCATCACCCAGCGGGCGAAAAGCTCGAACGAGCGGAACGTGTCCTCGCGGTTCGCCCACTCGTGCGCGCGGAACATGATGCCGCCGACGCCGCCCTTGCTGGCGGCGATCATGCGCTCGATGCCCTTGGTAACGGTCTCGGGCGAGCCGACCAGCGTGTTGCCGGCCTTTACGCCCTCGCGCAGCGGATCCTGCGACCGACCCGGCGGGCGGCCGAGCGTCTCCTCGAAATACGTCACGGTCTCCTGGCGCTCGCCGTAGGCGACATCACGTAACGCCCGCTCATCATCCTCGGCGCAGTGCATGTTGATGACGAGCCGCCACTCTTTGCGGTCCATCGTCTTGCCGTTCTTGGCTGCTTCGTCCTCGGCGATCTTCCAGTGAGCGGGAAGCGCCTCGACGCCGCCGGGAAGTCCGGCGCCGAGCGACAGCACGCCGACACCATGCTTGCCCGCGAGCTGCATGCCTGCCGGCGACTGCGTGCTCGCCACCGCGATCGGGAAGTGCGGGTCGGAATAGGGCGCAAGGTGGAGACGCGCCTCGCGCATCTCGAACCAGTCGGTCTTCATCGTCACCGGCTCCTCGCACTTGAGGAGCGCCATGATCGCATCGAGAGATTCCATCATGCGCGGGCGCTGGGTCTCGGCGTCGATCGCCAGCATGTAGGCGTCGGAGGTGAGCGCGCCGGGGCCGCAGCCGAGCATGGCGCGCCCCTTGGTCATGTGGTCGAGCTGGACGAAGCGCTGCGCCACCAGGAACGGGTGGTGGTAGGGCAGGCTCGTGACACCGGAGCCGAGGCGGATGTTCTTGGTCCGCTCGGCGGCAGCCGCGATGATCAGCTCGGGGCTGGCGATCAGCTCCCAGCCGGCGGAATGGTGCTCGCCGATCCAGGCCTCGTCGTAGCCGAGCGCGTCCAGGTGGCTGATCAGGTCCATATCGCGGGCGATGGCGAGGGTCGGATTGTCGCCGGCGCGGTGGAAGGGCGCGAGGAAGATGCCGAAAATCAGCCCGCGGTGCGGCAGCCGTTGAACCATCTTGCTTTTTCCCCCTCGTTGCCGTCTTGGCCCGGCGCACGGGCATGCGTGGCAGTTGTCCGGATGTGCGGTGGGAAACTAGCCGGACGATCGCGACATGGCCAGAGGTTCACCTGAGCGGCTGGTAATGGTCGGTCCGCGCTGGGGGCATGAGTGAGTCTTTTCCCGCGGTCCGCGACGCCTTCGGCTACCGCGGCCGCGGCACTGCCTCGCCGGTTGGCGCTCTCACCACGCGGTCTTCGACCGCTACCGAATAGGACGCCACCAATATGGAGCGATCGAAGAGCGCATTGGCGGACGGGACCGGGTAAATGGCCGCGCCGGCGGCAGTAGGCGAAGCCGTTGCCGACCGGCGCCACAAAAGACTAGCGCCGCTGAACTCCCCAAGGCGCAACCAGAACGCCACCGACAATCATCATCCCCCCGCCGAGCGCGAAGATGAGAACATGGCTCAGCGTGGCCTCGTAGATCTGCGGCAGCACGAAGCCGGCGACCACGGCGCCGAGTGCGCTCGAGAGGATCATGGCGCGCATCAGGCGCGGCATGTGGTCGGCGTCGGCGAGGTCGCGGACGCGCGCCGCCATCAGCGCGGAAAGGCCGGGCTGGGCGCCGAACAGCAGCGAGGAAAGCACCAATACCGCGCCGGCAGTGCTGAGGAACGGCGCGGCAATGCCGAGGCCGACGGCGAGAAACGACAGCGGCAGCGCGGCGCTGGTGCCGAGCATCAATCCGAGCCACGCGGCGATCCAGGGACCGAACATCGAGGCGACGCCGACGAGGCTCCAATGGAAGCCCCCCTCGACGATACCGAGGCCGAGGCCGCGGGCGAGGTAGTCGACCCAGTAGAGGGTGTGCGGCACGATCGCCATCGAGAAGCAGAGATGGCCGAGCAGCAGCAGGACGAGCGGCCACGTCCATGGCGAGGCGGCGGTCGATCTCACGCCAGCCGGGGCGGCGGTTGGCGCGCCGCGTGACGGCGCGGCGTGCCAACCCCAGACCGCGAGGGCTGCCGCGGCGAGGCCGCATCCGGCGAGGCCGAGCCATGCAACCGCCAGTCCAAAGCCGAGCAGCCAGGGCACCAGGATCCCGGTCGACAGGATGGCGGCGCCGACCCCGGCGAAGACGAAGCTCGCCGCGACAGGACGCCGGTTCGCGGGTGCGGTGGCGGCGATGAGGGCCAAGCCCAGTACCATGATGACGCCTGCCGTGACGCCGACGAGGCCCCGCCAGACCGCGAGCCAGGCGAAGCCGAGAGGCAGCGCGGAGGCGGCGAGCGCCAGCACCGACAGCGCAATCGCCGTAGCGAGGCAACGGAAGTCGTTGAAGCGCGTTCGCAGCGGCACCGAGATCAGGGCACCGAGAGCAAAGCCGGCGAGGTTCATCGTACCGACGCGTCCCGCTTCGAGCGCGGTCAGCTCGCCGGCCGAGATCAGGGGCGGCACCATCGCCGTATAGGAGAACCGCCCGAGCCCCATGCCGACGAACATGCCGCCGCCGCCGCCGAGTGCGACGCGCCACCAGGCAGGCCACCCTTCTGCGCCGGATGCAGCAGACGTGTCCGGCTCGGCGCCCGCCACCGCGGGATCGCTCATTGCGCGAGCTCCCGGTCCACCTTCGCGATAAGGTAAGCCCACTTTCCGCGCTGCGTGTCGACCAGCGCCTGCATGGCCTCCTGAAGCTTGCCGAGGGCGGCGCAATCCGGCGTTGGCGCGGCGGAGCCTTCGGCCCCCATGCGCTGGATCGTGTCGAGGAGCGTGCTCGATTCCTTGTCGTAGGCATCGGTGCGCTCGTCCTGGACGATCGGAGCCGCGTAGCGCAGAAACTCGTCGTGGTCCCAGCCGCGTTTCGCCATGAGTTGCCGCAGGCGCGACTGGAATTGTGGCCGGTTCTGGTGGGTGAGATCGCGTAGCGCCGCCGCCGACTGGCCGACGGCTGATTCGAAGGCCTCCCGGGAGCAGGTGGGCGTCTGGGCCTCGGTGGCGCCGGCAAACAGGGCGAGCGCCAGGGGCAGCGCCGCCAAAGGCGTTCGCGCCGGCAGCGCGCCGGGGGCCGAAAGTTCTCGCCTGCTGCGGGCCATCGCCCACACTCTACGTCCCATCTTCGTCGAAGCCCTGCGCCCGCCAGATCGAGGGGCGAAATCTAACCGCGTTCGTCCAATCGCGAAATACCGGCGGTGCGAGGCTGCCGGACGGCGCCAGCGACGAGGGTTGCCATACCCGCGAGCAGCATCAGCGCGAAGGCGAGATCACCGTATCGCCCATAGAACGTTATCGCCACCGGCGACGGCAGCCGCGCATCGATGACACCGACGACATCCATGTCGAGGCGGTGGAGGATGTGGCCTTGGGTATCGATGACGGCGCTGATTCCGTTGTTGGCGACACGGAGCAGCGGCAGCCCCTCCTCCACGGCGCGGACACGGGCCTGATGGAGATGCTGACGGGGACCGGTGGTGTTTCCGAACCAGCCGTCGTTGGTCACGTTGACCAGGAACATCGGCCGCCGGCCCTGGACGACGGCGCCGGGGAAGATCGCCTCGTAGCAGATCAGCGGCGCGAAGGGCAGATTGGGGAGCACCGTCATCAGCGGGCGGGGGGAGATGCCGGTGTTGAACCCGCCGCGCCGCCGCGTCAGCGGTTCGAGGCCAATCGCATCGAGCCAACGGGCGAGCGGCAGATATTCGCCGAACGGCACGAGGTGGATCTTGTCGTAGATGGCGACGGCCTGGCCGCCGGCGCCGAAGGCGATCAGGCTGTTATAGAAGCGCTTTGCGTCGAGCGGCTTGTCCGCGTCCTCGGGATGGGTCCGCAGCCCGCCGGACACAAGGTGTGCGCCGAGCGGCAGGACCTTGCCGATGGCTTCGATCGCCTCCGGCGTATCGAGCGGCAGGAACGGCATCGCCGCCTCGGGCCAGATGATAAGGTCGACGCCTGCGGCGCCGTCCTCGATGCCCGCCGCATTCTTCGTGGTCAGCGCGAGGTGGAGGTCGAAGATGCGGCGCTGGTGCTGCGCTTGCCACTTCTCGCGCTGGGGAATGCTCGGCTGCACGATGCGGATACGCGGCTTGTCCTTCCACGGCTCCGATCCGTGATACGCGAGGCTCCAGTGACCACCCGCCATCAGGACGAGAACCGTCGCGATGAGGATCGTGACACCCCGTGCGCGCGTCGCGCCGCCGTCGGCCCAGGTTACCAGTGGGGCTGCAAGCACGAACACCGTGACGAGCGTCAGTCCGTAGATGCCGAGCAGGCTCGCCCATTGCATCAGGCTCAGTGGATATGTGAGCGCGTAGCCGATCACGTTCCACGGAAAGCCTGTCAGGACGTGCCCGCGCAGCCATTCGACGGCGCCGAGGGCGAGCGCCAAAGCGAGGACCCGCGCGAGCCCCGGCCGCCATGCCAGAGACGCGGCTGCCGTTGCCACCGCCCAGAACAGTGCCAGCCCCGCCGGCATCGAGGTAACGGCGAGCGGCAGCAGCACCGCGAACTTGTCGGCCTCGACCAGGAACGCCTCGCCGATCCAAAACAGGCCGGCGAAGAAATAGCCGAAGCCGAACCACCAGCCGACCGTGGCCGCCGCCAGCCACGGGCTCTTGCGCCACGATCCGGCCGGCACCACCCGCCGCCCGATGGCGCCGTCGATCTGCCAGACGAGGCTCGCGAATGTCAGGCACAGTACCGGCCAGACATGGAACGGCGCCATCGCCAGCACCGAGATAGCGCCCATTGCGAACGCGAGCAGCGCGCCACGCCAGCCGGTGCGGGTCCGGACCCAGCCGGCGAGGCGATCGATCATGGATGCGGGCAAAGACCTCGTTCCCCCTCTGGCCCCCTTGGCTACGTCGGTCGCCAACGCCCAAGGTGCCTATTTTAGGCGCTTCCCGTAGCGCATTTCGTGCCGCGACCAAGATGTGGCGCAATCGCCCTCGCCACGAAAGCTTGTTATACACACCCCCCATGGGAACCCGCACAAGGCTCGTCATTTTCGATTGCGATGGGACGCTGATCGACAGTCAGCACGCTATCTTCGCGTGCATGGCACAAGCGTTTGACACGGCAGGCCTTCAGGCGCCGTCGCGCGCCGAGGTACTGGGTATTGTCGGCCTGTCGCTTCCCGAGGCGCTGCTGGCGCTGGCGCCGCGCGAGAGCGAGGCCATGCGACGCCAGCTCATCGAGGCCTACCGGAGCGGCTTCGTCGGCGTGCGCGAGCGTCTCGGCGAGCGGGAGCAAGTCTACGAGGGTATCGCGGCGGCGATCGGCGCGTTGTCGGCGCGCGGCGATACGGTGCTCGGCATCGCGACCGGAAAGTCGAAGCGCGGTGTCGCCCGCCTGCTTGCGCAGGAGGGCTGGGAGGGCAATTTCTTCACCATCCAGACCGCCGACGATCACCCGTCGAAACCCCATCCATCGATGATCCGTCAGGCGATGGCCGAGGCCGGCGTGGCGCCGCACGCCACGGTCATGATCGGCGATACAACCTTCGATATGGAAATGGCCCGCAATGCCAGTGTCGGCGCTCTCGGCGTGTCGTGGGGTTATCATGCGCCGGAGCGGCTGGCGCGGGCCGGCGCACACGCCGTGATCCGCGACGGGATGGATATCGTCGGCGCGATCGAGGCGCGCCTCGACGCACAGCGCGAGCCCAAGTCATGAGCGACGATCCCGTAGGCAACGGCAATCCGATCGGTAAGGTCCGCTCCGAGCAGTCGCGGGTGCTGCCGAAGCGATTCTATGCCGAGGCCACCGCAGCGCCGAGGGGCAGCGGCTATGCCGTCCACCTGGACGGCCGGCCGGTGCGGACGCCGGGCAAGCTGGTACTCGTCTTGCCGACCGCCGCCATGGCCGAGGCGATCGCTGCTGAATGGGCGGCGCAGGGGACGCTCATCGATCCGGTGACGATGCCGCTGACCCGCCTCGCCAACAGCGTCCGCGATCAGGTGGACGGGCGCGAGGAGGCGGTGCGGGCCGACATCGTCAAGTACGCCGGGAGTGATCTCGTGTGCTACCGCGCCGACGGCCCGGAGGGATTGGTGGCCGCCCAGGCGGACGCATGGGATCCGGCGCTAGCGTGGGCGCGCGAGGCGCTCGGCGCCGATCTCGTCGTGTGCGAAGGGCTGATGCCGGTCGCGCAGAGCGCGGCGTCGCGGGCGGCGATCGAAGCTGCGGTGGTCCCGCTCGAAGGCTTCCGGTTGGCGGCGGCACACGTGATGACGACGCTGCTCGGCTCGGTGGTGCTTGCGCTGGCGACTCTGCACGGCCGCCTCACGCCGGATGGCGCGTGGCTGGCGGCGCATGTGGATGACGATTGGCAGGCCGCCAAGTGGGGTGCCGATGACGAAGCGGCGGCACGACGCGCGGCGCGCCGCACGGACTTTCTCGCGGCGGTCCGGATGAGCGAGCTCGCTTCGGCGCCCGATTCGGACGTCACGTAATCCCCGCGTAACGCCGAATAGGCATTCGTGTCCTCGAGCGGCCGTCGAATGTGGATTGTTTTGGCTTCATTCCTGCCGCCGAAGCGACGGATTTGGTGCATCCGACGCGTTTGATTTCACGAGTGGATCACCGCTTTTGACGGGCACTCAACACCTCGTGACATTACGGGTTCGTAAGTGGAGCATACGCAGGCATTAGGAGTACTATACGCGTAGGCAGATGTCCGCTGGTCCCTGCAGCAGTAGCTTGGGATCAGTCGCGGCAACTATTCGCGGGACGGGACGTTGCTGATGCAGCGATCCGGACGTCGCGAAGAGAGGGAAACTGAGATGGCAACGAAGGCGCTCCCTGTTCTGGCTTCCGGCTCGGCCGGTTTGTCCCGATACCTCGAGGAGATTCGCCGGTTCCCGATGCTGGAGCCGGATGAGGAGTTCATGCTCGCCAAGCGGTGGCAGGAGCATCAGGACACCGAGGCCGCGCACAAACTTGTGACGTCGCATTTGCGCCTCGTCGGGCGCATCGCCATGGGCTATCGCGGCTATGGTCTGCCGATGGGCGAGGTGATTTCGGAAGGCAACGTCGGTCTGATGCAGGCGGTAAAGCGCTTCGATCCCGACAAGGGCTTCCGTCTTGCGACCTATGCCATGTGGTGGATCCGCGCTTCGATCCAGGAGTACATCCTGCGTTCGTGGAGCCTCGTGAAGATGGGCACCACAGCGTCGCAGAAGAAGCTGTTCTTCAACCTGCGCCGCGTGAAGGGCCAGATCCAGGCCATCGAGGAAGGCGAGCTGAAGCCCGACCAGGTCAAGGCGATCGCGACGAAGCTCGGCGTCAGCGAGGAGGACGTGATCTCGATGAACCGTCGCCTTAGCGGCGACGCTTCGCTCAACGCGCCGGTGCGCGCGGATGCCGAGTCGGGCGAGTGGCAAGATTGGCTTGTCGACGACGCGCCGGACCAGGAGGAGCGGCTCGCCGAAACCGAGGAGCTGGAGCTGCGCCGTGGGCTGCTCGAGGGCGCGCTCAAGTCGCTGACCGATCGCGAGCGCCAGATCTTTGAAGCGCGGCGTTTGCGCGAGGAGCCGGCGACGCTGGAGGATCTTTCGGTCGAGTTCGGCGTGTCGCGCGAGCGCATCCGCCAGATCGAGGTCCGCGCGTTCGAGAAGGTGCAGCGCGCTGTGCAGAAGGCAAATGCAGCGGTGGAAGGCGCGGGCGCCAGCGCCTGAACCGCTACAGGTTCGAACAACGAAACAGGGGCCGCGTGAGCGGCCCCTGTTTTGTTTCGGGCTACCGATTGACCGAAGGCGCGGCACCACAGGGAACAACGCCCCTACAGCGAAATAGCGTTATTTACCCGCTATGATGATGATGGCTGGAGGCTTGTGCAGCTCGGTCGATAGATGCAAGGCGATACGCGTTGACCAAGCAAACAAGGGCCGCTCGCGCGGCCCCTGTTTTGGTATCGGTATGTGTGTGTCGATCGACGAGGTCAGGCGTTGAAGCCGCCGTTGACGAGATTGCAAATCAAGGTGTCGCGATGACGATGTCGGGGAAGGTCGCGTCGGTCAGCGGCAGCGCATCGCGGTAGTCGTCGTTGCTGGTGCGCGGCAGGGCCTGGCGGAAGTCGTCATTGCTGACGCGGGGCAGGGCCTGCTCGTAACCCGACGACCGGGGGAGGGCTTTGCTGAAGTCACCGAAGGGGTTGGTGTACTGCGCATGGGCGGCACCGGCGAGAACGCCGAGGGCAACAAGGCTGCTGAAAATCGTCTTCATGGCTCATCTCCATTTGTTCTGGTGAAGCGCCGGGCGCTCCGTTGGTTCAGAGCCGCACCGGCTTCGTGGTTGGCTCGATTGGTTATGGTGTCGCGATGACGATGTCGGGGAAGGTCGCATCGGTCAGCGGCAGCGCATCGCGATAGTCGTCGTTGCTGGTGCGCGGCAGGGCCTGGCGGAAGTCGTCATTGCTGACGCGGGGGAGCGCCTGCTCGTATCCGGACGACCGCGGCAGTGCGACGGTGATGTCGTCGAAGGGCTTGAACGTCTGGGCGCTGGCGGCACCGGCGAACACGCCGAGGGCAACAAGGGTGCTTACAATGGTCTTCATGGCTCATCTCCGTTGGGTTTGTTTCATCTCGATCCGCTCTCTGGCGGCGATGAACCCAATATGAGCTTGGACCGGCCTTATCGGTATTCTACGCGAGGGCGCAGAAGCTAACGCGCTCGTTTGCAGCATACATACCGGAGTATGGGGCAGGGGGCCGGGTATAAGTGGCCGAGAGCTTCCGCCCGCTGTCAGGCGCCCTCGGCGTTGGCCGGCAAGGTGACCCTGAACACGGCGCCGTTCGGTTTCGCCGGCGTCACGTCGATGTTGCCACGGTGGGCTTCGACGATCGTCTTGCAGATCGACAGGCCCATGCCCATGCCTTCCGCCTTGGTGGTGAAGAAGGCATTGAAGAGGCGAGGTAGATGGTCGGGGTCGATGCCGGGACCGCTGTCCTCGACCTCGATGCCGATGCGATCGTCCTCGCGCGCGACGCGGATGGCAATCGTGCGGTTGCCGACGCCCGGCTGGGTGAGTGCCTGGATGGCGTTGACCATCAGGTTGATGACCACCTGCTGGAGTTGGATGCGGTCACCGAAGACGTCTGGCACCGCAGGTCCGACGGTGAACTTCAAGCGGATGTCGTTCTTGGCGAGCTCGGAGCGCAGGATCGAGACCGCGTCTTCGACCAGCGCGCGGGCTGGAAAGCAGACCTTCTCGGGCTCCTTCTTCGCGGACATGGCACGGATGCGCGCGATGATGCCGGAGGCGCGCTTGGCTTCCTCCACCGAGCGCATGATGGCGGCCTTGGCTTCGTCGACATTCGGGTTGGCGTTGGATAGCCAGCGCAGGCTCGCCTGGGCGTTAGTGACGACGGCGGTGAGGGGCTGGTTGACCTCGTGCGCGATCGACGCCGACAGCTCTCCGAGCGTCGACACGCGCGCTGCGTGGGCGAGCTCGTTCTGGATGCGCGCCAGCTCGTTGTTGGCGCGTACGCGCTCGGAGATGTCGACGATGCCGACGTGGAAAATCTTGCTGTCCATCGAATCGCGCACGTACGAACACGTGAAGAGCACGTCGATTTCCTGGCCGTCGAGCGTCTGCATACGCGTCTCCGCCTCGAAGTGCGGCGCCGTCTTCGACGCGATGACGCTTTCCAGGAACGCCGGCTCGCTGGCGGCTGGCCAGAGACGGGAGACGCTCCCCAGAAGCTCCTCGAGTGTGCAGCCGAAGAGCTGGACCGCTTTCTGGTTCCCGTCGATGATCTCGATCGCCTCCATCAGGGTGCGCGCAAGGCCGGGATTGGCGGCAAAATGGGCACGGCGGTCAGTCACGCCCTGGGCAGTCAACTCCGCGTCGATGACCATCAGCCGGGATATGTCGAGTTCGAGGTACGCCACGGCCATTGCCTGGAACACGTTGCGATAGCGGGACTCGCTACGCTTCAGATCCTCCTCGTAGTGCCGGCGCGCCGTCACATCGCGGCCCATCTCGAGGATCTCGACCGGCCGTCCGGCGGCGTCACGCCTCAGAGACCACCGCGCCGCGATCAGCCGCTCGCTGCCGTCACGGTGCCGGCGGACGATCTCTCCGTCCCAGCGGCCGGTGTCGAGCAACTCGGCGAGCACCTCTTGCTGCGGCCTCGGGAACTCGCATTTGACCAGGGAGGTCAACTTGCTGCCCATCGCCTCGTCGCGGCCCCAGCCGTAGGCGGCGACACAGCCCTCGTTCCAGAAGCTCACGGTGCCGTCGAGCGACTCGACGAGAATGGCGTCGTGGGCGAGATCGAGCATCCCGATCAGCTCTTGCTTGCGTCTCGTGATGTCGAATACGAGCACGTAGAAGCCATCGAAGCCCTGCTCGCCCGTGTGCGGCACATAGCTAACGGCCGCGTAGCGCCAGCCGTCGGCTCCATGAGGGACCTTGGCATCGAACGATACGCTCTCGCCGGCCATGACGCGAGCGATGTAGGGGGCGCGGCTTGCGAACGCCTCCTCGCCAAGGAACTCGCGAATATGCTGTCCAACCAGGCTCTCGGGTGAGCGCCCGAACCATTCATTATGGTAGTCGTTTGCAAAGCGGCAGACCAAGTCGGAATCGAAGAACGATATCAAGGCCGGAATGGCGTTGGTGACGGTTCTGAGTTCCGTTGCTCCACGCGAACTCGAGCGAGGCGGCGAGCCTGTATCGACTGTGATCATCTGGAAACCCTGAGGCCTGCCTATGGATTGACAGTAAGATGTGCTTCGATCCAGCTTATCGCAATGTATACCGACGTTTGATAGACACTCGAGCGCACCATGACACCCCCACAACAGGGCCGCTCCGCTGGCGCCAAGTCCGCCGCCGAGGTGCCGACCATTCATATCGTTGATGACGATTCCGCCATCCGGATCGCGTTGGACAGCCTCTTCCGCTCGGTCGGACACGCGACGCGCCTCTACGGCTCGGCGCAGGAGTTCCTGCAGTCGGGTCACGCCAAGGCCGCCGGTTGCCTCGTCCTCGACATCCGGCTTCCCGGATTGAGCGGGCTCGATTTCCAGGACCGGCTTGCCGGCAATGGCGTGCACATGCCGGTGAG
>VFQN01004284.1_pt1 | contig 19057 bp, 35 predicted proteins | sample 3512371 | NCBI WGS metagenome assembly VFQN01 (sample SAMN10412370, study PRJNA504923) | tailings metagenome | isolation source: Replicate 2 from Balatoc abandoned mine | place: Philippines: Itogon, Benguet | collected 2017-08-28 | reverse complement strand
CAGCCTTCCAAGCTGAATATGCGGGTTCGATTCCCGCTACCCGCTCCAAGTATCCACTTGAAATCATTGCTGTTTTACAATTGAGCATGGCGGCCGTTTCACTGCCGTTTCACAGGCGTTTCACTGCCTCAGTTTTGCCCGCGCCTTGGCCACGTTGCGGTTGTTGTCCAGGTCGTCGTTGCGGACGTAGCCGAGCGTGGTGCGGGCGTTGGTGTGGCCGGCCAGTTTTCGGGCCGCGTCGAGGTTGCCGGTGGCTTCCTCGGCTTCGGAGATTGCGCCGGCGCGGGCGTCCATTGACCATACGTCATCGGGCACGCCGGCGGCCTTGGCGAGCTCTCGCCAGTCCGTGGCGTAATAATTCTCCCGATATGGCAGGCCGGTTTTTTCCGAGACGATCAGCGGGCCCATTTTCGGCAGCGCGGTCTTCTTCAGGACCTCGAGCACGAGCGGGCACGATTTCAGATCGTGGCGCGTCGCCTTCTTGTTCCGGCTGGTGACCGGCACGGTGAGAATCAGGTCGGCCGAGATGTCGGAGGCCGTGAGGCCGCGCCATTTCGTCCGGCCGCGCACGATGCCGCCTTCGTCGCCGGGCTGGACCGGCACCCATTCGCCAATGATGTGGATGCGGCGCAGTGCGGTATCCCATTGCAGCGCCTGGGTGAGAGCGATCGACGGCCGGCCGAGCTCGATCGCCTTGTCGCAGATGGCGCGGGCGTGCTCGTATTCCATCTTCACAACCCGCGGGCCCGGCGCCGCGAAGCGGATGAGCGACAGGATCTCGCGGGCCTGCGAGCAGCCTGAGAGCCGTTGCTCGACGCCGTAGGAGAATACGCCCCTTAGCTTGCGGATTGCCCCGTGCGCGCGCCTGGTGCGCCCCTTGCTGCCCCATTGCTGGTACCAGCGGCGGAAGTCTTCGCCCTTCAGCTGGGAAATGGCGCGCTTGCCGACCGTGGTGCTGATCAACCGCAGCGACGGCTCATAGTCGCGGATCTTCGTGGGGTGCTTCAGCGCCTGGAAGGGCGAGTTGGCATCTGTCCGATAGAGCCTGATCAGCGAATCGATGGTGCCGTCGTAGACCGGGCCGGTTTCGATCGCCTCGAGGTCACCGAGCAGCTCGTCGGTCCAGTCGCGGCAGAGTGTCGCAATCTGATCGTCGGTCAGGCTGTCGTCGATCTTGCGCAGCGGGAGCCGGTCGGGCGCGCGCTTGCATGCGCGTTTCGGGTTCCAGTAGTGGGCAATGGTTCCGTCGGATCGTCGCCGGCTCTGATAGCCGGGGCGGTCTTTTCGTAGCTTAGTCATTCCAGTTTTCCTCTCCGTCAACAGCCGCCAGTCCACCGGCGGCCGCAACAGGAGAGGCGATCCCGGCCCGCCGGTCAAAGAAAAGTTCGACGGCGCGACGGTCGGTCTTATTGATGAGCTCGTCCCGCGGCGGGAATTGACGTGTCGCGCGCAGCCTGGTCAGCGCGCGATCGCCCAAGCCGAAATGGTCCCGCAGCTGCTGGTCGTTCATGAAGCGCGGGGGAACGGCGCGCGGGGTGATCATGGGCGCAGCCCGTCGATATTGCCGAGAGTCGGGGCGAAGGTGACGGCGACCACCCACGGATTGGCGTCCCACCCGTAGCCGCGCTCGGCGTTGAGGTTGTTCCAGAGCTCGCGGAACCGCATAGGTGCCTGCCCCGGCCACCAATGCCCATCGATATCGAAGTCTTGCCCCGGTGCGCCGGCTATGCCTTCGGCAATGGCGTCATAGTCGCTGATCTCCGTCAGCCGCTGCACACGGACTTCGGTCACCGTCAGGGTGATGCGCGACGCCCACCGGGGCATATGCATGCCTTGGCGGAACCTTCCGAGTCTTGAGATAGCTGGATAGCCCCAAGTCTGGTGCGCGCCGTCTGCGTCATACCTGATCGGCTCTTCGCCACCCATAGCCGATGGCGAAAGATCATCGTAAGCCGCTTCGGTCGCCCACGCCTCGCGGACATAGAGGCGATCGCCGGGTACATAGCGGAGCGCGATCTTGCAGTCGGCATCCGGGGTGATGTAGCCGAAAACGGCAGTCAGCCTGGGCGCATAGATGCCGACGAGGCCAGCGTCCGCTGGAGGCTGCGGAGTGAGCACCCGCCGCGTCTGTGTCTTGCCCGTGCCAGGCTGCTCGATCTCGCGGATCACCGCGCGGACCATCGGGGCGGAAAAGAGGATCGGGAGGTCGGTCATTCCGCGATCTCCGCGATTATCTCGGCGGCCGTCTTTTTGGGCAATGGGTCGCGCCATTTGACGAGATTGATGCGGAATTTCCGCTGTTCCTTCTCCGCCTCGAGGATCTCGATGCGCTCTTCCGCCTGCTCCAGCTTCGCGTGCAGCGAGGTCGCGCGGATGTCGGCTTCCTTGGCGGCGGCGCGTGCCCTATCGAGTTCGGCCCTCAGGCTGTCGACCTCGGCAAGGGCAGCGTCGGCGCCTTCATTGGTCAGGCCTGCCTGATGCAGAAGTGCCAGCGTGACGACGCCGGCGGCCGTCAGGCGCCATTCGGAAGGCCAGCCTTCCCGGACGCCCTCGATCGGCTCGATCAGGCCCTTGCGCGCCAAAGCGCCGGACGGGCCGACATAGCGGTCTTCCCCGCCGACCATCATGGACAGGGCGGAAATCTGCGATCGCGTGAGCGAGAGCTGGAAAGCGCCGCTGGTGACATATTCGGAGAAGCGGGCGTTCACTGGATTACCCCTCATCCGCCCTGCGGGCACCTTCTCCCACGAGGGGAGAAGGGAACCTCTGGCGGGCTACACGCACCTTTTCGAGCCATGCGGCATTTCGCTTTTCTTGCTTTCGCTCGCTCCGATCGCGGAGGATCTGGGACCACAGGGTCGCACGAAAGTACGCGCGTGCCTCCGCGATCAATTCGGGCGGACAGGACGAAAGGATGTCGCTTCCCTTCGGCGTGATCTTGTACGTCGTCTCGATCGTGCAGCCGCGGACGGTCGAGCGCCGAACGGCACCAAGGGCAATCCAGTCACCCAAGGCAGGTGACATCCCTGAGAACGTCCTATTCAGTTCGAAGTAGTGGCGTCGCTTCGCCATGTGAGGCAGTGGCGCCCGCAAATGACGGTGCTTTCCGACCCATCCACGCTCGACGAAGATCAGCAACGCGATTTTCTTGGGTTGGTGCATTTCAACTGCGCGGTAGTGGATGAGGCTCATAGCGCTGGAACCTCGCGGATACCTGGAAGGTCGTCGTGTTCGCGGCCGTCGAGGAGGCGGCCGGCGCGTTTCTTGCCGATCTCGAACATGGTCATCGCGGACTTGGCCGCGAACGCCATTGGGGCCAGCGCATCGTGCCGCGTGCCGTCGTTGTGCAGCACCGTGCTGTCGACGGTGCAGGTCCTGCCGTACATTTCGTCCAGGACGCCCTGGTCCTCGCCGTCCTTCGCTTTCCGGTTGCTCCGGAAGCAGGCATCGATCTGCTCTTCCAGCATTTCGCAGATCGGTTTCCATGTGCCCCATTGCTTGAAGAAGAACGCCGTGCCGGCGGCGGCGCATTGGTTGCGGATTGAGCGGGCCCAATCCGGATGCATCGGACGGGCGTCCTGGCCGCTCTCGCCGCCGACGATGATCCAGTCGAGGCGTGAGCCAGATCGGCGTCGCAGACTGTCAAGGCCGTCGTTTATATCCCGAAACTCAATCGGCCCGAGCAGCGGTTCGGCGCTTACGAAGCGCACGGCTGCCGGCGTGGCGAGCAGCTCGGGTACGCGCTCGTTGGCTTCCTGCTGGCGTTCGGTCGAGACACCGAGCCAGACATTCGGCAGGGGCATCCTGACGGAAAACATCACATGGTCGAAGACGGCGTCCGGATCGCGCCCGCCCCAGATGTGGACGCCAGCTTTCGCGACCAGGTCGTCGCGATTGGGCAGACCGTGGACATATGCCCGCATCCTCGCGGCGCGCTTGGTCAGCACCTGGAAGGTGTGTTGCGGCGCAAGCGCCATGACGGCGAAGACCTTGTCTATCCACTTGTCGGGCACATCCTCGTGAAAGAGGTCGGACATGGAGTTGACGAAGATCCGGCGCGGGCGTTTCCAGCGCAGCGGCTCGGTGAGGATGTGATCGGGGGCGAGGGCCAGCTTGCCGGTCCACACCGGGCCGGCCTTGGAAAGCTTCGTGGTGCCGGCGTAGTGGGTGTCGCGGCCGGTGGCTGCCGACATCGCCTCGATGCGCGCGGCCATCGTCATGGCGTAGCAGTTGGTGCAGCCGGGCGAGAGGATCGAGCAGCCGACGACGGGGTTCCACGTGGCTTCCGTCCATTCGATGGGGGATTTGTCAGCCATCCTCCTACGCCTCCCGTCGGTCGGCTTCGGAGGACGGGCCCTCCGCCTGGATGGCGTAAAGCGCGGCCATTGCGGCCGGGTGCGTGTAGAGCGGCGTGACGGGCAGATCTGGGTAGCGCCGTTCCCGCACCTGCTCGACGACGTCTTTTGCTGTGTTCCAGATGATGATGTGCCCGGCTGCGTTGATCAGCGCCCAGCCGACCACGGGCCGTTCGACATCGGAGGGCTGGCCGGCGTAGACCATGACCGGCGGGTGGCCAGTGCCGAGGATCCGCAAGATGACCGGCGCACCGGCATCAATGGCGGCGATCTCGGCCGGCGTTGGCAGCCAGGCGGTTTCCATCGCCGGGGTGCTCGGCCCGTTCACCGTGCATTCGATCGCGATGTCTCGCAGCGGCAGGCCCATATAGCCTTGGCTCTTGCCGAGCACGCGGGTTGCGCCCTCGATCCTACCGATCTGCATGGCGAGCCTCCCGGTTGCGGAGGACGTAGCCCATGCTGGCTTCCCCCCTGATCGGCTGCCCGGCGGCGCGGAGCAGGGTGATATCGCGATAGACGGTGCGGACCGATACGCCGAAGCGATCAGCGATGGCGTCGGCCGTCGTAAGGCCGGCGTGCAGTGTCGAGACGATCCCTTCGCGCCTCGCGTCGAGAACTTTCGGGGAGCGTTGCATCAAAGGATGCCTCCAATCAGGCCAAAGGCGGCGAGGGCGAGGATGGAGAGGATGAGGATGGCGGCCATGGTGAGGTCGTGGCGGCGGCGGTTGAACAGCAGCTGCTCGATCAGCTTCAGGCGCTCGGCCTCCTCGCAGGAATGCCCGCAGCCGCAGAGTGGATAGGCGGGGCATTCGTAGTGCTCGTCGGCGGGTGCATCGAGCCGGGGCAGGGCTCGAAAGGCGTCGCGGTCGGCAAGGTGCTCGCGGCTCATTTCGCGCCTCCCTCGTCGAGGATACGCTGGGCAGCCGGGGCGTGCTCGATCACTTCGTCGGTGGAGAAGCCGGCGGTGCGGAACGCGTCGATCGGCGTGAAGCCGAGTTCTGCCGTGATGCCGGCGGCGGTGCGTGCCAAGGCGATGGCACGCGGGTGAGGCCGTTCGGCCGGTTCGGGGTGCGTGGCGCGGGTTTGCGTGCTACGCATCGCGGCCTCCCCGCTGCTTTTCCCGAAATTCAACCAGAGCCGCGTAGCCGCCGCTCGGCGGAGAACGTCGCTCGGCGTTCTTGGCGTCTGCGGCCGCGATCAGTGCGAGCGTCTCGTTCGCCCTCGCGATCTGAAACCCCAGTTCTCCGGCGGCCTTCTTCCCGTCCCAGCTGCGGGACCGCCTGACGACATCGAGGGCGAGGACCATGGTGTCGCGCGCCGACCGAAGTTCCGCTTCGAGCCAGCCGGCTCGGCCCGGATAGTCGCGCAACAGCTCCACCTTGTCGGGGTCGAGATTCGGATCGGCCCCGCTCATGACAGCGCCGCGCAGTAGAGGCCGACAACGACAATGAAGCCGGTGACGGCGAGCAGGGCGCAGACGTCTTGAAACAGGTCGGCGGCGGCGGATGCTTCGATCGGGCGGGGAGGGTTGGCGCCCTCCCATGGTTCCAGATAGGGGCGGGCGGCTGCGTCGGTGCTGCCGGCGAGCGCGCGGGATATTGTGGGAAGGATGCGGGACACTTGATCGCTCCATCACGAAGTGGATGGCGCGAATGTGTGAATAACTCACACTTGCATGTCAAGCAAAATGTGAGAAAGTCACGCTGAGTTAGGTGGACTATCCGCTATTCGCCCGCTTTTGGCCCTCTGCCAAAATTCCAATGGCCTCGGTCGCCAGCTTTACAACCCTGATGCGGTCCTTCTCGTCGAGGGTGCCGAGATAAGGTCTCAACATGTCGCCAAGTTCTGCTGCCCAATCCTGGCTAAAGGAGCGCTCCAGCCTCTCGATTATCTCCTTGTTGAGGCTCTTGCTGCCGCGTACCGCCTCAAGGCGCGCCTTGAGGTCGGACGGCAACCGGACGTGGAAACTGGGAGGCTCTTGTCGGGACATGGCCCGACTTATGGCGGAAAGGTTAAGTGTCCGAAATGGTTCCAGTTTTGGGCCGAAACTGGTACCATTTGTTAACGCAATATGTATGCGTTCGTATCTGTAACTCTGCGTTTGATTGGACTTCGGGAGGGTCTGAGCCTCCAAATTCGGGGGCGCAGGAGATGCGGACTGTTGCGAGTAACAATGGTGTCGTGGACTGATCCTCTTTCGTTCCTGTGCGGGGAAGGAAACAGGGATCATCAACATGGGTAGGAAACGCAGGTGTTGGCAGTCAGATATACCGAAGACGCAGCCGAATATACGGAGGGAATAGCGTTCAGCAGGCGGGCGTTATTCGCCGGCCTTATGGCCTCAACAGCGGTTGGACCGGCCTTGGCGGCGTCGGTCGATCCGATGGATAGAGTGAAGGCGGCAGCTGATGCATTGGCGGAAGCGATGCAAGCGGCGTACGGAGCGACGTTCGCAGTGGAACTCGATCACGAAAGAGGCGCGGTAGCGATCTTTCGAGACTTCTCGAAGTTGTTCAGCACCAGCTCGACGTAGCTAAGGACGATTTCCTGGACTTCGGGAGGGGCAGCGGCAACCCGTGCGAAGGCCTCCCGAAGCTCGGCGCTGCCCTCAGTAGGGGCGGCTTCTTCTGCCGAGCCTTCGCCAGTGAGTAGCCAAGCTTCCCGGACCTTGTAGGCCTTCGCGTAGTGCTTGGCCGCGCGCGTGATACCGACGGCACCGCGTTCGTGCTGGGAATAGGTGGTGTAGTTGAAGCCATGGCGCGCCGCTGCGGCCTTCGCGGTGTCAAAGCCGCGCATCTGGCGAGCCTGCCGTAGCCGGCTAGCCTGCTGGTCAATTCGGGTTACATCCGTCATGGCGTGACTTATTCACATTTCCGGTGTGAGTTTCTACTTGACAAACCAGTGTGACTTTCTCACACACTGCGAACCATGATGACCGATGAGCCGATCAACGTGGTTGCCCTTCGCGGCGAACTTGGCTGGACCCAGCAGCAGCTGGCGGAACATTGCGGCGTCGACCGATCGACTGTTTCGACCTGGGAACAGAAACCGCCTACGAAAGGCCCGGCGCTGATCCTCTTGCGGCAACTGTCTGCACGGGTCGAATCGGAACGGACGGCCAACGCGGTCGACGAACACCAAATCGTCGAGGCCGCCGAATGATCGCGCCTCGTTTCAACTCCGCTGCGGCGGACCGCTCGGCTGCGAAGGCAACTCCTCCCGCTTTCGCGCCGCACTCTGACGCCCCGTTCCCCGGTAACGGTTTCCGCCTGTCCGGCAGGGACGGGGCGTCTCTTTCCTTCGAGGCCGCGCGACACGCGGCGCCTCAGGAGGAGGTTTCCATTGCCGTCGCAGCGTTCGCCGACGGCAGCACCGGCGCGGAGGCTTCGCCCTCTCCAGCCTCCGCGCCGGCAACCGCCGCTCCGCTCTCCCGCTACTCCCCTGGCGACGAGAGCGGAGCGGTGATCCTTTCCGAAGCCTCGAGCTTCGTTCTGCGACTGATCGCGATCCACGATCGCGCGACCGAAAGCGACGTGCTCGCCCGGCTGATCGTGGCGCACGCAAAGGAAATCGGCCTCTCGCCCCTGCTGGGCAGGCATTTCGAGGATTCGAGTTGAACGACTGACTGACATGGCGCGTCGCCTCCTGGTGACGGCCGCAAACTGAATCACTTCGAGCAGTCCCGCTATGGGATTTTTCGCCGGTTTGTCCCGGCGTGGGATTTCTTTTGCCCTGGAGACCGACATGGCCACCGCCCGCGTATTGCGCATCAAAGCCGCCCAAAACCAGATCATCGCCCTTTGCGGCGGCCTCGACGAGGTTGCCGAACTGACCAACTTCGGCCGCAGCACGGTCGGCCGCTGGAGCGATCTCGGCGACCCGAACCTGATGCCGCTCGCGGCCGTGATGACGCTGGAAGCGCATTGCGGCCAGCCGCTGATCACCGCCGCTCTGGCGGAGGTGAACGGCCGGCGCCTGGCCGACCCCGACGCCGATACGATGGCGCAGGGCAATGTGATGAGCCGCCATGCCGAGGCGATCGTCCAGGCGGGCGAGTTGATGACCGCCGGCGCGAACGCCTTCGCCGACGGCAAGGTGACCGCGAACGAAGCGATTGCCATCGATCGCGCGGTCGCCGGGCTGGAGCGTGTGCTTTCGGAGTATCGCAAGGCGCTTGCCGGCGTTCGCGCCGTCGGCGGGCTTTCGGTGGTGGGCGGGGGCGCGTGATGGCGACGCCCGGCTATACCGATGCCGAGATCAAGGCCATTGGCGGTTGGCTGAAGGAAGGCCTTTCGGCCGGCAAGATCGTCGGGGCGTTCTATGCCGAGTTTCAGCGGCCGGTCTCACGCAATGCCGTGATCGGCATCGTCAATCGCAATGCGATGCTGAATGCTATCGGCTTCGCGCGGCGGGGCCATGGTGGCAAGGCCGATGCCCAGCCGGCGAAGCGGGTGGCGGACAAAGGGGCGACGGCCAAGTTTGGGGCGCATGCCGGAACCGGCTATCTGCCGGCACGGCTGCGGGCGCATTTGATCACCGAGCCGCTCGACCGGAAGGCCAACGGCAGTTTCGCGCCGGCTCCGCCTCGTCGCCAGCATGTGGCATCGCTGCGCAGCGTCGACGACATGATTTCGGGCCGCTCCGCGCCGATGCCGCCCCATGCCGGCGAGCCGCGCCCGCTGGCGGAGCTGGCCAACCGGCAATGCCGGTTCCCGGTTTCGGGTGCCGGCGCAGCGACGTTGTTCTGCGCCTCGGCCGTCGCTCCGCTTGATTGGATGCCGGGCTTTTCCGGCGGCTGCTACTGCCAGTTCCACCGCGCGTTGACCACGCGCGCGCCGGGTAGCGAGGCGGCGTGATGGCGGCGCGGAACATGACGCAGGCCCAGACCGAAGCTCTGGACTGGTTGAAGAAGCACGGCGGCGACGGGGTGTTTGCCGAAAAAAACCGGCAAGTGCTGCTCGCCGCCGGTGAGCGTGCGCCCGTGATGCGGTCGACCTGGACCGGGCTGTGCGAACTGGGCCTCGTTGAAGTCTACGGCAACCGTCGCCTTCGTCTCACTGCGGAAGGGGCGAAGTGATGGCGGCTTCTCCCGTCACCATCGGCATCAAGGTGATGCCGCGCCCGCACCAGAAGCTGCACGAAGTGGCGAAGTCCAAGGGCTACACCGCCACCGGCTATGCGACGCTGCTCTATGAGGCGGCTTTCGCTGCGCGCATCGGGCAGGAGCGCGACGCCCCGGTGACCGACGTCGAGCTCGACGAGCAGGTGCGCCTGGTCTTCGCCTGCGCCGGGCAGGGCGACACGGCCGCGATCGCCAAGGCGATCGGCATTCCACCGGCGCGCGTCGAGAAGATCCTGAAAGCGTGGAAGCAGGCGGGGAGGGCGATGAAGTGACCCGGCCGGCTGCTGCGATCGTTCCCCTCCAACCCCGAAAGGAAAGCTCCCATGAGCCGCGTGCTCCGCACGTTTCGTGAAATGCTCGGCCTGATGTCGCGTGGCGACTTCTCGCGCCATCTCGACGCCAAGATGACCGAGGCGATCGAAGCACTGGAGGCCTGCCCGGCCGACAAGTGCAAGGCCGAGATGACCGTGAAGATCGTCTTCGATTACGAGCTCGGCCGGATCGACGTGAAGGGCGAGGTGAAAACCAAGCTGCCCGAAACCGCCAAGTTCATGAAGACGCCGTTCTGGACGATCGACGGGCAGCTCTCGGTCGAGCACCCCAGCCAGATCGACATGTTCTCCACGCGCGCCGTCTCGCGGCGCGACGAGGATGAAAACGAGGCCGAGACGGCCTGACCTTCAACGTAGCTGAGAAAGGAAAACGGCTGTGGCCGAACCGAAAACGCCTGTCGACTCGCATGCAATCGCACTCGTGCAGGGGCTCGCCGTTGCGGCGTCGACCCCTGCCACAGTCTCTATCTCCATATCGGGCCTCGGTGATGGCCTGCCGACCAGCATTCCCGTTGCGTTCGATCGCAACAACCAGGTCTTCAAGTCTCTGAAGCCGCTGATCGAGGAGTTCCGCACCGGGCCGGAGCGGCGCAAAGGCACGGCAAAGGTCGATACGCTCAATTCCTTCATCGCCCTGATCGACCGGCACAAGGACGCCGAGTCGGTGATCTTCGGCCGCACCTCATGGCCGGAACCAAAGCTGACCGCGGTGCTGAACTATGACCGCGAGGGCTCCACGGCGCGCTTCGGCGACCACCGAGTGGAATATGCCTTTCCGCTTACGGAGGAATTCAAGGCCTGGGTGGGGGCCAACGCCACGCCGATGGATCAGGCGGAGTTCGCGGCCTTCCTCGAGGAGCATGCCGCGGAACTGGCCGCGCCGCTGGATGGCGAAAAGTCCGAATACGAGCGGCTGTTCAAGGAAGCGATGGCGACGCCTTCGGAGGTGGTGGCGCTCTCGCGGCACCTGGAGGTGTTCGTGGGCGCCAAGGCGAAGCAGGGTATTCGCCTGCAGAGCGGCGAGCGACAGGTCGAGTTCTCGGAAGAGCACGTGAACGCCAAGGGCGAGGCGATCGCTATTCCCGGCATCTTCATGGTTTCGGTTCCGGCTTTCGTCGACGGCGAGGCGGTGCGGATCCCGGCGCGGCTGCGCTATCGCATCGCCGGCGGCACCATAAAATGGTTCTACCAGCTTTATCGCTGGCAGTTCTATCTGCGCGAGCAGGTGGGCCGGGATCTTCGCGATGCCGGTGAGAAGACCGGGTTGCCGGTGTTCGAAGGCGCTGCCGAGAAATGAGCAAGGCCGCCGTCGCCTCCGATCGCGGTTCGCTGCCCTGGCTTGTGCGCCGGGCGGCGAATGCACTTGCCGGCGCCACCACGGCGGCGGAAGTGCTCGACGCGCGCGACAAGGCGACGGCGGCCTATGATGAGGCCAAGCGGGCCGCTCGGCTCGCATCGGCGAAGAGCGCGCATGATGACATCATCGCCGCCGCCTATAAGGCTCAAGGCGATGCGCTGGAAATCGAGAGCCTTGCGAAAAGCAGGTTGGCGGACGAATTCGATGCGGCGCAGGCATGCGGCGAGGTTGCGCAGCGCGGCCGCCGTTCTGACTTAGGTCGAGACGGACAAGTTCCAACAACGGCCGAAATCGGATTGAATGGAAAGGCTGTCTACGAGGCTCGCCGCATCCGAGACGTGATCAAGCGGTCGCCGAGCGCTCTCCGCCAAGCGATTGATGTTCGCATTGCCCGAGGTGATGAACCCTCACGGGCTTATCTGCGCCGCGAAGTTTTCAATCTTGGAGCTTTGGCGGGCTCTCGGCGAGAGGAACAGCGCAGAGCTTCCTCGCTGTATTGGGTCAACGGGAAGCCTGTTGAGGCGATGTCGTGGGCCGATCTATCGCGCGCCATTGCGCGTGGAAAGCGTGAGCTTGCAGTGCTGGAGCGGATTGCCGGGCACGTTGCCAATGCAACGCCCGACACGAAAGTTCGTGACGCCATTTCCAATAGTGCTCTCGCCGAAATCATCTCGAAAGCCGGGAGGATGCCTTGAGCAAGGCCGCCGTCGCCACCGATCGCGGTTCGCTGCCCTGGCTTGTGCGCCGGGCAGCGAATGCGCTTGCCGGCGCCACCACGGCGGCCGAAGTCCTTGACGCCCGCGACAAGGCGACGGCGGCCTATGACGAGGCGAAGCGCGCGGCGCGCATCCAGGCCGCGCGCGATGCCCATGACGATGTCATCGCGGCCGTTCACCGGGCGCAGGCCGATGCGCTGGAGATCGAGGCGCACGCCAAACGGCGGCTGGCCGACGAATATGATGGGGCGCAGCGGCGCGGCGAGGTGCAGAAGCGTGGCGGCGACCGGGTGAGCAATGTTCCCGGCCGGAACAATGCTCCCAAGGTTGAAGATATCGGGCTTTCCCGAAAGCAGGTGTTCGAGTCGCGGCAGGTTCGCGACGCGATCGCCCGCGATCCCGGCATTGTGCGCGATGCCCTCGACGAATTGCTCGCGCGCGGTGACGAGCCGACGCGCACGGCTCTGAAGCGCGCGATCGCGCCCGTCGCGAAGACCATCCGTTCTGACGAGCAGGCGGCGAAGAAGGAACGGCGGCAGGCGCGCGAGGTGGAACTCGCGACGCGGCAGGCGGCGCTGCCACAGAAGAAATACGGCATCATCTATGCCGATCCCGAATGGCGGTTCGAGCCTTACAGTCTCGAAACCGGCATGGATCGGGCGGCAGACAATCACTATCCGACATCGGATCTTCTCACGCTGATGCGCCGCGACGTCGGCGCGATCGCCGACGAGGATTGCGTGCTGTTCCTGTGGGCGACAGCGCCCATGCTGGTCGAGGCGATCTGCCTGCTGGACGCATGGGGCTTCGCCTATATCGACCGCGACCCTTCGACCGGCTTCCTGGCGCCGAACAAGGTGCGCTGCCGGTATGTGAGCCATCTGGCCTGGCTGAAGCAGAAAATCGCTTCGGGCTACTGGAACCGTGGCAAACACGAGGTGCTGCTGATCGCGACGCGCGGCAGCCCGGTCGCGCCGGCCATGGGCGAGCAGCTTGAAAGCTGGCTGCATGTCGACGCCGCGATCGAGGCCGACGCCACGAAGCATTCGGCGAAGCCCGACATCTTTGCCGAGTGGATCGAGCAGCAATGGCCGAACACGCCGAAGATCGAGCTCAACGCACGCCGCGCGCGGCCCGGCTGGGACGTGTGGGGGTATGAGGCGGGCGAGGTGGCGGCCGGCCCGACGCCACCGGCCGAAATGGTCGCGGCGCTCGGAGCGCTTGACCGCTCTGAAACGCTTGAACAACGGCAAGACGCTGCCGCCGCGATCGTGTTGTCGGTCGCGCGGCGCCGTTCTCGCAAGGTTGAGAAGGGGGAGCGGTGATGTCTCGCCCTCACTTCAGCCTGGCCGCCTTGCGTAGCGCGTCGTTCACCCGCGTCTGCCAGCCGTCGCCGGTCGCCTTGAAGAAGGCGACGACGTCGCGATCGAGCCGGATGGTGACGGGCTCTTTCGTGACGGCCGCCGGCGGCCGGCCCATGCGCTTGATCGGCTGGTTCGGCAGGTTGTCGGGATCGGTGGCGGCGGCGGCCGTGATGGCGGCATCCTCCTCGTCGGATGTTGCCGCGATGTCGGCGCGGATGCGCTTCAGCAGCTCCTGCCGCTTCGCGTCACCAACCTTGTTCGATGTAGCGTTCATAGGCCTTCTTCTCCTGTTTGGTGGCGCGGCGGAGCGAGATGACCCAGACCACCACGCCGCGCTCCACATAGACCATGACATGCAGCGTGCGGCCGATGAAGCCGTAAGCCTTCATGCGCTCTTCGCCATAGGCGATGTCGTTGTCGATGGTGACGACGGCGGTGTCGAACTCGAATTCGGCGGCAGCGGCGAAGGAAACGCCGTGCTTGCGCAGGTTCGTTTCCGCCTTTGCCTGATCCCAATCGAAGTTCATGACCGCCCGTCCCCTTTGACACTTTATGTATGTACGAAAAGTGCGGCGGATGCAAGCACATTTTGTATGTACGATAAGTGTTTTGCGAGGGCGGCATGAGGGGGCGGCTGCTCGACCTTTTGCGGCGGCTGTTCGGTCGGTCGGATCGCGACGACGTCGCGGCGCAGATGGATGAACTGCGCCGCGCGCTGGAAAAGCAGATCGAGTCCGACGAGCGGTGGACGGGCGGGCGCGATCATGGCTGAGATCGACTTCCACCGCTTCGGGGATGCCTTCGCCGACCGGCTCAACGGCATCGGCTATTCGCTCTCGCAGGCCGAACAGAAATGGCCGGAGACAGACCGGGCGATGCTGTCGCGCGCTCGCGCCGGCAAGACGCTTTCGGCCGGCAACTATCTGCTGCTTTGCGAGATGGCGGGGCTCGACCCATACGCCTTCATGACGCGCGCCAAGCGCTGCCGTGTGACCCGAAAATCCATTCTTGAACAAGCTGTTACACGGGGTGTTGCCCGTGAAACGGGAGGCGACCTTGACCGATAGCATGCTGCCGATCCTGCGCCAGATGCACGAAGCCGACGGCGACCGCGAGCGGGCGAAACTGCTGCTCGCCTGCCCGGATACGATCCTGATGAAGTATGCCTCGGTCTTTGGTGAGGCATGCGCGCGAGCGCAGTTCGAGGACGGGCAGGAATACATCCTGCGGCGGCTCACCAACATGCGCGCCGTGCGTGGGCCCGACGGCAACCTGCCGCGCGGCTTGGCACAGGACTTCGACGAGTTGCGCACCCGCTTTGCCGCCTTCGCCTTTGCCGGGGAGGCGGTGGAGCTATGACCGTCGCCGTCCGAAAGCTCGACCGGGGATTGCCGCGCATCGACGTATTGTCGCCCGCGCTGATAGCCAAGCAGCGCGGGGAACCGATTCCAGCGCCCGGCCAGCGTGTTGCGCCGGAAACCGTTGAACGCTCCCTCAAGGCAGCCCGCCGCTTGCTCGACGAAGCTCGCCGCGATCGCGAGGAGGCGGCGTCGGTGCTGGCCGAGGCTCGCACCCACGCTGCAACGATCGTCGCCGAGGCGGTGGTTACTGCGCGAGCGAAAATCGACGTCGGGCCGGCTCTTCCGAGTGTAGCGGAGATCATAAAGGCGACGGCGATGCGGCATCGCATCACTGTCGGGGCGCTGCTCGGCAGGGGGAGAACTCGGCCGGTGGTCGCGGCTCGGCACGAGGCGATCACGCTCGCCCATGCAGCGCGCCCGGATTTCTCGATGCCGGCGCTCGGCAGGATCTTCCGGCGCGACCATACGGCTATCCTCCACGCGCTGCGCAAGGCGAAAGGCGGTCGGCCATGAGCTTGCGCGAAGTCTCCCTCGTCGAAATGCCGGAAGCCGAGTTGCGGCGCTGCCTAATGCGGCAGGGTGGCGGTTTTCTTACCGGTGACGCTGCCATGGCCGCTGTTGTGCTGTGGGGCAGCGGCCAGTTCGACACGCATTCGATCGCGACCGTGCTTGCCGTTCGTGAAGATGCTGTCTGCCGCACGCTTTCCATGGCGCGCGACGGCGCGCGGAAAGACGCGGCACGATGACGAGGCCTTCGGCGCGCGACCGGTCGGAAGAGCGGGCAGCGCTGGCCGATGCTCGCCGCCTGCTGGCCGCTGTCCATCCGGGAATCTGGAAACGCGCCCATGACGGCGAGGGGGAATTCGTCGAGGCCCAAGGGCCTTTCGGCGAGCTTCTGCCGGTTGCTCGATTGCATCCCGGCGCGACGGCCGAAGAGATAGAGCTCGTCGTCGAGGCGCCGCGGCTGTTGCGCGTGATGCTCGGCATGCTCGACAGGGCGATCGAGACGATACGGCCTCGCAAGGACAATCCGCCGGCCGGCGAGCCGCATACCGATCCGAAGAACTATGCCGCCGAAGCGGCCATGAAATGCCAGGAGCCGGTGTTCATGGTGTTCCTGGAGGAGCGGCACGGGCTGGAACGGCCGCTGAGTGCTGAAAAGGCAGCGCAAATGCTGCGCTCGCTGCTCGGCGTGAGCAGCCGGAAGAATCTCAACATCGACGCACAGGCGGCGGAGCGATGGAAGGCGCTGCGCGGCGATTTCGAAGCATGGAAGAGGATGGGATGAGGGGCCAACCAACGTTGTTCGAAGGTTCGAAGCGGCTCGTCTACGATGATGCCGTGGAGCTTACGCTGCAATCGATGCAGGCCTATGGGCCCCAGCACGAACATTGGGGCATCGCATGGTCGGGCGGCAAGGATAGTTCGGCGACGCTGACGTTGATTGCCCATCTGCTCGACACCGGCCGGCTGGAGCGGCCGAAAAGTCTGACGGTATTCTATGCCGATACGCGTCAGGAATTGCCGCCGTTGGCGATAGCTGCTGACCGGATCATGCGGCAGCTGGCCGAGCGTGAAATCCGCTGCGAAGTCGTTCGGGCGCCCTTGGACAAGCGCTTTCTCGTCTACATCCTTGGTCGCGGGGTTCCTCCGCCGAACAACAATACGCTTCGCTGGTGCACGCGCCAGATCAAAGTCGACCCCATGACCGAGGCGCTTGCCGCTCGTGTCGATGAGATCGACGGCTCCATCCTGATGATCACCGGGGTGCGACAAGGCGAGAGCGTCATGCGCGACAACCGCATCGCCATGTCGTGCGGCAAGGATGGAGCGGAATGCGGGCAGGGCTGGTATCAGCAGGTGCTGCCACAGGCCAAGGGCATCAGGGGCCGCATCGCCACGCTTGCGCCGCTCCTGCACTGGCGGGTCTGCAACGTCTGGGACTGGCTGCGCATCTACGCGCCAATGCGGGACTATGGCGGTTGGGCGACGTCGGCGATCGCTGACGCCTATGGTGGCGACGAGGCGGCCGAGATCAATGCTAGGACCGGGTGCGCAGGCTGCCCGCTGGCCAGCAAGGATCTTGCGCTCGATACGATCATCGCCAATCCGGATTGGTCGTACCTCGCGCCCTTGAAAGGGCTGAAGACGCTCTACCGCGAGCTGCGGGAACCTCGGAACCGGCTGCGCAAGGCCGGCATCGAACGTCTGAAGGATGGGTCGATCGCTGCCAATCCGCAGCGGATGGGGCCGTTGACCTTCGAGGCCCGCCTGATGGGGCTTGAGCGGATTCTCGGCATTCAGGCGGAGTGCAACGACGGTGCTCGCCGTCGCAATCGGCCGACAATCGACATGCTCAATGGCGAGGAGGAGGCCCGTATTCGCGAGCTGATCGCGGCTGAGACTTGGCCACAGGGCTGGGACGGTGATGAGCCGACGGCCGACACGCCCATGGACAGCATATTCGGGGACGGCTCGGTGCAGCCGCTGCTGGTGTAGATATGACCGGGCCACGCCTATCCATCATCCCGGCGCGCGCCGCGACCGATCGCAGCCTGAAGCCGCGCGACTTGCAGGTTCTGTGCGTCCTCGGCCGCCATACCGATGATCTCGGCTGGTGCCGACGCAGCCAGGTCAAGATGGCCGATGAAATGGGCTGCGCACGCTCGACCGTCTTCGAGGCAATCGAGCGGCTGGTGAAAAGCGGATACCTCGAGCGTCATGAGAAGCATGAGGAAAGCGGGCGGGACAGCGCCCACTATTATCGCGTCATCCTCGACCCGGTTCACCCGCATGTCGAGGCGGTGAATGAGGCCGAAGACCCCTGCCGACTGGTCGGCACCCCTGCCGATATACCGGCACCCCCTGCCGGTCCAGAACCGGCACCCCCTGCCGGTCCTGGACCGGCACCTATTAACGACCCCTATCTAACGACCCCTCCTAACGTTGAGAGAGAGCGCGGGCAGGAAGATCGGAAAGAGGGTGAAAAGCCGGAGGGGTTGACGAAGCGGGCCGAGGCGCTGTTCTACCGTGCGTTCAAACATTGGAAACGTTTCGACGTTTCGCCGAAGCCGCCAATGCTAGCGGCTTGGGCAAAACTCACATGGGCCGACATGGAGGCTTGTGCGCCATGTGTCCCGGTCTTCCTCGAACAGTGCCGCAAGGACGGGGTGAAGCAGCCTTGCGCCATAGCGACGTTCATCGACACCAGGATGTGGGTGCCGTTCCTCGATCGGGCCCGGTCGAGCATCGAGCCGGTGCGGCCAGAGATTGCACCGGCCTTCGGTCCGCTTTGGAGCCAGCTTGCCTTTGAGGCGCTGTTTGCCGGACCTGTCGATCCCGGGCCATCGGAAATAACGCGGGAGAAGCGGGCGGCGACCTATGCTGCAACTCGTGAAATGCTTGGCCCGGAAAAAGCAGCGGCCATGTATCGGCGAATGGGTCACGATATCGCTTCGGATGGGGCGTTGATCTTCCCTGATGACTTCGAGGCTCGGGTCGAGCGCGAGCATCTTGCTGCAAAGGGCTGGCCTGCCGTCAACGCGTTGTTCCAGGCGGCGCGAGAAGGTCGAGCGTCGCCCATTCCCAACGGGTTCCGAGCTCGGACGGATTTGTTCGAACCTGTGCCCGTGACATTGGGTCTGATGGCGGCTTGGCGAACGGAGTTCGAGCGGCGCGGCTGGCCGCCGATACCGGATCCGGGAAAGCAGCCTGTCATCTTCTTCCCGGCTGGCGGGCCGGAACGGCTGATGGAATTCAAAATGGCGGTGCGAGGCGGGCATGATGACGGTACGCGGCAAGCAGCTGAGTGAGGCGGAAATCATCAACCTCGATCGTTGCTATGCGGCCAGTGATCGGCAGATCGCGCTCACGCGGCGGCAGCAAGCGCTGCTCGCCGCAGCTGGCGAATCGGAACCGCATCGGAACTGGTACGTGCTCCGGGTCGCCCCGAACGCCGAGAAAGATGTGGAAAAGTTCCTCGATGCGAAGCGTATCGAAAGCTGGTTGCCGCGCCGGCTGATGGTGCAGCCGCGTCGCGGCGGACGGAAAGGCAAACCCGCTGATGCCAAGGAAATCATCCCGTGGCCTGGCTATCTGTTCGTCAAGGTTGCCCCGCTTCCGCAGGCTTGGGCCGGTCTCGCCACCGTCGACGGTGTGGTGTCGGTGCTCGGCGTCGGAGAGCATCCGTTCGTCGTGAAAGATGAAGAAATCGAACGCCTTAAGGTCGATCTCGGAGAGGCCGTCGAGCGCGATCGGAAGGCTGCGGAAGAGCGTGAGAAGGCGTTCTCGGTTGGTCGTACCGTCCTGGTGACGGATGGCCCGTTCTCATCATTTAGGGCAGTCATGGTGGAGGAGCCGAAGGACGGCCGGGCTAGGATCGAGGTGATGATCTTCGGCCGTGCCGCTCTCGTCGACCTCGATCTTGCGCAACTGGCGGAATCGTAATAGC
>VFQN01004283.1_pt1 | contig 19059 bp, 32 predicted proteins | sample 3512371 | NCBI WGS metagenome assembly VFQN01 (sample SAMN10412370, study PRJNA504923) | tailings metagenome | isolation source: Replicate 2 from Balatoc abandoned mine | place: Philippines: Itogon, Benguet | collected 2017-08-28 | reverse complement strand
GGGGCGAGGGAGGGGGGGGGGGAGGGGGAGGGGGAGGGGGAGGAGGACGAGGCGTCCCGGAAGTTGACGTTTGCGCCGCGGCGCAGGAGGTCCGCCACCGCCTCGGGGGCCGGTTGGGGCTGCGGCGGGTTGCGCCAAGGGACATGATAAGATGTGTAAACCAGTCAAGGACATCGCCCGTATTACTGGAACAACCAACAGCATTGCCGCCTTTGTATATTGCAAAACAGAGGACTGATACGCGTGCGAGCCAGGCTGCAGGTCAAAGATAAAGCCCAGACGCAGGGGGCGACCGGCATGAGCAACGATTTCAAAGCCACGTGGCCATCAACCGCGTGTGGACTGACAGGACCAGCCCATCCGCATGAGTGAGTCCAGCCGCGCATGGGGTGCCGTACTGCCCCGCCCTCTGCCCACGCTCCCCGCAGGTCCACCCACCTTGCCCTCCCCCAGCATCTCCATCAGGTCCCTGCTGGGCGCCGCCGCCCGCTCCTCCGCCTCCGCGATCACGCCCCGCACCGCGTCGCTGGTCGCATGCTGCGCCGCCGCGCGCCCGTCCGCGGCCTGCGCCCCCAGCAGCGTGGCCGCCGCCCCCGCCGCCGCCCGCAGCAGCACCTTGAGCGTCTCCCCGCTGCCGCTCGCCGCTGCCAGCATCACCGCCGTCTCGGCCCTGGCGTTGCCCCGCCGCAGCTGCCTCATCAGCCCCGCCGGCCCCGCCAGCTCCAGCAGCGCCGCACACGCCTCCGCCTGGCCGTTGGCCGCTGCATGCATGAGCGCCGTCATGCCCTCGCCGTCCGCCGCCTCCAGCCCCGCCCCCAGGCGCGCTAGCACGCAGCACAGCTCGGCGTGGCCCGAGCGCGCCGCCAGCATGAGCGGCATGAGACCGGTCACGGGGTCGGCGCCCTGCACGTCCGCACCCTCGCGCACCAGCATGGAGCACTCCTGGGGTGGGGCAGGGGTGGGAATGGTGTAGGTGTGTTCAGGCGGCAGGAGGGTAAGAGTTCCGCAGGTGGCAGCGAGTGTACGTCCCTGCCCTTCTGTCCCGCTGCCTACAGCACTCCCGCCAGGGCCCACGCGGCAAAGCTCCACGCAGCAGCTTGCACATGGCGCTCAACAGCTATCGTATACCACACGTCCTGCCTAGAGTGCAGACGTCGGCAGCCTCGCTCATAGCTTCAGCCCCTGACGCTAACCTCCCACGTAAGGGCTCATGCCCTCGCAGTCTAATTGCCTTGGCTACGCTCTGATACTTGCGCTGTCCTCCCTTGCGCTGTCCTCCCCTTCACCGCATCCTGCTATACGTCCTGCCTGGAGCACTGCTGCAAGGTGCCGCGCTGCAGGCTGCATGCAGGGGGGCCGGGAGCACTGCTGTGCAACGTGTAAGCGAGGTGGACGTCAGGGCCCTCACGCCAGGACCTGAACCCACTCCTCCCGCATCTCCGAAGGCCTATACCACCCGGGCCCCTGCCCCGCACCTGCACGTCTCCCGCCACCGCTCCCTTGGCCAGCTTGGCCTGCATGGCTGTGCGGATGGCGCGCACCAGCGCCCCCATGCGCTGCTGCTCCCAGCGCGTGGTCTCCAGCGTGGCGGGCGGCGGCAGCAGGTCCGCGGGCGGCAGCAGCAGCAGGTCGGCGCCCTCCACGCTGCCCGTGGATTGGAGGTAGGGCCACAGCCGCTGAGGGGGCAGGGGGGAAGGGGGCTGCTAGGCTGAGAACGTAAGGAAGGAACAAGGGCAGCACATTGGCTTCGCGAGCATGCCGCAGGAGTTTGCTTGTATGCACATGAAGGCAGGCTATGGCCACGCGCTGATGGGGCGGCCTGTTGCTGCAGCAGGTCGCCCCCACCTGCAGGTGGTGCTGCGCCAGCACCTCCAGCATGGGCGCGAACAGCAGCGGCGCGGCGGCGGAGGGCGGCAGCGCCGGCTCCTCCTCCGGCAGCGCCTGCACGCCGCGCTGCAGGCGGTTCATCACCACCGTGGTCACGCCCTCGGAGCTCAGAGCCTGCGCACCGGAGTACGCGCAATTATCGGAGCTGCATCGTATGCCGGCAGCAGTCTCCAGATGCAAGCGCAACAGCGACATGGGCGGCAGGCCCGATGCTTGGCAATTAGTCCACCGAAGAAGACAAGGGCAAACGGGGCATGCCCTGGACACGCAGCACTCAACGTGATTGCCGATTGGAGCACCCCTCGAGAAATGCGATTGTCGCCCCCCTCCTAGCTCCCCCAGCGCCCTCGCCCCTACCTTGAAGTCCTCTGGGCTGAGCGCGTGCAGCTCGCTGAGACGCGCCACCCGCCACCTGCAAGACACAGGAGCAGCGGGGGCAGGCGCGTGTGTAATGGCTACTCCATTCTAAAGCTAACATTGCAGAGTGAACCCTGTACCGCCTTTGCTTCGTAAACTCGCACCAACGCGTCACGTGCCCCACCTTGTGCTTGGAAAGCCCTGCCTCTTAACCCACCTGTCGCACAGGATGGGCACCAGCGCCCCCAGGCCCTGCCGCTCCAGCCACTCGGATGCGGGGGAGGGCCCAGCGGAGGCGTACGGTTCATCGGGGCCCTCTTGGACGGGGCGGGGCTGCGGGGGCAAACAACGAGTACAAATTGGGACACACGGTGAATGGCCAAGGGGAGTGGCCTGCCGGCGGCAGGCTGCCACTGTGGCCCCTCACATGTTCCTTCACCCTTTTCGACGCGCGCATTATCCGGCCCCGTTCCCTGGTTGTGCCCCCAGCGCTCACCGCGCTGAGCGCCGCCCTGTCCGCGCCCGCCTCCAGCAGCGCCTGCACCACCGGCGCGTGGTCGTGCACGTTGGCCCAGTACAGCGGGGTGAGCCCGTCCTGGGGGGCAGGGGTGTCGATAAGGGATTGCAGGGGACACTGAAGGGACGCACTCTGCGTTGCTGAAGGGGCGGCGAGCATCAAGAGGGGGCTGACAAGACGCTGCGCACGCCTGCATGCCCGTACAGTAGCCCCATAAGACACTAGGCACCAGGTCTGCCACGTGCCCGGCATCCCATGCGCCGTGCCGTATGCACCTCGTCCTTGGCCTCGGTCTTGGCGCCCGCCGCCAGCAGCGCCAGCACCACCGGCAAGTGGCCCTTCTGGGCGGCCACGTGCAGGGGAGTCCACTTGTCCTGGGGGCAATAGGGTGTACGGGCGTTTAGGGGCCTGGGTGTGGTAGTGTGGGGCATCGGGCCGAGACGTCGAGGGGATTCGGGAAGCAGGAGGTTGCGGGGTAGCAGCATGGACCGACACGAACTGGTTGCAAGAGTAACCCTCCACCTTGAGCCCCAACAGTACAGAGTCAACCCCATCCCATGCCTCCCCGTCGAGGTGTGACGCCCATCCACCCGACACTGGCCCCGGTGCCCACCATCCTCCCCTTCCCGTCCACTCCCGTCCCGTCCGGCACCCCCTAACCCACCTTGCCCCGTGTCTCCAGGCACGCCCCCCTGTTGAGCAGCGCCTCCACCAGCTGCGCGTCGCCCGCCTCCGCCGCAGCCCACAGCTCGCGGCTGTCGGCGCTGTCGGGGTGCGCCGGGCCCACGCGCAGCTTCTGGAACATGCCGCGCCGCAGGTACGCCGTCCGATCCCCGCCAGCCACGCGGACCAGGTCGTCCAGCGCCGTCAGCAGGCTCTGCTCCGAGGCGCGGTCCAGCTCCTTCCTGTAGGGCGCAAGCAGCGAAGGTGCGGGTCCGACCACAGGAAATGGGAAGATGGTGACAAGGAGCGAGGATGCTCACAGGGTGTGCGCTAAAACCAAATGCCCGAGTCTCGAGGCGCGCTCCAGCTCCTTCATGCGGAGTGCAACGGCGTTAATGGGCTTGGGAGGTCGTGGGGCGAGGGGTTGGCGGGGAGCCACGCGTGCTGGGGACTGCGGCGAGGCCTCAGACATGGGTGCGGAGACGGCGTCGCCAGGACTCGCACCTGGGCAGGGCCCCCGCACCCCGCCTCCCCCCTCACCAGCAGAAGTACGAGTACACCGCCCACACGCGGTCCGAGTCGTCCCAGGCCTGGGGCGCGTGCAGGGACAGAAAGCTTGTTCAGGCGCATACGGTGCAACACGGCAGGTTACGCTGCTGCCCTGCCTGTAACTTCCAAAGTACTTGCGCCGAATAAGCAACGGATGAGCTGCAGCGCTGCCTGTGCACCACTGCTGCACGGCAGAAGAAGAAAAATAATCTTCCACCCAGGCCATGCTGATGCTGTTGCAGAAGTCACCTCTTTGGCACGCGAGTGAGCGGGTTGACGAAGAGCAAGCAACGACGCACAACCCGCTGCTCCCTGCCTGCCTCCCCGCCCCGGCCCCACCTGGTACACCCCGCTGAGCGCCTCATGCCCCAGGTAGGTGTTGAGCCACGAGCGCGTGGGCGCCTCGTCCAGCCGCCCCTTGCCGTGCCCCGCCCCTCCCGCCCCTCCGGCCCCTCCCGCCCCCTGGCCCCCCTGCCAGATGGACACCGCCATCTCGCACAGGTCCGCCACGCGCTCCTCCAGGCCCTCCGACACGATGGCGCTGCCAGTGCTCAGCACCTGGCAACGGGGGAAGCAAGGTGCTAAAACCGTGTATGGTGCTGCACCGCAAATGGTATTTATTTGGACAAGGCGAGCGAATTGGTAAGAGACGAGGGGGCGCAATGCGGAGTCAAGCCTGTTGTGCAAAGAGAAGGAGCACTTGAACGCGATGGCGCTGCCGGTGCTCGGCGCCCGGGGAAATGCGAGGGGGGGAGAGCGGCACCTAGAGCTGCATCCAGGTCAAGTCGCACGCCAGCGACTTCCGACCCCAGCGATCCCTGAAGGCCCGCATGCACCAGCACGTGGAGACGGCTCGGCTAGCAGCAACGCTGGTGGAAATCCAGCGCCACACCCCCGCCAGCTGCCCACCTCCGCCAGCGGCCCCAGCAGGCCCTCCAGCGCCGCCGCCGCCTCCGGGCCCAGGATCTTCTTGTAGATGGCGGAGGCGGCGCGGTCCTCCGTGGACTTGAGCATCGCGTCCACCACCATGCCGATCCTGGGGGGTGCGGAAGGGTGGGCGGGGAGGAAAGGGGGTGAACGCAAGGCCTCAACCACCGCAACTGACAGGTGGACTTCACGTTGACAACTGTGCAGGTTCTGGAGCACCGAGAAGGCGTTGCGGTGCACCGCAGTGCGGTCCGGGGTAGCAGGTGAGCGTTGGTGGCACCATAACGGGTGCACACGACCATGCACATGCCGACACCGCGTACTGCCGGGCCCGAGGCCACCCAACCCACCAGGCCTCCAGCGACAGCCACTGGCTGAGCTGCTCGCTCCTGCCGTGCCGCGCCATGCGCTCCGCCAGCGTCCACACGCGGCTGAAGTACTCCCGCCCGGCCACCTGGATGCAGGAGGCCAGGAGGGGCGGCAGGGGCGGGGGGCGTTGAGCAGCACGGGCCACGTGCAGGAGACGGCATGGGGGCAAGGGGCAGGCGGGCAGGCGGAACGCAGCCAAGAGAAAAGGAGGTCGTAAGCTGGACGCACCGACGTGCATGCTCGCGCGTAAGTAACCCACCAGGTCCTTGCTTCCCGATGGTGACAGCAGAGGTTTCCGTGGGGTGACACCGTCGGAAGAGTTTGCAGCATCTCCGACCAGCCCGCACCACACGCGATGCGGCACACATCCACTACATCCGTGCCGCAGCTGTACGCCACCCACCTGGTCCTTGGCTGTGACGTGTGCAGCACAGCCGTGCGCCCACTCCTACCCCACACCCACACCCCGCCTCCCTTGCTACCCCACCGCCGCGCCCACCTGGTCCTTGGCCATGATGCCGTCCAGCACGCTGACGGCCGCCGCCGCCGTGGTCGTGGGGCGCTTGGCCATGACCATGCGCGCCAGGGCCAGGATGGCGCGCACGGGGCCGCCCTTGGGCAGCTGCCCGAAGGTGGGCACGATGAGCAGCAGCCGGGCGCGCGCGTAGAACACCTTGGAGCGCAGCACCTCCGTCATGGAGGGCGCGCTGTACTGGGGGACGCACGCCCAGTCTGCGGGGAGGGGGCGGCCGCGTGCGTGTGCGCGTGCCACGGGGGGAGGTGTTTGCTTGGTGCCACCTGGCATGTCTTGAGCCACACGACTGTACTACGCCACGCGCCACCCCGCATCCACGGACCTCCACCTTGTCCGCCACCATCACCAGCCCAGTCCCGCATTTACATTACGTGTCCACAGCATAGCCCATGCCAGGACGGCGTTATACGACGATTGCGAACGCCCTCGCATGACGCCCTGTTGCATTCAACACCAGAATCTTTGCTTACCTATCCACACGTACTTGAAGCCGTATTCCTCCTTTGCGTACCGTAGGTGCGCCGCCAGCTCCCTGAACTGCGGCTCGGTCATGGGGCTGAAGGAGGCGGTCAGCGCCGCCGGCTTGCCCGCGCCCCAGCGCCACGACACCACCGCCGTCTGCCGCCACAGGTCCTCGTCCGTGTTGCTGTACGGCAGCTCAAGGCACTCGGTGTTCTCCACCTGGGCGGGGGGCCGGGGGGTGCGAGGGCGTGGGCGGGGGGCTTCAGTCATGCGAGCACATGCCGTGACTGCTCCAGCTCCAGACGCTCGATGGCACTCCTGATGTACAGGTGCTGTGGGTGGTCCCAGCAATAGTGCTTCGATGTCAGGCGTGGATGTTGCGTGCTAGGCGTACGCTGTTGGCGGGGGCCAGGGCAGGCAGGGATGTCTGGCGATTGCTGCTCTACGGCACGTCCCGCGCATGAGAGCGACCTGGGGGAGCCCCGTGCCATGGCCATGAGCACGACTGGAGCAGGTCAGGGTACTTCTGTCGTACTTAATCCCTTTGGATGTTGCCTGAAGCTCTAGACGCGTCAGTTTGCCGTTCATCGTCCCACCCGCGGCCGTTGCCCACCTGTTCGTACACTCGTACGGTGCCCCATCTCAGCACGGCGTCGATCATGAGCAGCCGCATGGGCGCCGTGCTGTGCGGGTCGCGAGGGAGCGGGGGCACGGGAGGGACCGTGTATAGCGCGCAGACTCAAGGCAAGTAGGGCACAGTCGCAACGACTCTCGCAAGCTCGCATGCGCCCATGCGCTGTTGCTGCGACGCGTTACCACACTGGCGTGCCCCAGACACGCGTTGGGCGACAAGGCGTTGGTATGCCGCCTGCCTGCATTGGGCTGCAACCACGACGCCCCTGACCACGCGCGGTACCGAGCAGTACGCCGCTGCCACCCAGCCGCGCCTGACGCGTAGGGCAAGCCGTGGTGCACCCGCCCTGTGGTCTGCCTCACGCCGGTGAACCCATGGGCCGCACCCCTGACACCTTACCCCCGAGCTCCCGCACAAGTACCATTTGCCTTTCATGAGGAACATCGGCGCTTCCCTGCCGCCGCACGCTGTCAACCTCACGCCTCACCCCCCCCCCCCAACCCCCACCTGATGTCCGACGGCATGCCGTGGTGCAGCACGGCGATGGAGGTGGGCAGGTCGTCCAGCGTCTTGGCCCGCCCCTCGGGCACGATGCGGATGGTGCCGGCCGCGAGCACCTGGGCGCCGCCGCCGGCCGCCGCGGACAGGTTGCTGGTGGTCTTGGTCAGCAGCGCCTCCGCCTGGGAGGGGCATGGGCGCGTGGGCAGGGCGGGCGGGTGCAGGGGCAGGGGGCACGCAAGGGTTGGGTCCAAGAGCAGGGCCCAACAACTCAAGCGCAGTCGGTAGACAGGTATCCAAAGCCTTGCAAGGTAGCCCGCTACTAATGAGACATATGTGTCAAAAGCCTGTCGGTGTAACCTTCACCCTGGGTCCACCTGCCGTGCCAGGCCCAGGGTGCCTGCTGCCGCAACGGTCCAGCAGCACGTGTTGCTGCGGTCCTCGGGGCATGCAAGCCCCCGGGAAGCCCTCCCGGGACGCGTGCTGCACCAGGTCAACCGGTCGACACGTGGCTGGGTTCCTCTAACGCATGCCGTGGCTGCCATGATGACGCTGCGCCCCTCTCCAACCAACCCTTTGCTTAGTGTGCAGTAAACGTTGGTCGACGTCTTACCGGCTCCTGACCTTTATTGACCTGGCCTGCTGACAGGCAAGGAGAAACGTCTGCCCTTCTTTTACTACTTTGCCGCTCTGCGATTGCCCGCCCCTTGCCCACACCTGCCGCGTCAGGGTGCCCGTTCAGCGTGTCAACCGTGTCCCGCTAACCCACACTCCATGCTGGCCCAGGCCCCCTTTGCCCACACCTGCTGCGCCAGGGGCACATCAGGCTCGGCGTTGTTGCTGGAAGGCCGCGGGGAGGGCTCGCGGGGCGGCTGTGGGGAGAGAGGCGGAGGGTAAATGAGCGGGCAGAGTGGCAGAGTGGCAGTCCGGCGGGCACGGCCGAAAGTTGCAACTGCCTATACCGTCGCAGCACCTTCCATGGCAAGCTTGAGGGTGGTGGCTGCTGGCCGGTACAGCTGACAGCCCTCCGTGCGATCCTTGGAGATTTCCTTGACGACTGTGCTCCGTCCCAACGCCCTGGCCCCAAGTCCCAGCCAGGCACACAGCCGGCAGCAACGAAGCGCTGAGCAGTGCCCGTGCAGCCCCGCATGCCGACAGCCTCCAGACACAGCGCCCTGTACCTATCGCGCGCAGCACTGCCTTCTGCTGCCGCCACGTGTCAGTGGCAACGGCCCACCTGCTGCTGCTGCTGCTTGAGGTGCTTGGAGCTGCCGCCGCCGCCCCCGCCGCGCGGCACCGGGTCCGCGAAGTCCTGGGGGTACGGCACCACTGCGTTCTGTGCGGCCCGTGTCAGGGAGGTGGGGTGGAGCGGGGTGCAGGGATGTGGGGGCACAGGGCAGACCAGGGCCATGGACAACTGAGCTGAGAGGTCGCGGTTCGGGCCGCAGGGCCAGGGGATAACACCGTGCGGTGGGCGGACGCATGAACATGGAAGTATGCTTGCCCTTGTATGCTCTTGTGGCAGGCTGGGCAATCGGTTTGAGACACTGGCACGTGCAGTTGCGTGTGCTGTGGCATGGCGCGGCTGCTGCGGCCAGCCCGCCTGGCTGCATGCATGTGCGCACGCAGCCACCCCACCCCACCCCCCCACGTGCCCGGCGTGTGCTTCCTCGTGGGCATGGGCATTTGCCGCCCTTGCAACAGGGCGACGTCCCAGGTCGACGAGAGCGTGTGCCAGAACTTTGCGGGCCGCACCTTGGATGCGCCACAACCCATTGCGGTCCGGCGGCCCTATGAATCGATCACGTGCGCCGCTGGGTCAGCTGTCGGGACCTGAACCAGTTGCCTGCTGCTGCCCCACCGCTGCTGGGGAACCTGCTTCAGAAGAAGTAAGCAGCATCGAGGCCGAACTGCAAATGAACACGCCCTCTATATCACTGCGGCAAGGGGTGGCGAGGGTGGTGCGCAAGCTGTTGCTCGTGTTAGTAAGCGTTCAGAGTGCGAGCCAGGTCCAGATCAAGGGGCGCGTCTGATTCCCTCACTAATCCTTCTTGCGCAACTGTACTCCTAGGACATGCTGCAGTTGTAAGCCTGTGAAGAAGCCTATAAGCTGCGCCGACGGGCGCTGCGAACGTTTCTCATGTTCACATGCAGCAGCTATGTACACTCTATCTATGTTGATAATGAGCCTGCTGGCGCCGTTATGCAGCCCGTTGCGGGGTCACTGTCGCCATGTCATGTATTTTGTTCAACCGAGTCCTACCTTCCATTCTTCATGTATGACAAGCAAGTTGCCTATAGTATGTGTAACATGCTGCTGGTTTCTTAGGTCCACTCGACGGAGGACGCCAGGGCACGGGAGCGCGTTAAAACAGCCGCTGCCAATCCTCCTGTCCCTATGCGTTGCTAACCATGACGCAAATTGATATTTGCACATAGAAAAATTATTTGTTTATCAATTATGTGTGAGCGACTGGGCACAAGTCTAGCCTCTGATCTTGTGCCTGTGATAACCGTTGTTGCAGTGGAAGCAGCAGCCAAGGCACCAGTACCCGCAAGGTTGCTGCGTCGTCACACATTGTGGGAGCTCATGCGCAGTGTAAGGCTGCTTCTCACGAGGGCCTGGCGCGCTTGGCGGAGCGACCCAGCGGCAGCGCATGGCGGCCTTGTACTGCAGCTGGCGTTTCGGGCGCCCCTCGGCGGTGTGCTTGAGCGCGCAGATGGGCGCTTGCTGCACCTGGTGGACGACGTATGCCGGGCCTAGTCGTTCGGCTGCCCAGGCGTGGCGGCCCCGGCCCTGGGCGACGCACTGAAAGCGGTCTTGGTCCCAGCAATGCTATCCGATGCGGCCATAGGGCACGTGGCCGTGCACCCGGCCGTACAGCGCCTGCTGGGCTGGTGGCTAGTCGCACCAGGGGTGGCACACAGACGCCCACGCTACGGTCCGTGGGGGCTGCCTGCAGGCCTCGTCCAGCACATCAACAGCCATGATGACCCGTACGCAGCGTGCCGCCCTGCTCTGCACGCTGCGGGGTAGTGCTGCACCCCGGCGCTGCCAGGCGGGCTCGTCTCGTCGCTCGAGCAGCAGCAGCAACAGCAGCTGGCGGCAGCAGCGGCGCTTGGCGCAGCCGCGGCGGCGGAAGCTCATGTGGAAGCAGGGGCGGTTGGAGAGGCAGCACTGCAGCGCGGCGTGGCAGCTGGGGCAACGGCAGCGCGCGCATGCACGGCTGGGGCTGGCAGCACGTTGTGCAGGGCCGCAGCAGGCCCCGTGGCCACGGCTGCTGTGGCGGCAGCCGGACACCACCCCTTGGCGCACGGACCCACAGGGGTGCGCCACGTGTGCATGGCGGCGTTGGACCTATCTGGAGAGAAGCGGAGGTGCTCAGCCCCAGGTTCAACGACGGGACGTTGAGCAGGGGCCTCAGCCCGGGCATGGGCGCGGTCGTGCGGTGCCTGCTGCCATGAGCCCCGCTGACGCAGCTCACCGCCTGGGGGGCTGTCTGACGCACGCTGCTGCTCTCCGTAGAGAGCGGCCGGGGTAAAGCCTAACAAGTTGGCGTGGCGAGGCGCAGCTGCTGTGTGAGCTGCCGCCACACCTGTCGATGGTCTCGCAGGGCCAGGCGCAGCAGCAGCAGCTGCAGCAGCAGCAGCAGCAGCACTTGGCGGGGCGCGGAGGCGTAGGGCCGGCGGACGGCGTGGCGGAAGAGGCGGACGCAGCGCCAGCCGTCAGCGGCAGCGTAGTGGGCGGAGGTGCGCGCCGTGGCAAGAAGAACGCAGGCAAGAACAACCCTGGCAAGAACCCTGTCGCCTTGTTGCGTACATGGGGAGTACTGTATAGTGTGATGCCTGGCACTGCCCATACGCAGTCCATGCAGACCCCCGTGCCCACAGTGTGTGTATGCGCGGGCAGGCCAGGCCTGCTCACGCGCTGTGCATTGCTATCCACAGCCGCCAGCCGCCCATTTTCCACAGTTGCAGTCCCCTCACCTGGCACCTCCGCACCCCTTCCCCCCAGGACCCACGTGACCCACAAGTCAGCCCGCTCACGCGCTCAGGGCGGGGGTAGCCCCGTCCGCGCTCCTCACCTGCTGGAGGCCGCCCTCAGCCCGCCCCTCCGCGGGGCCGTCTGGGTCCAGCCCAGCAGCACACCGAGCTGGGCAGCGCAGTGGCCTTCACGCACCTGGTCCTCCGCCGCCACGGCCACTGGCCGGCCTTGGTGGCGTTCGGCGAACCCCGGGCGGCGGCGTCGCTGGTGGTGGCCCTGTGCAAGGCGGCGCTCGCGGTGATGTTGGGGGTTGGGGTGGACAACGTGGCCGGCCGGCCGCTGGACGTCTCAGGCGTGGCGCTGAGGCTGCAGCTGCGGGCGCTGCGGGCGCAGCTGGGGCCGCAGCACGGGTGCCACGTTGCAAGGGGCGGGGCCCGGGGCGTGCAGCACGATTGGATTTGGACCCTGCTGCGGCCTCGGGCCGGTTGGACCTGTGGCTGACCGCAGGGTGTGGGGTGGGCAACGGAGAACGGCGCTGGCGCTGGGGCTCGCGCTGGTGGGGCCGGGGGCAGTGGGGTTAGCAGCAGCTGGGGCAACAGCAGCGCTGCTGGCCCTGCTGCTGCCAGCACTACAAACATCACGCCCTTGCCGGCCTTGGCAGCAGGCGCAGGCGGCCGGCGGCTGCCCCGCGCCCGGCACGCCCCCGCGGCGTCAGCTGGCACGGCTGACAGCGATTGCGGCAGTAGAGTGGCTGCCAGCGCTGCTCACGCGGCGGCACCCTAGCATGGTGACGGGCGTGGCTGCGGGGCAGCTGCTGCCGCAGGGGGTGCATCCCGTGGCGTGGACAAGGTGGTCCGGCAGGCGCTGCAGACCCCATACGGTGGTGGCACGAGCGGATCGTCCTGGCCACTAGGGAAACCCTCTGAGCTGCCCGCCTACCACCCCAGGTGGACGCTGTTCCTGCTGGGCCATATGGCTGCCCTGGAGCACGCCGAAGGCGCGGTCATGCTGGCGTGTGGGACACGGCGGAGGCGCTGCAGGGAGGGCAATGAGAGGAGGGCAATGACGCTGGACGCGCTGAGCGTGCTGGCGCTGGTGGCGCTGGTGGCGCTGGTGGCGCCTGGCGCGGCCCGCTGCGCCACGCAAGAGTGCAGTGTGGTGGATGCAGGAGACCAGCCGTCACCGCCGGCGGTGAAATACGGTGGAATCATGACCCTGAGCATGCGTTTTACAGCGGCCTGCTGGCGCGGATGACGGATGAGGGGGCGTTGCGCACCCTGACGCAGCGGCCGGTGCGGCAGCAGGCGCGGCGGTGGGTGGCGAGTTGGTGGGCAGCACGGCGTGGAGGGAGCGGTGGCGTGAGATGCAGCAGCGCATGGAGGGAGAGGGCCACGGCCAGGGCGAGCAGCTGCTGCCGGGTCCCTGTGTGGACGCCGGGCTCCCGCGGTGTGTGCGCTGGGGCTGAGGGGCGGACGGAGGCGGGGATGCGGCTGCAGGCGTGCGGGCGGTTCCGGACGGTGAGGTACTGCTGCTGGAGTGCCGGAGGGCGGACTTGGCGGCGGGGCACAGGGCGGTGTGCGGAAGGGCGGGGGTGGCGCAGGCTGGGCGACGTGTGTGGTAAGGGGTTTGAGGGAAGCAAGCTGCGTGCTTTGTTCCATACAGCCTTGGCGCTGTGGCTTGCGCTGATTGTCCACAGCTCCATGGTCATTGCTTCGTGGCTCGCCAAATTTAGCGGCCGTTAGCCCCATGTCAGGACGAAAGTACAGTGGAACGTTTGCTAGTTGCAGGCACATCATACCGCTGCCGCCCGACGTGGCCCAACCTGTGTGCCAGAGGTTTGGTTCCAAGCCCACATGCTGATGTTACCACACATGCATCTTGGTTGTTTGAAGCTGTGGCACGGTTTGCGGTTGCTTTAGTGGATGAGAAGGCGTGCCTTGCCATGCACTGTAGGGAGCGTCGGTCCAGGTTGGCTAGCTCACGAAGATTCCGCTGTACGGTAGGGGGAACGGGGGAGTGGCGATGGGGGTGCCGGTGGGACGTGCTGCTTGGTGTGCCGGGCGTGAGGCGTGAAGCTGGCTGACGGGTCCTGGGGTGGACCGTGGGTAACGCGGACATATGTACACGGTGCGGGTGACACCATCAACGGGCACCGCATGAAAGCGATCAACTCTGCAGGGCCGTCATGAGTGTGGGAATTGTTCGAGTGCACTTACGCGTACATTGTTTGTGCCACGTCTGTACTGGAGCTGCAGTCCCCCATGCCGTACGCCAGGACGGGAGCCATGTGCCTGCAGTGCCTCAGTGCAGCTTTACTTGACAGACATAGTAACGCAAACATGAAAGTTGTAAGCGACTCGAATAGCTGCATACCTCATCCTTTGCTTCAGGCGCTTAATAAGCGATGGGCTCCTCCTTATGAGGCTGTCCGACCTCTGAAGGATAACCGTAAGAGTCATTAGTGCAGTATGTATTTGGTATGTCGCAATCTCAGGACGGGAACGCAGCTTTCAGGTCACCCTTCGAGTCCGGTCATGTCCGGTCGTGTCACCTGAAACTGGCGCCGTATGCTGCTCTTGCCATAACGAGCCAATATCGTGATAATCTACCACGACTCGGTGCAGCGTATCGTGCTCCGTTTGCGCGGCCTTGTGCCCAACCTGGGCCCAACGCATCCTCCAGGACGCCAACTGCAGCAAGAGCACCTGGCTTCTTCATTCACCTGTTGGCATAACAACTAAACGAGACTCCTTGTAAGTTGCTTCTTGACCCGACATGTAGGCTGCAATCAACCACACGGGCAGGCCACCGCTTCGGCTTCTCCCGCTTTTCCTGTGCTTTTCCCTCCTCCTCCTTCTTGATACCCCGTCCGGAGGCTCCGCTGTGCATGCCAGCTGGGCCATTGCAGATGCTCAAGCCTGCATGCGGCTTGCCTGTCCCAGGCGCACCGTGGGCGCCGTCTTGATGAGGGCTCTGGCCTCAAGGTGGCGCGGGGCCCTGCCACACGGCACGCTGGCCAACGGAAGCGCAACAGGTGAGGGATTGGGCGGCGCGTGGTGTCATGTGCCGCTGGACTGCACACGCAGCAGGGCCTCACTCCGCACAGCCAACGGCTGCCAGTTGCCATATGGCGGCACACACCGTACTTCCCGCAGCCTGATGCGGGCGAGGCATCTAGCACGTCCGCTCCCAGCACCACTGCTGTTCGGCCGTAGCACGCGCAACAAACACGTTCGCGGCCCTTGTGACTGCCTCCCATTTGGTTCGGCTCCCCAATTTACCCCAAACGCAGACAAAGAGTGGAGCCTGGCCGCTGCCCTGGTCTGCCGGGCGCCTCCCAGCAGGGGCGCCAAGCCTGCTGCCCGGAGGGCCACCGTGCCGCGCTGCCACCCGCAGGCGTGCCCCTGGGACCTTGTCGCTGCGACAGTGGGGGGCTCTCGGCGCTGGGCTTCAGTGGGCGCGCAGAGGGCTCAAGGGTCGGCTGCAGGGGTTGGGGACCGTCGCAGGGCGGGTTTGGGGCACTGAGCAGGGGCACGCCGCAACACCGAGGGAAGCACATTGGGAGATGAAGAGTGCAAGCAGTCTGGCAGCTGGCTAGTGAAGGGAAGGATGCAATAGATGCTGCGGATTGCATGCGTATGACTGGATATTAGGCGCGTCGGCGAGGCTCTGCGGACCAGGACGTGCGGGCTCTGCACCTGCTGCCGCCCGTTGCCGACGGCACCATGGCTATATGCTGCCGCCGCAAGGGCGTATTGTGCGTACGGCAGCAGAAGGGCACATGCACTCTGCCCACAAACGTTCCGACCTTTTGCACCTGAGCCAGTACCGGCATGGTGTCTTTTGTCACGTGCCCTAGGGCCGGGGACATTCCAAGGCTTGCAGTCGTGCGCCAGGGGAGTCCTGCGCCGTCCTGAATGCTCCACGTGCACTCTGGCCAGCCACCACGTGCCATGGCCACACCCACACCCACAGCTGTGCCTGTGTCCTGGACAGACATTCAGGAACGTCACTTGTCAGCCTTTCCTGCATGTGCACGCGTACGGTAAGCGTCAGGCGCACGCTCCTCTTGCGTACTCGGCGCTCAAAGAGGGCCACCGCCCCAGCTAGAGCGTCCCACGGGTCTGTCCTCCGCTCAACACAACAAGTGCACCCAGCAGGCGAGGGAGGTGTGCAGCGCCTCCTTCGTGTGATTTAGCTACTCGCAGAGTATCGTGTTACTACCGTATCTCAAGTTCAGTAATGACATTCGCTGTCAGCCACACCTGCCCGTCAGCAGACAGCACATGAGTCGTTGCCACGCTAGGGCAGCGCCATAGGGCCTGCGGATGGCTGGGCCAACGCCAGCGGGTCCAATCTTGCCACCCAGGCAATCCAACCAGAACAATTCAGCAGTATTTTGTATTTTGCGATGGGAACACAGCAAAGGCAGGCTGGCCTCTGCGCGTTCAGGGGTCTGCCTGGCAGACTGGGGTTGTGCCTCGAAGCCCTGCAACCGTCGGTCGCCGTGGCACCCAGGCCTTGCCTCGCGTGCGCAGGCCTTCTGTGCAGAAAGGTAATGAAATCAATGTCCCCATTTGACTGCCCGTTCCTGCCAATAATACAGGTTTGCCTCGGGAAAAAGCGTCTGGGCACAACCTCATGACGTGACAGGTCCTACAACGTATCTCGTGACTAGCCTCTCCCCTCACCGAACATGCTCTGATACAGGTTCACGCAGTTATGCAATAGATACAGTGCAGTACTGAGCCTCCCATGTTGCTACAGCGCAGGGCCTTGCAGGGGCCCCGCGCCCCAGCGCGAGTCAACAGAGCCCCCGCTGCCTCGCTGCGCCAGAGCTGCGCCTCCCATCCCCAGCCGCACCGCAAGGCGCTGGTGTCTGAAGCACCGCCCACCACTGCGGGCAACATCTTCGCGGCGAGGTCACAGACATCACAGCAATGGGCTGCGAGCTCCGGGCTCGGCCTCGTCGCTGCGCCTCAAACAGGCCGGCGCAGCCGCGTGACTGTCGTCGCTGCGACAATAACCCCATTAAGCGATGCGGACGACGACGCTTGGGGCACCAGCGGCAGCAGCAGCGGCAGCGGCAGCGTCAGCGGCAGCATGGAAGCCAAGGCCCGGCAGGCCGGCCTGGGTTGCATTGTTCGCGTCATTCCCGACATGGTCTTCAAACTGAACCATATCAGCGTGCACCTGCCCATGGCCGACGCGCTCTTGGGGTGGCTCCTTGGGGCGGGCTCCGACGCCGCCGACCTGCTGGCCAGGGCGCCGCGCTACCGGGTGGCCGTGCAGGCGGCTGGGTCTAGTCCAAAGCTCAATCTTCCATCCACGTGCTATCTCAGCAGCCGGATCCAGGGCAACAGCATAGGCTGGCGCCTAGGGGGTTTTGCGGGGTGGCTGAGGGCCAACGGCGTGACGCCAGGCCAGGATGTGCTGGTGGCCCTGGCGGTGCCGCTTTCCGAGGAGCAGCAGCAGGAGCAGCTGCAGCAGCAGGGCGGTGAGCCGTGGGCCCCCATGGCGCTGCAGCTTCGCATCCTTCGCCCCGAGGACGGCAAGCTAACCAAGCACCTATTCGATGACGCATGCGCCATGATGGAGATCCAGAAGCGGCTCACAGGCTCCTTGGGCCGGGATCCGGAAGCCCTGGACCTGATGGTGGAGGCGACGTGGGCAGTAGCGTGGGGGCCCGGCGGGGCCGTGCTCGACGGCAGCTGCGTCGGTGGAGGCAAAGGCAGAGGAGGTGGCATCACCGGCCGCAGCGGCAGCAGCAGCAGCAGCAGCAGCGGGGGTGGTAGTGGTGGTGGGAGCGGCCTTGGAGAAAGCACCTCCTATGGCGGCGACGTCAGCAGCAGCAACCGGGGGAGCAGCAGCAGCGGCACCGTACCCAACACGGGCGGCTGTGTTGACGTGGGAGCTGGTGGCGGCGGCAGCAGCTTGATGAGCAGCAGCAACGCAGACGACGTCCGCGGCAGCACGCGGGCCACGGAGAGGGGGAACGGTGGCGGCAGCGGCGGCGGCGCTGGTGGTGGTGTGGAATCTGGCGGGGGTGCGGCCCGCAGCGGCCGGAGAACGGCCAGAACCAAGAAGGCCTGGCAGCACGCTGGCGCGGGCGGTGCGGAGCGTGGTACCGGTAGCAGGACCGCACCCGCGGCAGGCGCCACGCCGTCGGAGCCCCCGCCACCGCCATCGGTGGCGCCGCAGATGGCTGAGCGGTTAGGCCCATCCTCCCTGGCCGACGGTGGGCACCTGCCAGCTATTGTGAAGTTCTGCAACACCCCTCGGGACCAGAGGATGTGCCGCGCGGTGCCCGGACGCTTCCTCAAAGGCAAGATCAACGTGCCGAAGCCTTTGGCGGCGCTGTTCAACCCCCAGGGAGTGGAGGCGGGCAAGAAAGAGGGGGGGCAGAAACCGGCCCAGACCAAGATTCCGGTGGTCACGTGCCTGCACCCGCAGCTGCTGCCGTACGTGTGCCTGCGGGGCAGCCCTCGGGGGTGCCTCGGCGGCAAGGTGGAGTGGACGTTTGAGGGCTTCAAAGGATGGCCGGCGGCGTGCGGGGTAGCCGAAGGGGACCTGCTGCTAATGTGGGTGGAGCAGGAACAGGTGGTGAAGGGGCAGCGGAAAAGCGGACGGGGCAAGAAGGGCCAGGGCTCGGCGGTTGGGGGCAAGGGGGGTGCGGGGGCGGCGGCAGTCCAGGGCGGTGGGTTGCGCGTCGGTGTGCACGTCATCCGCAGGAGCGAGGTGGGCGACAGCGCGTTCCACGAGCTGCTGCGCTTGATCGCAACCTGAGGGCCGGCGTGGATTTGCGTGCGTGCTGGCACGAACCGATGGGTGGTACAAGAGGATTTTGGAGAGTATGCTGTGCAGCCGAGCGCTGTGTTTGAGGCATCTGTGGATTGCGACTTTTTGCCATGGTGTTAGGGTTGTTCTTGGGCTTGCTCGGGTTGCAGGCCGATGGCGGGCCGTAGTGGCGGGCGCATGGTGGGCTGTGCTCCATGTGCGTGCAACCAGTTGCAACGGACTGACATTCGACCTGCTGTGGTGGGAGAGGGCGACACAGTTGTACGCAGGGGCTTAGTAAGCCATGAGTTATGGAATGTAGCACGCACGGGTGGGCTCCGATGGTAGGATTGACACGTTTGTTATTCAACTTCCACCGTACCGGTGCCGGAACGCAGAGGAGGAGCTGCGAGCTTGCGTTCAGCTGTTGTGGTGATAACTGATTATTTGGCCTGCAGTGTATGCGGTGCAAGGTTTGTGCTAACGACATATGTGCACCAGCCGCTCCCGGGTGTACACCTTGGAGAGCCGTTACATGACCACATAGGATTGTGCGAATCCATGTCATGATTACAGCAGACATTGGCGTTGTACCCACCAGCTCCCCTGGGCACCGCAGCGCCTGGTGAAGCGTTAGTTGGTAACTTACTATGACGTCATCCACTCAGTCAGTCCCAGAGAACGGAGTTCATACAGGTCGTTGGCATTGCAGGCAGAGTTCACGAATACGTTGAATCTGCGGGGCAGAACAAGCCCTTCCTGATGAGCCTTAAGGCAGGGCTGGCATCTTCCGCCAAGCCGGTATATCGGTTCTAATTAAATGCCAGGCCCGTTGGGCCGTGTCTTTAGTGAACCCGAAATTAATTGCACCCGGATGCGCCTGCAAGAAATAATTTCCT
>VFQN01004282.1_pt1 | contig 19070 bp, 14 predicted proteins | sample 3512371 | NCBI WGS metagenome assembly VFQN01 (sample SAMN10412370, study PRJNA504923) | tailings metagenome | isolation source: Replicate 2 from Balatoc abandoned mine | place: Philippines: Itogon, Benguet | collected 2017-08-28 | reverse complement strand
ACCATCTGCCGGTGCGAGTACGTCGAGACCGGAAGTTAATTCTTGGGAACGGTATGACAGGGGAGGATCGGTGAGGGTCGGTGAGGAAACTCCCCCGACGGGACCGGGGGCCGGCCCGACCCCTAGAGCGGGGTTGCAAACCCCTGTACTGATGGGAGTTGAGGACGATCGAGGAAAGACGAGAGCGGATGCGGAAGCGGAGGGGGAGGGATTCGAACCCTCGAACGTGTTGCCACGTTGCCGGTTTTCAAGACCGGTGCAATCGACCACTCTGCCACCCCTCCGGCGGCTCAGTCAGCTTCTCAGACCCGGCCGCCGGCGGCAAGGCGGACGGCCGGGGATCGGGTCAACGAAAACGCCCGGGGATGACATGACACCCCCGGGCGCGGCGGAGTTCACGTCAGTTGCCGGCCGGGGCCGGGTCGGTGCCGTTCGTCCACGGGCCTTCCAGCCGCTGGTACGCCGGCGGGGTGAGCTTGCTCCCGCGGTCGCCGGCCGTCCAGCCGATCACCTGGCTCGGGGTGTCGCGCTTCTTGCTCCGGGCCTCCAGCCGGGTCGCCCAGCTGCTGTCGGCCTCGGTCGGGACGCGCTTCTCCTTGTCCCAGAAGTACACCTTCCCGTTCCGGTAGCTCTGCACCCCGAGGTTCACCGTGGCGAACGCGGCGGCGCCGAGTTCCGGCGTGCTCAGCGTCTCGCGGTTGCGGGCCGAGCAGCAGCTCAGGAAGTTGTCCCACAGGGCGTAGGTGGCCGACGCCTCGACGCCCGGCGCCTGGGCGCCCGCGACCTTCGGGTTCGTGTACGTGTGGACCGGCCGCTCCTCGCCCATCGCCCCCTTCGGCTTGGCAGGGCCGCCGGCGACGTTCTGCCCGTACACCTCGAACCCGCGGATGTAGTCGCCGCCGCCCTGGAACTTGATCGTGCCGAGGTGGCCGCGGACCATTTCGCCGAGCTGCACGTCGTTGAGCATCGTCGCCGAGATGACGACCTGGCACCCCTCGTCGTAGTCGGCGACGACGGTGGCCACGTCCGGCACGTCGCGGCCGTCGTACTCCATGTACAGCCCGCCGCCGCCGGTCACGCGGGCCGGGAAGCGGACGCCCATCGCCGCGATCAGGTGCGTCGTCTGGTGGACGAAGAGGTCCGTGAACATGCCGCCGCCGAACGGCCAGTAGCACCGCCACTGCGCCCACACAGCCCGGTCGAACGGCATCTGCGCCGGGGTCGGGCCGAGCGGCTGGCCGTCCACCCCGCGGTGCTGGTGGCCGAGCCACATGTTCCAGTCGACCGTCGTCGGGCTCATCTCGCGGGTCAGCGGGTAGTACCGCCACTGGCCGACCGAGCTGTTGCGGTAGTAGCTCGTCTGCCCCTGGAGGACGTGGCCGATGTTCCCGGCCCTCACGTACTCGTTCGCCGCGAGCCACGTCGGGTCGGCCATCGACTGCACGCCGACGGTGACGACCTTGTTCGTCTGCTTCGCCTTGTCGACCACGGCGATCGCCTCGGCGATCGTACGGGTCATCGGCTTCTCCATGTACACGTGCTTGCCGGCGTCCATGGCGTCGATCGCCATGCGGGCGTGCCAGTGGTCGGGGGTGGCGATGCACACCACGTCCACGTCGCGCTGCTCCAGGACGCGGCGGTAGTCCTTCGTGACGTGGGCGGCGTCGTCGCGGCGGAGCCCGCACCGCTCGGCCGACGGGTAGAGGCCGCGGCCGCGGATGAGCCCCTGCACCACCTGCCCGTCCCACACGTCGCACACCGCCGTCGGGGCGACCGCCTTGCCGAGCTCGCGCATCCGCAGGATCACGTCGATGTGCTGCTGGCACCGCCCGCCGACGCCGAGGAACCCGATGCCGATGCGGCCGTTCGCCCCGGCCACCTGGGAGTAGCTCTTCGCCGTCAGGTGCAGCGCCGCCCCGGCCGCCGCCGTGGACGCCAGGAACGACCGCCGAGAAGCCTTGGACATGACTCGCCTCCACAGGATGAGGAATGGGAAAAGCCCGGGATCCTCACTTCCCGGGCTTTCGGTGACTCACTTCCGCTTCTGCGCCAGCAGCCACGGGAAGAACTCCTTCTCCGCGTAGGCCGCGTCCCAGCTGTTGTGGCCGACGCCCGGGTACTCGGTGTACTTCGGGCTCCCGCCGGCCTTCTTCAGTGCCGCGACCATGTCGCGCGACAGCTCGACCTTCACCGCCGTGTCCTTGTCGCCGTGGAACACCCACGTCGGGATGTCCTTCATCTTCGGCGCCGAATCGACCTTCCCTCCGCCGCAAATGGGGGCGATCGCCGCCCACCGCTCGGGGTACATCCCGGCGATGCTCCAGGTGCCGAACCCGCCCATGCTCAGGCCGGTCAGGTACACCCGGTCCGGGTCGGTCTTGTAGCTCTTGGTCACCGCGTCGAGGATCGCCAGCGCCCGCTTCGCGTCGTCGCTGTCGGCCCGCCACGTCCGCTTCTCGGACTGCGGGATCACGGTGATGGCCGCGAACGTCTTCTCCTGCTTCTTGATCGCCGTACCGATCCCCTGCTCGACCGGCTGCTTAGCCCCGCCCTTCGTCTCGCCGGCGCCGTGCAAGAACAGGATCACCGGGTACGCCTTCGACCCGTCGTAGTCGTACGGGACGAACACCACATATGGCGACTTCGACCCGTCGGCGTTCACGAACTCCTTCGTCACGAAGCCGGTCTTGGCTTTCGTGTCCTGGGCACTGCCGGCGGCGACGAACGCCAGCGTGCTGAGGAGTGAGGCGAGGACGGCTCGAGTCACGGGCGGGCTCCGGGAGAGGCGAAACGGGCCGCGGGCGGTGCCGGTAGCCTATCAGACCAGATTCCGCTCCGCCACCGCTCAGGCTCTCCTGGAAAGCAATTTCGGCAGGATGAGGGGACGAGCAGGATGCCAAACCCACGGGAGGTTCGGCGTCCTGCTCGTCCCCTCATCCTGTCCATTTCCCCCAGCCCAACTGTCCGCTGCCGAGGGCACTCTCGGAAAGGCACTACCGCCGGCGGAAGACGTAGAACTCGCGCCGCGCCGGGCCGACCCACGGGCTCTCCTGCACCAGTTCGGCCGTCAGCCCGGCGAGTTCGGCCAGTCGCAGGACGTGATCGCGGTTCACCTCCACGGCGTACCGACTCCCGGCGGCCCGTAGCACCAGCGGCGACGTGAACACGTCGGCGAAGATGAACCCCGTCGGCGCCAGTACCCGCGCCGCCTCGGCGAGCAACAGCGCCGTCTCGTCCGGGTAGGTGTGCGTGAACACGCTGTAGAAGGCGACCGCGTCGAACCGCCCGGCCTCGACGGGGAGGCTCGTCATGCCGTTCACCGCGAACCGGAAGTTCGGCCGGCGGTAGGTGCGGCGGCAGTACTCGACCGCCTCCGGCGCCAGGTCGGTGCCGACGAACCCGCCGTGCTCGGAGAGGAAGTCCTGCGCCGCCGCGGCGAGCAGGCCGGTGCCGCAGCCGACGTCGAGGAGGTGCCCGTCGGGCGTCAGGCCGAGCCGGGTGAGCAGGCCGAGTTTGATGGGCTTCAGCCGCTCGAACTCGGCGGCCGACGGCGGGCCGGACGCGGTCCAGTGGTCGCGGGTCAGGTCCGCGTTGGCGTAGATGTCGAGGTAGTTGAACCCGGCGTCGAACGGGTGGGTGACGGCGAGGTCGAGCCGGGCGGCGGGGCCGACCGGCTCGAACCCCGGCCCGCCGCGCTGGCCGAGGCCGAAGGTGGCGACGTAGTCGCCGAGGTACGTCGGCGCGGGGAACCGGAGGGCGGTCGTGACCGTCTCGCCCGGCCAGATGGTGCGCGGCAGCGGGGCGAACCCGTCGGTCGTGTCGGCGGCGGCGCCGGTCGCACAATTCCAGCGCGCAAGGACGCCGACGGGGTGCGTTCCCTCCGGTCCAACCGGGAGGGGCGAGTGGTTCGTGACACGGAGCGTCACCTCGACCGGCCGACCGGCCTCGCCGACCGGGCACCCGCGCAGCACCTCGACGCGGGCGCGCAGGTCGGCGGGGGCGAGCGGGGCGGCGTGGCGGACCGGGCGCAGCGCGCGGACCACCCGGCGGGCGGCCGGGCGCAGCGCGGGCGGGACGAGGAGCTTGGCGGCGTTCATGCGGCGGGGTCCGGGGAACGGAACGGGGCCGGGCGGGGACACTACCGCCCCCCGCCCGGCCCCGTCAACCACAACCCCGGGCGACCGTCAGCCGACGAACACCGCGTCGGCGAACCCGTTGAACACGCGCACGACGCCGCCGGGCGTCGGGTCCGGGTCGAGGCGCACCGACTCGCCGTAGATCAGGTTCACGTCCGAGAACGCCGTCCCGGCGAGGATGTCCGCCCGGTCGTCCCCGTCGAGTTTGGCGGTCGACACGCGGGCGCCGGCGCGCTGGTTCGGGTCGCCGGCGAAGAAGTCCGCGAGCGGCACGTCCGACCGACCGGCCGCCAGCGCCGCCCCGCTCACCACCCGCACCCGCGGGGCGCCGCCCGCCCCGGCCCCGGCCACGACGTCGGCGTACCCGTCGCCGTCCACGTCGCCGACCGCCAGGTACACGCCGGTCCGCACCGACTCGTCGAACACGAAGAAGTCGTTGACGATCTGCCGCGGCTTGCCGCCGGCCATCGTGGCCCCGTCGTAGATCGTCAGCCGCGGGCCGCCGCCGCTCCCGGGCGCGACCACGAGGTCGGCCACCCCGTCGCGGTTGATGTCGCCGGCGGCGACGCGCACCCCGCCGCGGAACTCGGGGTACGGCAGGCCGAAGAAGTCGGGGACCATCTTTTGCAGCGAGCCTCCGGCCCAGACCTGGAGGCGCGGACCGCCGCCCTCACCCGGGGCGACCACGACGTCCGCCTTCCCGTCCCGGTCGAAGTCGGCCGTCGCCACCTCCACCGACCCGGTAAAGTTTTCAAACGGGGTGGTCTCGAAGATCAACTGCCGCGTCGCGCCGTCCCAGATGCGCACCCGCGCCTGGATGCCGCCGCCACTCCCGACGACCACGTCCGGCACGCCGTCGCCGGTCACGTCCCCGCGGGCGACCCGGGCGCCGCCCGCGTAGTCGGCGCCGAACGGGGTGATGGTGAAGTCGACGGTCGCGTCCGACCGGTAGACGATGACGGTGGTCGCGGCGCCGGGCGTGGCGCCGGTGGCGGCGGCGAACGCGGCCGGCGTGGACGGGGCCGCGTTCGCCGGGGTGCCCGGCCCGTTCGCCGGGACGAGCGGGCCGCCGCCCGGGGACGACGGCCCGGGGGCCGGCGCGGCGGTGGCGGGCGGGCCGGCGGCCCCGGCGGGGGTGTTCAGCTCGACCAGCGTGTAGTCGGCACGGACCGGGTTCTTGTTCCCGTCGAGCGTCACGTCGGCCCGCAGCCCGGCGAACACGGTCTGCCCGTTCCGCTCCGCCGCGACCGGGAACAGTAGTTGCTGCGCGAGCGGGTTCGACTGCCGGTACACCGTCTGGAGCTGCCACCGCCCGCCGCTCAGGGTGGCGAGGCGGATCTGCCCGGCCACCTCGTTCGCGTAGCTGACGGGCAGGTGCTCGCCGGCCTCGTCCGAGAAGACGATGTTCGCGCGGCCCGCCGAGTCGAAGTACAGCGACGGGGCGAACCCGGTGAACTTCGCGCCGTCGCCGGCGACGTACCCGTCCGGCGTGGTGGCGACGTTCTGGTGGGTCCAGGTGCCGTTCGCGTTCCGCGTGCTGTAGACGAGCTTCGACCACTCCGGCGACCCGGTCGGGTACCGCTCGACGTAGTAGTGCGCGATTGCCACCTGCCCGGACGGCGAGACCGCCACCGACGCCCCGAGCCCGGCGTCGCCGGTCCCGTCGGTCGGCGCCTGCACCACCTCGCTCTTCCACGAGCCGGACGAGTTCGAGGCGTAGCGGAGTTCGCTGTAGACCGTGCTGAACGCCCCGGCGATGTAGAACTGCGGGGTGTAGGTGACGTGGGCGGCGTTGCGCGAGTCCACGGCCAGCGACAGGTAGCGCGGCGCCCACCGCCCGCCGGTGAACCAGATCTCCTGCTTCAGGTCGGCCGTGTCCGACACCCGGTCGAACGCCCACGACCCGCCCTTGTTCGTGGCGTACCAGAGGATGCCCGACCCCGGGTTGCCGACGCCCGTCGCCGGGTTGTACGTCTCGGCGAACAGCAGGTGGAGGGAGTTGTTCGCCCCGGCCTCGGCGATCAGGTTGCTCGGCCCCCAGGTGCTCAGCCACGGGGCCGCGATCGACTCGACGTGCTGCCACCCGCTGGCGGTGCGGGCGAAGTGCCGGACCACCGTCTGGTAGCCCTGCGCCGCGCCGTTCCACACCGGGTCGAGGTAGAGGACGTGCGGGGTGCCGTCGGCGGTGAATACGAGTTGGGCGGACTGGGTCGCCTTCTGAACCTGATCGCGGGTGTCGTAGCTGCCCTGCGTGAACGTGCCAGCCGTGGCGACCGGGGTGTCGAACCACTGGTTCGCGGCCCGGGTCCGGTAGACGAGCGTCTGCCCCTCCCAGACGAGCTGGGCGAGTTCCCCGGTGGGGGAATACTGGGTCCAATTAAACTCACCAGCCGGGACAATGCTCCCGGCCGGGGTGAGGCGGTCTTCCAGTAGTTCGACGCGGAGGTCGGCCGGGCGGTGCGGCGGCTGGGTCATCCGGGGCCCCTGTCGGGAAGCGGACGGGCGCGCGAGCCCCGGCCCGATAGCTTGCGGCTGGGTTGGGGTCAAGCGCGTCCCTCCGGGCTGGGATGGAACCTACCGCCGGCCCCCGCCCGGCGGAACAGACCTTCTCCCTCCCTGGCCCCCACCGGCCGCCCGCCGGGGCGCACGACCCACGCCAGAGGCGTGCGCGATACGACCCGGCGGCCCGGCCGATCCCCCACGGGCTCCCGCACCGGAAGCCCCGCCGTAGAATGCCCTGGCATGGACACCCCGGCGATCCGCACCGCGAACTTAACCCGCACCTACCGCCTCCCCAGACGGCGGTGGGGTAAAGCCCCGGACCCGGACGCCCCGCGGGAGTTCACCGCCCTCGCGGGGGTGACCCTCGACGTGCGCCCGGGCGAGCTGTTCGGCCTGCTCGGCCCGAACGGGGCCGGCAAGACGACGCTCATCAAGATCCTCACCACCCTCCTCGCGCCCACGTCCGGCACCGCCGAGGTCGGCGGGCTGGACGTGGTTTCCCAGGCGAGGCGGATTCGGCCGTTCATCAACATGGTGAGCGGCGGCGAGTCCAGCGGGTACGGGATCTTGAACGTCCGGGAGAACCTTTGGCTGTTCGCCCGGATGTACGGCGTGCCGACCGCCCTGGCCCACGACCGCATCGACTCGATGCTGGGCGTGGTCGGGCTGACCGAAAAGGCCGGCTCACGAGTGAGCCATCTATCGACCGGGCAGCGGCAGAAGATGAATTTTTGTCGCGGATTCATCACCGACCCGAAGGTGCTTTTCCTCGACGAACCGACGCTCGGGCTGGACGTGACCAGTGCCCGCGCCATCCGCGGGTTCGTGCGCGAGTGGATGAAGCAAGACCCGTCGCGGACGTTACTTCTGACGACGCACTACATGGCCGAGGCCGACGACCTGTGTGACCGTCTGGCAATTATTGACCAGGGGAAAGTGCTCGCCTGCGACACACCGGGCAATCTGAAGAAGCGTGTCCAGGAGTACCCGATCTTCGAGCTGAGCCTGGCGCCCGGGTCCGGCGGGTGGGCGAAGCTGGGCGAGTTGCCCGGGGTCCACCAAAGCACGGCGGTGGAGAAGCCCGAGTCGGTCGAGGTGAAGGTGGCGCTCTTCGAGGAGCCGGCAATCGGAGCGGTGGTACAAACGCTGGCGACTTCGGGGGCACGCATCCTCTCCCTGAAGAAAGTCGAGCCGACGCTGGAGGACGTGTTCATCGAACTGGTCGGCCACGGCCTGGGCGACGCCGACGAGGCGACCACGAAGGGCGTGCCCGCCAATGTCTGAGTCACCCCTTCACCCGTCCACCCCGTCAGCCCTTCACGCGGCCAAACTGTTCGTCGCCGCGGCGCTGGCGCGCTCCTACGCCCGCGTGGCATGGCTGTTCCGCAGCCGGTCGTGGATGATCCAGGAGACGGTGCTACCCGTGCTCGGGGTGGCGGCGTTCGCGTACACGTACCGGGCGATGGCGGCGCCGCCGGAGTACACCGGACTGGTCGTGCTCGGCGCCGCGATGACGACGTTCTGGCTGAACGTCCTCTGGGGGATGGGCGCCGCTTTGTACTGGGAGCGAGACAGCGGCAACCTCGAACTCTTCGTCATGTCCCCCGCCCCGATGATGGGCGTACTGACCGGCATGGCCCTCGGCGGGATGACGACGACGTTCGTGCGCGCCACCGTAATCGCCACAGCCGGCGTGCTCATATTCGACGTGCCGGTGAACCCGACGAGCTGGCTGCTGCTCGGCCTCGTCTTCCTGCTAACGCTGACGGCGCTGTACGGGCTGGGGATGATGTTCGCGTCGGTGTTCCTGCGATGGGGGCGTGAGGCGTGGCACCTCGTCAACCTGCTGCAAGAACCGGTCTACCTGCTGACGGGCACGAACTTCCCGGTGTCGGCGATCTTCCCGAAGGCGGTGGCGGCGGCGGCGACGCTGATCCCACTGACGGCGGGGATGGACGCGATGCGCCAGGTACTCTTCCGCACGCCGGGCATCTTCGGCGTGTGGGAGGAGGTGGCGGCGCTGGCGGTGCTGTCGGTGATCTTCCTGTTCACCGCTCGCTGGCTGCTCGCGCGTCTCGAGCGCCGGGCGCGGGAGGAAGGCAAGCTGACGGTGCGGTGGCAATAGCGTCCTTCGTCATTCGTCCCTCGTCATTCGGGGGGGCGGATCGAGGGGGCGACCTCACCGAATGACGAGGGACGAATGACGAAGGACGCTCGAGAGGGTCGAATGACGAAGGACGGCGCGGATGCGTGAGCACTTGAGGACGCTCAGACTCGCCGCCTGGCTCGGCTGGCAGCTCGAGACGAACTGGGCGAGCCCGTGGCTGTTCGCCATCTACATGGTCATCAAGCCGGTGACCGGCTCGCTGATGCTGGTGTGCATGTTCTACGCCGCCCGCTACGCCACCGGCGGGCGCGTGCCGGCGGAGTTCCTGCCGTACCTGTACGTCTCGAACGCCTGCTTTGGGCTGGTCGGGACGGTGACGTTCGGACTCAGCTACGCGGTGGTGACCGACCGCGAGCGCTACCGGATGCTGAAGTACGTCTACCTGAGCCCGGTAGACTTCCAGACGTACTTCGCCGGCCGCGGCCTGGCGCGGGTCGCGGAGGGAATGGTCGGCGGGGTACTGAACATCGCCGTCGGCCTCGCGTTGTTCGCCGACATGCGCCGGTCGCTGGGCGGCGCCGGCATCGACTGGCCGTGGCTGCTCGTGTTCCTAGCGGTGGGCGTGGTGATGCTGTGGGCGGCGGGGATGATCCTCGCCGGGGCGTGCCTGAACCTGTCGCGGAACGGCATGTTCCTGAGCGAGGGGATCAGCAGCGTGGTGTACCTGCTGAGCGGCGTGGTGTTCCCGATCGCGGTACTGCCGGTGTGGGTGCAGTGGATCGGCCTGAGCCTACCGACGACGTACTGGCTGGAGGGGATGCGCCGGGCGCTGATGGGGCCGGTGCCGGAGAGCACCCCGGTCCTGCGCGGCCCGCTGGCGGCGTGGACGAACGCCGACCTGGCGCTGATGCTGCTGGCGACGACCGCGGGGCTCGTGGCGTTCGCGCTGTGGTTCTGGAGGTGGAACGAGCGCCGCGCCTGGCAGCTCGGCAAGCTCGAAGAGAACGCCGGGGTGTGACGCTACGGGAGCAGGTCGGCGACGGCGACCGTGACGCCCGGCAGCGCGAGCGGCGAAACGGTGTCGCCGCGGCCGAACGTGAGGGACGTCTGGTATGCGGTCGCGGGTGGAGTGGTCGCGAGCGGCCGCGGGTCGCGGAAGACGAGCAGACGCCCGTTGGTCACGTCGATCACCCAGTAGTCCGCAATGCCACCGGTCGCGTAGAGCTCGGCCTTTTCGGTCGTGTCGTAGGCGACGGTCGTGTCGGACACCTCGACCACTAGTTCCGCAGTCGTCGCCTGCTGCGTCAAATAATCCCGCGGGTCGCCGCGGACGAACGCCAGGTCGGGCACCGGGTCAGTCCAGAGCCCGAGGACAAGGGCTATCTGGTTCCGAACGGCGTACCCCGGCTGGAAGACCCGGGTGAGCGCCAGGGCGGCGAGCATCATCGCGACGTTGTGCGGCGGGTTCGGGGCGGGCATGTCGATGATCTCCCCGTCCACGAGGATGACGTTCCGCCCCTCGAAATACCCGGCGTCGCAGACATCGTGGAACAGGTCGGTAGTCCACCGGAACCGCCCGGGTTGGGTGGCCGGAGGCGGCGTGCGTGTCATCGTGGCAGACATCTCGTCTCCTTCTCCCAGCAGCGTACCGTCACGCCATCCCGAGTACCAGATCGACGACCCAGCACCCGCGGGCGTGCAGCCCGCCGCCACGGCAGTGGGCGAGGATGTCCAACTGGTCGCACCCGGCATCCTCCAGCGCGTCGGCGATTTCAGACAGGCGGGAGAAGTCGCGCGAGTCGTAGGCGACGGTGGCGAGCCGTGCCACGTCGTCGCTCACCCAACGCGGATCGAGTCGAACGGCTGACACGCCGCTGCTATCGCGGCAGATTGCCAGAAAAGCCTGCACCTCTGCGTCGAGCCACGCGTCGCGCGGTTCGAGATGCGCCAGGCGGATGAACTGGTGCCAGTACAGCATGGTGAGAAGCATGTCGCCGGCCGCGCACCGCGGCCGGTCGCACCGCGCCAGGCCCGAGAGTTCACGGGACCGATGGGTGGCGTAGAACCCGAGTTCGCAGGCCGCGTAGTCGGCCATGCGGTTCGGGAGCTCGGCGGGGTTCGCGTGCAGTCGCTTCAGACATTCGTTCTTCTGGACCGTGAGCGCCCGCAACTCGAGTTCGTCGTCCGCCACCTGCTCGGCAGTGGCGAGCAGGTGGTGGCAAGCGTCGTCTGTGAACAGTGAGGCGAACCGCCTCATGAAGGCGACGTATACAAGCACCTGCTTCCGTGCCGACAGCGGCGCCAGCGCCGGCCAGATACGTTGGTATGTCGCCATCACCAAATTGGTTGGCGCGTCGGCGCTGCCCGGATGTGACATGCGGTGTGCTCCGGTCACGGCGTATCGTCAGGACGTCCCGAGCACCAGATCGACGACCCAACACCCGCGGACGTGCGGTCCCGGACCGCGGCAGTGCGCGAGGATGTCGGGGTCGGCACAGCCGGCGTCGTCGAGTGCGTCAGCGAGGACCGGCATTGGAGCGAAGTCGCGCGTCTCGTACATCCCGCGGGCGAGGGCCACAACCGACTCGGTGCGCCACGCCGGGTCGAATGCGACCGGGCGGAACGGATTGGGACCAATGAGTTCGAGCGCGAGTTCGCGGTCCCACGCGTTCGAGAGATTCCGGCGTGTGGGATACCGGTCTTCGCTGTCACGCGCGTCCCGGATGGCACACAGCGCACTTACGGTCGTATTGAACAGCTCGTGCGGGAGGATGGCGTTCGTGACGAGGTGCATCCCACTTCGGATCATCCGCCATGCTTCGCAGTCGCCATCCGGGTGGCGTGCGACGTACCACGCCCGGCATTCGTCCTCGTTCGGAGATACGCAAGCGGGGAACGTGCCCGGGTCGCCGGCCATGTAGTCTCGGATCACCGGGCGGCAGTGGTCGCAGCGGATCCATTCGGTCCAGCGCGGCCAATACTCGCGGTCGAAGTGTCGCCGCTTCTCGGCGCGCACGACTTCTGGGAGTACGTCAATACCCCACGACGCCGGGCGGGCCAGCCACTCCTGCTCGTCGGTAATCAGGTGCTTCCAGTTGCCGCGCTGCTCGTAGCGAGGTGGGGGTAGTTCGTCGCTCACCGCGGTCCCCCGAGGTGGGTGCGGAAGAAGGCGGCGTTTCGCGCCCACAGGCGTTCCATCACCACCGGGTCGGACGAGTACATGTGCGTCACCCCGGGCAGGGCCAGCGCCTCGAACGGGCGGCCGGCGCGGAACAGCGCGTCGCTCAGCCGCAGCGTGTGGCGGTAGTACACGTTGTCGTCCGCCGTGCCGTGGACGAGCAGCAGCGGGCGCTCCAACTTCGCCGCCAGCGGCAGCAGCGACGCCTCGCGGTACGCCGCGGCGCTCTCCGGTAGCAGCCCCATGTACCGCTCGGTGTAGTGCGTGTCGTAGTCCTCCCAGTCGGTAACCGGGGCTCCGGCGACCGCCGCCTTGAACACGTCCGGCCGGCGCAGCACTCCGTTCGCCGCCATGTACCCGCCGAACGACCAGCCGACGATCCCGACGCGGTCGCGGTCGAGTTCCGGGTGCTTGTCGCAGAGGACGTGTACCCCCCTCACCTGGTCGTCGAGCGGCACGGTGCCGAACTTCTGGTACACGGCCCGCTCCCAGTCGCGGCCGCGGCCCGGGGTGCCGCGGTTGTCCACCGCGACGACGACGAACCCCTGGTCGGCGAGCCACTGCGGCACGAGCCAGTTCCGCATCGCCTGCACGACGTGCAGATGCCGCGGCCCGCCGTACACGTCGAGGACGACGGGGTACTTCTTCTTCGCGTCGAAGTCGCGCGGCCGCACCACCGCCGTCCAGAAGTCGCCGACCTTCTCGACCGTCACGTTCGGCGTGAACGGCGGCTCGGCGGCGACGGAGGGGAGTTCCCTTCGCCCCGCAAGGCCGGTTCCCTCGCCCACCACGAACGTCACGGGCATCTGCTTGAGGGACGTGAACGAGTACACGGGCTCCTTTGCAGCCGACTCGCCCACCGACGAGACCCCCGGACCGAGTGGCCGGAGGAGTTGATACGACGAACGCCGGCCGTCCTCGACCATCGACAGGAGCCAAGCTGCGGCCGTCGTCGGGTTGTCGGTCCCGAGAACGATCGGATGATGCAAGTCGCCTTTCGGGGACGCGACTTCAACCACGTCGGAGACGTGCAAGCCGTCCGGGCTGAGCGGCGTGAGCCGCGCGTCGCCTTCCGCGGCGGGATCGACGAGGTACAGCCGCGGCCCGCCTTCGCGCTCGCTGATCCAGCTGAACCGCCGTTCGTCGATCCACTTCGGCATCGACTTCGGCAGGTTCAAGAATGTAGCGTCTCGGTCCTCCAGGAGTAGTGTTGTGGCACCGGACGCGGGTAACGCCTTCAGAAGACGCGACACCTGCTGCTTCCGATCCTGCACGAGCGCGGTGAGCCCGCCGAGCGTGTCCCACTTCACCGCCGCGAGGTATTCGTACTTCGCCCGGTCCCACTCGACCCAGACCGTGTCGCCGCCGCGGACCGGCTTCACGCCCAGCCGCACGCTCACGTTCTTCTTCCCCGGCCGCGGGTAGTACTGCGGCGCCGGCGGGGCGTCAGGCTTCAGCGGGTCGGCCACCCACCACTGCTCCACGCCGGTGTGGTCGGCCTCCGTGTACGCGATGCTCGCCGAGTCCGGCGACCACCAGAAGCCGCTGTGCCGGCCCATCTCCTCCTGCGCCACGAACTCGGCGAGGCCGTGCGTCTTCACCACCGTGCCGCCGGTGGTCACCGCGAGCTCCCGGTCCGCCGCGAGGTCGTAGCACGCCACGTCGAACCCGCGCACGTACGCGATCAGCTTGCCGTCCGGCGACCACTTCGGGTCCACGACCGCACCGGCGCTGCCGGCCTTCAGCGCCCGCACGCTCCCCGCGCCGCGGTCGAACACGTACAGCGTGTTCGCTAGCGTCACGAGGACGTGCGTCCCCGCCGGGTTCAGGTGGTAGTCGGCGAACCCGCCGGCGCTGACGCGCTGCCGCTCGCGGCGGGCCTTCTCCTCCGGCGTCAGCACCTCGGCGCCACCCCTAAGGATCGTGTCGGCGGAGAGCACTTCGCGGGTCTTAGCCATCGCCAGCTCGAACTCGAACAGGCTCTGCCGCTTCGTCGCCGGGTCGGCGCGGAGGAACAGGACGTGTTTGCCGTCCGGCGTCACCTTCGGCTTGGTCGGGCGGCCGAGGAGGAACCCGCGGGTCTCGGCGTACTGCTTCAGGAACGACGTGTCCACGGGCGGGCCTTTCGGGTCGGCCGGCGGCCTGGCCGGGACGGACGCGGCGAGCAACACGAGTGCGGTGGTGGCGAGGCTTCTCATGCCGCCCAGGATACCGCGGGCGGCGGCGGAACGGCAGTCCCACCACGGCGCGGCGGGTGCTACAATTAAACCGCCTCCCCACGTCGCTCCCGGGGTCCGTCATGTCGTCGTTCGTCCGGGCCGTTGTCGTGCTACTCCTCGCCGCCCCCGCTACTCGCGCCGCGACGCCCGAGCAGATCGAGGCGGCGGTCGGCAAGGGCGTGACCTGGATCAAGAAGCGATACGGCGCCGGCCCGGTCGTCGCCGTGGGGGGCGCCGACTACGGCATCGGCCCAACTGCACTGGCCGGGCTCGCCCTCCTGGAAGCCAAGACGCCGGCCGCGGACGCGGCCGTCCAGGCCATCGCCAAGGGGGTCCGCGACCAGGCGTACCGCGAAACCCGGACGTACCAGCTCGCGCTCTCCCTGCTCTTTTTGGACCGGCTCGAGGACCGGGCCGACGTGCCACTCGTCCAGGCGCTGGCCGTCCGACTCATGGCCGGGCAGAGCGTCCGCGGCGGGTGGACGTACAGTTCGATCGATTCGGTCCCCGACGCCGACGTCCAGAAGCTCCGCGCCACGTCCCAGACCGCGGAGTTGGTGACCCACAAGGACGACCCGAAGTCCGGGTCGCGGTTGCACCCGGCGGTGCAGGAGTACGCGAACGCGCTGTGGGCCGCCCGGAACGGGAACCGGCCGATGACCGACGACAACTCGAACACCCAGTTCGCCGTCCTCGCCCTGTGGGTCGCCCGCAAGCACGGCGTCCCGGTCGACACGGCCCTCGACCTGATCGAACGCCGGTTCCTCGGCACCCAGGACGCGCAGGGCGGGTGGTCGTACGTGTCGGACCAGGGCAGCTCTGGGACCGTCTCGATGACCTGCGCCGGCCTGCTGGCGGTGGCGACGGCCATCGGTCGGCGGGAGGAGAAGCGGGCGAAGGCCGAGCCGCCGCCGAAGGCCGAGCCGCCGCCCCCGGGGAAGGCGAACGACCCGTTCTTCAACCCGCCGCCGCGGCCGGAGGGCAAGAATCCGGCCGGGCCGAAGCGGCCGATGGACGCCCGCGACCACTCGGCCGCGCGCGGGTTCGGGTTCCTCGGCAACGCCCTCGCCGCGGCTGCCCGCGGGGCCGGCGGCGAGGAGGTGCAGAACCTGTACTTCCTGTGGTCGCTGGAGCGGGTCGGGGTGATCTACGGGGTGGACCGGATCGGCGGCATCGACTGGTACGCGGCCGGGGCCGACTACCTCGTCCGCATCCAGGACGCCGACGGCTCCTGGGCCAGGGGGACCGGCGGCTTCACGTACGGGGCGGACGTGCTGACACCGTTCGCGGTGCTGTTCCTGTGCAAGGCGAACCTGGCGCGCGACCTGTCCTCGCGGGTCCGCGCCGACCCGGGCGGGAGCGAGTTGCGGGCCGGGTCGACGGCGCCGGTCGAGGCCGGGCCGCTGCCGAAGGGGCCGGCGGCGCCGGCGAACCCGCTGCCGCTCCCCGTGGCCGCGCCGCTGCCGAAGGGCGGGGCGGGGAAAGTGGCGTCCGACCTCCTCGCGGCCGCCAACGGCCCGAGCTGGACGAAGGCGCTGGAGGGCGCCCGCGACGCGAAGGGCGCCGACCACACGACCGGGCTGGTGGCGGCGATCCACCGGCTCGACGGCGACAAGAAGCGGGCCGCCCGCGACGCGCTCGCCGAGCGGCTGTCGCGCATGAACGCCGAGACGCTGCGCGGGATGATGACGAACGCCGACGCCGAGCTCCGCCGCGGCGCCGTGCTGGCCGCGGCGATGCGCGACGACAAGGCCCACGTCCCCGACCTGATCGAGCGTATCACCGACGCCGACGAGCTGGTGGTGCGGGCAGCGCGGGCGGGCCTGCGGAGTCTGACCGAGCAGGACTTCGGCCCGCAGCCCGGCGCGCCACCGACCGAGCGGACGCAGGCCGCTGCCGCGTGGCGCGCCTGGTGGACGCGGCAGAAACGGTGAGGAGTGGTCTGATTAGTGCGACGACGTTGCAGCTTACCGTGATGGACGGCTACCTTCTGAGCAGTCTCCCCGAGATCGGTTGTGAATTGGGGGCATGGATCCACGCGTACACGTTCTTCCACCGCGACGCCGCACCAACGTACCCAGAACTGGCCGGGTGTGTCGAGCGAGCCACGTCTACCGGCGTGATGCCACCCCCCGGCGACGGACGATTTCGACTGACGCCACTCTGGCAAGAGCGGGTGAGCGAGTTCATTGAAGCCGAGCGGGTAACGGAGTACGGGATGTTTGAATTCGCGGAGTGGCTCGCGGGCCAGAAACTGGTGATCACCGGGACCGGGTTTGCGCTCGCGGAAACGGACTACCTGCTTGCGGTCGGAAGCATGCCGCAGCGTGTGCATAGGAGTTGAGAATCACCGCCCGCCGCGGGTGTCGAGAAAGGCGAAGACGATGCGGATGGTGTCGTAGGAGACTTCCTCGTTCAGCGCGAGGAAGGCGGGCTTGAGGCGCGCCGTGCCGGTCTGCTCCGCCGCCGCCGCGACGCGCTCGCACACGTCCTCCGGCACCCACGCGAAGATGCCCGCCGGCTTCTCCTCGCGGATGTACTCGACCAGGTACTCCGCCGCCGTCCCGCGTGTCACCTCCAGCTTCGCCGCCACGTAGTCCAGCGTCGCCTCGGTGCGAAACAGGTCGAACACCTTGTCCCGCCGCGCCGACGGCTTGTGGGCCGGCTTCGCCGGCACGGCCCCCCGCGCCACCGGCGCGTCCACGTCGAGCGCGAGGCCCGCCTGTCCGCAGTGGGCGAGGATGGCGTTCAGGAACGTCTCGCCGAAGTCCGTCAATTTGCGGTCGCCGACGCCGCTCACCTGCCGCATCCGCGCCAGCGTACTCGGGCGGCCGCGAGCGAACTCGGCCAGCACCGAGTCGGGGAACACCAGGTACGGCTGCACTCCGAGCCCCGCCGCCACCTGCCGCCGCACCTGCCGCAACCGCTCGAACAGTTCGGGGTCGGCACCGGCCGGTAGCGTCCCGGGCTGGTGCTTCTCGGCGGCGGGCGTGTCATCCCGGTCGCGGGCGGAGCGCCGAGTCTTGCGGGCGAGGCGGATGAGCCGCACCGACTGCTCGCCCTTCATCACCACCCACGACAGAGGTGTCAGCTTCAGCAGCGGGTACTCGCCCTCGCTCACCGCCAGCGCGCCCTGCCCGACGAGCTGGTAAATCCAGTCGCGCAGGTCGTTCTTCGGCACGTCTTCGAGTAGGCCGTAGGTCGTCAGCTTGTCGTGCCCGCGCGAGCGGATGTTCTCCGTGTTCGCCCCTTTCAGGATGTCGAGGACGTGGGTGACGCCGAACGACTCCTTCACCCGCGCCACGCACGACAGGATCTTCTGCGCGATCACCTTCGCGTCCGGCACCTCGTCGGTGTCGCCGAGGCAGATGTCGCACGCGCCGCAGTTCTCGGCCTCGACCGACTGGCCGAAGTACTCGACGAGCGCCCGGTGGCGGCACACCGCGCCGCGGGCGTACTTCGCCATGTCGTCCAGGTGCTTGATCGTGGACGCGACGAACTCCGGCGTCGCGCCGGCCTCCTGCGCCGACTTCTCGGTGATCGACTTGAGCGTGATGAAGTCGGCGCCGCTGAACAGCAGTACGCACTCGCTCGGCAGCCCGTCGCGGCCGGCGCGGCCGGTCTCCTGCTGGTAGTGCTCGATCGACTTCGGCATCGCCGCGTGGACCACGAACCGCACGTTCGAGCGGTCGATGCCCATGCCGAACGCGACCGTGGCGACGACGATGTCCACCTCTTCCGACGCGAACGCCTCCTGCGCCTTGCGGCGCTGGTCCGGGCTCATGCCGGCGTGGTACGCGACCGCCTTGTACTTCATCGCCTTCAGCTGCGCGGCCACGTCGTCCACGTCGGCCCGGCGGAGGCAGTAGACGATCCCGGCGTCGCCGGGGTGGCGGTCGAGGACTTCGCGCACCTGCGCGATCGGGCTGACGCGCGGCAGCACGCGGAAGGTGAGGTTCGGGCGGTCGAAGCTGCCGACCATCACCGTCGGGTCGCGGAGGCCGAGCTGCGCGACGATGTCGGCGCGGACGCGCTCGGTGGCGGTCGCCGTGTACGCCTGGATCGCGGCGCCGGGGAACCACTCTTTCAGCCGGGCCATCTGCCGGTACTCGGGGCGGAAGTCGTGCCCCCAGTGGCTGATGCAGTGCGCCTCGTCGATCGCCACTGCGTTCGCCCCGCAGTCGCGGAGGAACTGCGTCACGCCGGTGTTCACGAGTCGCTCGGGCGACGTGAACACCAGCCGCGCCTCGCCGGAGCGGATCGCGGCCGCGGCGTCGGCCTTCTCGTCGGGCGTCAGCGAGCTGTCGATGCGGACCGCCGGCACGCCGACGCGGGCGAGGCCGTCCACCTGATCCTTCATCAGCGCGATGAGCGGCGACACGACGACCGTGAGCCCGCCGCGGACGACGGCCGGCGCCTGGTAGCACAGCGACTTCCCGCCGCCGGTCGGCATGACAACAAGCGCGTCGCGCCCCGCGAGCGCGAGGCGCATCGCGTCTTCTTGAAGCGGGCGGAGGGCGGTGAAGCCCCAGTACCGCTGCACGGCGGCCGGGAGTTCGCGGGGGAGTGGGGGCAGGTCGGGGCGCGGCATGGAAGGGGTATTCTACCCGCGGCCCGCAGTACCGGGGAACGCCGGTTGCGGGCCGGGCGAACGGCCGGCTCACGCCGGCCGTTCGCCCGGCCCGAAGCGACCCGCACGGAACATCCCAATCGGGTACGCGGTGCGACCGGTCAGCGCCAAATCGGCCAGTATTTCACCGATGACCGTGGCGAACTTGAACCCGTGCCCCGAGAACCCGCACGCGACCGCCACCTGCGGGAATTCCGGGTGCGTGTCGATGACGAAGTGCCGGTCCGGCGTGAGCGTGTACTGGCACACCGCGGCTTGCGCCGGCGCCAAGTGCGGGAGCGTGCTGTAGGCGCGGAGG
>VFQN01004281.1_pt1 | contig 19074 bp, 20 predicted proteins | sample 3512371 | NCBI WGS metagenome assembly VFQN01 (sample SAMN10412370, study PRJNA504923) | tailings metagenome | isolation source: Replicate 2 from Balatoc abandoned mine | place: Philippines: Itogon, Benguet | collected 2017-08-28 | reverse complement strand
CTATAAGTGACGTGTGAGATAGAAACCAGCTAGAATGCAGAATTTCTTGCCTTAAAGCACATAACGTTGCCAGAACCAAGAGTACTGTCAAAGAGAAGAAGATGACAGCATTGAGTCTCACCCAAATCGTATGCATTGTTGAGAAAATGTTGATGAAGACGAGTTAAGGAAAAAATAATACGACTTCGCTTCGACATGTGGCAGGGCACGGGTGGGCGGATTGGGCATTTACCATAGTGTAGAATAAAGAGAAACTTCGTAAAAACTGTAAAAATGACTGATTTTCATGATCAAGATCGGAATTTGACGTCATTTGCGATGAGTTCAGTCCAAGAGTTAGTTGCTTATTGTCTTGAAAATGAAGCAACTATTTCTGAGGAAATCGAGTTTCGAGAGGAATCCGAGAGTGGTGTGGGAGTCTTCTTATCAGCTGCTTGTCAGAAGGGCACGACGCTCATTTCAATTCCGAGGAACTTGTGCATCTCTGTTGAGGCAGTGAGTGCGTACCAAGGCCTCTCTTCTGTAATCAAGGAATTTCCAGGTCTATTGGATTATCCAGATGAAGTGTTGGCGTTAGGTTTGATCTACTCTCTTCTGAATGAAGATGCCGACTGTCCCTGGAAGCGACATTCAAAAACTCTTCCAAAAAGCTTCAATACAACATTATTTTGGAGTGCAGAGGAATTAGATGAAGTGAAAGGACATAATATCTTCTATTTAACAAATATGCTTAAGCAGCGATTTGGAGCTGATTTTGACGCTCTCTATCTACCTATCATCGAAAAATTTCCCAACCTCCTCCCAGGTGTTGATTTAGATATATACGCTTGGGCTTTATCTATAGTTTATAGCAGATCTTTGGATATCACTCGGAATGGACAGCATGAGAGAGTTATTGTGCCAGTTTTAGATATGCTCAACCATAGTCCTTTCGCTGCCGACCAGCCATCAGACACTTTCAACTATGATGAAGAAACTGACATGGTTTGTTATATGAATCCTACAAACTTAGAATCGGGGGAGCAGTGCTTTGCTGTCTATGGGCGCTATCCCAACGCCAAGCTGCTGTATACTTATGGTTTCGTAGTGCAGAACAACCCTATTAGAGCCATTGATCTTTGGACTCGTATCACGCCGAATGTTCAAGGCTACGAGTTCAAGCAAAAGTTATTGCAGGAGCATTCTTTAACAAGTGACCAAACCTATGACTTCACTGGAACGATTCGTCCAAACTTTGTCTCTGCTGCACTCCTCGCAACCATTCGAGTTATCCAAGCTGATCCGACTGAATATAGTAATATTAATAATGCTTTTGAAGGGAAAATGATAAGTCCAAGGAATGAGCTCGCCACATACACGAGTTTGAAGAGTTTGTTGCTTGTTCGATTAAAAGTCGAGGTTGTTGAGGTTAGGTGTTTTCAAACTTTTCCGCGTATTTGAAAATTAATTCGTTTATCCTAGTCGGAAAGGAAGCAACTTGGAGAGCTTTTATTAAATAGTACTCCATTCAACAACCGCAAGCTTATGGCACTAATTGTCAAAGTTGAGGAAAGGGAGTTGGTGAAGGTATGAATTTTTCTAATTTTCCTTCATAGATTTTCTTTTATTTAACCTAGGATGTATTGGACCTCGTTGAGGAATGGATTCGAGAACTGACTGCTTCGCCTGCTACTTTTCGTCCAATTGATAGTCGAGAAAGAAGGAAATAGATATAGAGTTGAGTAGATCTAAATTGGCTTTATCGTGCACTTTAGGGAAAGCATAGTGCCTAGTTTTCAGAATCACACAGAAAATTAGAAAATTGTTCTGATCAAAGTTAAACATAAGTGAAAAGCAATGCTCGTCCTCAGTGTTATCGTTTATCTTATTGCTTTGAGCGTTGCTCTTGGAAAGAAAGACGCTGGGCCTGTAACTTGCGGTTCTGTTGTAAAGCTTGTTCATAAGGAAACAGTAAACCTTTACAATCATTACACTGTTCTTTCTTCTTGATTGCTTGTTAATAGGGCAATAATTTACATTCACATAGTATTGCATGGGGATCCGGTAGTGGTCAGCAGTCTGTCACAACAAACAAAGTCAAGAATGACAAAGGTAATTTGATCTAAGTTTGAGTCCTTCTGCGGAGTTTACTTTAACACCTTAGCTTCGCTGTGGATCGTGAAGGAAGGAACAACGGAGAGTACATGCGAAATTGGCAGGCCTCTCAAGTGCGGTGACATTGTTCGATTGGAGCATGCCGATACAGGCAAGAATCTTCACTCACATCTCTTCCGTGCGCCTCTGTCAGGCAACCAAGAGGTCTCTGGCTTCGGTGAACGAGGAGGTGGCGACACAGGAGATAACTGGCAGGTTGTGTGTGATACTAATAACGAGATCTACTGGCAGAGATCTAAGCCAGTGAGCTTTCTCCACGTTGATACTAGGAAGTACTTATCCTCCTCAGACAGCCACAAGTTCAACCATCAAAACTGTGGTGGAAACTGCCCTATCATGGATCAAACTGAGGTCTCTGCGGCTGGAAAGAAAGATGCATATGCTAAGTGGTTTGCTGATCAAGGCGTTTACTTTCCTGCCAAAGTCGCGAGGGAGGACGAAGATGACGAATTATAGACACGAATTCGTTTACAGCTTTAGTCACTCTTGATTAGCGTGATTATGATATAAGATAATTATATTCTAGTAGGATTACCACTATAATAGATCTGAAAGCTGAATATCTTTCGACAATGACTCTATCTAATGGTCTTGGACGTCGCCTTGTGCATCAGATTCTTTGCCTTTATCTTCGCCTTCTCTTTCAAATCAAGATAACTAATACCAGAACCATCCAAATACCCTATCCAACTCCCCAGTGTAGTCGTAGCTGTTAGCCACCACAGCGGCTCGAGAGAAGCTAGCGAAGGATAAGCTACTCCCCAATGGCTCATAGTTGCAGCCAAGAGAGTGAATTGGAAGGCTGTGTTAATCTATCGAACATACACACACACTATTTTTAATATCAAAAATATAAAACTTTTAATGAATCTAACCTTGCTTAATTGAGTTGGAACAACTCTGAAAGTGGCGGAAGAAACATCCCAGAAGCCTGACTCAGCAGGTTTATCGATATATCTTAATACAATGGAACAGAGAGCGAGAAAGACGTCACGAGATACAATTAATGCTCCTAACTCAAAAGGTATGAGTTCTTTCCAAAGAAGGCCTAGTGTGAGGGATCCTATCATAACTTTATCTGCTAGGGGGTCGAGGAAGGCTCCTATGGTACTCTGTTGCTTCAGCTTCTTCGCAAGATAGCCATCCAACCAGTCAGTAAATCCAAACAATAATACTCCACCAAAGGCATACATTTTATAATCAAAGATTACAGCATATGTGAGCAACGGAGAGGCAGCGATGCGACTGATCGTGATGTAGTTTGGAATCGTGTGATACTCCTTCGACCAGTCCTTTTCAACCTCTTCTGATTTCTCTCTTCTATTCGTTTCGCTATAAAATCGCTGCTGAATCGAAGCGTCATGTCGAGGAATCGTTATCTTCAAGGTGGAATCGGGCCTTCGAGAACTTAGTGATCTTATTGAAGAAGGGAAAAATATTAATGAGATTGATGGAACATCATACGAAGAAGAAATGCTTTTTTTGCGAAGCAATCTCCAATAGCGTGTATTCGATAGAAAGAACATCGTCGAGATTTAATGCAGGAAGTTTGATAAACCTCACTTTACTTCAATGCACTCCATTGTCCTTACTGTTATTTTACGCTGTAGTGAGTCTTCATGCCTTTTCAACGTACAAACATACTCTCTATGAAATGAATGTCAACAGCGTCTTGCATGATAAGGTAACCTTGATAAATGTCATCCGAAGCTACAAAGACTATAACGAGGAACATCCAGTCACTTTAGAGGTTATTTTACCCAATTCATTCATGAGACAAAGTCTGATTGAAACGGTTTTAATTTACAATTAATTATTTACAATCCCTTACGCCCATGCCTACAATTTTGAAAAACATTATTTCTGATTTACTCTACGCGGTGCTGAAAGTGACTGTGACGTAATCTTTGCAAACTTTACACTGCAAACTATTTCGATTAATTTTAATGTTATCATTAATATGAGCAGCAAGTTGATGGCCATTGATCGTCCGTAAAACGAGGGTATTTGGGTTCTGTTGAAGTAAAACACCTTGAATCTTATCCTCTGTTGTAGGAAGGCGAAAGATCGCCCAGAAAAGATTATTTTCATTCTGATAGACAGCAAATTCTGATGATTTTAATGAGCGTAATAAATCTTTGTTTTCCTCTTGGATTATCTTTGCCTGCCACTCTGGGCTGTGATAATCGATTTCCTCGATTAAGTGCTGCTTGACTGCTAAAGAGGAAGGAATATCAAAGGCTCCATCATCTCCCAACTCAATCACTTCATAATCTTCATTTGACATTTTTTTCAATTCTCTTGTGCGATAGAATGAATCCAGAAATTGATTTTTAAATTTGAGTGAAGAAGAATAAAAGCCTTTGATCGGTTACACCTTCACCGTTTTTAACTCGTTTTTTCCTTAAAAACGACATCGACAGTTTCTTTGTTGTGATAATAAGAGAGGAAATGAACTCGAAGCCGAACAAGAACATCTCAAAAAAGAAAAGGAATGATTCAACACCTAGAAAGGAGAAAAAAGAAGCTGTTGTATTGGTAAGTGAATGATCTCTTAGTCATGGTAATAACTGAAAAGAACTGAAGGAGGACAGAGAGAAGAACTGGTATATTCCACCCTGTTCTAATATTCCTAAGTACAAAGCTGAAAATGATCCATACTGTCCGGCTGCAAAAATAAGGAAGTTCAATGATGAACAGAAACTAAAACTGAAAGAAGCTTTAAAAAACGAGAAAAAATCAGAAAAATGGATTAAAGAGAAATTAGAGCCGAAGTTTGAAGATGTTCCATTAAGAATAAATATTGGGCTACGTACAAAAGCCTTTGAGGCTGCTTCTTCTTCATCAGCTAATCTATATCCAGGTGTTGCAGCAGGATCCAATAAACCTGTCGTAGCAGAGGTTGAGATATTACAGAAAATCATTGTAAGGGAGAGGTTATTGTCTGAATTACAGAGATTATTGAGATCGGGTTCAGATATTCTTGCAATTATGACAGAAGTGGTCGAATTAGTGAAAGCTCTTCGATATGAGACTGTTGAAATCATTGAAGACATCGCTCGATGGCAAGAACAACAACCAACCCTTCGACCCTTTCTATTTAAAGGGGTGAATTATCTCATTAAGATGACAAATGATCTTGATTATTTAGATAGTTATGATGAGGTGGTAGAGAGGTTTTGTTTTGAGTTCAAGCAAAATCCACTCGCCTATCGAGGAGGAGGACACATCATCTCTGATACCTTGACGCGACATCTATCGGTCGCATCACAGGCGCGATCTCAATCACAAATGCAAGCTCAAGCCATGCAATCAGAGTATTATTTGCAGGGGTTGCTAAAGTCTTATTACGATGGATCTTCTAAAGCCGCAGTGGACGGAATTGAGGTAGTTCGACTTCACAATTCTGAAAAGATCATTCAAAGAGAGTTACAAAGAATAGCACAACAAGCTTTTATCGGTGAAGATCGCAATCAATTGTAAGTTTCCTTCCCAAAGATTGTCTTTCCCCCTTCACTTTAATTTTAGGAGTTACGACGTGAGTACCTTTCAAGATTTACACCAACCACAGTTCACTCAAAGTCCTGTCGTGGCGCAACATCGAGGAAATATTTCTCCATCAGGAGGAGCGAGTGCATGGAAGCAAAATGCTCGTGAAGATGAAAGGAAACACAAAGCAATAATAAATCCAACAAGGTAAAGGCAATGATAATTCTCACGATTCCCTCATCTTTCTTTCGCTGAATAGGATGAAGTTAGAGAGGATGGAGAAGCTTAAGGAAGAAGCTGATGAACTACAAGCAATATTGGTAAGATAATTGATGATACGTTATTAAATCATGGTTGACTGTAAATCTTCGTTAGTCGCACATCCAAGAAAAGATTAATACCATCACTGAACAGATCAAAGACATAGCTAAGCGACGGAAACTTCTAGAGTTTCGTTTTTCAGAAGCTAAAACCCAAGGGAAGGAAGTAGCCTCACAGCATATCGCGGCTGAAATATTATTATTAAATCAAGAGATTTCAGAACACCAACTTCAAATCAAAGAAAATCAAAAAGAATCCTACTTTCTCACGTTAGAAAAGAAGAGAAAATATCTTGTAATCAAGAAGTTAAAAGATGAGCTGAATCAACAACGCCAAAAAGAGCTATTGAAGAAAAAGATTGAAGAGAAGATTAGAAAGGAAGGTCTAACAGGTGCACTTAATGCTGTTGAGGATCTTGCGTTGAAAGTGAAAAACAAGACGCCAACTAAGTTATCCTCGAAAAAGAAAAAATGTTCGAACGAAACTTTTAATCAAACTAACTATATGGAAGGAATTACTTCAAGAGTAGGACAAGAAGAACAAGAAGAAGATAGATTGAAACAGCACTCTGAAGACGAAGATGAAGATGACATCAGTAAAGAAGGAGAGGAAAATGAAGGGGAAGATGAAGAAGAGGAAGTTAATAACGCAGAAGGAGAGGAGGAGGAAGATTTAGTGGAAGGGAATCAAAGGAATGAAGAGTATAAGAAGTACCAGGGTCAAAATTATGTAAGAAGTGAATTTGAAGCAAACACTCTGGAAAACGAGGATGATCTCCTCTCTCCCTTCCAACATGCGCTTGATTTGAACAATTCGAATGTTACTGAAAACGATAAGGAGGGAAAAGAAAGTGAGGAAGAGGAGGGGGAAGAAGAAGAAGGTGGTAACGAAGAGACGAACGTTTCCCACTCTGCTGGTAGTGCATTCTTTGCTGCTAAAGCGCTTCGACATCAAGAAAGCCTAAGAGATTTATCGAGCTAACAAAATAAGAATTTTCCAAAAATGATAATTTCGAGCGTATTAATTTATACAGAGAAAAAGAAGAGGTCTGGGGATAGTTTAGACGGAATATTTGAAGACACTGCAGTGATTAGTACTATCTTCCTTCCCAAGTTCTTTGATAATCTTGACGCCCTCCTTTTGGAAGGCACTCTTTAATAACTTCTTATTCATTCTTTTTTGCTTTCGCTCTTCTTTCACAGCTTGTTTTCTCAGCTTTTTTTCTTCTCTCGTCTCTTTATTCTTCCCCTTTTTACCCTCCGCATCCGACTCCTTGCCGCTGTCTTCCCCTTCCTTCTCACTATCCTCATTGTCTTCAAAGTGCGATTTTTCCTCAAACTGCTCATTTTTCTGCTCTTCCTCAATCGCAGAAAGTCCCGCTCTGCCTTTAGTCTTTGTCTTCGGCTGACTGTACTTGCTGAATCCTTCAGGAAGATTCAACTTTCCTGATAGAATGATCTTGCCCTTGCCATTGATGCTCGATGGTGGATTGGACGGTTGTGTCAAAGGGACACTTTTGAGACGTTGATGCGCGGAGGAAGTTACTGACACCGTGACTGATTCTTCATCATTCACATTATTTCGATGACGGGAAGCCTTCTTGAGCAAATGAAAAGGCTGAAATTTTGTCTTTGGGTCTCTAATTAGCCTTGGATGATTATCTAAGGTCGAATAAGTCGAAATAATTGTTTCACAATCCCATTCCTCCTGTGAGAAAGTTAAGGTGAGCAAGTGGCGAAAACAAACAACTTACGTAAACTTTCTCCTGATTTAGATACTCCTGAGTTTGAAGCATATCCTCTAGCGTTTCTTGCTCAAAGTCGAGCATTTTAAGTTGTTCCTCTGACTGTTGCTGAATTTGAAGTTGCTGTTGGAAAGCTGTGTGGATGTCAACTGGTTGCTCTGATTCCTCGTCATTCTGACGAACTGACGCACGATTTCCTTTCTTTAGCTCAATTCCTGCGGCATATTTTGAGTCTACCTCGTTCTATTTGCGTTTCAGTTCAATAGAGGATGCGGAAAATTTCGCTGCTGACCTGAAGGAAGTCTTCTAACGCAGCTTGAACCATTTCATTCTCTTCATCAATATATCCTTGAAGTTCTTTTTCATCAACCTATAGAAGAAAGAGTAAAGGGTGCATTTTGTCGATAAAATACAACCAACCTCATCCAATTCTCCGATTTGATCTTCATCATAGTCTTCAAGAATCTTGTCTAAATCATCCTCGGTAAAATCAGTTCTTCCCAAGACCTTTGATCTTTGAGGAACATTTATACGAGAGTCATCCTCTTCCTCATCAACCCAACTCTCGATCTCGTCTTCATCATCTTCATAAGCTACCTTCTTCCGAAGATGTTTCGCATCTTCTCCATCCCAGCCGCGCGGTTTGTTAATTCCGAGCATTTGCTCACTTCGTGCAATTAAATTCGCAATATGTTGATCAAAATCAAAGTCGGGCTTTTCTGGCTCTGTCATTGCCTGAAGCACGAAGTCATCATCCAGAGCTTCGAATTCCCCTTCGTTGTCAAAACCTTCGAAAAGAGCGGCACGCAAGTCCGAATCCATCAGTTCTGAAAAACGACAGAAAATCAAATAAAAGGACCAAAATAGAAAGCACATATGCACACACCATGACTAATTGTTATAGCTTCATAGTCTCGCTGCAACTCCTCTTGTGAAGGAAGCACATCATTAGGAATCTCGATATTGCTCTTATAGGTCACGATTGTCTCGCGAACAGTTCCATCCTTACTGATAAACTTTCCACCACCTGTTAACTGTAAGAAGAAAAGACAAGGGGAAGATGGATAAATCTCTCTAACCCATTTCTTTCATGTGCTTTCCGTAATCGTAACCATCATTAACAAATCCAAGCTCGTTAATATGATCCTTTTTCTCCTTAAAATCGACCAGAGAAAGCTTTTCGCTGGTATTTTCTGATGACTGAAAGAGTACATCGCCATTCTAGTAAATTTAATCAGAAACTTATTCAGAAAAATTATCACTTATTCTACCTCGCTCACTGGAACTAAAACAAACTCTGAAGGGATCCCTTCTTGCGCATACGCCGCGTCAGTTTGGGATCGATGTAATAAATGAAACTTTTGACTATTTTTCTTATCGATGAACCTTTTCTTGCCCATTTCTCTGATCTAAATGCGAATCACCAATAAACAAAATAATTTTTAGGAGTTCGAAAAGAACCCGTGCACTTTTAAGCGCCCTGTCCTAATTTTCTATATTTCAATTCTTTGATTTTAAAGAAAGTCGATAATTGAAAAAGTCCTTCTCGTCCATCGATCAAGAAACTTGTGAACGCTCTTTCGATTCACACGAAATTAATTATTATTCCTTATCCACGCAGTAGGTGAGATTCTTCTGAAAGTATTATTTCGAAATTCATTATTATTGTAGATCTTTGTTTTTCTTTGTATTTTTGATAATCAAGAATGGGAGATATTAATGATTATGATTTCTCTGGAACTGACGCTGGTGCTTCCCACGTCTATAACGAAGAAGCTGGTCAAATCCGTGTCGGAGGGTAAGATCTGAAATGAATTCTGAATGCTTTATTGTAACCTTGATTTTCCCTCTACAAATTCTACAGATACATTGTTATCAAGGATCATCCTTGCAAGGTATTTATCTTCAAATGAACAAATGTCATGTTTCTAACCTGTTATTTTCAGGTTACCGCTGTCTCCACCTCCAAGACTGGAAAGCACGGTCATGCCAAGTGCAACTTCACTGCTATTGATATCTTCACCGGAAAGAAGTACGAGGATATCATCCCTTCCACTCATAACACCCACGTTCCTTTCGTTACGCGCAAAGAATTATCTTTGGTTGATATTTCTGGTGATGATTTTTGCTCATTAATGGACGAAGATGGAAATGTCCGTGAAGATGTCAAGCTCCCTGAGTACCCAGATAACTTTGGTCGTGAAATCCGCACTGCCTTCGAAACTGGAAAGTCTCACTCTGTCACTCTTGTCTCTGCTATGGGTCATGATCAAATCGTTGCCATCAAGGAAGAGCAAGAGTCCAAGAATTAAATTAACTTACATAAATTTCCTGGTTTCGTCATTGTTCTTTAATACTTGGTGAAATCAGCGTGGATAATATATATATACAATAATAATAATTAATAATAATATAACAAAATCATAATATATCATTTTAGTCTTGAAAGTTGAAGTGTTTAACTTTTTTAAGTTCAGAGTGTAATGGCATGGCGTGTTTTGAACGGAAATCCTTTCGATTTTCTGGAATTTTTTCATGAAACGGTTGTATTTTTGTCAAAAACAACAGCAAGTGAATCAAGTGAATCAGAAGTAAGATGGAGAACCAGAAGCCAAAATCCACTCGAAAAGTCAGTTCAATTTTTTCTTCCCTTTCTTTCCTTTAAAACTCAATTATCAGCTGAAAGTTCATAAATCGAGCCTCCCTGAAGAAACTACTGACAAAGTGGTAACGCTGCTCAATGATGCATTAGATAAATTTACGATCGAAAAAGATGTTGCTACCTATGTGAAAAAGAAATGCGATGAACTTGGAGGGACGTAAGTAACCGCCCATATCTCAGAACGTGCAATTCTCTTATTCTCCGTGAGTAGTTGGCATTGTGTAGTGGGAAGGAACTTCGGGTGTTCTATCACCCATGATACAAAATACGTTCTATTTCTTCAAATCGATCAAATGCATGCACTTATTTTTAAGTCATTAGAGTAAAGAATCGAATCACAATAACTTTCTTGTATGTACAATATATGTAAACAATAAATATCTTTCCAGTCTCACACGACTATTGTGAGCCACTCCCACAAAATGTGTGCAACCTTCTATCACGTCCTTCGAATGCATCAAATCCTAGAAAAGGCAATTTTTCTCCCTACTTGATGACCGAGTTAAGAGCTTTTTATTTCGAGAAATCCCTACACACCTTTGCTAAAGCACTTATCTGCTGCTGCAAAACTTCTTGAGGGACTGCACCTACTAACGCAGTTTGAACTGCTGCCTTGTCTGTAAGGAAAGCGATATGAGGAATTCCATCAACTCGAAACTGTTCCACCAAATCCACTACAAAGAAGGGAATATTAAAATCGTGACAAGCGAAAGGGAATGAGTACCATTTTCAGCCTTAACCCCATTGAGTAGAATGAAATTCACACGATCCTTGTATTTCATCTCGAGGTTCCTCATTGAAGGCGCAATTTCCTTACAGCTTTCACACCAATCCGCATAGAATTCCATCACTGTAGGTTTTCCATTGCATAATGCGATCTACTAAACGTGTGATGAAACGTTACAAGAGAGAGAAGCTTAACTTGCTTGTAATGGTGGTGACTCTTTTTCCATTGAATGAAGGAGGGCTAAACTCGTACCTCCTAAAGCAAAATTCTGGTATACACTTGCCCCAAACCCCAAAATTATCGCAAGGGTGGAAAGAGGGCTCTTGGTTTGGTTTAAAGGCGGCTTACTTTGGTTGTTACCTGACGGTGTGATCAGCTCGATTAAATCGCCTCTTTCTTGATTTTCAGCAGAAAGGGAGAAAGCAAGAAAATTTCTACGAATTCCTCTTAGATTTGGTTTCATTCCTACAAGGGATGAAACAAGGACAAGATGAAAATAGAGCGTTATCGCCTTTAGATAAAACTTCATCTTGAGTCACGAGTCTTAGCGACTTCTTTTTATTTGACCTTACTCTGACACTAACTTCGTTCAAAATTCATGAAGAAAACAGGTTTGTTGTTGCTTTTCCTCGCAGTGATTCATACAATTGAAAGTTTTTATTCATTTCAACCGACACACCATCGTTATTTGTATGAATCTTCGACAAGACTTCACAACGAAGATGAAATACATTCGAATCCCATCTACAGCGATGGAATTTTCCCTATCGTTTTACATAGCGATACAAGAAAAAGTGAGAAAAGAAGTGTTTCTTATGAACTGACAAATTCCTTCGATATTAATCGTCAAGCTTCTAACCTTGCTAATTTTCGCGGTCCAAGTGCTTTTGATATGGATCTTCGATGGAAACAGAAACCTCAAAGGTGAGCAGAGTAGTAGCCTTGTAAATCTATGAATGAATTCAGTATTAGGATTTTGTTTTTAGCGAAACCAGATTATGAGATCATGAGCAAAATGTTCGACTCTTTGCTCTATCTGTGGGATAAAGACGTGGAGATCGTCTTCGAAGAACCAATATTTCAGTATTTAAACACTTATAAGCCTTTCAAAATGTGGTTAGAGTCAAGGAAGTTTGTTGAGAAGGAATATCGTCGACGGCTTTCGTTTTTCTCTGAAAACGATATGGATATTGACCTTATTATCACATTTGGTGGCGATGGATTGTTATTACATTGCAATCGCTTGTTCCCCTCCTCCCCGATTCCTCCGGTTATGTGCTTTGACTTTGGTTCCTTTGGCTTTTTAACCCCTTTTCAATATGAAGAATTTCAACAAGAGGTATGAATCTCTGCTCTTACACTTTCTTAGGTAATTGCTTCAGATTGAAAATGTGTTTTCTGGTAATTCTGTCGTCACTCTTCGTATGAGGCTGAGCTGTGAAATTTATTCTCAAGGACGAACAAGAGGTACGTTAGTTAAGTTAAGGCCGCAATTTATTGTCTGACTACTCGCTTGTAGATAGCTACACGGTGTTAAACGAAGCCGTAGTTGATCGCGGTTCCTCTCCTTTTCTCGCTTTACTGGACCTCACTTGCAACAGTCACTATCTCACAACATTACAAGGGGACGGAATTATTTTTGCCACTCCAACAGGCTCGACCGCCTACTCGCTTTCTGCTGGAGGATCTATTGTTTACCCTTCAGTTCCAGCAATATTAGTCACTCCTATTTGTGCTCATTCTTTATCTTTTCGTCCTATGATTCTCCCCGACTCAGCCAAGCTTACTTGTGATGTTCCAATCCAAGGCCGAGGAAATGCCTGGGTTAGTTTCGATGGAAAACACCGGTAAGACAAAAAGTTCCCGTTAAATTAATTTATTCTAAATTATCCCATAATTAGACAAAAGCTACTACGAGGTGAAACATTAAAAGTGAGAATGAGCCCTTTTCCAATGCCGACAATCAATCGCCGCAATTTCACTGAAGATTGGATTAATTCTTTAAGGGAAGGGTTCATGTTCAATTTACGTCCTAGACAAAAACCTTTAGCAAACTCCCCAGAAGTCACTGTTTGAACAACTTGAAAGGCTAAATACTGACGGATTTCCGCAACATAAACATTTTATCTTTTTATTTCTTCCATTTTCCTTGCAACCTGCAAGATTGTCTTTGCCCAAGGCTCTAAGCCTTTTGAGGCACCTGGTGGATAGTAGACTTCCTTGAACCCCTCTTTCACTGCTGCACTATAACTTGTTATTCCGATTGCAACTGCTGGCATGTCTACACCTACCCTCTCCTTCCATACACGGACAGTCGATGGGCTGCCAAAAGTTACGATGTCCATAGAACGTGCGAGAGTATAGTCATCATCCGTCCAATGGGCAGGAACCGTAGTATATGTGCTCAGCCTTGTTACATAAAATCCTCTTAATCTTAACGCGTCAGGAATAGTATCATCAGCAAGGGCTGAACAAGGATAAAGAACTTTCGCTCCCAACGAAAACGGGAGTTCTTTCGCAAGAGATTCTGCAGTTGAATCTTCGGGCTCGAATTCTGATTGAATTCCAACTGCATGCAAGGGCTTTGACGTTCCTTTACCAAGCGCTACAACTCTAACTTTGGGTTGGGATGCTGCTTTCCATTCCTCAACGAAAACAGAGGCCGCTTGAGGAGAAGTCAGGATTACGAAATCGTTCCTTTGAATCTCTTCAATTATTTTTCGCCTTTCTTCTGTTTTTTCAAATTTAATGCATGGGATTTCATGGCATTCAACTTCTCCTAATAAAGTTTGCAGCTTATCGTTAGTTCCTCTCTCCCTGGTCAGAGCAACACGCGAAGCATACAATGCTGGGACGTTGCCTGAATCCTGTGAAACAAGATTGACATACCCAACGGATAGGCGAATCAAAAATATGCAGATGAAGGTTAAAAGTTTCATGGTCTTTTCATTGAAGTCTCGAATGAAAAAGAGAACAAACCTCTATCGGCAAGTATCAGTAGTCGGTAAAATATGGTCATCATGGTAATTGTATACTTCCTAACTTTTTATCTCATTCATCACATGCAAAGTTATGGCTTCTCTTCTGGAAAATCGAGATATATTTAATGCTGTTGTCTCAGAATGGCTGGACTTGAAGGATCTCGTGAATTTAGATACCGCGATGTGCTCGATAGAGTTACGAGATTTATTTTTATCTTTACTTCACGCCGTTCCCTTTCCCATTCCTTTTGCAAATAGAATTCATGATTGGTGGAAAAATCATCAACATTGCCTCAAGTGGTTTGCGAATCGTCGAATGTGCGAATCTAGAGGTCAGTTGAACGTTCATCAGAAACTCTGGGAAAATTTGTTACTCAATCAAGATGTTGACTATCTTCCGTTCTTACAGGGAATACGAGATTTAAGATTCCTAGGATTTTCTGGATCTTTTGATTTCACAGGTTTAGAGGAATGCTCTCGATTAACTCAGTTGCACTTTTGCAATCTGTCTTCTACTCAAACCCCACCTCGACCTTTGAAGTCCTCCTCTCTGGAACTGCTATCACTACAAAACTCTCTTTTCGATAATGCTGTCATCCAAGAATTCTTAGAATGTGAGAACCTCAAAACTTTAGATCTAATTCATGCGAAGTATCCGTTCAGTCTTTCGATTGACCACTCGAAAATATTTCTCGGGAGAATTGAAAATGTTCGTGTGTTGGGCGATGTAAATGCCTTTCTATCACTGCTGAACAATATTACAACTGGTTTTACCAGTGTTTATTTTGATAAAGCTCACAAATCTGAGGCAGAACCGTTTAATCCGCAACAGCTTCTCCAATTATCCCCGAACATTAGAGAACTTACAATCGCTAGAATGCGCATCGAACCAGTTTCCTTTCTCAATTATTTGCATCGATTCGGCCATTTTCTAGATTATATCCATCTAAATCACTGTAAATTGGTGGATGATGTCGCTTGGACTCACGACGAGGATGAGAATGGCGCCACACTCAATTGTGGTAAATTAAAGCTTTCCTCGCTTCTCTTTCTGACCAACAATTCGCTGTCTCTTATTTTAAGAGCATTTAAAGACAAATTACGCCATCTTTCCCTCTCATACTGCAGTAGAATCAGTGATGAGGGTTTTCTGATCATACCCAAACTTTGTCCGAATTTAGTTTATCTGGAGATAGCAGATAAGCAAGTATGCTGGGATGAGTCACGGATTTTTCGGATTAGTGAAATATTCGCTGGAATCCCTAATTTTCGGATTGTGTTGTGGCAAGATTGGCTTACAGAAGATCAAAAAGCCTCACCGACTCATCTTCAGGAAAGAGAAGTTAAGTTTGAAAGGTGGTCTGAATACCAGTCTTAAAAATTTTAATTATTGTGTTTGTTAGTAGTTTGTGTCAGTTTCTTTTTAATACCGCGCACACTCTCACTTCTGTACTAGCTACCGTATGTTTGGATTGTTGAGAGAAAGGGATGTCTTCCTCACCATTCTCACTGAATGGTTGGACTTACAAGATATTGTTCAATTTGATACAGCTTGTACGAACCAGAAAGCTAGGGCTTCAGTGTTATCCATGCTGAGCCTTCTTTCGATTCCTTTTCCTTTTGAGAACAATTCTGATCTGTACTGGAAACACCATGAATCGATTCTGTACTGGTTAGTGCAAAGGCAGATAAATCCTCATGGGGTTCTTAAAGTCAGTGAAAGAGTGTGGAATATGCTATTCACTGGATTGAGTTTGGGATCGTCACTCGTGTCTCAAGATTCTACTATTTCTTTCGTCCGTTCAATACAACGAATGAAATTAACTCATTTTCTCAAGAATTCATTATCCTTCCAACATTTTGAGTTCTGTGTGAATTTGCAGGAGCTGACCGTATCTCATTTGCCTCCAATATCTGCAGCATCTCTGAGAAAAGGAATTTTACCAAACCTTCGAGTCATTCAACTCGAATACTGTCACATCAATGGGCCACTCATAGAGTTCTTAGCAGAATGTCAAGGAATAGAAACATTGTTGTTGTTGCGACCAACAATTATCCCAAATTGTCTACTTTCCATCGGTCCTGAGCTTTTGAAGCGACTTCAACGACTCACTGTCAGAGGAAACATTTTTTCCTTCTTCCAAGAATTTGGGTTGAATCAAATCCTTAATAATCCTCCTCTCTTGGGTCATTTTCAGTTGCGTGCCGTAACGTTGGACGATTTTATGAATGCTTCTGGGCCCTTCGATGATCCTCTTCTGTTCTTAATTTCAAAATCTCCTCAACTCAGAAATCTTACCTTAGCTCGCAGTGAAATCAAAATTTTACCTCTGCTCGCTTCCATTCGGCAATTTCAGAAAATTTTTGACTGTCTACACATCAACCAATGTCGGCTCGTTCAAGCAGATCTGACTCCGTATGAGCTACTTTGCTCACAGGATATTTTTCCTTGTAAAAGCTTGTATTTTACGAGTATAGTGGAATGGAATGATGCTTTGTTTCAAGAAATGATTCTTCTGCTTAGTCGGAACTTTCTCCAGTCTTTCACTTTAGCTTTTTGTTCCATGATTTCCATTGAAACACTCCAACTCATTAGCCAGACGTTCCTCTCTCTTCGATTATTTCAATATGAAGATGAGGCAAATTATCTCACTTCTTACAGGGTTGAGTCAGTCAAAGAGCTGTTCCAACATGTTTCTCGGGTTCTCGTTCGTCAATGGGATGAATGGCAAAGTACAAGAGAGAGGGAGCTGGGTTCTTCATTTCTAACCTTATATGAAAAAGATAGTAAGAGTTAGTGAATTATGTGGTTTAATTAACATTCGGATGATACCTTGTTGTTACGACATTTAATTTGTGTAAGTTAAACCGCCGGTCTCCTAAAAGTTCTGTATTAAACAGCAGCACTCTCGTTGTATAAGAGATTTACCAATCCAAAGACCAACAGCATTTAAGAAGAAGAAAGAATGATATCACAATTCTTCTACCCATCAAAAACAAGAAAATTTTTCACATACGAAAAGATTCCTCATCAGAACTACTTAAACAATCCAACTGTAGAGTCCTCTTCACAAACTCTTCATCCTTTTACATGGTTCATTTATGTTGATTGGAATTGTGATTATACTAAGAACATCATTTTAAGTGCGATTCAAAGGAGGAATCAGTATTGCTGTTTGATAAAGGACATAATCGATGATCCTTTACTAAAAGAATTCCAAAGACAATTTCAACGACGTCCGTTGATATTGCAGTTTAGTGATTTTGAGAACATACAATGGGAATATGTTTTATCTGAGCGGACAATGGCTTCATCTTTTCTTATTCGAAAGGGATTGTCTCGCAAAGCACAAATGGCTCTCCAAGTCCAAAGATTCCTGAAAAAGTCCGCGCAATCTGTTCTCCATCAATCAGTTCCTGAGACTCATATCATTGAAACCTGGGATATCTTCCCTGATAATACAAATACTACTTCAGCATCAACAGCCTCTTCCTTTCTAGGACAGGGGTTTTCTTTTGACTTGCCGCACTTGCATGATTGGAATCGCGTTTCAATCCGTGAAAAACTTCGTTGGCAATTCACGAATAACATCGAATTACTCTTTTTAAATTCTCAAGAGAACAAAAAGAAAGAGGCTGAACAAGCTTGGATTTTAAAGCCTTCCGTAACGAATAAAGGAGCTGATATTTCCATCATCCAAAACTATGATGAGTTATTGGAAAAATTAGAAGATGAACCTTCGATTAGAGAGTGGGTTCTCCAACATTATATCCGAAACCCCCTATTATTGCAAAAGAGAAGACATAAATTTCATTTTCGAGTTTATATTGTTTGTATTGGAGCTCTTCAAGTCTTTCTCTTTGAAGAAATATTGATTCTATTCGCGGCTCATCGGTAAGGAGTACTTGATTCAAACTATTGAATTCGCTAAATCTCTCTTATTTTAGTTACCGTCCAGACGATTATAATGACATACATAGTCATCTCACAAATACAGCGAGAGCTGCGGAGACCGTAAATTTTGATGAGCAGAAATTCGTGAAAGTAAGCTTTATGACCTGAGCGCGAATGCTTTCCCTAAGATATCTCTTGTAGACGATTAGAGATCTCCCGTCTATGTTAATGGAAGATTATCCAAACCTATTCCCGACAAAGGAAGACAGTGAAAATAAGGTGAAACAGATTATGCAGCAAATGAAAGAGATAGTTCATGATTTATTTCAATCATATGAGAACGAATATTCAGTGTTTACGCCGATGACGAATTGTTTCGAGTTATTTGGATTAGACTTCATGATTGATGAAGATTTCCAGTTATCCTTCCTTGAGTGTAATCCCGGACCAGATTTTAAGCAAACAGGACAAAGACTTTCAAGAATCATTGAGAAATTGTTGGAATCAATATTTCGATTAATCGTTGACTTTTCGGTCGCTTTTACTCTCCCAACATCTTCATCGGACCCACCCTCTGTCAATTTCTTTTCCGAGGAATACAAAGACGAGGAGATGAAGAACTTTCTGTCAACCTGGATTCCATCCCTTTCCTTAGCTTACTCTAAACCATGGTCGGTCAATCAGCTCAAAAGTAATATGACGTTAATAGACTAAAGAGTCGCTGATTAATAACTTAAACGAATCAATCAAGTATAGCAAAAATAAAATGAAAGGAAAATCAATAATAAAGTTAACCAAGGACAATTTGAGAAGCTTGTGCGAGATTTTTTCGTCCTGGCTTTTCACTACCGTCACCAGCTTTACCAAAGATGCGGTTTCCAGTCTCACTTTCTTTCGGGACGCTGCTAGCAGTGAAAGGTCTTTGACCAAACCCACGAGCACGAGAAACTTGATTTTTGTCCTCGTAGCCTCCATACAAACCTATGTCTTTTGCGCCTACTCCCTGCGCTTTCAATCGAGATAACATACCCGCTTTGTCCCCCGCTCGTAATCCCAAGTCATCCTTGATCTCTTCCACCGTCTCGCTGCCATCCTCATGTG
>VFQN01004280.1_pt1 | contig 19082 bp, 22 predicted proteins | sample 3512371 | NCBI WGS metagenome assembly VFQN01 (sample SAMN10412370, study PRJNA504923) | tailings metagenome | isolation source: Replicate 2 from Balatoc abandoned mine | place: Philippines: Itogon, Benguet | collected 2017-08-28 | reverse complement strand
AGCGTCTCGGGCCCCAGCACCACCCCCAGCTCCTCGTGCAGGTAGCGCAGCAGCGACAGCTTGCCCCTGGCCGCCGCTTCGTATGCGCTCCAGGACGCCCCGGCATCCAGAGGGCACCCCGCCTCCAGCAGCAACCGCACCGCTGCCTCAAGGCCACCACCTGTCTCTCTTTTGCGGTGGGACCACTGGGCCATGACGGTGTGTAGCACGTCCTGCGGCCAGGGGCACCTCGCCTCGTGCAGCAGCCACCGGACCATGTCGGCATCGCCCGCACCCGCGGCCTGTTCGTACGAACGAGCGCTCATGGGACAGCCCGCCTGCAGCAGCCACGCGCAAAGGTCCAGGCTACGTGCGCCAGCTGTGAAGGTGAACACCTTCTCCGTCAGCGGCATCCCGCACTGCTCGTGCAGGAACCGCACCGCCTCGAGCCGCCCCGACATGAGGACCGAGTTGTACGCCCGCGGGTGCGCCGGCAGGCCACGCCGCACCAGCCAGCGCATGCCCTCAACGTTGCCGTCATCGGCGACAAAATCCCACAGCTCCCCCCACGTGTCCCTCTCTTCCACCATGGCCCACCACTCCTCCCCGCCCGGCTCCCCGTCGCCCTCCTGTGGCAGCGGCAGGCGATAGCCCGCCTCGTCCACCAACCAGTCCGCCACAGCCACGTGCCCGTTTCCCAGCGCCGCCTCTAGCACGGTCCCCTCGCCAATGGACCTCCCTGGTGCTCCGAAGTCCAGGCCTTGCGCGTGCAGCTGCCGCAGCAGAGGCAGGTTGCCGCACTCGGCTGCGCCCACAGCTGCCGCGAGCAGCAGAACATGCATATCCTGCCGCGACACTGCATCGCCCGCCAATGACTGAACCCAGGACAGCTTCGCCGCAGGGTCGATGCCAGACCGGCCTGCTCCGCACATGAGAGGAGACAGCGGCACTGCAGTCCTTGCGGGCCTCGAGCCTGAGCTGCCGCCCAGCACCTCCCACGCCTGCTGCAGCCCCGCGAGGTCGCAGTGCTCCGCCGCCGCACGCAGCGTGCTTTCTGGGCGCACCGGGCAGTTGCGCTGCACCAGCCAGGGCAGCAGGTGCGCATGGCCAGCCCGCACAGCAGCCGCGCCGGGGTCACCATTGTAGACAACCATTTTGTCAGCGTAGAAGCTGTCCGAGGCATGCACATTGGGGCGAGACAGCAGCTCCGGGTGCAGGCACGTCCGCAGCAGGCCCCAGGCGAGCTCCAGGTTGAGCTCGCTGCCGCTGGAAGCCGCAGCAATGAGCATTGAGCCCTTGCGGCTGAAGGTGAGGTGTTTCAGAGCATGCTGCAGGTGCGGCTGCCAGCCGGGGCCGCTGACATCCGCGCTTGGGGAGAATGGCAGGCCCAGCCGCGCCGTGCGGTGATGCTGTTCGCTGAGGCGCCTCGACACGGCCTTGCCGACAAAGCGTGCAACGAGTGCGCACTCGTTGGGCGGCAGGAGCTCCAGCACGCGGGCCTGCAGTTCCGCGGGGAGCTCAGGCATGCAGCTGTCTTGTTGCGATTGACCCACAGATACGCTGTCCGTCTTGTTTGTTATATGAGAAGCACTGCGTAGAGTCCCGGGGCTCTGGGCCGCTGCTCTGCTCTGGGCCACTGGTTCCCCAATAAAGCGTGCTAAGTCACTGCTTTTCTACGCGAGCTAGGTCCCATGACAAGCCGTGGGTTCTAATCTTCAAACGGTCGTCACATCCAGCCTTCGCCTAGGCGCTGGGGGCAAGATCGGTGCGTGGCAGTGTGGGAGGCAAGGTTATGCACGGGAGTTCCCACCTCCAGCTCCCTCCTTCGCTGTCCCCTGCCACCCGACACCACCCGGTGCGTTACCGACATTGATACGCGCCGTGCAGCAGCACCACGGTCACGTCTCATGTGTCGCAGGCCGCGTGTGGCTGCACGTCTACGCACCATGCGTTCCATGATACTCAGGCAGGTTGGCTGAAGAGTTACCGTCATACTGGTATCTGCGCTGCAAGCTGCCCCACTTTCACATGCCCAAGGGCGGCACAGAATGCGCTCAACTGCCTCTACAGTAACACGACATAGCACACAGGGTACATCTCCTGGTAAATTCAGCTTCACCTGAGCTAGTGCGCTTCACGTGGCAACTGGCAGCACGTGTCACGTCATTTCAGCGCCAGGCGTCTACGTAGCAAGCGTCATGCACATGCCACGAAACGCAGCAGCAATGCGCCAACTTTTGTCATCATTCTTGACTTGTACACAAACGCTTCCGTGCGGACCCATGACACCGGTGCTGCCCCAATTGCCGTGCGCAGTGGCGTGCACATGCCAGCGCTGAAGGAACACGTGAGCAGCATAGACCAGTACGCCCCAGGTGACCAACCCTACCACACACGCCTTACAGTACACCTATCAGCTTGCGGAAACCTGAAGACAGTCCGATACCCTACATTCGCAAACCCAAGCCCCAAACAACACAGCCCACTGCTACCGTATCCAAGTCGCCAAGTGTGAGCCTCCAATGCGGGATCTACGTGGACTGCTACGCAGCGTTGCCCCATGTACGCAAACCCTTACTCCTTCAAATACTCACTGCACCGTTGCCTTATCCCCAGTTGCCTTGACCACGTCCATCCTACCAAGGCGCAAGCGCCAGCCCTTGCTGCTGCTCCCCCTGGTGGCTCCCTTGCAAGCCCAGCGCGTCCACCAATAGCTGAAGGGGCCGAGAAGCGGAGGGTACCATTGGGGCATGTAAGAGAGCCGAGATCAGGACGGCAACTTTAATTGTATGCACGTGGCTGGTGGACTACGTACGCAACACCAGACTCCTGTTGTTGCCTCTTTCCAAGCGCATGACCGGTATCACCTGCGCTATGAACAACAACCAAATAACTACCTCCGTACTGCATTACCTCAGTAACCGTGCCGTACTCCTACGGCATGTCTCCAACCTTACGCTGCCCGCCATGGTACCGTGGGCAGACCGTACAGCTGCTGCAGCCCACCCGACCTACATCTAGTATACGCAGGTTTTATTTGCGAGTGTACTGTACACTGGTACCCTCCCACACGCAGCCCATCTCACCATACCTTGAAGGCCGTGCCCCATCCAAGGTCAGCACTACTCAAACATATCCTCGCAAATTGCCAGAGGGACCAACGGCCGTCCTGCCGCCGTCAGCGGCTCCAGAAACTTGAGCAGTATGTCAACGTTCCATCGCTCCCAGCTTGACGCATACTGTCGCAGCTGCTCAGGCGTTATCTGCGCCTTTTCCTCCCATGACCCATGGGTCGAGGTGCCGTACAACCGCCGCAACGGCTTGGCGGCTACCACCAGCTGGTTCATAGTGATACCACGCCGCTGAGCAAAGGCAACCACCTTCTCCCACCTGACCGCCACTTCCTTCTCGTCGTTGCCACGGCCGGCAGCCATGCACGCGCTGATTTCGCACAAGTTAAGCGGATACGTCGAGAGCCCAAAGATGAAGTTGCTGATGATGTCGTCGAGTGTGCAGCACAGCTGGCTGAGGAGGTCTGGCTGCGTGTCCCCACCTAAGCCATACAGCTGTTCAAGGTGCTCCACTTGTTCCTGCAGGTCCATTAAATCACGCTCTGTGCGTTCAAGGCTTTGTTGCATGGCAGCGTGTTTGTCCACCAAACGTGCAAGGCGGCGTTGCATAGCTGATGCAGTGGGGCCTGGTGGAGCCAGCAAGGTCGTTGGAGGTGCGCCTCCAGCCTGCGTTGAACCCCTTGAAGGAACTCCCAGAGTGTGGGGGCGAGTCCGATAGGGCGGGCTTGCGCTCTGTAGTTGCCGGGGGCGCCCTAAACTCCCGGAGGGACACCTCCGCACACTGCTCCTGGCCGGCCTTCGACCCGTCGATGCACCGACACCAAACCAAGTCGGCCCGCTTCGATAATTTTTTAGTTGTTGTATTTGTTGTTAGTTGTGTACTTGACTCAAGATGCTGCGCTTTGCGGTCCTTGTTTGAGGTGCGGACTTCGCGGAGCTTATAAGCCGAAATGCCTGTATGTGCAATCACAAGAAGTAAACCATGTCTTGCGCAGCGTGCCGCACTCATGTAAAAAAGGAGTCCACATGCAACCTGGCCCAAACCAACACAACCACTTGCTCAGTCCATGTCCCCGCGTGAGGGGTGCCTGTGACGGTGAGGTGGAGACGAATACACGCCCGTCGTACGCACAGAGCTTGTACGGCAGGGCCAAGTGGGGCCCGCTGCCCTCTATACGCCAACCGGTACATGGCTTGCTTGATGCGGTGTCAGCTTGGAAGCGGAGACGTGGGCGGCTCGTGTGCGGAGTAGCACAGTCCCAGCATGGACCCCTTCTCTGCGTACTTGCCTCACCTTTGCCGCATTACCGTTGAATACCGGTAGCGGGGCATGATTTAGACCAAGTACATGGGTTACGCATGGGTATGCAGTTGCTCGCATTTGCGGGCAGGAACGCTTGCGGTGGGCGAGGGATCCTCGCCCAATCGTTCCACTATCCACCCGCCTGCGGTCCTTGCCTCCGGGCTTCCGGGGACCTCTTAACCTAGCAGCCGACCGTAAACCCCATGCCTGGCCGGGCTTAAAACCTCCAATCCTGCCATGCGCCTGGTGGCACGTGTCTGGATGTGTGCTTCCGGGTGCATCCTGCCAACCGGAGGACCCTGTACTGTACATGTAAGAGCCGTGGCTCTTAAGGACTGTGGACTGCCACTCCGATGCATCGAAGGGCTTGTGGGTCACGCTGCAAGGCAGCACTGGGCAGCAGCCCCGTGCAGTGCACAGTGGTACGCGTACGTTGCAGGCAGGTCCTGAAGTGACCCACAGACCCACGCCTGGACCCGGCCTGCAGTGATTGGCCGTTCCTACGATCGAACGAGACGCTACCAGCCGTTATCGAATGCATGCATCATATTTTAACCATTGAGCAGCGTAGTAGCACTTCTGCTTGTCCTAGAAGCCCCCGACTGTTGCTTCTTCTGCCGAAACGGCCACAATGCTGCCGGCCTGGCTGCAAGGCCGCGCAGCCTTTTCGAAATGTCAACCTCTATATGCTGCACGGGGATTACTAGTCAGCGCTTGGCGAGCAGCGTCGTCGGCCGCGACGGATGCCGGTCCTGCCTCGGCATCGCAGCCTACTCGCGAGCAGATGAAGTATGATGTGCTGGTGGTGGGAGCTGGGCCTGCAGGGCTGTCGGCAGCAATCCGAATCAAGACGGTGCGTCGTGAGGGGCCCGGTCGAGCAGGGCTGCTGCCAGTCAGCCGGGGGCAAGGGCTCTGCCTGCTGCACACTGCTGTCCCTGGGCCCACCGAACCACCACCTGTGCTTGTGATCCCTATGAAAACGGCACCACTAGTGTCCAGCCTCCGGATGGTGTGCCGGTGTAGCTATGCGCGACTGGCAGCAGCAGAAGCTGCTCCTGCTGCTGCTGCTGGGTGGCTGCGTGTTGCTAAGCCTCAAGCCTCAGCCTCAACAGCTCCATGCGCCAGTTCCAGCACCGGAGTATCCCGCACCACACCAGTACGCATATATGTCTGCTAGGGTTCGGGCTCTTTCCCCCGCCTTGCCTAAGGGGCCTCGTGGCATGGGGCGCTGCGAGCGAGTCAACATTCCAGGCGGCGTTGCCGGGAGGGCGGTCCCAGAGCTGCCGGCCTTGCGACGGCACGGCAAGCTGCTGGTCACGTGTGCAAGCACCCCCTTGTGTTTCCTGTTTGTCGACCGCAGCAAGCCAAGGAGGCTGGCAAGGACATCAGCGTGTGCGTTGTGGAGAAGGGCGCGGAAGTGGGTAAGTTGTACATACCGTACGAACGAAGGGCGGTCAACAGATCACGGCATGAGCAACACTGCTTCCCCTGACCGTTGATACCGTAGCATCTGCGTCCTCACCTCTGCAACACCACAGTCATCATGCTTTTGCCTTCCTTAGCTCACAAGCACAAGTAATTATTGGTAACTCGTAACCAAAACGCATTGGGCCCGGCCCCAGGCTCGCACATCCTATCAGGAAACGTGCTGGAGACACGTGCCCTTGACGAGCTGATCCCGGACTGGAAGGACGACCCGGACTGCCCCATCAAGGTAGGATGCAGGCTGCACGACTGCTGTACGAAAGTACGGTTGTCATCAAGTCTGATGTGGACAGTGCGCCTGGCGCACCGCGGTTATAGCATGCGCGTGCATCCCATGTGTTGATGAGCAGCGTCACCACCAGGGCTTCACTGTGAGCAGCCACCTCCTGAAACCCTGCTTACGCGCAAGCTTTTCGGTCTGCGTCTACGGATTGCATGACAACCTTCACCGGTAGTAGTCTGCTCGTGCATCTCTGGTTCCTCTCCTTGTCCGCAACAAACCCCCACACCGCCCCACGTCGCGTAACAGTGCCATGCCATGCTGCCCTCCCCTCCGCAGCTAAAGATGACCAGGGACGCCTTTCCAACTACACCACACCACACCGCACCGCACCGCACCGCACCGAGACAACACCCCAAGTTCGCTGCGCCCCCCCCCCCTGTGCTGCCCGCCCTGCCCTCCACAGACCAAGGTGACCAAGGACAGCTTCCTGCTGCTGCCCGGCGCCTCCTGGTCCCTGCGCCTGCCCACGCCGCCCCAGATGCACAACCGCGCCAAGGGCAAGGAGAACTACGTGGTGTCCCTCAGCGAGGTGGTGCGGTGGATGGGCCGGAAGGCGGAGGCGCTGGGGGTTGAGATATACCCGGGGTTCGCGGGCAAGCAGGTGAGCAGTTGGGGCGGGGGGTGGGCGAGGGGCTGCTGCGTGGCGAGGAGGTGTGACTGGGTGCTTGAACGGGAGGGGTAAGGACTGCGACAGCTTCTCAAATGCCCAGCACCGCAGCCCCCACCTTTTTCCTATGCGTGTGAGGTCTGGGCGGCAGGGGCAGGGAGGGGTGACCGCGAAGCGCACAATGGGGCCTGGTGCACGTGCGCGTGTGGGTACACGTGTGGCGTGGCGGGTATGGGGCAGGGGCAGGATTTCGCGAGCAAGCACGTGGGCAAGCAGGGCTAGGGTGCGGGGATGCTTGTTAGGCAGGGGCACTGGTGGCTCGCACGCCGTGCAGCCCTTGCCGTCGACCCCGCTGTGTGTAGGCACCAAGGTGCTTGGCCCCAACACCGGCGTCGATGTCGCCTATTACGGTATGTACCGTACGTCAGGACTCACCTGCAACCCAACGCTTCGCCCGATCGCTGGCCCCTGACCCCTCTCGTACTGCCGCATCGTCCGCCGTACTGCCGTACAGGTGCTGTACAGCTGGGACGGGCACGTGGAGGGCGTGGCCACGGGGGACTTCGGCGTGGCCAAGGACGGCAGCCGCAAGCCCACCTACAGCCCGGGGGTGGACCTGAGGGCCCGCGTGACGTTGCTGGCAGAGGGCTGCAGGGGTTCGCTGTCGGAGGTGGGCGTGGGGCCGGTGCCGTGTGAGTTCTTGTGTATCTTGTGCACAGGTAGTTGGTAGGCAGGTTGGTTGTCGAGGGTGCTGCGCGGCGTCGTGTATGGTGTGACGGCAGGGGGGCCCTGCGAGTGCCGCGAGTCGCTGGGGTGGCGGCGAAGGCGGCACGTTGTGGGCCCGTAATGCACTGCTTTGGGCTGATGCTGGTTTGTTGGTTGAACAGCAGGCGTTGCACCATGGGAGCTCCCTGCTGCTACCGTAGTAGATGGAGTTGTACCTTCGCGTGTCACCGTGTGCCGCCGCGTGGCCTATTGTGGTGACTTGGCACGACGCCTCGTGGCCGTGAATGCCGCTCCGTTTGGGATCTAACACCTGCCGTCACATCGCTTACGCACCACCCCTCCTGGTCCCGGTGCCCCTCCGTCCCCAGTCGGTCATGTCGCGGTTCGGGCTGCGGCAGGCGGCGGGCGCAGAGCCGCAGACGTACGCCTTGGGGATCAAGGAGGTGCGCGTTACAGGAGCTTGTGCCTGCCGCATCCGACCCCTCTCTTTGCCCTTCCTTCATGCACTACCTCACAAATTTCCTTGCTGTCCTCTGATAACGACCCGCTGTGCATGCCCCTTACCATCGCGTTTTACGCGTACCCCCGCCATCAGCTGCTGCCTGTGCCATCCTGATGCCATTCCAACCCCCGAGCTCTGTAGTCGCACGGAGCGTGCCACAATCAGCCGTGTTCCTTGTCCTTGTGTGACAGCAACAAGCGAGAGGCTGAGATGCGTGTACCGGCATGTGTGTATGCCTTACGCCACATTGCAGGTGTGGCAGGTTCCCGAGGCGCAGCACAGCCCCGGCACCGTGGTGCACACCATTGGGTACCCTGCGTCAGGTGGGTAGCGGCTGGCACCTGTGCTGTGCAGGGAGGACACGACACGAGCGCAACAGGGCGTCAACACAGCATGCCGTGAATGCTTTCGGGAAGGCAAAGCATGGCGCGGCGTTTGCCTAAACTGCAAGACACCTGCATGCCGCATCAGGTGTATGTTGTACAAAACACCGTACGGCGGCAGGAGGCAGCAGGGCTGGCAGCTTCAGCCTGTACTTCCTCACCGGCAACACACGATGGCTCTTTTCATCCCAGCGCCCTGACCTGTGCTCGGGAGCGACGAGAATAAGCTGGTCAAAGTCCCCTCCTTGTACATGCCGTACAGGTACGACGTACGGTGGCGGGTTCATCTACCACATGTCGGACTGCCGCGTGGCGCTGGGGTACGTCATCGGGCTGGACTACACCAACCCCCACATCAACACCTTCCAGGTGGGCGCGGTGTACGGCGTACGGCAGGACGCTTGGGGCGTACGGCAAGATGTGTATGGGGCATTTTGGACAGCAACAGTTCGTGGTTTTTGAGGCCACGCAGGCGCTACGGTTGTATGGTCCCCTCGCGACGCCAATGCATATCGCGTCTAACCCAATCTTCCAAGTAGCTCTCCCCAAGACGGCTGCACCCCACTCCTTTGTGTAACCCCGGCAGGAGTTCCAAAAGTGGAAGCTGCACCCGGCAGTACGGAAGCACATCGAGGGCGGCACGTGCCTGCAGTACGGTGCACGGACGCTCAATGAAGGTGGGTACTGGGCGTCCATAAAGGCGACGCAAGCCGTTGAAGCTTGTCCCTTATCGTGTCTTCGCCAAATTCACAGCCATGCTCTCTGCCTTGCTTCTAGGCACTCCGTACCAACCAAAACCACGGGCGCCGTCCGCGTTTCACTCGTCTCCCCGCCGCTATCATTCCCTTCCTCCCGCAACATCGCGTCACGTAACCCGTGTCCTCCCGCTAAACACACGCCCGGTCGGGCAGCCTCAAGTCCGCCCCTCAGCCACCACCATGTGGCGGCAGTAAGGACCCCCGACACCCACCGCCCCCGGCCCGCCGTCTCGCCCCCGAACTCGCCATCCCGCCCTCCCAGGCGGCTTCCACTCCATTCCCAAGCCTGACCTGCGGCCCGTACACACCACAGCCTGACAGCAGCACCTCGCGTCCCCTTATGTCGCCCTCAACCCGTAATGCCAACGCCCTGCCAGGCGGCTTCCAGTCCATCCCAAAGCTGTCCTTCCCCGGCGGCGCGATGGTGGGCTGCTCCGCGGGCTTCCTCAACGTGCCCAAGATCAAGGGCACGCACACGGCCATGATGAGCGGCATGATGGCGGGGGAGGCGGTGGTGCGGGCGGTGACCGACGACAAGGCGCCGCAGCAGGTGGGCAGCTGCACCGTCGGGGTGTGGTTGCATTTCCAGTGTGTACGGCTTTGTAGGCGGAAGCCGGGGGTCCGGAACCGGACAGACGTATGCAGCGACGTTTGCACTCACTCGGGGCCCGCAGGGCGTGCACGTCCGATACGTCAGACGTTGTTATAAGAGTTGCTTCATTGTCGTGTGGCTGCAAAACTCGCCGTGTACCGGCACGCCCGCAGGGCCCGCTGGACCGTGCTATTCCGTGCACTGTATGACTCCAATACTGGTGTTGTAAGGTACCGGTGTTGTGAGCGTGTCCACTTTTTGTAACGGTGTGTGTGTGTGTCTCAGGGCCCGCTGGACCTGTCCGCCTACGAGGAGGCGCTCAAAAAGTCGTGGCTGTGGGACGAGCTGCGGGGGGTGCGCAACATCAAGCCCGCATTCAGGTGGGTGTAGGTGGGAGCGGACGGGGGCGGGGACAGAGTCATAGGAAACATATATGTCAACGTGTGCACTGCGCGCGGCGCGCAACATCTAGCCCGCCTTCGAGTGGGGGCCGGCGCGGTGTACTGTTGAAGTGGGCAGGGACGTGGAGAGAAGCAGCTGCGCTGTGTTGCCCTCCTGCAAGGAAAGCGTGTGGCATTCACCTGGAAGCTACAGCGTACGGCAGCAATGGGCAGGGTTGGAGGGGTGGTCGCTGTTGGGCGGTCCCGGTGTCATGCGTTCCCACGCGCGCCCTATGCTGTTGTGGCGCCTCCCAACCCCGCCGAGACTGCCCAGGCTGCGTAGCTGGTATGCAATCAGGCAGTACAATGCCGATGCTTCGGGCTTGCATGGCAAGCTGTCCGCAGGCAGCTCTGCACTGCCGAGCTGCCTCTTTGAGCGCCCAGACAACCCACGGCATTGCCAAGCCGTGCCGTCCTTTGCTCTTTCAACATAGACGCAGTAGCCATCTATCCACACCTGTGCCCCGCTGTCGTACCATTTCTCCTGTACAGGCTGGGCCTGGTTCCGGGGCTGGTGCACGCGGCGGTGGACACGTACCTGCTGCGGGGCAAGGCGCCGTGGACGTGGAGCCACGGGTGGGTGCACGGGGTGGGGGTGGGGGTGGGGGAGGTGGGGGTGGGTGTAAGTGTGGGTGTGGGTGCGGATGTGGGCTAATAATTGCCCCTTTGGCGTCTCTGTCTGAAAGTCCGGATAACCTGAGTTGCACGTGTGAGCAAGCCCACCTGGTGTTAGGGGTGCTAAGGTACATGCGTTGGTGTGGGTGTGGGTGTAGAAGTGGGTGCGGCTTTACGGGTCAAGGGTAGGGGCGCATGTAACGGCTATTGGACATGTTGGCACGGGCACGGATAGGGACACGGCTTCCCGCTTAGTTTGGCCCGTGTACTAGTGAGAGGTTGAGGGCATCTGGGTCAGTGGCGGGGTGGATAGTGCGAAGAGGCAAGGGGGTGGGCTGGCAGGTGTGCTGCATGGCAAGTGGAGTTCCTGTTCCCAATCCCGATAGCCGCTTTAAAACAGAGGTTGCACTGGATCGTGGCTGATGGCTCCTGTTGGCGCGGTGACCGCGGTTGTCGGCAGGGCGTGGTATGTAAGCAGTAGCATGCCTTGGCCTCTGAAGACACTGTCCGCAAATGATATTGCAAATCCAGAGGCTGCCGAGTGGCTGAGCTGCTGCTTGACTTTCTGTCTGCTCCCCGCCCCCACAGGCGCCCGGACCACGAGCGGCTGCGGCCGCTGTCCGAGGCCCCCCCGCCGCCCGCCTACCCCAAGCCGGACGGGGCGGTGACCTTCGACCTGCCCACCTCGCTGTACCGCTCCGGGACCAACCACGAGCACGACCAGCCCAGCCACCTGCAGATCAAGGTGAGGGGGGAGTGGGCCCATGGGCACGGACAGGGCGGGTGCATGCATGGTGGAAGTCGCAGCACCGTCAGCCCAGCCACCTGCCGCTGAAGGTGAGGGGCAAGAGGGCACGTAGTCGAGGCAACACTCATGCTCAGGTGCTCTACTGGCACCTGAGGGTAGGGTGGGGCAAGGGGCAATGGTTGGCCCTGCCGCCCGCAGCTTGGAGTGGAGTAGGGTAGGGCAGCGGGCCGCGGTTGCATGCAGGGAGGAGCATGCGGGATGCCGGCACCCGGCCTGACACCGGACCTGTGAGACATGCATACAGCTGTCGAGGCGAGGTGCCTGACCGGTACTAACTGGTAGTCTGCGGTACACAGCGTCAGTCTGCTTGTCGTCCTGCTGAGAGCTCAAGGACGCAGTAGCGAGGGTCCCATGCTGTTAGAAAGCTTGAGCATAGCGGCGTCTTTTGAGTACTAATAGCCCACCCAAATTCGCGGTTCGTTGAAGAAGGCGTCGCTCGGCTCTCTGCCCGTCAGGACCCTGGCGCCTTTGAGCGCTCCAACCTGCCGCACTACGGCGGCCCCGAGACCAAGTACTGTCCTGCGGGCGTGTACGAGTACCGTGCGGACGAGCACGGGCGGCAGCGGTTGGTGGTTAACGCTCAGAACTGCCTGCACTGCAAGGCGTGCGACATCAAGGACCCGGGGCGCAACATCAAGTGGACAGTGCCGGAGGGCGGGCAGGGGCCCAGCTACAGCGTCATGTGAGCAGCGACTGGTAGGGGGAAAGCAATGCGGGGTAGACCGGGGGAGGGAGGGGGGGGGGAAACAAAGTACTAGTAACGCGAGGAAGGGGGGTCTTCGCCCCCGCAGGGGGTGTGGGGTGAGCCGGGGATGTGGGTGGAGCGCGGGGAAGGGGGCGGGTGCGGGTGGGGGCCGTTGCTGGGCTGTCATGCGCCAGGTGGTTGCAGTATGCCCGCACCGCTACGCCCCGTGAGGTGCACTGGTGGAGGTGAAGCGGAATTGCATTCATAGGCGGGGAGAGACGGGTTGCATGTTGCTTGGGAAGGTTGCTTGGGCGGCTGCACGCGAGCATTCGGCAGCAGGCGGTACCTAGTGCCAGCTCCAGCACTGAACTGAGCCAGGGCTTGCCCACATGGCACATGCACTCGCCGAAAGGTACCAGGCTATACCACGGGTAAGGTCAGTCGCTACGCGCATCTCCTTGCTGTTACAGTAATCCTGGTAGCTAGAGCAGGCTGAATTTATACACTCGGCCGGGGGAGTGTGGGTGCCGCAGGAGGCGCCCTGCGAAGGCTACCACCCAGCACTGTTGAGCTGATGTCGCTTGGCACAAGGCGGCAGGGGAGCATGGCGGCACCGGCGGCGTAAGGGTTGACATCTTGCCAACCAGGGGAGATACTCATTAGCGGCTGAGTTGAGTGTTTGCCTGCTTGGGCGTCTGGCAGTCGCATCTGATGGGTTGCACCGCCGTAAGAGAGCGTTTGTGGTTCTCCTTATGAGTTGGAGGGCAGGGTGGATTGTGATCTGGCGATCAAGTGGGCATGGCCTCCGTGCTGGCGGCCGGGCTCTCACCTGCCGGCTGCCCGCCTCTTACCGTATTCAGCGTCATGAAAGGAGACACACCGTCATGATGACGTCATAATTGCCGTGGTAACGTTGCTGAGCTGGTGTTGGTGCAGGTTTGGTAACGTTGCTGAGCTGGTGTTAGGCGTACACAGCCGTGCCGTGCATGCTGGGTTAGGGCACAGTGCTGTTTGAGGGGTGCACTCATGTTCACCGCGCCCGCCACTGTACCCGCCGCCCAAACCTGAAGGACTGAATTCCAATAGATAACGAGCATCAAAGCGTGTTGATCATTCGTAGTCGTGCAGTCGCCGGATGAGTTCAAGGAGCGGGAGTGAGAAGGAGCTGAAGCGCCCGATGCTGCCCAGGTTTCAACAAACCATGCCACCGAGCATAGGGGCCAGGTGCCGCAATTATCATGATAAGTGGAGCACACAGAAGCATGCTGCAGTAAATAATCCTATTCTGCTTGCTCCTTGTTAATCGTGAAACACAGGTGTTGAAAGGTTCCCATCAGCGCCAGTAGCAAATCACAGGCCGACTGCGTCCCGTAGCAAGAGGCAAAGTTGGTACTATACTGTTAAAGAAGGTTTCGTGTTCGTCCCAGCCGTTTTTAGCCCCTTGGCACTTCCCGCGCTTTAAACCAGTCGACGCCTTTCAGCAGTCGCAGGTGAGCATCTTCCCGTTTAGATAGTGCATGACATTGAATAGTAATTAGGTTTATGGAGTTGAGACCTGCCACCGGTTGCAGGGCTCTCTCGGCCAGGCTCACACGCAAGGTCCACTGACAACCAGAGAGCGGATTCAACTTTCTCACAATCTTGTGCTTTATGACACTGCAGATGATGATGATTGCACAGCCTATGGATGGCCTCACTGGGGCTCACCCATGCCCTTCCCCGGCGGTCCTCGAACCGCTGACCCCGCCCGACAAGCGGACGCCAGTTGCGTTTGCGACTCCTTCACATCCCAGTATAGCTGGCTCGGCTGGGCTGAGCGCTGGCACGTGCAGCAGCGACAGCTGCGCAAGCGGCAGCGTTTTGAACAGCAGCGGTTCAACAGCGTTCCTTCCTATTTCGCCTGCATCGCCCTGGGAAGATGCAAACCATCCAGTGCAGGCACCAGGTTGGCACTCTCCGGCGCCATCCGTAGGACGACAACCCAGCGTCGGTTGCGCGTCTGTTTCCTCGGTATCCTTCGCGGCGCCGCAATGCGTCTCGCCGTCTAACCTCACGTCGCCGATCGCTGTTCCAAGCAGTCAACGGGCGAGCCAGACCACCGGCAGGAGCAGGCTGGGCCAGGTGGCGAGCCCATCTGCTGCGTCACCTCCGAGCGCGGCCATGTTACACGACCTGCACATGCGAGTGGCAGCGCAGCAGCAGCTGTTAATGCTGCAACAACAAAAGCAGTCGGCCAGCGTATACCAGCTGCTGCAGCAGGTGCAGGCTGTCATGGGGCCTGCCCAAATGTCGGCCTACCACGCCCACGCGTCTGCTCAACAGCAGCAGCAAATGCTGCAAGCTTCCTGCCTGCTGCAAGCGCAGCAGCTGCACATGCTGCAGCAGCAACAGCAGCAGCAACAGCAACGGTCGACGTCCCCATCGCCTTCGGCCCGACAGCAGCTGTTCCCGGCGCCCCAGGCGGCGCCCCTGCAGCAGCCCGTGGGGTGGCCCTACCCCCAGCAGCACCAGCTGCAACACCACCACAACCACCACAGCCCCTACCACCACCACCACCAGCAGCAGCAGTACCACCCCGCATCGCCGCAGGACGCTTCGAACGCGTTCTGGCTGAACCTGCGCCCGGTACAGACGGCCCAGGCTGACCAGCAAACGGCGAGCGGTGGGCCCTCAGCGGCCAGCCTTGCCGCTTCGGCTGCGGCCAATGCTGCTGCCGCTGCGGCTGCCGGCTCGGGTGGATGGCACGGGATGCGTGGGGTGGCGCTGCTGGGGGCGTGGGCGGAGCAGGGAGCGGGCAAGAGCCCCCGCGGCGTGGCTCGTTCCCCGCACAAGCTGCCGGCGGTGCCTAAGGAGTTGGAGAAGGATGTGGACGCTCTGGTGCGCCTGGTGGTGAGGGTGGCGTTGTGGGAGGAGGAGGCTTACTAGGTGCCCGGCGTGGGGTTCGGATCAGGGCGGTCCGGTGTGTGGAGGTGCTGGTGCGGTGTACCAAAAAAAGGCGCGCGTAGGATGCGCATGAAGTGGCATCGTGATTGTTTACAGCTTGACATTAGGCCTGCATTTCCATTGTTATTTGAGCATGTGCGTGAGGGTGCCTGGTCAGGCTGGTGGGTACGGCCTGGGCGCGGGTGGGCTGGGCAGGGAGAGGTGTTGACGTGGCATGTTGCCGCGTGTGTGATCCCAATAGCAGGTTGTAGTGATTTTACATTACGGCCGCAGCAGGCTTGACGAAACCCAAACCTTACAGGACACATTCCCTTCTGCGCATGGTGCAAGTGAGAGCAAGACACGAACTCGCGCATCGTCTCGTATTAGGCCGCACAGCTCTGCGGTCTGCAATGTTGCCTGCTGCTGTTCGTTGATGCCATGTGTCAGTGGCGGCTTTGCGAGTGACTTGGACACACACGGTAGCATTGGCAATGCGTTGCCTATGCTCATAGCATGCAGGGCTTGGATGGCAGCGTTGGCGAGTGCAGTGTTGCGCAGCCGCTTGATTCATTATCCTGTTTCTGCCATGGTCAGCTTCCAAAAGCGCTGTGCGCCCCGGCGTTGCCATATGTGCCGGTGGCGCGGTGGCATCTGGATGCTGCGGGTGGAGCGTCGAATGGAATGACGGCACCTCCCAACCAGGTACCGCGCGTGGTGTGGGATGGTGGGGTTTGTCCGGGACCGTTGGATTTGACGACGTTTCGGCTTGTTGGGGACCCACGAAAGCTAGCTGGCCCTGCATAGCTGGACAGAGGCTGGTCTTACAAGTTGCACTTTGTGACGGGGGTGTAGTAGTTCTCCTGGTGTGGGTCCAACGTGGAATGCCGGGGCGCTGTGACAAGCCTTGGCAGCTACCCTCCTGCTGTGGTGACTTGTGTGGTACATACTGGCTAAGGATTTTCCGGTACCCGGTTCCAACGCCCTTGAGACGTGCCTGCGATGGCTTAACGCTGAGTTGCCTAAAGGCTGTGAAAGAGAGAGTGGGAGGCATGGACCCTGGCGCCTTTCTGAGACGTACCGCCTGGGCGCGCCGGGCCGCACGGCCCCTGCGGCGCCTGGGCGCGCCTTATGCAAACACGGCTTGCTACCCATCGTCCCACCCGAGTTTTCCCTTTTGGCATAATCGTAACGAACACTACTGCTACGCCTATTGTCAGTCAGGTGCAGGGACAGCAATGGCACGGGGTAAGCACTAAGCAGCCAGGCGACCTGCAGTAGCAGTCAGTGCAGCAGGGTGCACCAGGGGAGGGGGTGTAGCAGGGGAGACCCACGCGTGTGTCTTCTGTGGCGTACATTTACCACTTGTAACTTGAGGGTTGAGGCGCAAGGCCCTTCTGCGTATTGCGTCTTCGGGGAAGCTTCAGTACAGTATAGTCAAATAGCTGCTACTGATGACGACAGCTCATGCCAGGATTGCCAGCCCTGGCCAGACACACGTGCACGGCGTAGGCATCGTGCCTTTTTGGCAGTAGCACAAATGGCCTACGCCCTAATTATCATGTAAATGTAGTCGCATGATATGTCACCTCTCAGCTGCTTTGAGGAGACGGTCTAGACACGTTGTAGCGGCCATGGCCCAACTGCAAGTGGCCCCGACCGTAAGCGGCATCGCAGCTGAAGCCGACGGAGAGATCTTCGAAACCTATAATGAAGACGGCACACCACTTGGCCGGGAGCTCCGCGCGATATGTCACCAGCGAGGGATTTGGCACCGCGCTGTATACGCGCTGCTCTTCAACACAGCTGGGGAGCTTCTTATACAGCGCAGGTCTCTTGCAAAGAAAGTCAGCCCTGGGCGATGGGACTTGAGCGTCGCCGAGCACTTGTCGCCCGGCGAAACCTTCCTTCAAGGGGCGGTGCGCGGACTGTCGGAGGAGCTGGGGGTGAAGCTGACACCCCAGCAGCAGGCGGCTTTGCAAGGACCCCTCACACCCATGCACCAGAGGAAGCTGATCATCCCGGAGAAGGGGATACAGGCAAGTTCTGGGACTGGGGAGGAGCCACCACCGTGCAAGTGCTGGGCCTGCGAGCGGCTTGCTCGTGCAGCGGCACGTGCACAGAGCCACAGGTGCACACGAACACGTTCCAGCGCCGCTTGTCGGGCTGCACGGAGTAGTGCAATGCCCTACAGGAACACAGAAGGCATGCCCTTGTACGGCACGCTGCGCGAACAGGCCCACGCGTCAAGGTCACGGCGTAGCCTGTGCGGGCTCAGAATCTGACGTAAAAGCCCTGGCTGGGTGCTTTTTCAGTTTCTTCTCTCTTACGCTGTCGCAACTGCTACAACTACGGAGCCCGCAGGACTTCGAGTTCGTTGAGATGTACCGTTATGACGGTTGGGACGGGCCCATCGCATACAACCAGGAGGTGGGTTGAGGATGCGTCGGTGCTGCGAACCCGAAAGCCTCTAGTAGGGTGGTGGGGGTGGGGTTGAGCAAACACTTGGGCCATGAGGGGTGACTCGTTGCCGGACGGGTGATCGGGCCACGCCCGGCGCGCACGGGCAGTGGAACACAGGCTTGCCATTGCCCGGGGGTGCCGTCCCCCTCTGCGGCTATCATATATTGCCTGTGGGAGCTCTCCATAGCAGTTGGGGCCATGGCGCTCACCTTCCCGCCATTGGCACGTGCGGCACGCAGCTGCCCTGCACGCACGTGGCCCCTAAGACACGTGGCCCTTATGACACGTGGTTCGTACCAACAGTACGGCGCTGCGGTGCCGTCTGCGTGTGCCTGCATGCCCCCCTCCTCCCCCACGTACGTGTGCGTGCGTGTGGTGCATTGCACGTGTAACTCACCACATGGCTTTGCGTTTCCTGCCATCGACACATGCGCACGCAGCCACCACCCTTTACACACGTGGTCCCCACAGCAGATGAGCCTCACTATCACCCGTGCCGCCTCCTATATCTGCCCCAAAACACCGGTGCATGCGTGCGTGTGTTGCAAGCAGGAGGTGTCGGAGTGCCGCTGGGTGGGGCTGCGGCAACTGCGGGAGGAGATGGCGGAGCGGCCGGGGGACTTCACGGTGTGGTTCCGGGAAGAGATGGAGGCGGTGGGCTTCCTGGGGTCTGTCACCGAAAACAGTGATCGGAACTAGTGGCATTTCGGCTACAATAGCTCGCTATGCTGCTTTGAAGTACGACGCTGGATGACCGGTCCTGGTTGTGTTAAGAGCTCTGGGATGCGTGCGTTCTGCGTGCGGTGTGCGATAGCTGCTTGGGCGTGTGGAGAGAAGGGGGGCCAGCAGGAAGACACGGGTTTTGCGATGTGCATAGCGGTCGGCACGCCGGACGCATCGCTGCCGGTCTCTTGTCTAAGGTTACTGTGGCTCAGGTGCCCGCCCCTAAGCATTGCCAGGTGTTGGGTTACAGCATGACAGGCGGTACCGGGGCCTGCCGGTTGGTCTGAAGGCCATGGCTTGGGACAAGGGCACAATGCACAAGGGTTCTGCCGGTGGCAGTAATTGTGTATCTTTTGCATGATGTACTAGTTACTTAGCGGCGGCCAGGTGCGTCCTAAAGCGCGCTGGGTGGAGTCCTTGGCATCTAGGCTTGTTAGCTCTCTCGCCGGGCGGTTGCATGCATGTGGGCGCACCTGCGGGCGTTTGCCAACCTAGGTGTGCCACGCGCGGGGTGGGATGAGGTCGGCACAGCCCACCCCTGGCTTCGGGTGGTGGACGGCCGCCTTCTTTGCACCTGGCCGGAGGCCCCAAACACGGACTAATGCAAGGGCGGACACTGCCCAGGAACTAGTACACGTACTGTGCCTACCCTGCCTTGTTTGCCTGCCTGGTTTGGAGGGATGCTTTTGTGTCGGGGGGCGGCTATGGGACAAGTGGGGCCTGTGTTCGTGGGAGGC
>VFQN01004279.1_pt1 | contig 19088 bp, 18 predicted proteins | sample 3512371 | NCBI WGS metagenome assembly VFQN01 (sample SAMN10412370, study PRJNA504923) | tailings metagenome | isolation source: Replicate 2 from Balatoc abandoned mine | place: Philippines: Itogon, Benguet | collected 2017-08-28 | reverse complement strand
GTGCGGCGCGACACGGTCGGCGACGAGATCGGCTACGTCGTCAACCGCAACATCAACTTCACCAACGTCTGCTACACCGGCTGCCGCTTCTGCGCCTTCGCGCAGCGCCGCACCGACGCCGACGCCTACACGCTGTCGATGCAGCAGGTCGGCGACCGCGTCGACGAGGCCTGGGCGCTCGGCGCGACCGAGATCTGCATGCAGGGCGGCATCCACCCCGACCTCCCCGGCACCGCGTACTTCGACCTCGCGCGCGAGGTGAAGAGCCGCCAGCCGGGCATCCACCTGCACGCCTTCAGCCCCATGGAGATCGTCAACGGCGCCGCCCGCACGGGGCTCTCGTTCGCCGAGTTCCTCACCGCGGCGAAGGAGGCCGGGCTCGACACGATCCCCGGCACCGCCGCCGAGATTCTCGACGACGAGGTGCGCTGGGTGCTCACCAAGGGCAAGCTGCCCGCCGCGGAGTGGATCGAGATCGTCAGCACGGCGCATCGGCTGGGCATCCGGTCATCGAGCACCATGATGTACGGGCACGTGGATGCTCCGCCCCACTGGGTCGCCCACCTGCGCACCCTCGCGCGCGTGCAGGACGACACCGGCGGCTTCACCGAGTTCGTGCTGCTGCCCTTCGTTCACGCGAGCTCGCCGATCTACCTCGCGGGCGTGGCGCGCCCCGGCCCGACGCCGCAGGAGAACCGCGCCGTGCACGCCGTCGCGCGCCTGATGCTGCACGGGCGCATCGACCACATCCAGACCTCGTGGGTGAAGCTCGGCGACGACGGCACGCGACTCATGCTGCGCGGCGGCGCCGACGACCTCGGCGGCACCCTCATGGAGGAGACGATCAGCCGCATGGCTGGCGCCGACAATGGCTCGGAGAAGACGGTCGCCGAGCTCGAAGCGCTCGCGGCCTCGATCGGGCGGGTCGCCCGGCAGCGCACGACGACGTACGGCACGCCCGACGCCGAGCGCGTCGCGGTGGCGCAGGCGCACCGCGAGGAGGGCTACGCGGCGACCGGGCGGCGGCTGTCGCTCTCTATCGCCGAGGTGCGATCGGGAGGATAGTGGTGGCCATGCCCACCATGGTCTTCATCAACCTGCCTGTCGACGATCTTCCGCGCTCGACCGCGTTCTACGAGGCGCTCGGCTGGAGCCTGAACCCGATGTTCTCCGACGCGAACGCCTCGTGCATCGTCGTGAGCGACACCATCTACGTCATGCTGCTGACGCACGAGTTCTTCGGCAGCTTCATCCCCGATCACGCGGTGGCGGATGCCCGCGCGGCGATCGGCGCGCAGTACGCGCTCAGCTGCGATAGCCGTGAGGATGTCGACGCCCTCGTCGCCCGCGCCGTCGAGGCCGGCGGCACCCCGTTCGAGCCGCGCGACCTCGGCTTCATGTACAGCCGGGCGTTCCAAGACCCCGACGGCCACTACTGGGACCCGTTCTGGATGGACCCGGCCGCGGCCGAGCAGGGCCCGCCCGCCGAGTAGGGACTACAGCAGCGCGGCGGTGCGGGGGCCGAGCAGCACCGCGCCCGCTGCCGCGAGCGCGGCGAGCTCGGCCAGCTGCGCGGGCGTGTCGACGTCGCGGCGCAGGCCCGAATGCTCGGGAACGTCGAGCTCGACGTACCCCGCGTCGCGGTGCTGCTCGGCGGAGCCGTCGCCGAAGCGCAGCGCGTGCGGCAGGCCCGCGGCGGCGGTGACGAGCGTGGTTCCGGTGCCGTCGGCGTCGGGCACGAAAGCCCAGTGATGTTCGCTCGCCGCCACGAGCGCGGCGTCCAGGTCGGCGGGCTGCAGCGCCGGGAGGTCGCCGAGCAGCACCGCGGTCGGCGCGGCGGGGTCGGCCGCCGCCAGCCCGGCGCCGACCGCGACGAGCAGGCCGAAGCCGGGGTCGTCGACCACGCGCACCCCCGGCAGCGCCTCGGGCAGCGAGCCGACGACGATGAGCTCGCCGACCTCGCGCGCACCTCGGGCCGCCGACACCGTGTCGAGGGCGATCGCGGCGGCGAGGGCGGCGCGCCGGGCATCCGCCTTGGCCCCGCCGTCGCCCGCGAGCCGGCTCTTCGCGCTCGCCGCATCGCGCACGGGGATCACGAGGGAGACGCGCGCAGACACCCGGCCAGCCTAGGTCGCGAGCGGAGCGGCCGGCAGCCGCTCGTCGGCGGGCGTGCGGTCGAGCAGCGAGACCGGTGCCACGACCGCGAGCGCACGGCGCCAGCGGGGCGCGCTCGCGCGGAGGGCCGCGAGCAGCACCGCGATGTCGGCGGCGGCGGCGCGTCCCCGCGGGGCGGCGTAGGCGCGCTGCTCGAGCGCCGCGCGCTCGGCGGCGAGCGCGGCGAGCGCGGCGGGATCCGCGACCCAGCGCGCGGCCCACGCCTCGGCGAGCGCGCGCGGCGTGCTCGTCTCCTCGGCGGCCAGCCCCAGGTCGCGGGCCGTGTCACGCAGCTCTCGCCAGCGGTCGAGCGCATCCGGCGAGCGGCGTCGGTGTGCGCGGCGGATCGCGCGCCACACCCCGGGAACGGCGAGCAGCAGCACGAGCAGCGCGAGCAGGGCCGCGGCGAGCGGGCGGGCATCCGCACTCCCGGCAACGAGGCCGCCGGCCGACGGGCCGTCGAGCGTGCCGTCGGAGCCGCCGTCGATGAGGTCGAGCGGGTCGGCCGCATCGGACGCGTCGGGGTCGGGGGCATCCGAGGCGGCTGGATCGGCCGGGCTCGACGGCGCTGCCGTCGGCTCGATCGGCTCGCCCGTCTCGGGGTCGATCGCGGGCTCCTCCCCCGGCGCCGGCACGTCGTCGCTCGCGTATGCCGGTGTGGCGCCGCGCGAGGGCGTCGGCTCGAAGCGCACCCAGCCGATGCCATCGAAGTGGATCTCTGGCCACGAGTGCAGATTGTCGGTCGTGACAACGTACTCACCCGGAACCTCTGGGTTCCTCGTTCCCGGAGTGAAACCCACGGCGAGGCGAGTGGGGAGACCGAGGGAGCGCGCCATCAGAGTCATTGCCGTGGAAAACTGCACGCAGTACCCGGCACGAACCCTGAGGAATTCAGCGACGATATCGGCCCCTGTGCCGTCGTACCCGAATTCAACGGGCGCTTCCTCGGAGTACTCGAAGTCGCCGCTGGTGAAGAACCGTTGCAATGCTCGTGCCTGGTCATAGGGCGACGGTCCCTCGGCGTTCGCGGCAATGGCGGCGGCGGTGTCAACGACGAACGGTTCCAGCTCAGGAGGAAGGACACGATAACGGTCCAGTCCCTCCTCGGAGACCGTTGCAACGCGCAATTGCTCGGGAGTTGGTTCCGCGACAAGGCTCTCGACGTCGTATGTTCCACCTCGGAACGTTCCGTCGACGGCACCGACAGTGATGCCCTGCGGGTCGACCACCCACGAACCCGAGAGTCCCGTGATCTCAACAGGCGCCGCCGGCAGGGGCACCCAGCGTGACCGCACGTTTTGGAGTTGAATGGTTGTGTCGATGGTTCTCGTCGCAACGTCGTCACCCAGCCACAACGGCGGCCCCACTCGACCCGGAACGATGGCCTCTCCTCCGACAACGGGCTGAACGGTTTGCCCCTCGAAGTCGGCAAGATGCGACAGCGTCAGGTACAGTCCGCCCCCCGCGTCTGTCGTGTAGCGCAACACCTCGACGGGGGTATCTCGTCGTAGGTCATTGCCGAGTTCAAGCACCGGATTGATGCCTGTAACAAGACCTGCAATACCCACCCCCGGCAGCCCTGACCCCACGACAACCGGGGGTAGCAGGGGCGGGACCAGGAGCGCTGCCACCAGGACCGCCGCCGCCACAGACATCGCACGGCCAGCGGCGGCGGCCCCGCCGCTCGCGGCCGGGCGGTGCAGCGCGAGGGCGAGCAGGTAGGCGGCCGCGGTCGCGAGCACCGAGAGCACGGGCAGGGCGCCGGGCGCGAGCACGATCGGCACGGCGAGGATTCCGAGCAGCGGCACCGCGGTGAACGCGGGTCGACGACTGTGCACGAGCACGCCGTCGACCATGATCGCGAGGCCCGCGAGCCCCAAGGCCATGAGGAAGCGGATGCCGTCGTCGGCCGCCGCCGGGATCGACTGCTCGGCGATCGAGAGCTCTCCCGCGGCGATGAGCTCGGCGAAGCGCGCCGCCGTGCCGGGGAGCGGCACGATGCCGAGCAGTGCCGTCTCGGCCGCGAAGAGCACGGTGAGCGCGAGCAGGGCCGCGACGAGCGCGGCGACCGCAGCCCAGACGGCGGCCCAGCGCCGCACGAGGCGGCGCGTGATCGCGGCCGCGGCGACCGCGACCGCAGCGACGGCGAGCACGGTCGGCCCCCAGAGCCCCTCGTCGAGGATCGCGCTGAACCCCGTGACCGCCGCCGCGACCGCGAGCAGCGCGACGCCGCTGAGCGGCAGCGAACCGCGGGTCGTGACGGCGGCGCGCTCAGGCACCGGATGCTCCGGTCGCGAGGGCCCAGTCGGGCAAGGCATCCCGCCGCTCGCCGAGCAAGGCCATCCAGGCGTCGTCGGGCGAGCGCCCGATGCTCACACGCGCTGTCGACCAGCCCGCGCGCTCGAACGCCGTGCGCACGGGGTCGGGGTCGAGCTCACCGGGGTGCGGCGCGGGAGCGCCCGCGAGCAGGATGACGGCGGGGGCGCGCGGGGAGCGCTGCGCGAGCATCCAGCGCACCGTCTGGTCGTCGGGCGCGCTCGCAATGGCGACGACGGGCGGCGCCCCGGGCGCGGAGCGCTCATCGAGGTCGCCCGCACGGTCGCCGAGGGCCAGCAGAGCGAGTTCACCGAGCACGTCGCCGACCGGGCCGTCGGCGGCGGGCGCATCGGCGACTCGGGGGGTGGGCGTCACGAGCTCGACCGTGTAGCCGCGCTCGGCGAGGTGCACCGCCGCCGAGGCCGCCATGCGCACGACCCACTCGAAGGTCGCGCTCGAGGAGGTGCGCGTCGACCGGGCGCTCGCGTCGCGCACGAGTCGCGCGTCGAGGTACCCGAGCGACTGCGCGTCGACCACGAGCCGGGCGTGTGGACCCGCCTGCGGCTCATCCTGCCGCACCATGAGCTCGCCCTGCCGCGCCGTCACGCGCCAGTGCACGCGGCGCAGGGCGTCGCCGTCGCGGTACTCGCGCGTCACGACGTCGTCGTCGGCGCGCTCACGCGAGCGGGCCGTGCGCGGCCCCGCCTCGGTGGAGGGGTCGGGCACGGGGCCGGCGGGCAGCGGCGTGACCTCAGGCAGCACGAGCTGGGCGACAACAGCGCGCGTGTCGGTGACCCGCAGTGCGAGGGCGAAGGGGTCGCGGTCTTCGATGAGCAGCGGCCCGACGGTCTGCAGGCCGCGCCGCGCGGGCCAGTAGCGGTAGCCGATACTGCCCGGACGCGTGGCGGTCACCTCGCGCAGGCGCCCGGGGCCCGCGTAGCCGGGGGCCATGGGTACGCGTTCGATCCACTCGGCGGCCCGAGCCCGACCGCTGACGGTCACGCTCACCTGCACGGGCTCGCCCTCGGTCGCGACCACCGGGTCGAGCTGACGGCCCACCCGCACGCGGGGCCGCGAGCTCGCCACGGCGGCGAGCGCGATGAGGGGCGCCGCCCCTGCGATCGCCGCGATCGGCAGCAACTCGGGCCGCTCGAGCACGTATGCGAGCGCGATGAGGCCCACCGCGACCACGAGGAACGCGATGCCGCGAGCCGTCAGTCGAGGCACGCAGGGCCCCTAGTCGCGCGCCGTCGGCACCGGGACGGGCGTCGCGGCGACGATGCGATCGACGACCTCGTCGACGCTGCGCACCGCCGAGCCGTCGGGATGCTGCGCGCGCGGCACGAGGACCATGCGGTGCGACAGCACGGTCGTCGCGAGCGCGTCGATGTCATCGGGCAGCACGAAGTCGCGACCGTCGAGGGCGGCTCGCGCCCGGCTCGCGCGCACGAGCTGCAGAGTCGAGCGCGGGCTCGCACCGAGCCGCAGGGCCGAATCATCGCGCGTCGCCTGCACGATCGCGACCGCGTAGCGCTCGACCGCGGGGCTCACGTAGACCTCGCGCACGGTGGCGATCATGCGGCGCAGGCCCGCGACGTCCACCACGGGCTCGACGCGGTCGAGCGGGCTGCCATGCTCGCGATCGCGCACCATGAGCGCCTCGCTCTCGGCGTCGGGGTATCCGATCGAGATGCGGGCCATGAAGCGGTCGCGCTGAGCCTCGGGCAGCGCGTAGGTGCCCTCCATCTCGATGGGGTTCTGCGTCGCGACGACGAGGAACGGGCTCTCGAGGTGGTGCGTGCGGCCGTCGACCGTGACCTGCTGCTCCTCCATGCACTCGAGCAGCGCCGACTGCGTCTTCGGACTGGCGCGGTTGATCTCATCGCCGATGACGATGTGGGCGAACACCGGCCCGGGCGTGAACTCGAAGGTGCCGAGCTGCTGCCGGAACACGCTGACGCCCGTGATGTCGGCCGGCAGGAGGTCGGGCGTGAACTGGATGCGCGAGACGGTGGCGTCGACGCAGCGTGCCAGCGCACGGGCGAGCATCGTCTTGCCGACGCCGGGCACATCCTCGATGAGCAGGTGACCTTCCGCCAGCAGCACCGTGAGCGCCGCGTCCACGGCATCGGGCTTGCCGTCGAGCACGCTGTTCATCGCACGGCGGATGCTCGCGCCGAGCTCGGCGAACTCCTCGCTGCTCAGCGCGGGTACGGGGGCCGGTGCGGGCGCGGGGGCGGACGTCGTCGTCATGCTCATTCCTCGACTCTCGCACGGTCTTCCGGAGCGCGAGCCGAGAATCCGGAACCGGAGGCGGCGGCACCCGCCTCGTAGCCCGCTGCGAATCCCGCCTGCCTCGCCTCGGCCGTGCCGAGGCTGAAGAGGTCGTCCTCCGGACGTCGGATGAGCGACCGCGCCCCGGGAGCGTCGGTGGCGAGCAGGCGCGCGAGTCCCCGGACGATCGCGACCGGCACCCCCGAGGTCTTGCCCTTGACGAGGTCGGCCGCGGCGGCGATCTCGTCGCCGACTGCCGGGGCCGTCACCTCGAGCAGCTTGCCCGCGGCATCGCGCGTGCCGCGCAGGTCGTCGAGTAGTCGCACGCCGCTCGCGCCGATGACGATGTCGGTCTGCCCCTCGCGCCAGGCGCGCCCGGCCGTGTCGGTGACGACGACCCCGACCGGCGCGCCGACCGCGGCCTCGACAGCCGCCCGGATCGCCGCGGCGCTCGCGTCGGGGTCGAGCGGCAGCAGCAGCACGATGCCATCGGCCGTGTTGCTCGCGTCGACACCCGCCGCGGCCATCACGAGCCCGAGCCGGTTCTCGACGATGCGGGTCGTGCCGCCATCGGCCCGCGCGCGCGTCGCCACCACCCGTACGGTCTCGTCGGTGATCGCCTGCTCGCGATCGGCCGCGCGCACGATGCGCCCCTCGGCCTTGCTGACGATCTTGCTGGTCACGGCGAGGATGTCGCCCCGCGCCGCGCCGGCGCGCACGGCGGCCTCGGCGATCAGCGCCGGCAGGTCGTCGCCCGGCGCGACCTCAGGCAGGCCCGGGATGCCCCGCACGACTAGTTCGTCCACCCGCCCATTCTCCCCCGCACCGCCCTGTGCGCCGCGCCCCCGCACTCAGCCTCCGGGGCGCTCCGCGACGCTGCGGGTCGTCTTGCCGGCGAGGTGCGGCCCGGCCATGACGGGTTCGTAGCGCGGCTGCTCGCCCGCGGGCACGCAGGTGGGCAGCGCCTCGACGATGGTGGCGTAGTTCGCGTTGTGGAAGAACGGCATGCTCTGGCGGCGCTGGCTGGCGGTGGCGGTCGACCCGGCAGCCTCATCCGGATTCACCACGCGGTGCAGCGTCGACGTCCAGCGGTCGTTGGTCCAGCGGGCCATGAGGTCGCCGATGTTGATGACGAGCGCACCCTCGGTCGGCGGGATCGGCACCCAGGCGTCGGTCTCCGCGTCGTGCACCTCGAGGCCGGCACGACCGGCCTCCTGGCGCAGGATCGTCAGCGTGCCGTAGTCGGTGTGCGCACCGGCGCGCAGCTGGCCCGGCTCGGGCGCCTGCGTCTGCTCGGGATAGTTGATGGCGCGCAGGGCGCTCGGGCTCGCGTCGGTGTGCGGCGCGAAGAAGTCGGCGGGCAGGTCGAGACCCAGGGCGAACATCCGCAGCAGGCGGTCGGCGAGATCGCCCATCGCGGCGTAGTACGCCTGCCACGCCGTCTGCAGCTCGGGCAGCGCGGCGGGCCAGAGGTTGGCGGTGAAGAGCGCGGCCTCCGTCTCGTCGTGGGGCGCGTGCCCCGCGCGGATGCCCGGCCCCATGTTGAACGACTCCTTGAGGTCGCCCGGGGTGACGTCGCCGCGCGAGGCCGCGAGCGACTCGCTGCGCATCGGGAAGTAGCCGTACAGCCCGCCGACCGCGCGCTCGACCTCGAGCTTGTCCTCCAGCGGCAGATCGAAGAAGGCGCGCGCGGTGCTCCACGCGGCATCGGCGACGGCCGGGTCGACCCCGTGGTCGACGATCTGGAAGAAGCCGACGGTGCGCAGGGTCTCATCGAACTCGCGGCCGACGAGAGCCGGATCGCGGTCGATGCTGATGGTGGGAACAGCGAGGGCGGGGCTCATGGTGCCACGCTAGCGCGTCAGATCGGCGACCGTCCGTCGGCGAGCATCGCGACGTAGGCGGCGAGCTTGCGAGCCCGGGTCTCGGCACGCACGACCCCGTCGAGCCGGAACACGATGCCGAACCGCGCCTGGGCGCTGAGCGCGGCGAAGGTGGCCGCTGCGGTCGGAGAGGCGTCGAGGGCCGCTTGCAGGTCGGCGGGAACGACCATTCCCCTCTGGCTGTAGGCGGCGTCCCAGCGGCCATCGGCCTGGGCGCGCGCGACCTGCTCGAGGCCCGGCGGGCGCATGCGGCCCGCCTCGGTGAGCCGCTCGACGATGCCGACGTTGCGCTGCGACCACACCGAGCGGGGCCTGCGCGGCGTGAACACCTGCAGCGAGTAGTCGTCGTCGAGGCCGTAGATCTGCCCGTCGATCCACCCGAAGCACAGCGCCGACTCGAGGGCCTCGTCGTACGTGATGCCGGGCGCGGTCGAGCGCTTCTTGCGCATCTTCAGGCGCACACCCGAGTGATCGGGGTGGGCCTCGAGCCAGTCCTCCCACGCCTGCACACTCTCGAACAGGAGGATGGGCTTCTCGCTGTTGGCGACCATCCGCTCAGCGTAGGGCGGACATCCGGCTCACGGAATCGAGACGATCACCTTGCCGCGCGCATGCTCGCCGAGCTGATGCGCGACCGCCTCGGCGATGCGATCGAGCGGGTACACCTCGTCGATCACGACCCGCAGCGCCCCCTCGCCCAGCCAGTCGGCGAGGCGCTGCAGGTCGTCGGTGTTGCGGGTCGCCAGGAACGACGCATAGGTGCGCCGCGAGAACCGCGACGCGATTGCACGACCGGCCGGGCCGAGCAGGGGCCCCAGCCACTGACCGCGCGGCGCGCCGCACGCGATGAGCGAACCGGTGGGGGTCAGGATGCGCGCCAGGTCGCGCCGCCGACGGTTGCCGGCGAGCTCGAGGATGAGGTCGAAGCGGGCGATGCCCCGCGTCACCTCGGTGGTCGTGTAGTCGATGACGTCATCGGCACCGAGTCGGGCGACGAGCTCGAGGTTGCGCGTGCTGGTGACGGCGGTGACGTGCGCGCCGAGCAGCTTCGCGAGCTGCACGGCGAACGTGCCGACCCCGCCGGAGGCGCCGATGATGAGCACGCGCGGGCGCATCGGCTCGACCTCACCGGGGCCCCAGGTCGCCGGGCCGACGAGGCCTCCGCGCCGCAGCCCCTGCAGGGCGGTGATCGCGGCGACGCCGACGCCCCCTGCATCGACGAGCGGCACGCTCTCGGGCAGCCGCACGAGCCCGGACTCGCTGACGACCGCGCGCTCGCTCCACGCCGCGCGGCCGAAACCCAGCACCCGGTCACCGACGGCGAGTCGCGCGACGCCGGGGCCGACCGCCTCGACGACACCGGCGATGTCCGACCCCAGGGCGCGGTTCGCGGGCCTGGGAGTGCGTAGGCCGCGGACGATCCGCACCAGGTAGGGCCGGCCGGTGAGCTCGTGGGTGTCGAGGGGGTTGACCGAGCTCGCGGCGACGCGCACGAGCACCTGGCCGGCGGCGGGCGACGGGGGTGGAGCATCCACGATGCGCAGCGCTGCGGGCCCGCCGTACGTGTCGGCGATGACGGATCTCATGGCGGTCTCGATTCTGCCGCGCGAGCGGTGGAAGATGCTTACAATGTAAACTTACGGTGTAAGCTAGCGTTCATCGTCGAACCCTGTCAAGGAGAGTGCGCCATGGCTGTGCGGGATGCCCTCACCCCCGATCGCGTCGTCGACGCTGCTCTCGCTCTCGCCGATGAGCACGGCCTCGAGGCGCTCACGATGCGCCGACTCGGTGCCGCTCTCGGCGTGGAGGCCATGTCGCTCTACCGGCATGTCGCCTCGAAAGACGCGCTGCTCGACGCTCTCGGCGACGCTCTCGTCGCGCTCTGGATCGCCCCGGCGGCCGAGGCCGACGTGTCGCCCGACGTCCACGTTCCACCCCCGGGCGGCACCACCGAGGCCTGGCGCACGGCCATCGCAGCGATCATGCACCGCGCCCACCGCGAGCTGCTGGCGCGCCCGTGGGCGATCGAGCTGCTGGCCTCGCGCCCGCACGTGGGGCCGGCGCGGCTGCGCTACGCCGAGGCGATCACCGCAGCGCTGCTCGACGCGGACTTCTCGACCCAGCTCGCCCACCACGGCCTGCACATCGTCGACGGCACGATCATGGGGTTCAGCGCCCAGGAGGCGCGTCGACCTTCCGCCGAGGCGATGGGCTCGGGGGTGCAGCGGCTGTGGGAGGGCGAGTTGGCCGCCGAGTATCCGGCGATCTCGCGCACGATCCGCGAGCGGCACGACCACGGCGAGGAGTACACGCTCATGGTCGACCTCGTGCTCGACGGCCTCGCGCGCCTGCGCGACGGGGCCCGACCGCCGCGCAGCGCGCCGGGAGCGCCCTACCCGCAGCTCATCGGCTGAGGTGACCGCGCACGACACGCGTCCACATCCCCGTCAGCCCCAGCATCGTGAGCACGAGGCTGAGCACAGCGACGATCGTGAGTGCCAGCAGCCCGGTCGCCGACACCAGCACGAGCAGGTGGCCAGCGGCACCCGCGAGACGTGCGACCGTCGCGACGACGACCAGCAGGAGCGCCGACCGCCCGACCACCTCCCGCGCCAGGGAGCGCGAGAGCGCGAGGCTCACCGCGCCCGAGAGCCCCACGGCCAGCGCGGTGCCGAAACCGCCGAGCACCGCGGGCGCCACCAGGCCGAGGCCGGAGGCGATCACCAGCAGCATTGCACCCGCTGCCAGATCGACCGCGCCGCCCAGCCGCAGACTGACGCCGACGAGGCGCGCCGTGCGCGACCGCCGGGCCGTGTCGGACGGCACGGATGCGGACGAGCCATCAGGCCGATCGACTCCATCGGTGGCGGCGGGCGCGGAATCCATGCGCACATGGTAGCCATCGGGGCGGCGCCGATAACGAAACGGTCTCCGATGCGACACGCCCGGGATGCACGCTTGCGCCCGAGCGCGCGGACCCGCTAGGTTTCTCGAGCGCCACACGACGAAAGGAGGCCGAGCGTGTTCACCATCACTCTGGGGATGACCCCCATCACCGCCGGCTTCGTCGGCGACCTCACCGCCTGATCGGGCCGCTTCAGCTCTGACGCCGCCTGTTCATCCGGTGGCGACGCTCTCGAAGCCCAGATCTTCGACCGCACTCCTCTGTGCGACCCGATGGATCCGCCACGGCGGGCGCCCTCATCCGCGTGCCCGTCTCCCCCACCGCCGCCACGAGCGGCATCCCCGTCGGCACGCCGGGGCGGCGCGACACCGCGCTGGCCGCCCGGCTGCCATGCGCAGTGAGGAACCCCTCTGATGAGCACCATCACCACCCACGCGGCGAACACCGCGCAGCATCCGCCGAGTCCGGCGAGCATCCCGGCACGTTCGCGTGCCGCCGCCCGCCGTGTCGGCCTGATCGATCGCCTCGCTCTGCGCGTCGGCGTCGCACTCGTCGCCTGGAGCCGTCGTCCGCGGCTGCTCGACGAGCGTGCCGAGCGCGAGCAGCGTCTCCGGCTCGAGCGATCGACGGCGGAACGCGAGCGGCAGTGGCAGCGGCTCGCGCTGCAGCTTCTGCCTCCGCGCTGATGCCGCGCGGCACACGACCGCCGGCCGCCGAGGCCGCGGCGATCGACGCACCACGGACGCCCCGTCGGGCGGCCTCGGGCTATCGGCCCCAGGCGCTCGGCGGGGCGACCACCACCGGCACCTCGGTGTACGACCAGTGGGCACCGTTGTTGTACATGCCGGTGGCCCATCCCGAGAACCAGATGGCGCGCTCGACCTGCTCGGTCGGCGCAGACGCCTGGAGCGTCGCCACGATCTCACGGTAGCGCGGCAGGGAATGCAGCGCCTCCGCCGCGTTCTCAGCGGCCGCGACCAGGCTCACGTAGCGGCCGGTTCCACCACCGCCGCCGGAACCCCATCCGTTGTTGAGCGGGTTGTTGCGGTTCCACCAGGTGTTGACGTAGTTCTCCTGGCGCATCCAGCGGGTGATCACCGTGACGTTGCTGTCGGTCATCGGGAACTCGCCCATGAGGAGCACGAGCTTCGCCCAGTCGTAGTTGGTGCCGCCCGCGATCAGCGTCTCGTAGCCGGGTGTCGCCGAGTACGCGGGGCGCTCGATCGGCGGTGCCGAGAGAGTGCCAGCGCCCACGACGGCCTCGGCGTCGACCGGCGACGCCGACGCGACCGGCAGTGCTTGCGCGTTGGCCGCGGTGTACGCGGCAAGCAGCTCGTCATCGGACGGCGTCGTGAACCCGAGCGTGTTGATCAGCAGCAGACCAGCCACGATCGAGGCGAAAGCCGTTCGAACGGTCGACCAGCCGTGCCGCCGGAAAGCGGGGCGCGCGGTCGCGCGGCGGTGCTTGGGCATGAGTCGTGGTCCCCCTCAGAGCGACCTCGGAAGCCCGTTGTGCGGGCCGAGGCCATCGACCAGGCTACCAGCGACGGCACGCCCAGGCGCGCAGGCGACCCGATCGCCGCGCGTCAGAGGGCGCGAAGGCGCGGCGCGAGGTCGCGCTCGAACAGCTCGAGGAACCGCCGCTGGTCGTGCCCGGGCGCGTGGAAGACGAGGTGATTCATGCCCCACTCGACGTACTTCGCGACCTCGGCGACGACCGCGTCGGGGTCGCTGCCGACGATCCAGCGCTTGGCGATCTGCTCGATCGGCAGCGCGTCGGCGGCACGTTCCATCTCGATGGGGTCGGTGATGTCGTGCTTCTGCTCCTTGCTGAGCGACAGCGGCGACCAGAAGCGCGTGTTCTCGAGCGCCGCATCCGGGTCGGTGTCGTAGGAGATCTTGATCTCGATCATCCGATCGATCTCCTCGAACGAGCGCTCGGCCTTCTCGGCGCCCTCCTTGACGGCCGGGATCAGCTCATCGGTGTAGAGCTCGGCGCCCTTGCCCGACGTGCAGATGAAGCCGTCGCCGGCCCGCCCGGCGTAGCGCGCCACGAACGGCCCGCCGGCCGCGATGTAGACCGGGATCGGCTGCTCGGGGCGGTCGTAGATCGAGGCGTCGTGCGTCGAGTAGTACTCGCCGCGGAAGTTCACGCGATCCTCCGTCCAGAGCTGCCGCATGAGGTCGACGCTCTCGCGCAGGCGCGCGAAACGCTCTTTGAACTCGGGCCACTCCTGCTCGCCGGCACCGGCGAATCCCGTGGCGATCTCATTGAGCGCCTCTCCCGTGCCGACGCCGAGGAAGATGCGGCCCGGGTACATCACGCCCATCGAGGCGAAGGCCTGGGCGAGCACCGCCGGGTTGTAGCGGAACGTCGGCGTCATCACCGAGGTGCCGATGCGGATGCTCGACGTGCGCTCGCCCACAGCCGCCATCCACGTCAGCGAGAAGGGGGCATGCCCGCCGGTGTGCCGCCAGGGCTGGAAGTGGTCGCTCACCGCGACGCTCTCCATGCCGTGCGCTTCGGCGGCGACCGCGATCTCGACGAGCTCGCGCGGGTCGAACTGCTCGGCCGAGGCCTTGTAGCCGAGGGTCAGGGGTCGCGTCATGGCGCGGTCTCCGTTCAGGATGACGGGCGGAACAGGTCAGTCGGTGATGGCGGCGCGCAGCTGCTCGATCGAGGCGACGGCGGCAGACCGCCACTCGGCGAGCTCCTCCTCGCCCGCCTCCTCCCACAGCTCGTAGAGCTCGGAGCCGTCGGGCTGGACGGCCCGTTCGGCGACCCGCAGGATCAGCTCGTAGGCCGCATCGTCGAGCTGCGTCGAGAGCAGGCGGATGTCGACCTCGTCGAGCGCGGCGGGCGGGTCGATGCGGCCGAGTGCCGCGAGTGCCACATCGACGAGCGCCAGAGAGACGGAGCCCTCGGGGGCCTCCAGGTAGCCGCCGTGCAGCGCCTCCCGCAGCTCATCGAGCTCGAACGTGCCGTCGACGAGTGCGTCGACCGCGTCGAGCGCATCGTCGTTCTCGAACGCTCCGCTGCCCCAAGCTCCCATGCGGCCAGCCTAACCATCGGGCCTGAGATTCCCGTCAGTCGGTGTTCTGGCTGAGGAGGAACTCGGCGACCGCCCGCGGCACGTAGGGGGCGACATCGCCGCCGAGCGCCGCGACCTGACGCACGAGCGAGCTCGACACGTGGGCGTGCGCGGGGTCGGTGAGCATGAACACCGTCTCGATTCCGGCCAGATTGCGGTTGACGATCGCCATCGGCGTCTCGTACGCGACGTCGACCTGGCTGCGCACGCCCTTGACGAGCACGGTCGCGCCCACGTCGGTGCAGTAGTCGACGAGCAGGCCGACACTCCAGCTGGTCACGAGGATGCTCGACGGCAGCGCGCGGTCGGCGATCGCCTGCTCGATCAGGGCCACACGCTGCGCGATCGGCAGCATCGCCTGCTTGCCGGGGTTGTGCACCACCACGACGTGCACCGCATCGAACACACCCGCGGCCCGCTCGATGATGTCGAGGTGCCCCAGGGTGACGGGGTCGAACGACCCCGGAACGACAGCGATCCGGCTCATGACGCTCAGCCTAGCGACCGCGGATTACCGCGGTGTTTCGGTGCCGGCCGCGGCGTACTCGGCGGTCACGAGGATCGGCAGGTGGTCGGAGACCCCCTGCGGCAGGGTCGTCACCGTGGTCACGGCCATGCCGATCGAGGTCGCGAAGTCGAAGTGGCCGCGGAAGAACTTGTACCGGGTGTAGGTGCGCGCGTCGCTGAGGGTGACCTCGTGCCCCGTCTCCTGCACGCTCGTTGACAGGTGGTCTTTGAAGACCGGGTAGTTGAAGTCGCCGACCATCAGGGTCGGCAGCGTCGCGCCGAACGAGTCGAGCGCCTCGTGGGCGGCACGGATCTGCGTGCGGCGCAGCGAGTTGAGCGCCGTGAGCGGCGCGGCATGGAAGCATCCGATCACGACCTCGCGGTCGTGCTTGCGGTCGATCAGGTGGCTGCCCAGCAGACGCTCGTGGGCGGGCTTGGCGATCATGTCGTGCAGCGAGCGCTTGAGCTGGAAGGCCTTCGTGCTGAGCGCCTCAAAGCGGTCGCGGCTGTAGAAGATCGCCAGGCCGAGACGGTTGAGCTTCGTCGCATCGGCGAGGTGCAGCGGGCCGAGCTCGCGCGGCAGGTCATCCGTATCGACCTCCTGCAGGCACAGCAGGTTGGGGTCGTGCGCCGCCACCAGCTGCTCGAGCTCGTTGCGCGCCGCGTGCTTGCGCAGGTTGTACGAGATCACTCTCACCTGCACAGTCTCACCCGACCGGGCGGCGCACGCCGAATCGGCGAGCCGAACCCGGGCGATCAGCGGGGTCGTGCGGGGCGTCAGTTCTTCGCGAGGAAGTCGCGGCTGGCGTCGTCGAGGCGACGCTCGATGGCGGCCTTCAGCGCGGGATGCCCGCTCAGCGCGGCATCCCCCTCCAGCACCCCGGCCGCGGCCGCGCGGGCCGCGCTGATGAGGTCGCCGTCGGTCGCTACCCGCAGCAGCTTGAGGCTCGAGCGCCCGCCGCTCTGCGTCGCGCCGAGCACGTCACCCTCGCGCCGCAGCTCGAGGTCGATCTGCGCGAGCGCGAAGCCGTCGAGCGTGCCCGCCACGGCCTCGACGCGCTCGCGCGCGAGAGTCTCGGGCAGCGCCGCCGTCACGAACAGGCACAGCCCGGGCACACCGCCGCGGCCCACGCGCCCCCGAAGCTGGTGCAGCTGGCTCACTCCGAAGCGGTCGGCGTCGACCACGACCATCGTCGAGGCGTTCGGCACGTCGACCCCGACCTCGATGACGGTCGTCGACACGAGCACGTCGATCTCGCCGCGGGCGAAGGCGCGCATCACCGCATCCTTCTCATCGGAGGACATGCGGCCGTGCAGCGGCTCGATGCGGCGCCCGGCGAGCGCGGGGTGCTGGCGCAGGAGGGGCGTCAGCTCGGCGACGGTCGCGGGCGGCCGCGCGCTGGCCGCAATGCCGTCGGCCGTGCGCGCGTCGTCGGCCGAGCCATCGGCGGGGTCGTCGACCAGGGCGTCGGGGTCGTCCTCGCGCGTCGCCGGGTCGATCGCAGGCACGACGACGAAGCCCTGGCGGCCCTGCGCGAGCTCCTCGCCCATGCGCTCCCAGACGCGGTTCCACCAGCCGGGCCGGTCGGCGAGCGGCACGACGTGGCTGACGATCGGGGTGCGCCCGGCGGGCAGCGTGGCGATGGTCGAGACGTCGAGGTCGCCGAACACGGTCATCGCGACGGTGCGCGGAATCGGGGTGGCGGTCAGCACGAGCACGTGCGGCGGCACCGCGCCCTTGCGGCGCAGGCTCTCGCGCTGCTCGACGCCGAAGCGGTGCTGCTCGTCGACGACGACCAGGCCGAGATCGGCGAACTGCACGCGGTCGCCGAGCAGGGCGTGGGTGCCGACGACGATGCGGGATGCTCCGCTCGCGATGCTCAGCAGCGCCGCCCGCCGCTCGGGCTGCGACAGCTGCCCGGTGAGCAGCACCGGGCGCAGCCGGGCCGCGCGATCGGGCCCGAGGGTGGCGACGATCGAGCGCAGGTGCTGCGCGGCGAGCACCTCGGTGGGGGCGAGCAGCGCGCTCTGCCCGCCGCTCTCGGCGACAGTCAGCATCGCGCGCACCGCCACGAGGGTCTTGCCCGAGCCGACCTCGCCCTGCACGAGCCGGTTCATCGGCACGGGCGCGGCGAGGTCGCGCGCGATCTCGTCGCCGACGAGCCGCTGGTCGTCGGTCAGGGTGAAGGGCAGCTCGGCGTCGAAGCCGGCGAGCTCGGCGCCGGAAAGACGCGGGGTGGCGGGCTGCTCGCGCAGGGCCGCGCGTTGCTGCAGCAGGGCCGCCTGCAGCACGAAGGCTTCGTGAAACCGCAGGGTGTCGCGCGCGCGGCGCCACTGCCCGTCGTTCTCGGGGCGGTGGATGTACCGGTACGCCGTGGTCAGGTCGAGCAGTTCGGGGGCGCGGTCGGTCGCGTCGCCGCGCTCATCGGAGCCGCGCAGCTCGGCCAGCAATTCGGCGCGCACGCTTGAAGGCACGGGGTCGTCGAGAGCCGGCAGCGTGTCGAGCACCACCCCGACGGCTTTCGCGATCTGCCAGCTGGCGACGGTCGACGTCGCCGGGTAGATCGGAATCGGCTGCATCGCCCACTTCGTCGCCTCGGGGCCGGCGTCGCGCTCGTCGCCCGCCTCGAAGAGCTCGTAGTCGGGGTGGGCGAGCTGGCGCGCGCCCCGGTACTCGCCGACCTTGCCGGCGAAGATGCCGCGCACGCCCTTCTTCAGGTCGTTGGCCCGCCACGCCTGGTTGAAGAACGTGAGGGTCAGGATGCCCTGGCCATCGGTGATGCGCACCTCGAGAATGCTGCCCCGCCGCTGGCGCATCGGCCGCTCGGTGACGTCGATCACCTCGGCGACGATCGTCACCGACTCGTCGACGCGCAGCTCGCTGAGCGCGGTCAGCTCGCCGCGGCGGGCGTAGCGCCGGGGATAGTGGGTGAGCAGGTCACCGATGGTGAGCATCCCGAACGCCTTCTTGAGGGCGTTCGCGCTGCGGTCGCCCAGAGCGCTGCTGAGCTTCGCGTCGAGGGGGCTGCTGCTCACGGCGACAACGCTACTCGCGCCGCCTGACGGCCTCGCGCCGGGGCGCACCGGTGCCCTCTCGGCTGGGCCGACTCGCCGGCGGGCGACGGCAGCGAGTGCGGCCGCGAGTGCGGCTGCGCCTTTGGCCATCCATCGGTCACTCGTTGCGCACTTTCACGGGACGGTCCGCAACGAGTGACCGATCGACGATGTCGAGCGCACCGATCGGTCTGGCGTGCGTGCTCGGTAGTGAAGACCCCGCACACAGCGCCGATCGTGGTCGCATAGGGACGAACACCGAGGGAGTAAGCGCGATATGCGACCACGCGGCGGGCAGGGTGCACGCGTGTCCCCCGCACACTGGGCGCACTAGCGTTGGGGCTGTGACACGCATCATCGCCGGGTTCGCGGGCTCGCTGACGCTCAAGGTTCCGAGCGCGGGCACCCGGCCCACGAGCGACCGCGTGCGCGAGGCGATTTTCAGCGCTCTCGAGGCGCGCGACGCGATCGACGGGATGCGCGTGCTCGACCTCTACGCCGGCTCGGGTGCCCTCGCACTCGAGGCCATCAGCCGCGGGGCCGTCTCGGCCGTGCTCGTCGAGAAGTCGTACGCGGCCGTGCAGGTGTGCAAGGCCAACGCGGCGCTCGTGGCTGGTCGGGCGGGGAAGGGCGCGAGGCCGAGCATCCAGGTGATCGGCAAGCCCGCGACCTCGTACCTGTCGTCGGCGCTCGACACCTTCGACCTCGTCTTCATCGACCCGCCGTACGAGGTGGGCGGGCTCGAGCTCGACCACGTTCTCGAGGGGCTCGTGCCGCGATTGGCTGCGGATGCGGTGGTCGCGCTCGAGCGCTCGTCACGCTCCCCGGCTCCGGCCTGGCCGGCCGGGCTCGCGCTCGACAAGGTGTCGCGGTACGGCGAGACGGCCGTGTACTGGCTCAGCC
>VFQN01004278.1_pt1 | contig 19089 bp, 16 predicted proteins | sample 3512371 | NCBI WGS metagenome assembly VFQN01 (sample SAMN10412370, study PRJNA504923) | tailings metagenome | isolation source: Replicate 2 from Balatoc abandoned mine | place: Philippines: Itogon, Benguet | collected 2017-08-28 | reverse complement strand
CAGGAGTCGTTGGTGTATTCCAGCGCCTTGGCGAAATGCTTGTTGTAGCTGTTCAGCCCCTGCCACGCCGGATCGTCCAGCACCGACTTCAGCCCGGTCTGGCAGACCGCGGCATAGCGCTTCTGCTGCTCGGGCTGGAAGTACCACTCCATGAACTTGATCAGCTGTGGGATCTTCTTGGAATAGGTGTTGATGCCCATGCCCTGGCCGCCCACCGAATACTGGCGGCGGAACTTGCCGTCCCGGCCGATGGCACCCGGCAGGTTGCCGAAGCCGGTCGTTTCAGCGAACTTGTTGACCTTCGGGTCGGAATTGGAGCCGTTGAAGTAGTACCACTGCATCGCCATCGCCAGCTTGCCCTGCTGGAAGGCGGCATTCACCTCGTCCCAACCCCAGTTCTGGCTGCCGGGCGGGCCGTACTCGAACATGTCGACATAGAACTGCACGCCGTCCACCGAGGCCGGGGAGTTCAGGTAGCCCTTGGCCTCGAACGTTTCGGGATTGTAGAGCTCGCCGCCGAACGACCACATGAACGAGTTCGACGCGGTGGTGGCGAAGTCGTACTCGCGCCCGCCCATCTGGCCCCAGCCGAACAGGCCCTGGTCGGGACGGGTGAAGAACTCGGCGATCTCCTTGGCGTCCTGGTAGGTCTGCGGGACCTTGAGGTCCTTGCCGTACTTCTCCTTGAACGCCGCCTGTTCCTTGGGATCCTCGAACAGGTCCTTGCGCCACATGAAGCCATAGGCGTCCTGGTTGATCGGCAGGCCCCAGTACTGGCCGGAGCCATCGGGATACTCGCCGTAGCGGGCGAGCGAGGCCGGGTCGAACAGTTCCGGCTTCAGGTAGTCGGACTCCGCGAACACCTTGTTGATCGAGTAGGCATGGCCGCCGCCGGCGAACTCGGCGGTCGACTGGCTGTCCCACATGGCGAAGGCGAAGCCGTCGCCCTTGATCGCGAACTCGGACGCGATCTTGTTGTGCCATTCCGGCCCGTAGGGGACCAGGGCCGGGACGATGGTGACGTTCTTGTCCGGATAGTCCTTGGCGATGTCGACCACCGCATCGGCGCAGGTGCCGGCATGCCAGATGAAGGTCAGCGTCTCGGCGGCCTTTGCCGGGCTGCCAAGGCCCGCCACCGCCAGCACGACGGCGGCGCCAGCGCCGCCCATCCAGGTCTTCCTCGTCATCGTTCTTGCCTCCCTAGATCCATCGAACGTCAATGCGCCGGACCGGACGGGACCAGCTCCAGCCGGACCCCGTCCTTCTGCAATGCCTGGCGGACCTCGGGCGGCAGGCCCTCGGTGACCAGGACCGAATCGAACTCGCGCAGCGGGGCGAACAGGTTGAGCGCCGAGCGGCCGACCTTGGAGCGGTCGAAGGCGATCACCGAGCGCTCCGCCACCGCCTTCATGGCGAGCTTGGCCCGGATGATGTCCGGGTCGTGCAGGTAGGCGCTGGTGCCGCGCACCGCCGAGGTCGAGAAGATGGCCAGATCGGCGCGCAGCCGCGCCGCCGCCGCCTCGCAGACCAGGCCGAAGAACGCGTTGCCGACCGGGTCGTACCGGCCGCCGAGGGAGATCAGGGTGATCTCGTCGGCCCGGCGGAAGCTCTCGATCACCTTCAGCCCGTTGGTGATGACGGTGAGCGGCCGCTTGTGGTCGAGGAAGGGGATGATGCTGGCGGCGGTGGAGGAATCATCCAGCACGATCGCCATGCCGGGCTCGACCAGTTCGGCCATGCGCTGGGCCAGCGCCGCCTTTTCCGCGCGGTTCTGCCGCTCGCGATAGGCATAGTCGCCCTCGAACAGGATGCTCGTGGTCAGCGTGACGCCACCCCGGACCTTGCGGACCAGGCGCTGCTCGGCCAGGCGGTCCAGGTCGCGATGCACCGTCATCTTGCTGACGCGCATCCGCTCGACCAGCTCGTCGACCGAGGCGTTCTCGCGGACGCGCAGATATTGAAGCAGCGCCTCCCGGCGCACCTCGCCACGCACCCTGCCTCCCCCTTGGTTTCATGCGGCTATGTGCCGTTATCCGCGCCGGGATGTAACAGGTGGAGATGGGATCGCAACAGCTTTGTCTGGTATATTGGCCGGCGGATCACGCCGCGTCGGAGGCCGGCGGCTTCCTGATGCCGGCCTCGGTCACGATGGCCGCGAACGAGGCGAGGTCGGCGAAATAGGCCGGGGTCAGCCGGCCGAACTTGCTGCTGTCGGCGACCAGGTAGGAGACGAGGGCATTCTCCATCGCCGCGCGCTTGACCAGCACCTCGTGGAAGTTGGTGCAGCTCACCCCGCGGGTCGGGTGGATGCCGCCCGCCGAGATGAACGCCTTGTTCAGCCGGACGGAGCGCAGCGTGGCGAGGCCGCTGTCGCTTTCAAAGGAGCCGGGGTCCGCGTGGTAGAGGCCGCCCATCAGCACCAGGCGGATGCCCGGCCGGCGGGCGATCGCCTCCGCGATGTTCAAGGCATAGCAGACGACGGTAAGGCGGCGATCCTGGGGCAGCCGCCTGGCCAGATGGGCCAGCGTGGTGCCGCAATCCACGAACAGCGTGTCCTCGGGCTCGATCAGGCTGCAGGCCCACTCGCAGGCCCGGATCTTCGCCGCGCGCGCATCCTCCCGGTCCTGGATGTCGCTGTCCTGCGGGAAGGCCCGCTCGGGCAGGATGTGCCCGCCCAGGATCGACAGGCGGCCATCGGCCGCCGCGACGTCGCGGCGGACCGTCATCTCGGAAACGCCCAGCCGGGCGCTGGCCTCCTTCAGGCCGAGCATGCCGTGGCGCGCGACCTGCTCCATGAGGACGGAGATCCGCTGCTGCTGCTTTCCGATGGCCATGCGGCGACACCGATTCCTAGGGGAGCGACGGGAAGAGCCTACAGGCGATGTTACGAAAGTGACAATTGTTAGATCTGACGCATGTGCGGTGGCGCCAGCAATGGCACGGCTGCGCGTGCGGGTGGCAGGCAGACCAGCCGATGGGCAGTCTCTGCCTCCGGTTAATCGGTTCCCGCCATCGCGTTCATTCATGTGTTGACAGCATCATACACGTTACTACGGTGACAAAAAAGCCGGTGCAGAGCCCTCACGCCTAACACCGTGCGGATCCTGCGTGGGAGGACGCGTGATGCTGAAGTCTCTGTGCCTGATCACTTCGGCGCTGGTGGCACTGCCGCTGGCGGCGGCCTCGGCGCAGGAGCGCCAGCCGATCACCAACGCGACCTGCGCGGAGCTGGCGGCCCGCTACGAGAAGCTGCCGTTCACCGACATCCTGCCGATGGACGAGGGTCCGGTGATGGTCGATGGCGAGGAGAAGCCGCTCACGATCGGCTTCTCGCAGACCGGGTTCAATCATCCCTGGCGCGTGTCGATGCTGGAATCGCTGCAGGCCGAGGCCTGCCGGCATCCCAATGTCTCGCTGGTCGTGCTGGACGGCAATGTCGACGTCGCCAAGCAGAACAACGACGTGCGCGACCTGATCGCCCGCGGTGTCGACGCGGTGATCATGAGCCCGGTGGAATCGGCGGCCCTGGTGCCGGCGGCGCGCGCAGTCATGAACGAGGGCATGCCGCTGGTCGTGCTCGACCGCGACGTGCCGACCGAGAAGACCCTGTTCATCGGCCAGAGCAACGTCACCATGGCCGAGGGTGTCGCCAAGAAGATGGCCGACGACCTCGGCGGCAAGGGCAAGATCGTGGTCATCACCGGCCTGCAGGGCTCCTCGCCAGCGGTCGACCGCAACAAGGGCATGGAGAACGTCCTCAAGGACTATCCGGACATCGAGGTGCTGGTGACCGGCGACGGCCAGTGGATCCGCGAGCCGGCGGTGAAGCTGATGGAGGACTGGCTGACCGCCTATCCGGAGATTTCCGCGGTGTTCTCCCACGCCGAGGAATCGTCCTGGGGCGCGCAGCTCGCGATCGCCCGGGCGAACCGCTGCAAGGACGGGATCAAGCACTATACGTTCGACGGCTCCAATGCCGGGTTCAAGGCGGTCAAGGCCGGCACGTTCGGCGCGGACGGCAACTACACGCCGTTCATCGGCGACATCGGCCTGCGCGCGGTGCTCTACACCCTCACCGGCAAGGAGATCCCGAGCGCCCAGGACTATGCCGAGCCCGGCAAGACCCTGGTGCTGCCGGACTCGCCGGTGGTGACCGCCGCCAATGCCGACGAGTGGATCGGCCGCGGCTGGGGCGACTTCGAGCCGACCCCGGATCCCTGCCTCTGAGCGATGGCCAGCTGCCGGTGACGCCGCTTCTCGCCGTCCGGGGCCTCGGCAAGAGCTTCTCCGGCAACACCGTCCTGTCCGACCTGGACTTCGCGGTGCATGCCGGCGAGGTCCAGGCGCTGGTCGGCGAGAACGGGGCCGGCAAGTCGACGCTCATCAAGGTGCTGGGCGGCGTGTACCAGCCGGACCGCGGCGAGCTGCTGATCGACGGCGAGCCCGCCCGCCTGCGCTCGCCGCGCGACGCGCTGGCCCGCGGCATCGTGGTGATCCAGCAGGAACTGTCGCTGGCTCCGCACCTGTCGGCCGAGGAGAACATCTTTCTCGGCCATTTCCCGACCACCCGCTTTGGCACGGTCGATCGCGGCGCCATGCGCCGGCGGGCGAAGCAGCTCCTGGACAGCCTGTCGATCGAGATCGACCCGTCCGTGCCGATCGGGCGCTTGAGCATTGCCCAGCAGCAGATGGTCGAGATCGCCAAGGCCATCTCGCTCCAGGCCAGGGTGCTGGTGCTGGACGAGCCCACCGCCGTGCTCGACGAGAAGCGGGTCGCCACCCTGTTCGCCCTGGTCGCCCGCCTCAAGGCGCAGGGCCTGGGCATCGTGTTCATCTCCCATCACCTGGAAGAAGTGTTCCGGATCTGCGACCGGGTTACGGTGCTGCGCGACGGCAAGAAGACCGGCGAGGCGCCGATCGCCGAGATCGACCAGGAATGGCTGGTCGCCCGGATGATCGGCCGGGACTTCCCGGCCCATGCCCGCCAGGCGCGCCGTTCCGGCAAGCCGGCGCTGGAGCTGCGGGGCCTGTCCCGCCGCGGCGAGTTCGAGGACGTCTCGTTCGCGGTGCATGAGGGCGAGATCGTGGGCTTGGCCGGGCTGGTCGGCGCCGGGCGTACCGAGGTGGCGCGCGCCATCGTGGGCCTGGCCCGCCCGAGTGCCGGGACGATCCGGCTGCATGGCCAGGACGTGCGTATCGATGATCCCGGCAAGGCGGCGCGCCTGGGCATCAGCTACCTGACCGAGGACCGCAAGGCGCAGGGCCTCCTGCCCAACCGCCCGGTGCGCGAGAACGCCACCATTTCCAGCCTCGGCCGGTTCGCGCGCTTCGGCGTGCTGAACCTGGTCAAGGAGCGCGCTTATGTCCGCGAGATGATCGGCCGGCTGGACGTGCGCTCGGCCGGCATGGGCACCGAGATCCGCTACTTGAGCGGTGGCAACCAGCAGAAGGTGCTGATCGGCCGGGCGCTGGCGGTCGAGCCAAGAGTGCTGATCGTCGACGAGCCGACCCGCGGGGTCGATATCGGCGCCAAGCAGGAAATCTACGCGCTGATCGAGCAGCTGGTGGCGCGCGGCGTGGCGATCGTCCTGATCTCCTCGGAGATGGAGGAAGTCCTGCGCCTGTCCGACCGGATCGTCGTGCTCCGCCGCGGGCGCGTTGCCACGACGCTGAAGCGTGAAGAAGCGAGCGAGGAAACCATCATGAGGTCCGCAGCCCTTGCCGCATGAAGCTACCCAACCCGGCTACGGCGCGATGCTGCGCCGGATCGGCGCCGGCAGGCTCGGCGGCCTGATCGCCCTGGTCGTGCTGATCGTGATCGCCTCGCTGCTGTCGGACCGGTTCCTGACCGTGCCGAACCTGTTGAACGTGCTGCGCCAGATCGCGATCGTCGGCATCCTGGCGATGGGCATGACCTTCGTGATCCTGACCGCCGGGATCGACCTGTCGATCGGCTCGATCCTTGGCCTGTCGGTGGTGCTCTATGCCGGGCTGCTGGAAGGCTGGGGCCTGCCGGCGGCGATCACGCTCGGCATGCTGGCGGGGGCGGGGGCCGGCCTCGTCAACGGCATCGGCGTCGCCTATGCCGGGATCCCCGCCTTCATCATGACGCTCGGCATGCTGTCCTTCGCGCGCGGCCTGGCCTTCATCTATACCGGCGGCACGCCGATCCCGATCCTGGACGAGACCTTCTACAATTTCGGCAACGGCTACTTCCTGGGCATCCCGATCCCGGCGCTGGTGCTGATCGCGACGCTGCTCGCCAGCGCCTTCGTGCTGGGCATGACCCCGTTCGGCCGCTCGGTGTACGGGATCGGCTCCAACGAGGAGGCCGCCCGGATGTCGGGTGTGCCGGTGCGGCTTTACAAGACCGTGGTCTACGTCATCTCCGGCGGATTGGCGGCGCTGGCCGGGGTGGTCTATTCTTCCCAGCTCGGCATCGGCACGCCGATCGCCGGCCAGGGCTACGAGCTCGACGCGATCGCCGCGGTGGTGGTGGGCGGCACGTCCCTGTTCGGCGGCAAGGGCTCCGTCTGGGGCACCTTCATCGGCACGCTGATCATCGGGGTGCTCGCCAACACGCTGAACCTGAACGGGGTCGACCCGTTCGTGCAGCAGCTGGTCAAGGGCGCCCTGATCGTGGTCGCGGTGTTCGGCATGAGCCGCGCCAACCGGACCTGAGGAGCCTGCCCATGGATGTCCGAAAGCGGATCCTGCCGGTGCTGGAGGCCCTGCGGCCGGCGGTGGACGCGCATGTCACCCTCGAGCGGGTGCGGCGCTACACCTTCGCGCTGGCCAACATGCCGGCACCGTCCACCGCGGCCGCCGCCCTGCGCACGCCGGTGCTCAAGCGCCTGCTGGCCGACGACCAGGTCAAGCGCACGCGGCTGCACCTGCGCGAGGACTTCGAGAAGACCGGCAGCACCGTGATCCTGACCGGCAGCGCCGAGCCGGCCAAGCCGCTCTGGTACTTCGCCCATCTCGACACGATCAGCTACCTGATCCAGCCGCGAGCCGGCGACCGCTACCCCCTGGTGCCGTTCTGCTACCATCTGATCGAGGAAGGCGAGCGGCCGGCCGAGGTGGTCCGCTACGACCTGGCCTCCAACCGGTACCGCCCATCGATCGCGGGCCGCTTGGTCACCGAGGGCGGCCAGCCCTTCTTCGTGCCCAACGATCCGTCCGTGCCCGTGCGGGTCGGCGACCGGGTGGTGATGTGTGCCCCGTGCCAGGAGACCGATGACCAGGGCAATTTCACCGGCCATGTCGACAATGCCGGCGCCGTCGCGGCGCTAGCCGTGGCGGCCCCGGTGATGGCCGAGGCCGGCATCGAGGCGATGCTGGCGTTTCCCGACGAGGAGGAAGGGCCGCATGGCAGCGGCAGCCAGGTGATGGGCAGGGGCGGCTCGCGCCTCGTGAACGTCCTGCCGACGCCGGACCTGGCGATCGTCGCCGACGTGCAGCAGGCCGGCGGCGACCCGGATGCGGACACGCGCGGCGGCGTCGAGAACAGCACGCGGCTGGGCCAGGGCGCGGTGCTGGCGGAGTTCTCCAGCCTAGCGCGCGGGGCGGTGACGCCGCCGCACCTCTATGCCCTGGCGCAGGACATGATCGGCGTGCTGGCGGAACTGGGCGTGCCGGTCCAGGAATCCAACAATGCCTACACCTCGCGCAGCGACGATGTCAGCGTGCTCCTGAAGACGCCGAACATCCTCCTGCTGGGCTTTGCCGGCTTCAACCGGCACCTGGACAGGGGCGAACCCAGGGCGAACCTGCACGACCTGGTCAGCCTGTCCAAGGCGTTGATCTATTATTCGGCGATAGCCCCGGTTTATCGTGAGCGCTGCGCCGACCTGTTCGGGCGCACTGCATGACCGAGCTCGTCACGATCGGCTGGCTTACCATCGACGACATCGTCCAGGGCGACACGGTCCAGCGCGACGTGCTGGGCGGCGGCGCCCTTTACTCGGCGGTGGGTGCCCGGATCTGGAACGATTCGGTGGGCATCCACTCGGTGACCGGCCGGCGCCACCTGGACCAGGTCCGCGCCGACATCGAGGGCTTCGGGCTGGACAGCCGCGGCATCGAGACGATCGAGGGCAACGGCCTGCAGCTCTGGCTGCTGCACGAGAACGACCGCGACAAGCAGCAGGTCCCCAAACTCTCCTCCTCGACCGCCGCCGAGATGGACGAGGGCCGCGGGCCGCTGCCGGCCTTCTACGCAGACGCCCGCGGCTTCCACATCGCCCCCCAGGGACCGCCGAGCTCGATCGCCAACGCGATCCATCTGGCCGGCCGGCCGGGGCGTCCGGTCGTGACGCTCGACCTGCTTTCCGACGCCTATATCGATGCCAGCCTCTACCGGGACTTGGGCTTCCTGCGCCACCTGAGCGCGTTCCTGCCAAGCGAGTCGGAGATCCTGCGGATCTGGCGGCCGGACGACCTGGAGGCCTGGGTGCGGGCGCGGGCGACCGAACATGGCTGCACCATCGCGGTGAAGCTGGGCGAGCGCGGCTCGTTCGTCTGCGTGCCGGGTGAGCGCCGGCTGGTGCAGGTGCCGGCCTTCCCGGCCCAGGTGGTGGACACGACCGGTGCCGGGGACGCCTATTGCGGCGGCTTCCTCGCCGGCCTGGCGGAAGGACGGCCGCCGGAAGTCTGCGCCGCCATGGGCACGGTCGCCGCCTCCTATGTGGTCGAGGCCTGCGGCGCCCTGCACACGGTCCGGCCGACGCCGGAGGACCGGGCGGCGCGCCTCGCCCACGTCATGTCCCGGCTCGTCTCGACCGACCTCTGATTCCCCTTCTCGACTGGATCGCCCGTGGCCATCGCCCCTGCCCGCCCCTCGCCGCTTGCCACCATCTTCAAGGTCAGCAAGCCCCTGATCGGCAACGTCCACTGCGCGCCCCTGCCCGGCACCCCGCGCTACCGGGGCGAGCCGATGGCGGCTATCGTGAAGCGGGCGGTCGAGGATGCCAGAGCCTATGCTAAAGGCGGCATGAACGGCCTGATGATCGAGAACCATGGCGACATCCCGTTCCTGCCGCCGGGCGAGATCGGCCCGGAGATCGTGGCGGCGATGAGCGTGCTGGTGAAGGCGGTGGCCGAAGCGGTCGACCTGCCCTACGGCATCAACCTGCTCGCCAACAGCGCCATCGGCGCGCTGGCGGTCGCCAAGGCCACCGATGCCCGGTTCGTCCGGGTCAACCAGTGGGTCAACGCCTATGTCGCCAACGAGGGGCTGGTCCAGGGCGAGAGCGGCCGGGCGCTGCGCTTCCGGCGGATGATCGGGGCCGACGACGTGGCGATCTTCGCCGATGTCCACGTCAAGCACGGCGCCCACGCGATCGTCGGCGACCGGGGCGTGGCGGAACTGGCCCGCGACACCGAGTTCTACGACGCGGACGTCGCGATCGCGACCGGCAACCGCACCGGCGACACGGTGCCGCCCGAGGAGATCGCCGCCGTGCGCGCCGGTACCCGCCTGCCGGTGATCGCGGGAAGCGGCATCGACCGGCACAACGCGGCGGCGCTGATGGCGGAGCTGGACGGGGCGGTGGTCGGGTCCAGCCTGAAGCATGACGGCGTCTGGTGGAACCAGGTCGACCCCGCCCGGGTCGAGGCGTTCGTCACGGAGGTCCGGCGGCACCACCCGGCCTGACGCACCGGGCCGACGCGCGCGGCGTTCCCAGGCATGGGCCGAAACGATACAGAAGGAGGTGCCGGACGCGCAGCATCCGGCCGCACATCCCGATGGGGCCGACCATGAACCCGCTCGCTCCTTCCATGCACGACCGCCACGAAGCGATGAATGCCATCCTGGCGCAGAACTGGTGGGCAATGGCGCTGCGCGGCGGCCTGGCCGTCCTGTTCGGCATCCTGGCCTTCGTGCTGCCAGGGGCCACCATCCTGTCGCTGGTGCTGATCTTCGCGGCCTTCAGCCTGGTGGACGGCATCTTCGAGATCGTCGCCGCCATCCGGGGTGCCCGTGCCGGCGAGCGCTGGGGCCTCTTGCTCGTTCACGGCATCGCCGGGGTGGTGATCGGCATCGGTGCCTTCTTCTGGCCGGGCATCACCGTGCTGGCCTTCGTGCTGATGATCGCGGCCTGGGCGCTGATCTCCGGCGTCACCATGCTGGTCTCCGCCTTCAAGCTGAAGACCACGCACGGGCGGGGCTGGCTGATCCTGGGCGGCGTCGCCTCCCTGCTCTACGGCATCCTCCTGGTGGTCAGCCCGCTGGTGGGCGCCATCGTGCTGGCCTGGTGGATCGGCGCCTATGCCCTGGTATTCGGGGTGGCGCTGCTGGTGCTGGCCTTCCGCCTGAAGCGCCATGCCGGCCATCGCCCGGGCGGAACCGCGCGGTCCGGCATCTGAGCGGGCCCGCGCACGGCAGGGGCAGCGCGCGCCGATGGACCTCCGCCAGCTCAACTATTTCCTGAAGATCGCCGAGCGCCGCAACATGACGCTCGCCGCGGCCGAGCTGCACGTCACCCAGCCGACGCTCACCAAGAGCATCAAGCTCCTGGAGCAGGAACTGGGCGTGCCCCTGTTCCAGCGCCTGCCGCGCGGCATGGAGCTGACCGAGTTCGGCCGCCGCCTGGTGCGCCATGCCCTGGCGATGCAGGTGCAGGTCGGCGATGCCTTGGGCGAGCTGGAAAGCCTGAAGAACGGCGCGGGCACGCCGGTCAACATCGGCGCCGGGCCGGCCTGGCAGCGCAGCCATCTCCCCACCGCCGTGGCCCGCGCGATGGTGGCCAATCCCGGCATCCGGCTGCGCGTGACCGGCGGGTTCGACGCGGCGCTGATGCGGGCCCTGCGCCAGGGCGACCTCGATTTCGTGGTGGCCGAGCTGCCGCAGGAGGAGGCGGCCAGCGACCTGGCGCTGGAGAAGCTGACCAGCGACCGGCTGGTGGTGTTCTGCCGGGAGGGCCACCCGCTGACCCGGCTGGAGCGGCCCGCCCTGGACGAAACCCTGCGTTTTCCCTGGGTCCTGCCGGTGGTGCGGGTGACGCGGGCGCGACGCCGGCTGGAAGCCCTGTTCGTGGCGCACAACCTGATGCCGCCGGAAGCGACCATCGAGGCCGATTCGATGACCTTCCTCCTGGCGATGGTGAGCGAGACCGACGCGCTCAGCTACACCAACCGGGAAACCCTGGTGACCCCGCAGGGACGCGGCTTGGCGGTCCTCGACATCGACCTCCTCACCGCCGAGCGTGCCGCCGGGATCTGGACCCGCCGCAATGCCTGGCTCTCGCCGGAAGCGCAGTCGGTCATGGCTGCGCTGCGCGATGTCTGCCGGGAAAGGCCAAGCAATTGATGGCGAAGCGATAGCTTTTCTGAATTGCAGGCGCCCCCGAAGTGTTTGGTAGGAATGGCGGCGCCATGACATGGTCGGTCATGGGCGGCATCAGCCCCAGGGGAGGCAAGATGAACCAGGTGGAACCGATGGGTGCCAGGCTGCGGCGCTGGAGCATGGCGGCAACCGTCGCGATCCCGGCGCTGCTCGTAGCGGCGGGCCCCAGCTGGGCTGCGGACGAGGCGCCGATCACCATCGTGATCAACCAGTCGCCCTGGTTCGCCGGCTTCCAGAAGACGGTGGAGCTCTACGAGGAGGAGACCGGCAACTCGGTCGAGCTCGACGTGAACCCGTTCGCCGGCAGCCTGGAAAAGCAGCGCTCCGCGGTGCGGGCATCGGAAAGCCCGTTCGACATCCTGGTCATCAATGCCGGCTTCTTCGTCGAGATGTACGCGGGCGGCTTCCTCAAGCCGCTGAAGGAGATCGACCCGGACTTCAAGCTGGATCCGGGCCTCTATACCTTCGACGATTCGGTCTACTGGAACGCGGAGACCAGGCTGCCCGACCCGAACGGCCAGCTCCTCACCGTGCCGATCAACCCGTTCATCCCGCTGCTGCACTACCGCAGCGACCTTTACGAGGAGAAGGGCCTGAAGGTCCCGGAAACCTGGGACCAGCTCCTGGAGAACGCCAAGGCGCTGAACGACCCGCCCGCCATGTACGGCATCGTCCAGCGCGGCGCCCGCGGCGCCTTCGACGTCACCTACGACATGCTGCCCTATATCGGCAGCCATGGCGGTGGGATCTTCCGCGACCAGAAGAGCGGCGACTTCACCATCACCATCAACAGCAAGGAAACGCTGGCCGGGCTCGAGACCTATCTGAAGCTCGCCAAGGAAGCCGGCCACCCGTCGACCGCCGGACAGTCGCAGGCCAACGTCATCCAGAACATGGCGACCGGCAAGGCCGGCCACATCCTGGCGGTGCTGGCGGCGTCCACCTTCGACGACCCGAACCAGTCGATCGTCGTGGACAAGGTCGGCTTCGCGCCGCCGCCCCATGCCGAAGGCCATCCGTCGACGCCGCCGCTCGGGCACTGGCTGGGCGGGATCCCGAAGAACATCCCGGCCGACCGGCAGAAGGCGGCGCTGGCCTTCCTGAAATGGTTCCAGACCGAGCCGGCGCAGAAGGCCTATGCCGAGGCGGGCTCGCCGCCCGTGAGCCGCGCGGTGCTGGAATCCGACATGGCCAAGGATCCAAAGTACCGCTGGATGAACGCGCTGGCCAAGGCCCTGCCGACCGCAAGGCTGAGCTTCGTCATCCCGGAATCGGCCGAGGTCCTGGCGATCACCGAGCTGCGCTTCAACCAGGCGATCTCCGGCGAGCTGGCGCCGGCCAAGGCGCTCAACACCATGGCCGAGGAGATCGGCGCGGTGATGAGCAAGGCCGGCTATGACGCGCCGCGCCTGCCGCCCTTGCCCGAGTAGCAAATGGCGTCCGAGACCAGCATGGCGCCGCGCAGCGCTGCCGCCGCGCCCGTGCGGGCGGCGGCGCCGGGCGAGCGGGGCTGGCGTGCCCTGACCCTGGCGCCAGCACTGGTCGTGTTCATCGGCCTGACCCTCCTGCCGATGCTCAACCTCCTGGCCCTGAGCTTCCACGACGTGGCCTGGGCCGAGCGGACCGCGACCTGGAGCTTCGTCGGGCTCGCCCATTTCCGGGCATTGCTCGGCGACAGCCTGTTCCGGGCCGGCATCGTCAACACCCTGGTCTTCGCGATTGTCGCCGTGCTCGTGCAGATGGTGCTGGGCTTCGGCCTGGCCCTGCTCACCAGTGCGGTGGTGCGCGGCAAGATCGTCTACCGGACGATCTTCCTTTTGCCGATCCTGATCCCGGGCATCGTGATCGGGGCGATCTGGAAGCTGATGTACAGCTTCGATTTCGGCGTCATCAACACGATCACCGGCCTTCTCGGCTTCGCCCCGCAGGACTGGCTGGGCCAGGGCCACCTGGCGCTGGCCTCGGTGATCGTGGTGGATGTCTGGCACTGGACGCCGTTCTGCTTCCTCCTGCTGCTGGCCGGCCTCGAATCCCTGCCGCAGGACGTCTACGAGGCCGCCGCCATCGACGGCGCCAGTGGCTGGCAGCGCCTGGTCCACATCACCCTGCCGCTGATGATCCCGACGCTGGTGGTGACCTTCGTCTTTAGGATGATCCTGGCGTTCAAGGTGTTCGATGAGATCTACCTGCTCACCGGCGGCGGGCCGGGCACGGCCACGGAAGTGATCAGCTTCTCGATCTATCGCCGCTTCTTCACCGAGGACCGCGCCGGCTACGGCTCGGCCATGTCGATCGTCACCTTCTTCGGCATTGCCCTGCTGATCATCCTGACCACCGCCTTCCTGCGCCGCCGGGAGACCGGGCGATGAGCCGCAGCGCCGGGAGCAGCCGGACAGCATTGGTGCTGCGCCACCTGCTGCTGGTGCTGGCGGCGGTCATCGTGCTGTTCCCGTTCGTCTGGATCGGGGCTGCCGCCTTCAAGACCCAGATCTCGCTGCTCCTGGGCCAGGTCCTGTTCCAGCCGGTCCTGATGAACTTCGAGGCGGTGCTGACGGCGCGCTCGTCGGACTACCTCCGCAACTTCGCCAACAGCCTGACCGTGGGCCTGCTCAGCACCGCCCTGGTCCTGGTGGTCGCCACGCTCGCCGCCTATTCGCTCAACCGGATGCGCTGGCCGCGCTGGGTCGGCCGCTCCATGCTCGGCTGGGCGGTGGTGTTCCACATGGTGCCGCCGATCACGCTGGCCGGTGCCTGGTACTCGATGTTCCGGCCGCTCGGCCTGGACAATTCCTACCTGGGCCTGGTGCTGGCCCACACCACGCTGAACCTGCCGATGGCGCTCTGGATGATGAGCGTGTTCGTCAACGACGTGCCCGAGGAACTGCTGGAAGCGGCGCGGATCGACGGGGCGAAAACGCCCAGGATCCTGTGGAGCGTGATCGTGCCGCTGGTGGCCCCGGGCCTGGCGGCCGCCGGCGTGCTCGCCTTCATCTTCAGCTGGAACGAGTTCGCCGTGGCGCTGACCCTCACCCAGCGGGAAACCGCGACGGTGCCGGTCGCCATCGGCAAGTACGCCCAGGAAAACACCATCGCCTACACCGAGATGGCCGCAGCCGCGATGCTCTCCATCCTGCCTGCGGTCGTCCTGCTCCTGGTGGCCCAGCGCTTCATCGTGCGCGGGCTGACCAACGGCGCCGTGAAATGATGCGCCAAGCCACGAAGGTCGGAACATGAAGGTTGTCTTCGTCCTGTTCGATTCGCTCAACCGGCACATGCTCTCGCCCTATGGCGGCACCCGGATCCCGACCCCGAACTTCGACCGGCTGGCGAAGCGCAGCGCCACCTTCGACAAGCATTATGTTGGCAGCCTGCCCTGCATGCCGGCGAGACGCGACATGCAGACCGGACGCCTGAGCTTCCTGCACCGCTCGTGGGGGCCGCTGGAGCCGTTCGACAACTCCTTCCCGGAACTGCTCGCCAAGGCCGGCGTGTACAGCCACCTCGTCACCGACCATTTCCATTACTGGGAAGACGGCGGTGCCACCTACCACAACCGCTACGACTCCTATGAGTTTGTGCGCGGCCAGGAAGGCGATCCCTGGAAGGCGATGGTCCAGCCGCACTGGGAGCGGCTGCGCGAGAAATACCACGAGCGCCAGTTCACCACCGAGCGGCGCGAATATTTCTCGCAGAACATCATCAATCGCGAGTTCATCCGCGACGAGAGCGAGTTCCCCTCGGTCCAGTGCTTCGCTGCCGGCTTCGACTTTCTGGAGCGCAACCGCGCCGCCGACAACTGGCTGCTCCAGATCGAGACCTTCGACCCGCACGAGCCGTTCCACGCGCCCGAGCGCTTCAAGGACGCGTTCAGGACCGGCTGGAACGGGCCGGTTCGCGACTGGCCGCGCTACGGCCGGGTCGACGAGCTGCCCGAGGAATGCGAGGAGCTGCGCGCCAACTATTACAGCGTGGTCGCCTTGTGCGACTTCCTGCTGGGCCAGCTGCTCGACGAGTTCGACCGCCACGACATGTGGCAGGACACGGCATTGGTCGTGACGACTGACCACGGCTTCCTGCTGGGCGAGCACGATTTCTGGGCGAAGAACCGGATGAACATGTACGAGGAGATCGTGCACATCCCGCTCTTCATCCACGACCCGCGCCAGCCGGAAGCGGCCGGTGCGCGCCGCGAGGCCCTGACCCAGACGACCGACCTTGCCCCCACCTTCCTGGACTTCTTCGGCGTGGCCCCGGCACCGGAGATGGAGGCCCACTCGCTGCTGCCGGTGGTGGAAAACGATCACGCCCTGCGCGAGGCGGCGCTGTTCGGCTATTTCGGCGGGGCGGTGAACGTCACCGACGGGCGCTTCACCTATCACCGCTACCCGGCCGACCTCGCAACGCAGGAGATCTACCAGTACACGCTGATGCCGACCCATATCTTCGAGCCGTTCACGCCCGAGGAGCTGAAGGGCGCCAGCCTCGCCGAGCCGTTCGGCTTCACCAAGGGCGCGCCCGTGCTCAAGGTCCCGGTGACCGACCGCTCGCCCATGTACAATGTCTACGGTCCCGGTGCCTTCATCGAGAACGACACCCGCCTCTACGACCTCCAGACCGATCCCGGCCAGGAGCGCCCGCTCCAGGATGAGGCGGCCGAGGCGCGGATGACCGGTCTGATGCTGGACCTGATGCAGGCCAACCAGGCGCCGCCCGAAGCATTCGCCCGGATCGACGTGACGCCGGCCGCCGCCGGCTCATGAGCGGGCCGGCGGAGGCGCGCGAGCAGGCCGCAGCCAGGGTCGGCGACCTCCGCCAGCTCGCTTCCGTGCGCCGGATCGTGCTGGACGACGGGCCGGAGCGGGACGTCCGGGCGCTGGCCTTCTCCACGGGCGGCGGCCTGGACTTCTGGGTGCTGGCCGACCGCTCCTTGGATATCGGCCCGCTCTGGTGGCGCGGCACGCCGCTCGCCTGGCAGGGGACGAACGGCTTCCGCTCCCCCCGCCTCCACGACCAGGAGGCGGACAGCCTGCGCGGCTTCGAGCGCAGCCTGTCCGGCTTCCTCGTCACCTGCGGCCTGACCCATGTCCGCCAGCCCAAGGACGGCCTGCCCCTGCACGGCCACCTGCCGCTGACCCCGGCACGCCTGCTGGCCCATGGCGAGGACTGGGACCGCGACGAGCCGGTGCTGTTCTGCGAGGGTGAGGTCACCGAGGCCACCCATAACGGCCCGAGCCTGCGCCTGCGCCGCCGGATCGAGGCGCCGATCGGCGGCAACGAGCTGCGCATCCTCGACCGCGTCCAGAACCTGCGCCCGACACCGCAGGCGCTCGCCATGCTCTACCACTTCAACCTCGGCTACCCGCTGGTGCAGACAGGCACGACCATCACCGGGGAAGGCCTGGGCGCCATGCAGGTCGACGAGGAAGCACCGCCCTCGGTCGCCTGCCACGCCATTGCCGGCCCCCTCGGCCGCTGCCGGGTGGAGCGGCCGGCTCGGGACGACCAGCCCGGCCTCGGCGCCGCCTTCACCTTCGAGACGACCTGGCTGAACCATCTGCAGGTCTGGCAGGACATGCGCCCCTACCGGCGCATCCTGGGCATCGAGCCGGTGACCAGCCAGCGCCTGCCCGATGGCACCAGCAGGCTCGGGCCGGTCCTGTCCGGCCGGACCAGTGCCGCCCACCGCCTGACCGTCACCTTCGACAGCCCCATCCTTCCAGGGCACCCCCCATGCTGAAGGCCCGGCTGCCGGCCCGCCTGACACCGCTGGCCGCCTCGTTCGGGCTGCGGCCGTTCTACGGCGACATCCACAATCACTGCGGCCTGTCCTATGGCCATGGCAGCCTGGAGGACGCGCTGGCGCGCGCCCGCCAGCAGCTGGACTTCGTCTCGGTCACCGGCCATGCCCATTGGCCGGACATGCCGGTGGACCAGCCGGAGGTCGCCCATATCGTGGCCTTCCACGTCGAGGGCTTTGCCCGGCTGGCAAGGCTCTGGCCCGGCCATTTCGCGACATTGCGCCGCTTCCACCAGGACGGGACGTTCACGGTCTTCCCCGGCTACGAGATCCATTCCTTCCGGCACGGCGACTACACGATCCTCTACAAGGACCTGGCCAGCCGGGAGATGGTGCTGGCCGACAGCCCCGCCGAGCTGCTGGCCGGTCTTTCCGCCCGCCATCCCGGCGCCGCGATGGCCTTTCCCCACCATATCGGCTACCGCCAGGGTGCCCGCGGCGTGAACTGGGCCTCGCTCGACCCGCACCTGTCGCCGGTGGCCGAGATCATCTCGATGCATGGCTGCTCGGAAACCTCGCTGACCGACCGACCATTCCTGCACTCGATGGGCCCCTCGGACGGCCGCTCCACCCTGCGCCACGGCTTGGCGCTGGGCCACGTCTTCGGCGTGATCGGCAACACCGACCACCATAGCGGCCATCCCGGCTCCTACGGCCATGGCCGCACCTGCGTCTACGCGCCGGAGAACACCGCCGCGGCCTTGTGGGAAAGCCTGTGGTCGCGGCGCACCAACGCGCTCACCGGCGACAACAGCCATCTGTTCATGGCGGCGGGCGACACCATCCAGGGCGGCATCCTCCCGCTAGGCGACCACGAGCTGCGCGTCGAGGCGGTGGGCGGCAGCTTCATCGACACGATCGACGTAATCCGCTCCGGCCGCCTCGCCGCGCGGATCACGCCCGAGCTCCAGCCGGCCCCGATCACCTCACCCGCCGAAAGCTTCGAGACCATCCTGGTGCTGGAACTGGGCTGGGGTGCTCGCGGCAGCAGTCACCGCTGGACCGGCCGGCTGGAGCTGGAGGGCGGCGAGATCCTGGCGGTGGAGCCGCGCCTGCGCGGTGCGGAGGTGGTCTCCCCGCTCGAAGGCGAAGCCCAGGCCGCCAAGCCCGACACCATCACGACAGACCGTCGATCGCTCGCCTTCACTATCCTTTCCCACGCCAACCCGAACAACATGACGCCGGCCATGCAGGCCGTGGCCCTGCGCGTCCGCCTGTCCGCCAACGCGGTGATTCGGGCGCAGCTCGACGGCCAGCACCTGCAGATCGACGCGGTCCGGCTGCAGGAAGGTGCTCTTGCCGGCAATCTCGGCGGCATCGACAGCCCCGCCTTCCGCTTCCATCCCCTGCCGCAGCCGCACCAGTGGCAATGGCAGGGCACCGTGCCGCTGCACGGCTTCAGCACGAGCGAAACGGTCTACCTCCGCATGCGCCAGGCAAACGGCCAGTCGACCTGGACCAGCCCGATCTTTTGCCGGGACAGAGCCTGAACGGACTGCTTGAAACTTCAGTCGACCGCCTCTTATGGAGGAAGCAGCCGTAAACGGGGGAGACGGGGCAATACGATCAGAGTTGAGGCGGCTGCCAGGCGCAGCAGCCGCCTGCTGAACCTCGGATCGGCCCTCATAAGCAGCATTCGAGATGCTACTTCCTGCCGGATTTTGTGCAAGGAAGGCGGCACCCCAAGTCAGCTGCATTGGTGCGAGAACGGAAGCCTTTGCGGGCAAGGCGGGCTGAGATGCAGCCGTCCTTCGATGCTCCATGCATGGATGCCACCGGTTGCTGCTGACATGACCGCCGCTCTGCCGCCGCCTGGCTAAATGATCGTTCGGCCGTTGGCCCACTATCTCAGGTAGCTCCCGTTCAAGCCCCTCGCCCGGAGGCGACTGGACTGCACCCCGTTTGAACCGGACAGGGTCGTCAGCCGATAAGGCATAGGCAT
>VFQN01004277.1_pt1 | contig 19094 bp, 26 predicted proteins | sample 3512371 | NCBI WGS metagenome assembly VFQN01 (sample SAMN10412370, study PRJNA504923) | tailings metagenome | isolation source: Replicate 2 from Balatoc abandoned mine | place: Philippines: Itogon, Benguet | collected 2017-08-28 | reverse complement strand
CCTGGCAGAAGGCCCCAATCTAGTACTCAGCGTTTTTCAGAGTGGTACCCGCTTGGGCGTACACACGCCCTGCCCCCTTAATCCCACGCAGGGTCATGCCCGCGTAACATTATTATTATTATTATTATCACCGCTGCCATGCGAATGTGCCCTGGGGATTGCTTGCAACGCGATCGGCAGGGCACAGAAGGCACCAAGGCACCAAGGCGGAACCTGTATCTCCTACCCAGGGCAGCTCCTACCTCTGCTCTTCCAGTACGCAGCCCTCACGAACTCAACGATTGCCTCGTTTCCAGCGGTTATCGGAATGTTTTCGAGGTGCCAATTGGGCATGTAGGCCAGAAAGGCCAGCATCTGGCCGAGCTCCTTCCCGCTTACGCCGCAAGCAGCCGCGGCAGCAATGAACGCATCAGCCACCTCCTTATGGCTGACCATGATGCTACCGATGCTGAGAGTGAATTGTTCAAGTGTTGAGCCAAAAGTTGTCAGGTGCTGTATCGCTGACCGGAAACGCGCAAGTAAGCGCCTGTGACTTCTGATGCATGATGTGTCGCTCGGCCAATATCGTACAGGCCCAATTGCTTTGCTTCAGCACATGTACCTCCTTTCGGTTTATCTGTACCTGCGCATGTGGAGCGCTCGCTACGGTGTTCGCGACGGAGCTTGCAAAAGGCACAGCTCTGCGCGCACGGTTGCCAGCTCAGCGACCGGGTCGCGGGCTCTCGGGGAACCAGCAATAAGTGCCATATGTCCCGCTGACTGCATTATTAGCACCCAGGGTGGCTTGCCAATATCAGCGTGTGCCCTGTGCGGAACCCTCCTAGCTGACACGTGTCCGGTCACAACTGGGGGCCGTGGCGGGACCTGCTGGTGGCACTGCTGGTCCTGCGCCCTGTTGGCAAAGTGAGCATGCTGCACCCCAAGCAAGTCCTGCCTTTACCAGCGTGTAGCCACTGTTGACCAAACATTCGTCAGTAGTATTCTCCTGCAGGATCACAACAAAGAGCGAGCCAGGCATAACGCTACTCACGTTGCTCACACGGGCTCCCAGCCCTGCCCTGCCCGAGCAGCTGTCCACCAGCCCAGGTAGGTGGCCCCCTTCCGCACCAGCCTCTCAGACCGGCCCGGCAGCAGGTGTATTGCCCAGAACCCCACCAGCAGGATACTGGGCGGGCGCCAGGCGGTACGGTACAGGGTGCCTACCGCGATGCTCTCATGCCACCTTGCCTTAGTCAAGTATCCCGCGGTCCCTGCCATGAATCCGGCCCGCAGTGCTGCTGCAGGATGCGCGCCGCCTGCCCGACCCACAGGCTGGCCACCTCCTCCTGCCTCCGCCGCGCGGCGGCAAACTAAGGAACCTGCTTCCAGGGCGTGGGGGGATGACGGAAGGCAGCTGGACCCGTGGACAGCGTGCGTGCGGTTGGGTACCGTTGCGTACGGCACCGTTGCGTGTGCCAGACCAGCAGTTTTCTTGCTGTGGAAAGGCTTACAGATAAGGATACGGGAAGGGACCGGCCAGCGGGAAACCAAAGTCCAATCAGCACAAGCAAGCACCAGCACCACCTAGCAGCTGCGTAGGCCGCCGCGTGGCGAAGTGTGTCAGCAGCGGACCTACCCTGGAGCCCCTGGCTCGTGCACGGGTCCTTGCATGCTGGGTTTCGGACCCTACCGTGTAAGAAACAAGTAACCAAGCAAAGAAGCCGCAGAACATGGCCCGCAGCCTACAGGTTGGAGCCCCTGGCGGTCCCCGTCGCGTCGTTGTCCCGAAGGGGCAAGAACAACGTGCCCCATGTGCCTCATTGCCGACCGATACACGGCGTCCACCCACAGCTGGCCGTACGGGCGTACGGGCGTTCGCCATCCGCCACCATACGCGCTCATGAGGCGGCAGTACATCATGTGCAGTTGCGACCCTAGCGCGGGTCTCCCGCAGCAAGGAGGTGCCGCGGCCGGGGACCCTGGTGGTCGGCGGTGACCCGACAGCTGGGTACCGGGTACCAGCCAGGTACCAGCCAGCAGCTGCGGGACTCGGCCAGTGGTGGAAAGTCCCCCAGCCGGGCGGGTACATCTGATAGCTTATTCCGTTATCCGTGGTGTTTGAGGTCAGGTTTGGCAGCCAAGGATCGTGACGGCAGCATGGCACCACGTTGACGGACCAATGGGACGGTTGTTGCACGATGGGCCGTTTACCGTTGCCTTTGCTTTTCTTGGCGTTGCTACATCGCTACTTAGATAAGCCAGCGATTGGCCTTACTTTGCGTGTTGGCAACGGAGAACACGGCTTCGTTTACCAGGAATGGCGCTGAAACGTGTCACTTGACAGCAACAACATGAGCCTATGTAAAAGTTGATACGTTGCATATGTAGTGCGTCTTGCAACTATTGCTTTGTGCGGAGGAGGCCTCCACGTAAGGCGCGATGGATGTTGACAAACCGGAGCGGGACGCCCAGGTTGCCTCCAGCCCCGGCTCGAGCGATTGGGAGGCTGACGATGAACCAGTAATCTATGAGCCTCTTCCAAGCTGCCCCATATGTGAGTAGCGCCGAGGCTGCAGCTGCCGACACGCGCCCCACCGCACCAACCCCTCCCGAGGCGATGCGCCAGCCCTACGCCTTTGGCGCACGCCAAGGCTCCACCGGGGTTGCAGCTACTGCTTTTGCCCCATGAAGACATATCACTCGTTTCTCATGCTCTGTACAGAGGACTCATAGAGTGCAACCAAAGCCTGGGAGGCTGCAGCAGATGCCCACCCGCCGCTTCTCCCCGCTGGTGCGCCACGAACCCTCATGTCGACCATCCCAAACCAGGCCATCGACCGCCTCCCCCAACTGTTGACTCGCATTAACCCAACCCAAAGGCCTGCTGGACATCCTGGACCCGCGGGAAAAGGCCCTGACCAGCTGCACCCACGTCTTCTGCCGCCGCTGCCTGGAGGAGTGGCTCAAGCGCAAGCGCTTCTGCCCCCTGTGCAAGGTATGATACACCAACACCCGTTACCCACCACCACTCCTCCACCTTATGTTACAACTGTCCAAGGTACGCTACCCCTTTTTCTCCACCATCAGCACAAGCCCGAGCCGCATGAGACCCCCACTGTCCGGAACGCCAGGGCTGCCCAGGAAACGCCCTCACCAACCCACGCGCCATGCCGCGTTATCCACAACCCAGCTGCATGTTTTCATCACCTCCCCTCCTCTCCTCTCCCCTCCTCTCCACTCCCCAAATTCTTGCAGCGCCGCGTTTCCACCTACATCACCGACGTGCGCTCCGACGCCGTCTTCCTGGAGGTGCCCGTGCCGCTGTCGCCCCCAGCACACACCCACACCCACACCCACCTCCACACGCACCACCACCAACACCAGCCCCATGGCGGAGGCCCGGGGCACCAGGGGCCGGGCGGTGGGCAAGCGTACCGCGGGTGGCCCGCCGGCGGCTCCACGGCGCTGACGGTTGCGCAGCTGCTGCAGCGCGACGGCGACGCGGCGCGGCTGCAGCGGCAGCTGTACGACATAGCGGACCGGGTGGCGCGGGCGGGTGGGTCGCACTCTGGGCTGGGATTGCTCCGGGGTAGGGGTACGCGTAATACGTGAGGAAACCGTAGGCGTGCGTGCGTGGTTGTTGGAGTGTGGAAGTTAGGCCGAATGTTTGGCAGCTGTGTCCGGTTGTCGGTCACTGCCGGCTGCTGCGAGGGCTTGGCACGCATGCAGAAGGGCACGAGGCTGTTGCATGTACCATGCCGTGTGCGGGTGCGCAGCAGCAGACTGCGCGCGACCCTGTGCCCCCTAGACCCTGCGCTGCTGCATCGTACCATAGCTGCTCCGGCCCATTCCGCACAGGCCACCACCAGGTCCGTCGTCACCGCCATTACCCCACTGCAGTGCACATTGCCTCCGAGCGCCTGCCCTGCTTGTGACGCTGATTCCCGCACCTCCTTACGTGTTCGTCGTGTTTCCACCCCGCAGATCAACCGGCCGAAGACCCCGACAGGCCCGCCCGCTTCCGCTCAGCCGGCAGCCAGCAGCCGTGGTCCTCCCAGCAGCAGCAACAGCAACTTCCCCGAAACCTCGCCTCCTCCGCCTCTGCGTCCTCCCGCCAGCAGCGCGGGCGCCTTACCCCCTCATCCTCGGCCTCTGGTGCTGCAGCTGATGCTGCCCGGGAGCCGCGGCCCTATTTCTTCAGGGTGCAGCAGCGGCTTGCAGCCACCGCCCATGCAGTGGGGGCACACACCTTACACGCAGTGGGGGCTGGCGCTGGGTCGGGATCCTGGTCCGAGGCAGAGCTAGGGGAAGAGGCGGGCGGGGCGCGCGCGGCCGCGCGCGCATCCTCTGGCACCGTCCCGGAGCGTGGCTTGTCAGCAAGGGGTGGTGCCGGGGCGGGTGGAGGTGTGGCTGGGGATGCGGGAGGGAGTGGGTTGGGGGTACATGAGCAGCAGCAGCAACAGCAGGGTGTGGGCGCGGGCGCGGACACGGGCACGTGGCGCATGCGGGTGTACGACATGGGGCTGTGGGCGGACGGGATAGTGGCGGCGCCGGGGCTGGCGGCGGCGCGGGCGGCGGGCGGGCTTCGGGCGGCGTGGCGGGCGGCAGAGGCGGCGGTGGCGGCGGCGGCGGGGTCAGGTCCTGGGGTGGCGGCGGGCGGCGGGGGCGGGGCCAGGGGGGCGGGGGTGGTACAGAGTCTGGCGGGGCCGAGGCGAGAGGCGGTGGAGCGGTGGGTGGAGCGAGAGCTGCGGGCGCTGCTGCCGACAGGCATGGTGAGCGCGGGTGTGCGTGGGGTGTAGGGTGTGGGGTTTGGAGGATTCGGACATGCTGAGTGGCAAGTGGGTGCATGACGGGGTCCGGGGCCGCCACGTGGCGTCTGCGCACTACCGTTGTGCATCATCGTACCACCACAGGCGCGCGGTGCGTAAGCCTGCTGCGCACCGCCACCGCTACGCTTGCACTTCGCACCATGTTGCAAGTACTGCTGGTTTGGGCCGCCCACCACCAGTGCTGACTGGTCTTGCCCCTGTTCCCAGTACTTATGCCCACCCGGCGTTGTGCTGCAGGACACCACGCTGCTCCGTGGGCTGGTTATGGGGCTGCTCGACCTTCACGGCACCGCGCCCCCAACTGCCACTACTGCTGCGGCTGCTCCGGGCAGCAGCCGTACCCCTGCCCCCCTCGACTTGCACGGCACCGCCGCTTCAACTCCAACTGGTGCTGCTGGTGCCGCCCCTGGAGCTGCAGCTCCTGCCGCTCCTGCTGCAACCGGTGGCGGCCGTGCCGGCGGCGGCGCCGGTGGCAACAGCAGCAGCAGCACCAGCCTTGCTCCCACGCCAGCGGGAGCCCCGGTCGTGGTCCGGCCCAGGGCCCTTGTCAGCCGTAAGCGTACCGTTCCCGCCGCAGCTCCTGCTCTCGCACCTACACGTGCACGTGCGGGCACAGCCTCTGGGGTTGGCATCGGGCCAGCTGAGGATCCATTGGAAGGACGGCCGGATGGCACCGGCGGCGCTGCAGCTGGCAGCTCCGTCGCACCGGCGCCTTCAACTGCTGCAGCAGCAGCGGCCCCTGTGGCGGCGCTCACGCCGTTCCTGTTTGGGCGCGCGGAGCACTTCTGGCACGAGCTGAGGTGGGCCACGACGTTGCTGCGTTTGTTGCCAAGCGCACCTGTTTACTGTCAGCGCGGCGGTACTGATTCTACCCTGGCAGGCAGCGCGTGCTGTAGTGATGTTGGTCTGGTGAGTAGCGCGCTTCAAACGACAAAGCTGGTTCCATGTGCGCTCGTGTGCGTCCACGTGTGCAGGTGCTTCGCGGCATCGGGCCTTGCCGTCGAGGCGTACGACAGCGCCGTGCGTTACGCCGTACGCCCCACGGCGCCCAATCACGAGCCGCCGCCGCCGCCGCCGCGGCCGCAGGTGCAGGTGCAGCAGGAAGGGCGGGCAGCAGCTCGCGGCTTCAACCCGCCCGTGCGGCCGCGTGCGGTGCTCGCTGGTCCGCCGCTGGCGCTGCAGAGACGGCCGGCGGGGGCACCCTCTGCGATGCAGGTTGCTGACACCTCCTCACGGCAGCAACAGGAGCAGCAGCAGCAGCAGGAGCAGCTGCGGCTCAGCATGTACGCGCCCGGGGTGCCGGTCACAAACGCAGGGCAGGGGCTGCCATCAGGGCCGGTTGGGCAGCTGGAGGGAACGGCGCACAGCGGCGCTGGCGCAGCGCATGAGGCTGTGCCGGGGGAGCATGGCATGCCAGGCGAGGCGGCCCGGGTTGGGGGCCTGGGCGCGAGTGGATGCCCAGGGGCCATGGAGCAGCAGCCGGCCGGGCAGCGGGGGGTGCAGCCCGATGCACGTGGGGCTGGGCGGCGGCGGCGCTGGGATGTGGGGCCGGCTGCTGGTGCGGAGGCGTGGGTTAGCGGGGAGGCGGCTGAGCGGCAAGCCAGTGGCGAGGATGGCAGCGTTGGAGGGACCGCTAGCGGGCACCATGTAGGCTCTGGTGATGGTGTTGGTGCCAACGGCAGTATGCAGGTCGGACGGGAGTGGAGGCGGAGGGACCGCGCCGAGTGCCACGTGGGGGGACAGCACGGCGGGGCGGTGGACAGTGGCTGGGAGCGCAGGCGCAGGCGCAGGAGCAGGAGTAGGAGCAGGAGCAGGAGTGGGAGCAGGGAGCGAGTGGATCGCAAGGAGGTTGATTCAAGCTGCGGGAGGGGCCTTGGAAGCAGGGACAGGGGCGGACAGGAGCGTTTGCGGGAGAGCAGGGGCAGGAGCGGGCACCAGGGGAGAGGACGGAGCAGGAGTGGAAGCAGGGACCGGAGCAGGAGCAGGAGTGCGGACGGACGGCGATACGCAGCTGAGCGCAGTGCGCGAGGGGGACGCAGCTGTGGGCGTGCGCAGGTGCGGCAGCGGGCTGGTAGTTATGGGGGCGGTACCGGCGGCAGTCGCGGTGGTGATGGTGGTGGTGGTAGTGTAAGGCGTGGGGCAGTGCACGGGGACTGTGAGGCAGCAGGCGTGGATGATCGTTGGCAGTTGGAGCTGCCTGAAGAGCTGTTGAGCGGTTACGTGTAGTACATGTAGTCGTTTGGGGGAGGGTGGTTCGGACAACCGCTCCCATTGGCGAGCCGAACTTGACGTTGTGGTGGTGGGTTTTGTCGGCCTCAGAGCCTCTGGATCGTACGTGGTTGACTGGCTGATGCATGTGCGAAGGGTCTCACCCTCTCACCCTCTTCGGGTAGCATTGGCTGACTGACCATATCCATGTCTGCATGTGGCCCCGTGTTATTATTCAAGCGCTGGCTCGCCCAGGGCAGCAACAGACCAGAGCCGAGCAGGGACAAAGGTCGGGGTGGAGAGGCTGTTTGGTTCATGTACCAGCTGCGGCATGACAGTACTGGCGTCTGGGAGGTCACGCCGTAAGACCTACCGTAGTCTTACGCTGGCACACAGCTGCCATTGGCCCATCGTGGATTAAATGCCGTAGCTGCCGCGGCTTAGACGGCGGCTCGTTGCATGGGTCGTTGCACTTGCGGTGGGTAAAGGATCCTCGCCGTGTAACACTGACTGACTGACTGACTGCCGTGGTTTAGACGGCGGATGAGACGGGATTGATGTGACAGGCATGTGACTGCTGCTTCAGACCGGCTGCACCGAGCAGAGCCCCTCCGGGGTAATATATAGGGGTGCCCTTTGGGTATATATTGCGAGGGTGGACTGAGACTGCCCTGTGTCCAAGGCACCAGAAGTACCCAGATCGCTATCTGCACATCGTTGTTTCTGCGAACCTCCGCCTTCAACCCTGACTGGCTAGTTGGCAATCTGGAGTGCGTGTCAGGTATCGGTACGGCGCTGAGCGGAAGCTGCCGCACAGCACCAACGAATTCAGTTGCGGCACCGGGCGCTGCGGAGAACCCCTCAGCGAGCGCACGAACGCGTGATTATTGGTTGTTACATACGAAGATGGAGAATCAAGCAGCATGATGACGTCTGAATCTACGCAATATTGAGGTGGGAAGAGGAGACAAAAAAATAAAATTGGCTATCCCATGACCAAGACTGCGTGGACGTCCAAGACGACAGAAGATGACAGGCTGCAAACCCGCGTGTTGCACAGGCCAGGCAGCATCGAAGGCAATAGCATGACAGGGCCAAAGTCGACCCACATACGACCTACACAAGTTGCGGTCGCGCGCGTGTATTAAGGCCATCGGCCGCAGCAGCAGCGGGCCTTGCTTCTTGCACATGAAGGTACAGATACATGCAAAGCACTTCCGCTCGCTCCTCCCTGCTCCCAATGCGAACCGCTCACATCGGACTGCTCCATCTCTATAAGCCGAATTGCACGCCACTAGGTACACTTGATGATGAGGGGTGGCTTAGCGCCCTACTTGAGGCAAGCATGCTCCTAGGGGTGCCAGGGGATGCGACGGTAACTTGGCACGCACAGCGCACGCCTACCACCAACGTGTTACGTTGCCCCTTCGGGGCTCCTTCGTACCCCTCTGCCGCCATGCTTCAGACGCACAGCTTCAGGCCTGGGCAAGGCTCGTCGCCACGCCGATACACCCCTAGGGGCACCTCACCTAGCGAGGGACAGCAGCAGCAAGAAAACTATGCCCGGGTGACCGACGGACTGAGGTGCTCGCATCCATCCAAGCTTCAACGCCAGCTCAAAGACCTCGAGACCTTGTCTACTACCGCTTCGAATGTGACGGCACAGTTTGGCATGATTCTGCGCAAAGCGCGTTCAAGCACCCAGCTCCCATCCGTATGCAAGCACATGGCCTTTAAACAGGCACACGGGCGGGCCCTGGGGCAGGCGGGCACGTGCCCACGACCACGGACGTGGGTTCACGTGACTAACCAACTCATGACCTAGGCAACGCTTATTATATCGGTGGTCGCGGACATTCAGCATCACCAGCAGGGCAACACGCCCCGGAAACGCTTTCGTCCACTCCAGGCGGCAGGAGCGCCCGCACGCAACAGCACCACGCAGCAGGCCGTACATTAGCGGCCAGCCCGCCCGACCGCGGCGGCCCACATCCACGCGCCACACCCGTGCCGTGCGAAAAGCAAAAAAGGTTCAGGGCACACAGCGGCCTTGAACTCCTGCAACCGAAGCCGTGCGCAAAATTTGCGAGCTGCCCGCCGGCAATTTTTCTTTGGGTCAGAGCGCCCCACGCCAGCGCGCCCAACGCCTGCTTCCTAAGCCACAGTCCTTCTCACCGTCAACCGGTGGCCCTGGCCCCAGGAAAAGCCCATCGCTCCTTCCTCTACCGTACCATACCGTCACGCCCGGGCCTCGCATACCGTGCTTAACCCACCACCGGCCACCCGTGGAAACCCACAGGCCCTTCTTCCACGGCTCGCAACACCCATGGCGACGCAGCATGTGCTTTGTGCTTTGTACTCGCTTAAGCGCACACCATATGTTTTCAACAACACGCGCGCAGGTCGGGTCCGCCCGCGGTGACCCGTGAATGCAGGAAAAGCGAGCTCGCACTCCAACCAATGACGGGTGCGAGTGACAGGCGGGCTTTGCGCCATGTGCTTTGCATGCAAGCAGCAGCTGCGGTCTTTGTGGCATGCACGAGCATCATCTTACGCCGCTATCATAGTGCACCTGCTCTCCTCGTGCAGACATGTATGATCCATGACGAGCTGCAAGCAAACGTTTGGCAATGCACTGCAACAGCATACGTTGGCGGAGAGGCGGTGGCGCCCAGCAGAGCCACCCCGCTACTTGACGCACGCAAAAGCCTTTGCGGACCGCCTGCGCACTGCACGACCGGACACCAGCACCCCGCACGTGGCCTGTCGCTACTGCGCAATGCCACCGACAGCCCAGTCCCAGCAGCCCAGTCCCAGCAGCCCAGTCCCAGCAGCCCAGTCCCAGTCCCAGCAGCCCAGTCCCAGCAGCCCAGTCGCAGCAGCCCAGTCCCAGCAGCCGCACTGAAAAGGCGTCAAAAGTATCTCAACGGAAGCACCAAGAAGCCAGCAGCAGCCGCACTGCCCGACTGCAGCCACCAGGCCACTTGCTCAACCTCACAGCCCACCCACGGACCGGGGTAAACCCCGCCCTGCAAAACGCAGCGGCCACGCTCCTCCGCACAGCAAGCAGGCAACCATACCAACGTGGGATCCACCAACAGTAGTGTGTGTGCGTGTGTTCCATGCCTGTATCAACACAAAAATCCCGAACGACACCAAGAGCCAACCAGGCAGATCGTACCGCGCGCAAGACAACACACGACCGGTGGCTGAACGGGCAATCGCAGTCGCGTTCAGTCTCAGGCTTCCTCCAAAGCAAAATCCATTTTGCGACGTGCAAAGTTTGTCAAGAGTAGCACGCTACCAGCAGACTGCATATCCAGTACCGGTCTCCAAATGGCACGCACGTCAGGAAGCATGGCAGGCCAACGACGACATGCCCACCGATTGCACAGCAAGAATCAAGACCGCGTTGGGTCGTACTGTCACTGCCAGCCAGCAGCAACCAGCCAAACCTCAGCCCACACAACCACTACATCATCAATCCAACGCATTCAACTGCACGCCCTGCCGTGACAACAGATGGCGGTGTGGCTGGACGCACCCCGCCCGCACCACACGTAAGCCGCATGATTCACGCTATGTGTCACGCTATGTGTCACGCTATTATTTATTCAACGCAACAACACGCAACGGCCAATCCACAACGGGCCCCTTGCCCTCAACACCCGTTATGACGCAGCTGAGCAACTTTAACAACCCCTTGCCTCTGAGCTGGCCTGCAACACCCCGCCCGCCCCAAACCTGACCACCAACCAACCAACCAACCAACCAACCAACCAACCAACCAACCAATCGCACTACAGGATGTCCAACCGCCACGCGGTTGCAGGATGAAGAAAATAAGGAAGCCTCACCAGCCCCCGCTCAGACCCTCTGCTGATGTGGTACGAGCGTCCTGACAGTGCCCAGGTCCACTGCAATGAAACCCCGCCCTGACTGGTACACCGCCACAGACGCTTGCCGGGCGCGCAAGGCGTGGTAGGCCCAAACACGATAGTAATGAAGCATAGAGCGGGCTGCAAACCCACAGCAAATGCGATACCATGCCGCCATACAGCCGTCCCCTTCCCAGAGCGTGCACGGACGGCTGCAACGGCAGTACATCGCCTTCCAACCTGGCATCCCAACCCAGTGCACGCGTTCTTGCGGCAGTTTCCAACAAGAGCACAAGTACCCTGCCCGCAAGCTGTTTGAATCCTGCTCAGTGCGCTGCCGCCTCCACAACCTGTGTCTTCCGCCCCAGATACCTACGGCGACCGCGAGCTTCTCTCCTGTGACTGCGCCTGCAAAAAAGGCGCTGCACCCCGCGGCTGTGACCTCGCACACATCCGCTACCAGCCGCCGGCCATGCCAACTACTTCTCCCCCCAAAAGCGTCCTGCCCCGATGGAGGCGAGATCCCACTTGCACATCCTCCTCCATCTTCCCCTTCCTGCTATTAAGTCAAGGCGTAAGGGGGCGCAGCAGGACAGCCAACGCCGGAGCAGGCTCCTCACCTCCTCATCAGGAAAGTTCGCCACGCAGGCTCCTCTCCTGCTCACGAGGAGTCCGCCACGCAGGCTCCTCTCCTGCTCACGAGGAGTCCGCCACGCAGGCTCCTCGCCTCCTCACTCAAAGTCCTCGTCGCTATCGCCCTCCTCCTCCGTGGTGGTGTCCTCCTCCCCGTCGCTGAGCTTCCGGCCCCTGCGGCCCTTGCCCCGCGCCGCGGGGCGCTTGCCCCTGACGCCGCCGCCACCGCCCCCTGCTGCTCCTCCCCCTGCTGCTCCCACACCACCGACCCGCGGGTCGTCCATGGGTCGCAGCAGGCCCTGGCTGCGCATCTTGTACTGCGCCTGGCGCAGCTGCGTGAAGCGGCCGTCCATGGGGGTCTCGGGGTTGACCATGATCAGGGCGCGGTTGCGTTCAACCAGGCGCAGGAAGCTCTGTGCGGGGGGACGCGGGGGCAACAAAGCGATAATTCAGGTCCGAGCGGAAACAAACTCCAGCCCTGCCACGCAGCCCGCAGTAGCTAGAGGCTGCTGCTTTCACCGATACGCTCTAGGTCCGATGTGTTCAGGAGACAGTAACAGAGAGAGCCTGAGTCCTGCCATGGTCGTCCCGAGTCTAGTTGGGCAACGACAAGAGAACCTGTCCAGGACCAACTGGGCGAGCGCAGGGGTGTAACCCACCTCCTTGACGTCCGCCGGCAGGTCGTCCTGCTGCAGGACCGTGTCGCGCAGCTTGCCCAGGCAGCGCAGCTTGCGCGCCGGCCAGCGCGGCACGCCCAGGCGGCGACACACCTTCTTGAAGCACGACAGGCTGAGGCCCACAGCCTGGGCCGCGGTCTTGATGGGCGCGTTGAAGTACTGCGGGAGGACGCGAGAGGGACAAGAACCATTACGACCAACGACTGCGTAATGCTGCACAGCGTCGTGGGTACTTTGACGCTGCACAACATCGTGGGTACATTGATATAACCAGCAGTGCAGTGGCCGCTGCCTACTGGACGCACCAACGTGCACGACTCCAGCATTCCCAGCCCAAAGGCGGTGGCAGGCAACCTACAACAACCATAGCACCCGAGCCCGTGCCTCCTCGGTCAGCGCGTCGGTCAACGCACCTGCCGCAGCAGCGTCAGCGTGATGACCCGCTCCGCGCCGCCCGTCTTCTTGCCGGGCAGGTGGCACGCGCCCTCCTCGCCGCCCTCGGCCAGCTGCTCCTCCATCGCCGCCGCCTCCTCCTCGCCCGCCACCCCCGCCTCCTTCGCCACCGCCGCGGCGGCCGCCGCCGCCTTGGCACGTGCCTTGGATGCCCTCCCCGTGCGCTGCGCCGCACGATGCGTGGGCTGCCTCAGCACCACCCTCTCCCCCTCGTCACCACCAGGGGCAACGCATGGCGGCTGCTGCTGCTGCTGCTCCCCCACGGACTGACCCGCGGGTCGCAGGTGGCCCAGGGGACCCACCTCCACCGCCTCCGGAGACTGGGCCTTGATGACGACGCCGGCAGCAGTGGTCAGTTGAGCCGTTGTCAGTTGGTAGTTGGCGCCAAAGGGCAGGGAGAAGAAGGCTGGTTGCGGGCTGGAGGCCTTGCCGTGCGGGGAGCCTGCGCGGTCGGCCTTGGGGCTGGCGGAGGGGCTCCTGCTTTGACGGTTGGGCGCGCCGGCGGGGGCCGTGGCGTAGGCAGGCAGGCGGGCCTCGTCTGCGAGCTCGTTCACCTGGCGGCGGAGCGAACAGGAACGGACGGGACATCAATGCTACACCATGCCCAGGAGAACTTGTTCCATGCCGAGCTGCGCAACTTCCGCTGTAACGGGCGTGTCCAAAAAGCGGGCTTGCTCCCTAACCAGAGGTCCACGCACCGTGTTCATAGGACGCACAGGTGACAATGACGTAACCCACCTAACCACCTTGCGTGACTCACCGTGGTCAGAAAGTTGATGAGTGGCGGGACGGGGCCCGCGCGCAGGGCCACCAGGGACTTGCTCTTCTTGGCGTTGACCTTTTTAACGATACGGCCGCTGGCATAGCTGCCCACGCCGCCCGCAGCTGCCCCTGTACCGGCGCCACAGCGGGCGCCGTTGCCCGCCGATGCCTCACCGTCAGTACCGCAGCCCACGTGCCCGGATGTGAGCACGGGGCCGGGCGAAGCCCCACCCGACACCCCCTTCTCCTGCTCCTGCTGCTCCATCTTGACTGTGACGGCGAACATTGCAGCCGCTGTCCCTGCCGCCGGGGCCGCTGCAGCAGCAGCAGCGGCAGCAGCCACACCCTCTGTCGCTGCGAAGGCCATGCCAGCGGCTGCTGCGGAAGCAGTCAGCTGCTGCGGAGCGCTGTCCATTTGCTGCGGAGCACTGTCCATCTCCGCGCAGTCGCGTGCCGCGCTGGCCGCCGCGGCCACCTGCTCCGAGACGCCCAGCGCAGTGTGCGGCAGCAGGGAAGGCAGCAGCGGCAGCGCCTGGACGCGGGACTGCTGCTGCTGCTGGTCCGGCTGTGGGTGCAGCATCAGCGACTTGTTGCGCTCCCAGTACATCAGCGGCAGGGGGGACGATGCCGTGTCCATGTCTTCCAGCAGCTCCGGGTTCACCTCGCTGCTGTTGAGCATCCAAGGCAGCAGCCCCGGGGTGGGGTCGTACGGCAGGGGCACGTCCTCGCCAATGGTGTCCAGGAACGACAGCGGGTCGGCGCCGTTGTCCATGTACGAAGGCCATATCTTCGGTAGGGCACTGATCTCGTCGCCGGCGGCGTCGCCGTTGGCCGCGGTAGGCGGGGCGATGTCGCTCGTGCTGCTCTCGAGGTGTTGGTGGTGGCCGGCGGCCTCGCCGCCCAGCGCCGCCACCGCCTGCGACGCCGCCGCTGAGGCGCTGGCGGCGGCTGCCGCCGCCGCGGCGACCAGGGACGACACACCCGCTATGCCGCTGGCAAGTGTGAAGCCCACTCCCTGCTGCTGCTGGGGTGGCATGGCCTCCGCGTTGGCACCCAACACGCCACTCGCCCTCGTGTCATCGGGCGCCACTTGCGCCTGGCCGTGCGGGTAGCCAGTGGCAAGGGCCTTACTGGGGCTCGACGTGACGCCCCCGGTGCCGCCGCCGGCGCCGCCAAGGCCCTGCAGGCCGACGAGCCCCACGTCAGGGCTCAACAAGGTGGACGTCGACCCCCTGCCCTCCGTATCGCTCCGCATCCCGCCCGCAGTCCCTGCCGCGCCTTCGCCCGCGCCCGCAGCAGCGGCGGCAGCCGCCGCCGCCGCCGCCGCTACCGCGTTAGCCGCTGGCTGGTTTGGGATGCTGCTGCAGCGAGGCGGGCGGCCCGAGGGCAGGCCCGACGAACACGGGTCCGACGGCGCGCTGCCGCACTCCTCGGCAGCTGCGTTTGCCCACGCGTCCAAGTTGTTCAGCAGGGCCGCGGTGGAAGCCCATGGCATGGAGCAGAAGTGAGCCACGTTGTCCGGAAGCCCGCCAAGCACACCGTTCTCCCAGCCGGCGGCCGGCGGGGGTGGCGTCCAGCCGTTGGTGAAGGTCACGGCGTGGGTTAGGTGGGGCAGCGGCTCCCCGTTGAAGGCACCGGACATGCTGACACGTGCCAACATGTCGAGCGGCTGGCAGTCCGGCTGCTGCTGCTGCTGATCAGCGGGGTCGCCGCAGGCCGCGAGGAGCTGCGAGGAAGCTGCGGTGACGGTGCGCAGCAAGCCAAGGCCGTTGGGAACGGTGTTTGTGTTGGTCACGCCTAGGGCGGGTGCACGCGGGATCTCGGATGTGGCCCCCTGCTGCGCAGAGCCGCACGCGGCCCGCCCGCTGATGGCGCTGGATTGCGGGCGCGACTTGGTCCCCAGGGTGTACCAGCCGGGCTTCAGGGGCCCCGCGTTGGCCAGCGGCGCGGGCTGGGCCCGGTCGGCCTCGGGAGCCTGCGCGGGCTGCTGCCATGCGGCCGGGAAGCTGCCGAGAAGCTGCTGCTGCTGCGGACCCAGTCGCTGGAGCGACGGCAGCTCGTCCATGAAGGGGAGCGGCTGGCGGGGTGCTTGGCGGTGCCACGCGCCTTCTCCTTGTGCGTGAGGCTGCATGGGGGGCATATTTGGGCCAAGCATGTCAGCCATGGTCAGCTGCGGGTTGAGCTTGTCCAGAGCGTCCAGGGTTGGCTGCGTCCAAGGGGACGCGAAGTCGTCTTGGCACTGCGCCCACTGCGGCCGCAGCCCCTGCCGCGACTGCTGCTGCTGCTGCAGCAGCGGCGGCGGCGGCGGCGGGGCGGCAGCCAGGTCCGCGAGGGTGCGCTTGTTGAAGTCGAGCTGCTGCTGCTGCACCTGTTGCTGCGGCTGGGGCTGCATGAAGTCGAACTCGTCGTCCTTTGGCAGGAATGCCCCGGATGAGTTAAAGGCCACGTCCAGCATCTCGACGCTCTCCAGGAGCGAGGTGGGCTGCTGGCGCAAGGCAACGTGGGGTGGGACACCGCGGTGTTAGCGTAACGACAGAACAGTATCACGTTCTACCCAATTTCGCCTGCATGTGGGTTCTGATGCTGAAGCCAGGCGACCAATGCATGCTGGCAGGGGTGGGGTCAGCACAGGAACACGATTCGGGACCAGCATAACCGACACACGGGCCTTTCTTGAGGTTGAACGGCAGTCCACCGTAGTGGTTTGGCGTCGAAGGCCACACGGCCAGGACAGTGCTGTCCCTACGCACCCGCATTGGAGGACAGCCAGCTGGGGCTGCGGCATGTACTTGTGGGAGGTTCTCGTGAAGCACCTCTTCCCAAGAGCCCCCTGCAATCGTCGCGTTGACAGCGTCGACTCAAGTCAGGACGCAGGGTTTACACGGTTTACACGCATTAGGAACGTTGTAGCTGACATCCAGTTGAGCCGAAGGGAGTTCATGCAAATACAATTCTTTCAACAATTCGATTGCAGGGCTCTCTTCAGTACGCCACGCCTGCTCGAACGATACGACGACCGGGGGGTGGCCTGCCTAACCTCACCTCCACTAGGCATGTCCTCCAGCATGCAAGACAAGTTTGGCAGGTCTGTAAGAAACTCCATACTTCCACCGTCATCAAGGAAACCACGAGGGTCCCGGCTGTTTGCCCGGTGGCCCAAACCTGCACTCACAGCCGAAAAGCAAGCAGATGCTTAACCATCATTATCAAGTATAATGTTTAGCACTTTGAAGCTTTTCATGCAAGTGGTGTCGTTCTCAGTGTACTCATGCAAGTGCGAACACGAAGCATCTAGTTGCCATCCGGTTAGAAACATATTATGATTGAAGCTGAATGCTTGGGTGAGGGGCCAGGCCACACCTGTGCCCTGCAGGGGCGTCGAGCTCATCTTAATGCCCAGCACTTCTGCTGTCGGCAGCCGACTCCGCTTGGGTGCGCCGTTGCTGCCCAGCACTCTATAGCGTTGGAGCAGGGCTAAAGCCTCTGATCGACCAGATTGAGGCGTCACCTATTTCCTGCAATTTAGTAGAGGCACAAGCGCAGGCACCCCCAGCGCAGGCGCTACGCGACTACACTATCCACATTCTAAAAAGGTCTATTGCGTCAGTACTGCTTCGCCTCATGGGCGGGGGAAGTGACAAAGAAGTCCAAATAGGAGCGCGGAGAAGACGTTCTGCAAGGGGCGCTCACACCTAACAGGAAACTGCTATGTTTATGGAAGTTGGCTGCAGGTCATAGGGCTTGGCAATTTGTTGTGGAGTGCAAAGATAGCAGGCGTTGTCGTCTTCCCAACGCAATCTTCCCAATGCATTCTGTACAGACCGAAGTAAGACCACGTGTTGTTACCATAGTCCAATAATAGATAATAGAAACAAATAAAAATAGTATACTTCATTACGCTGCAGCCATCTTTCGGTAAAGGCTGGTAGGCACCTGAAACGCTTTCACAACCCTAAAAGTGCACGTGCCTCCACGCAACGGTTGCAAGCTACATGAAGTAAAAAGAAGAGCACCTCATTCGCGTGTCAGCCCCATGAATGGTGCTCGCTGGAACCTTTGAAGTGGCACATACTTCCTGTGCCGCCCGTCACTGCTGCTCACGTTCGTCTGTGCCTAGCATTCGCTTGCGTACATGCAGAGAGTAGCTGACATATATATACGTGACAAAGATTTATCCCGCACATCACTCTATCCTTGAAACGGTTGGCTGGTTGCTGGTTCTGACATTCAATGCTAGTTGCAATACAGACGAAGGGAGAGTCTTATACACATACATCAAACGTGAAACACAGTTCCGCTTTACATGCACACCTGGTAGCAGTTCAGGAACTTGGCGCCGCTGCACGGATTCAAGCAACACCCAACAGGCAACAGGAGCCAGAGGCATCCGCAGATGAGAGTAAGGTCGGACGAGCTCTTTTTACAGCGTTGTGTTTCCGGATGATTTCGCTTCTGCCTGGCTGGCGTGAAGTGTGAAACCGTCCAGGCCATCGAGCGAAGGACACCATTATAAAGGAAAGAAGTAAGCGACGCCCATGCGAGCCTGAGAAAAAAAGCGTACCTGATGAAGTGTATGCTAGTCTGGCAGCGGGGCTAAATGGCAAACCCTATCGACCATTGTCCTTCCTAAGCACCACTGCCCCGCCCCGCACGTTCATCACGCTGCGTCTTGCTTGCTGAGTATCAAATGAGAGTTTGGGCGGTACCGACCAGGACACGATCTACCTGCAAGGGGGACCCTGTATAGGGACTTGTAAAGACTCGGGCGCACCTCTGTCTGGCGGAGGCACGGTACGGCAATACCAAGTCCACAGTGCAGGGGCTGGCAGCGCAGGGCGGGCCGAGGGACGGAGGCAACATCAATGGTCCGTCCGTTGCGACCTTGGCCGCCTGGTTGTTTCCAAAGAAGCATGCAGTGTACATTATGCCTCTTCGTCTACGCTTGAAAAGCCTCCCTAACCCCAACTTGCCCGTACGTGTGGCTGGGACGTGCCCAGACTTACTTGCCTCATGGCCCACCTGCACGTCACAGAGAAACCTCACTTGGGCCCGTGCACATGCGTAGGGCCCGTGCGTTCGTTTTGCCCTTACTGCTTGCCGCTGTTCACATGTATGCAGGGCGCACGCTGTACACAACTACCCATGGTTTGCCGTAAAGCTTGCCCTTGCGCCTAGCTCCTTTGCCGGAAAAATCCCGTAAAACGAGGCGGACACACTACAGGGGAGGTGTTGGCGCAGGTGTACCGGTAGCACACCAGCCAGTACCTTGCGACGTGCTCAAGGCATTGCTCTTACCAGCTCATGCAGTAGGCGCAACAAGCCCTCGCTGCCATACCGGGAGCAAACCATCAGGTACCCTTGCTGGGCCAGGCTATATAAACAGAATGAAGGCACACCCTGCACGGCTTGGTAACGGTATCGTGCCGATACTGTGCAGCTGTGCGTGCAGAGCCCAGCCCACCGCAGCAAACGCGGTAAAGTGTTGGATGCAAGCGGAGTGCGTTCGGAGTGCGCTCAGCCACCGAAACCATTACACCAGGCTGTGAAAAGGACACGCAGCTCGCGCGCGCTGAAGGGGTCATCAAAGGCGAACGTTATAAGTAGTGGCTACAGGACAGCTGTTGGCGTGCCCCTGCCACGCCTATAGTGTTCACGTTCTGACACTTTTGTGACTA
>VFQN01004275.1_pt1 | contig 19097 bp, 20 predicted proteins | sample 3512371 | NCBI WGS metagenome assembly VFQN01 (sample SAMN10412370, study PRJNA504923) | tailings metagenome | isolation source: Replicate 2 from Balatoc abandoned mine | place: Philippines: Itogon, Benguet | collected 2017-08-28 | reverse complement strand
GGCTCCAGATGCTCCAGTATGAACCGCCGGATCTACCACCTTTGCCGACCTCTGGCTGGCTCCTAGTCCCACATCTAAGCTACCCCCGCTTGCCCAATGGCCGCATCTCAGCTACCAGCACTGACCCCAAGTCTGGCATCTCAGCTGCCGGACCCGACCCCACCCTCGGCATCTCAGCTGCCGGACCCGACCCTGGACACCGTATCTCAGTTCGCAAACTTAGCCCCTTCGCGATATCCTGGAGCCCACCCCCCCCCTCGGCCTTTTTTGGTATCTGGCACCCTCTGGGCAGGCAGGCGCGCCCTCCACATAGACACGTTCCCAGCGCCGTAGGCTACAGGCACGAAGAAAAAAAAACATTGCCGCCGCTTAGTGCATACGGTACTGTATGCAGCAGCAAGGCCCCTTTTTTTTACGTCACACCAGCCCCAACACGACGCTTGCTGCAGCCCCGCCGCGTGTACCCACTAAAGCTCATGCACAGTGGGCTGCTGCACACAATTGGCCCAGTGTCTACGACGTCACACAGCAGGATAATCAACGATGCAAGCACGCCTGCCCCAGCCAGCTGTGTGCACCTCCTCCGTGCACCTCCTCGCCTGCTCCTCCCCCTTTTCCTCTTCCGCCTCCTCCTCGCCTAGCCTTGGAGCTGCATTGCCCTCCTCGCACGCAGCTGCCGCCGCATCGCTGCCCCTGTGAGGCCCCGCGGCCACCGCCGCTGCCACTTCCGGCGTCACGACAAAAACGTTCCCACGCCCGCCACCCGCACGGGCGCACGTGCCCCCATAAGCTAGGCCAGGCCAGCTATAGCTGTTGCATTGACCGCTGTGGCTACCAGAGTCGCCGCCAGCCGCTCCTTGGCGCCGTAGGCCTGCATCAGCTCCCGGAGCAGGCCTCTATGGATGGCCAGGGGCACAAGGTGGCGGCATACGCACGGGGGACGCCATGCGATGCGACGCCCCGTGGAGCGCTCTAGGCAGGAGGCCTACCTGGCAAGTATGGGGGCACCCAGCCGAGGAGATGGCGCATAGGCGCGGGTTGCGGGTAGCGCTGGATAGGTCGTGCGCATGCATGGCGTCCTGGAGAGGGCATTGCGGATTGTGTGTGGCCGGCAGGTGCCCGGAATGGCGGGTAGTTAGGCGGGGGATTGCACTGCTGGCCAGACAGGTGGGGTCGCTGGCGGAGGCAGGGGAACATGCTGTGTGGACGTGCATGGTGAATGCATGGCGACTGCAGCAGTGCATGAGGCGGCATCGCACTGCTGCGTGTGGGCTGTTGCTACAACAAAGCGCAGTGGCTGTTGGGTTACCGCACCGTGCCAGTATCAAGGCGTCAGCAGCCCACTTGACAACCCGCTCCCACCCTCACAAGCCGCCGATTTTCCGTCTGCACGGCCATCCATTACGCACCACGAGGCCTCACCAGCACGCAGCAGTCACCACGTGCACACAAAGAGCGCCGCCACAGCACCCATGGCCAGGGCTGCTCTTCATCCCCTGCAGGCACGCTAATGCCGCCGCTGTTATTAGTCTCATCAGCGCCAAACCGGCGGCAAGCAGCGGTGCCGCCGTTACCGCCACCATTGTCAGCTGTCGTGTTGCCGCATCCAGGGCCGCTGCACCGCGGCTCCGCTTTACCACCGCGGTCGTAGCACTCCAACGCACAGCAGTGCAACTGCTGGCCCGCCAATTTATTAACATTAGTTGGCGTGACCTCGGTCCTTCCCAGCCCGGGGTGCGGGTTACGTCCCAAATTCCCCACGACGCACTGGGCCAGCCCCAGCGACGTGAGGGCCCTCCTCAAGCAGGCTGCTGGGACCAACACAGCTGCTTTGGGCGCAACAGCAAGCCATACCCGACATACGTTCGGCAGGCAGTGCATCGTACCTCTGTCCACGGCGTGCAGCTCGGACACCGCGTGCAGTGCATGAGGTGTGGTACTGTGGAGGCGATGCGCAAGAGAGTGCGGGGAACGTGTCACCGCCGTGCTACGACGTGTGTGGCTGCTAATATTGGTCCATGGAGAACGCGTGTGGATAGGAGAACAGGAATTATGAGCAGGGACCTGGACCAGGGCAGCCCCTGCCCTTGCGCCGCTGTGTGGGCACGGCGTTAGGGTAGTTGCACACACATAGCAGAATCACCCTTGCGAGTCTACTTCCTCAACACGGAGGAAGCCCTGCATCGTCTCGACTATGCTCATGGAGCGCCACAGAGATGCCTCTGGTGCCGGCTTGCGCCGAACCGTGGGTCAAGGTACCAACTTCACAGCGTACACGTGCACAGCGTGCACACATACACCCATATTGTGATGACGGCTAAGAGAAGCGCGTACATGATTTTGGCGGTGCTGCCCTGCTTTGCGTGCAAGGGTCGCGCGGAAGACCAAAAGGGCGAAGGCCAAAAGGTCGCGCGGAACCGTCCGCTGTCAGGGTACAACCACTCCTGCGGACGCATGATCAACATGTCAACATTAGAAAGGTAGAGCAGCTCTTTGAACAAGGTGTGGGTAGCGGCTGTGGAAACACACATGAATTTGAAGTTCGTACGACGCCCGGCGCCCGGCGCCAAAAGGAAGCCCAACACTGACCCTCATGGACACTACACTCATCCTTTACACTACTTAATACTTCCACTCTATTGCCACTAACGCAAGTCACAACAGCGACGTAGCACGCACCGCACTCAGTTACAAGCTTTTCTCTCCCGCTGCCTACTTCTCAACAGCTTGGTGAGGCTATCCGCAGAGTGATATTTACCTATTCATGCTAAGGAATAGCAGTGGTTGACTGCCTCTGGGCAGCGGCAACTGGCGGGAGCCCGCGCTTTTGCTGACGGCCATACCCCGTCCCCTTACCTTCTTCTATCGTAGCAAAAAATGTTTGAGGCTCGCCTGCCGCAAGGAGCTGTGCTGAAGAAGCTGGTTGAGGCTCTAAAGGAGCTTGTGACCGATGGCAACTTCGACGTCAGCTCCACGGGCATTTCTCTCCAGGCGATGGACTCCTCCCACGTGTGCCTAGTCTCGCTTCAGCTACAGGAGGATGGGTTTGAGCACTTCCGGTGTGACAGGAACCTGTCCATGGGTATCCACCTCGCAAACCTGTCCAAGATCCTCAAGTGCGCCGGTAAGCGCTGTGGCATTGGGCAGTTCGGCAAATGTAGGAGTTGCGCACTCTTCTTAATTGGGAATTGCAACGCAGGCAATGAGGACGTCATTACCCTGAAGGCGGAGGACAATGCGGACCAGCTGACGCTCATGTTTGAGTCGCCAAACCAGGACCGCATTTCCGACTTCGACCTTAAACTGATGTCCATTGAGTCGGAGCACCTCGGCATCCCGGACCAGGACTACTCGGCGGAAATTAAAATGCCCTCGTCGGAGTACCAACGCATCGTGCGTGACCTCAGCAGCATCGGTGACACGGTGCAGATCTCGGCCACCAAGGAGGGCATTAAGTTCTCCACTTCCGGCGACGTGGGGACAGCAAACGTGACGCTCAGGTGGGTTGCGGGGGAGGCAGGGGTGACAGCTTCTCGGCACGGTTGGTAGCAGGTTCGGGGGTCCATGCATGCAGCCGCACGAGACCCTCACTAGTAAGCGCAGCCTTGGGTGGCCTCCAGGGAATGCTGTAAACACCTAGCCAGCTGGACAACATGCGGTTTGAAGGCCGTTCGGCTCGCCTTTGAGCCCTCCCGTCGATGCCAGTGTTGTGCAATGTGAGTGACCCCCCATGGCTGACCCCCTGTCCCCTGTCTCCTTCCCCGCCTGTGGCGCAGGCACAACACCACGCCCGAGAAGCAGGAGGACCAGACCATCATCGACCTGAAGGAGCCCGTCTCCCTCACCTTCGCGCTGCGCTACCTGACCAACTTCAGCAAGGCCACCCCCCTCGCCTCCCAAGTGAAGCTCAGCCTCACCAAGGACCTGCCCATCGTGGTGGAGTACCAGGTCGGGGAGCTGGGGTCGGTTAAGTTCTACCTGGCGCCTAAGATTGAGGACGAGGACGGCATGGGCGACGACGAGGCCCAGTCCTAAACTGCTTTGGTTGACAGGGCGGGTGTTGCTGCTGGGGGTACGAGTAGTGGGTGTGTGGGTATTGCTGGGGGAGTCTATGTGGAACTTCTCCACGCTTGCTTGCATTCAGTGAGCGTTGGTGTCGTGCAGCTGGCCTGATGCACGTTAGCGCCATGTTGCAAATGGGCTGAGGGTCTGTGGTGGACCAGGTTGTCTGCGGTGTTCAGTCGTACGGGCCCAGCGCCAATTGCGCTGCCCTTTTTCACATGACAGTTGACGATGACCTTTACGGGCATGACGTGTACGCATATAATGTTGCAAATGGACCCTTCTACTGAGCCGCGAACGTGACCGGCTGGTGCATCCATCGACTAGGAGCTGCTACTGCTCGAACTGTTTCGGACCACGCTGACCTTTGACGGCCTGTAACGGACTGATGGTGAAGAAATGCCTTATTTCAATGTGTCCCAGCAACCGTCGATGAATTGGCAAGGTTCACATCTGCGCTTGACCTCCACCTAGCGACCTATGCATCACGTGCTTCGAAGGATGAACGCTGTCAGCAAGCAAACCGAAGCTGACGGTTTAGTGAGGCGCATCTCGGGCCGTTCTTGTGGGCGCTGGCGAGGCCTGCTGGACCATCCACCTCAACAGGGCTACGCGTCATGGCTTGTCGTTGTCATCTTATGCGGTCTCGTGGCAGTAATATGTTCTATAGATCGCACAGCGATGAGTGTCGCGGTACTACCGATGGGTGAAAAGGTAAGTCTTCACCAGGGGGAGCACGCCGCTGAGGGGCCTGTCAGCTACCCGCTGGCGGTCTTGCTGCAAGTGCACGAAGGGGCTGCATGGAAGGGCCTCGCTGGGTGTCTGGGATAGGAGGGAGCTGCAAATGGAGTGTGGGGTCAGGTGGGGTAGGGAGGAGCTACAATAGGGGTGAAACGGTAGGCAGCCGAGATGACACCCCTTCAAGCAGCTCGCGCTGCCACCGCTTTAGCGAATGAGTGGATAACTGCACTTTCCCCCTGCTCCCCCCATCCGCAACTCTCCAGTACGGCTGGAGTGACTCTGTTAAGGGAGCAGTCAGCAGGTGCGTGGTACACAAATGCATTGCAACTTCGAGGTTTGGGCACCTGAATCGTTGGCATGCATAGGCCCCTGCGGAGTGCGAACTAGCAACCTGGCATGTACGCACCCGGACCAGATGCCTGGCGGTGCAGTTGACGCCCGCACGTGTGGGTGGGGACGGCACTCTGCAGTCCTTGCCGCTTAGCCACTGTAATGCATTACTGCACTTACAGCCTGTGTAATGCCATCCATGTCCACCTGGCGCTCCTTTGCCACCCTACCCCACCAGCGCCTTCAACCTGGGACACACCATCACCAACTTCTACGGTGGCTACCTTGCCTCGGCCTACTCCCCCAAGCTGGTGCTGTCGTGCGGGGTGGTGTTCTGGTCCGCCTTCACCATCCTCACGCCGCCCGCTGCAGTGATGGGGCTCGGCCCGCTCATTGCGGTGCGGGCCCTGATGGGCCTGGGCGAAGGGGTGGCGTACCCCACCATGCAGGTGAGGCGCCGGGGAGGCGCCGGGGAAGAAGAAAGCAGTAACGCGAATGGGTGGTAATGGTAGTAGCGCCCGGGAGGTGCCAGCAGGTGCCAGAGCCTTAGGGGGAGCTGTTGCGGTCGCCGTACACCCGGAGTGTGGACCAGTGCGAGCCCCAGTTGGGAGCCACGTGTCAGGTGCACAGCGAGCATTTACAGGCAGCATGGGCTCGGGAAGACCCAGCCCAGCCTACAGCCCGTGCTGCCATGCACCCCTGCGCATGTCCCACGGCGCAATGAGCCGAGGCACACGTTTGTCATGCGTGTAGCAGCGTGGTTGCGGTTCTGATCTGCCCTGTAGAGCCGCAAGAGGTGCACTACACCGCTGCGCGTCCTGCTTCCGCACCTCGTCCAACGCCATAACCGTGCCACGGTGGCACCAACTGACGGCACATTACCCCCTTGAGTCTTTATCGTACCCTCGGCCCACCCGCCTCCAGGCCATCATCAAGGGCTGGGTGCCCCTGGAGCGGAGGTCCCGGTCCCTCAGCCTCATGTACAGCGGTGCGCTGGGGGGACAAAAAAGGGGAAGAAGAAAGCAGTATCGCGGGGGGCTAGTCCGGGCTGGGTGCCACCCAAGCACTAGTCAGTGACTGAGGGGAGGTACGCGTAAAATGCTAGAGACCACTGAGGGGAGGTGTATGACACAAACTGCGTGGTTGGGTCAACGCGTCACACTCAGCACGACCCGGTGTCCGCCTGTGCCGTGTTGCCGGGCCTTGCTGGTAAAGCCGATCAAGGGGCTTGCCGACACGCTCCCGCACCAGCACTGACCCTTGGTGCCCGGCTCTATCGCGGGGGAACGCTGCGCGCGCCCCCCACCGCAGGCCACCAGATCGGCTCCATCCTGTCCCTGCTGTGGTCCCCGCTGCTCATTGCCAGCGTGGGCGTGGACGCCATGTTCTACTTGTACGGCCTAGCGGGGCTGGCGTGGATGCTGGCGTGGCAGCCGCTGGTGGCGCCGCACGCGCCGCTGCTGCACGACCATAGGGCACCGGGGGGGACGCAGGCGGCGCCGCTCAAGATGAGCGAGCTGCCGTGGAGGGCGGTGAGCAAGGGGGGAGGGGGAGCGGGGTGACGGCGGCGCGGGACGGCCTCCGAGCTACCGGCCCTTGGGCATGGGGAAAGGGCGCAAAGCTGAGGTGTTACCCAGGGTGGGTGGAAGTGCTGGGTGCGGTGATATGCACAACTGTGCCTTACACCTGTATCGCAAGCGCTATGCTGTGCCCTAGCTTGCACTGACAAGACCTGCATGTTACGCCCTACGCCCCCCGATGCGTCCCCCAGATTCTCTCCAACAGGGTCTTCTGGTCCCTCCTGTTTTGCCACGCAACCTTCGGTAAGCCGCCACAGGGGCATGGGCCTGCCTTCCCCTTAGCCTACCGCATGCGTTCCCCTTGCGCCTCACGCTCATTATCTGAACCGCAAGCAAGTCTTCATCCTGGTTTGGTACATAACACATGCCGAGCCTGGGGCCCACAGCCACATGCCGCAAGGCTTCCTGAGACCCATCGTACACATGTTTTGCTGCTACCTCAACAACATACCGCCCTCGTTCGGGCACCCTCCAGTCACTCACCCCTTTCTTTGGCCACCTCTACCCTTTCCCCGGGCCCCTCCACGCACGCCCCCAGGCTTCCTGTACAACACCGCCATCTCCTGGATGCCCCGCTTCTACAACAGCCAGTTCGGGCTGGACGTCCGGTCCTCCTCCTTCCTGTCGGTGCTGCCCTGGGTGGCCATGGCGCTGGGCACCAACCTGTCGGGCTGGGTGGCCGACTGGCTCATCAACCGCAAGCTGCTGACCACCACTAAGACACGCAAGCTGCTGCAGCTGCTCGGCAGTGTGGGCCCCGCCGTGTGCCTCATGTACCTGGCCTGGGCCGCGCCAGCGGGCGCGCCGCTGGTGTCGTCCGTCCCAGGGGGCACGGTGGAAGGGGCGGTGGAGGTGGAGGGGGCCGATGGAGGGGTGGAGCTAGAGCGGCTGGGTGGTGTAGGGGTTGAGGGGAGCGCCCCGGTGGCAGGAGAAGGCGAGGCGGTGGGTGCTGTGGCAGCGCAGCTGGGGAAGCGGCTGCTGGCGAGCATGGGGTTGGGGGGCTCGTCGGGGGATGCAGCAGCTGCTGCCGCGGCCGCTGCGGGTGCTGGCGACCAGCTCGGCAACGCGGTGGTGCTGCTGGTGATGACGCTGGCGTTCCTGGGGCTGCAGGCGGGCGGCTTCGCGTCCACGCACCAGGACATCAGCACGCGGCTGGCCAGCGTGCTGTTCGGCACCACCAACGCGGTGGCCAGCCTGGCGGGCAGCGCGTTCGTGCTGGCGGTGGGGGTCATCCTGGACACCACGCAGTCGTGGGCGCTGGTGTTCCAGATGATCGCGGGCTGCTGCCTGGCCTCCGCAGCGCTGTTCCTGGCGTGGGGCTCCTCGGAGCCGCAGTTTGACTGAGGAGTGCGAGGTGTGGAGTAGTGTGGTAGAGAGGCAGTGGGTGGGGGCGTGGAAGGGGGCGCTGGAGGCGGGGTGAACTTCCTCGTTTGTGCTCGTGGATAGGTGCTGTAAGTTGGTCCGAAATTTGCTGAGCGCGTGAGCTAACACACGATGCGATCGGATTAGGATGTTTGCATGCTAGCACCTAGGGCTTTGGTTTGTGGGTCAGCTGTTGGTCGAATGCGCACATGCGGAGGTGATCATACTGTTTGCAGCTTATGGCAGCGGATGCATTCTGGTACCGGTACCGTACGCGGCAGCCTAGGCAGATTAGGGCAGCGCCTGTGATTTTTGTGGGGGGTGGGGCAATGCATCCTGGTATTCTGTTGCGTGGATGGGCAGTGGCCGCTTTTGCCCCTCGTGCACCTCGCGCTTTCAGGGCTTGAAGGCCCGCTGGTTACGGCAACAACGTGCCAGGGTGCCGTTATGTTGACATCCGACTTGTCGCGAGGCATCTCACGTGAGGGGTTCAAGGGCCGTAGGTCAAGGCGCATGATGCACGCTCGGGTTCACCCACACCAATAACCAGGGAACCAACCCCTGCCACCAACATTCGGCGGCACTCAAGACCGCGGGTCTGCGGCGGTGTAACCCTTCCACACCACCTGTCTCACATGCAGTCCCTGAAGCGGACCTTTCACCTAGCCTGCATTCAAACGATTTTGATCCACCAGGGGCTGCCCCCATGACAGGTACCTAGTTAGCAGTAGAAGGAGCCTTACTAGCCTTCAACACGCTACCGCCTGCCCCTGCGCCTGCCATCGTGCCATGCCAGCAGCCTGACGCGGCGCCCATACCCATCGCCCATAAAGGCCAAGAACAGAGAGTGCAACCGTAAAGCTACCGTTCTGCAACTACCATCCGGCACAAGCTGACATGGCGGAAGATGCTAGTGCCCATCCACTCAACGAGGTCCGAGGTATGGAAGCGCGCATATGTACGACGAGGTGCTATCTGAGCTTTTGGTTTGAACAACTCCAACACGTTCCAAAAGACGGTGCGCATTCCTCAGGACGAGTACTTGACCCCCTTGGCGGCGGAGATGAACGACGACACCTTGGCGGGATCCTTCTGGAGCCCTGCGCGCAGGCGGCAACGCAGGAAAGTGCGGTAGCAGCAGCCATCACCAGCAGTCACTGCAAGCAGTGAGCTGCATGCCGCCACGCCTACAAAGCCCAGCGACGAGCACACGAGAACGCGGCAAGGAGGCCTTTGATGGCGAAAAAAGGATTGCCCAGCGGCCGTTGCCACATGGCCCCACCGCTCCCTCCTACCCACCGTCCGGGCCGCACACCCCGCTGGACACGTCCACTGCCGTGGGCCGCGCCAGGCCCGCCGCCGTGGCCACGTTGTCGGGGCTGAGCCCGCCCGCCAGCAGCCAGCCCTGCCGCGCCTCGTGCGTGGGCACCTGCAGGTTACGCCAGTCCAGCGCCTGGCCCGAGCCGCCCTGGGGAAGGGAGGCGGAGGTGGGGGTACTGTTGTCAAGCAGCAGCAGAGTGAGAATGTGGGCGCTGTCGCGGTGAGGGCTGTGACGAGAAGGACGCTCGCCATTCTGAGAGGTGCACAAATCAACTGCACGTTTCACTTCGGCTCCAAGGCCACACGCCACTTTCTCTTCATGCGCGCTGTCCTCTGCAGTGTCGCTCACCACCTGCCACCAGCACCCCCCAAACTGCGTACGTCCCCCCTGCCCCTGCCCTACAGGCCCCTTCCTACCCCACCACGGACCAGCCAGCCGTCCTAGGCCCAGGCCCATGGATAAACCAATACACAATGTGCCTGTCAAACCAACTGGATTCCTGCTGCTCGTTTCCGTCCACCCCCGTCCCCGCCGTCCCTCATAGCCAATCTTGATATGCGGTGCAAAACCACCCCTAAGTGACCCTTACCAACTACACTGCTTTGCAACCCCCGACCAGCACTCTGCTTCCCTACCTGCACGCAGTCCACCATCACCCTTTACCCCCATACACGACTCACTTTAAGCATCATGTGGCCTATCGGCGCACCCCCCACCTGACCATCACACTAGCCTCCTCGCGCTTCACGCGTGCCCCCACCTGCGCGCTGTCCACCAGCACCCAGTCCGGCAGGCGCGCCCCCGTGCGGCCCAGCGCCGCCAGCAGCTGGCTGGGCGGCTGCGTTCGCGGCGTGCCGTCGGGCTCGCAGGCCAGCACGTACACCACCTCCAGGGAGGGGTCCAGGTCGGGCAGCGCGGCGCTGGGGTTCAGGGGCGGCAGTGGAGGGAATTGTTGTTGAGGGACATCGCCAAGGAAAGGCACAGGAAACACCAAGGCAAAACATGCACTTGTGAGGGCAGATGTGAGAGAGGTAGTCAGGGAGAGGAGTGGCATATCGCATGTGTCGCGTACGTAGGGTTGTGGGACGGGGAAATGCCGGATCCTCGGTGACGGGTGTGAAGGGCAGGGTGCTGCAAGGTGTAAAGTGCAGGGTGCGGGACCTTAGGCACGGTGTGCAGGGTTGGGGAGCCAGGCACGGGGGGAATGGCGGGGGCCTGTAGGTAGGCAGGAGGCTGGTGTTAGAGTTGGGCACATGACCCGAGTACCCACGCGCTGGGCTGCGACAGACCCACATGACCTTACCCCTGTGACCCTGCTGCTCACGTGACTGGGTACTTGCCCCTTAGCTGTACCGCGTCGTTTGTCATGGCTTCTCTTCTCCACCTTTAGCACCCCACCAACACGCACCCCAGGTCCCCAGCGCTAGTACGGCAGTTGCCTCCCGCCCCGCTGCCCCACCGCCACCCTGAAACCCCCTGGGCTCACCGCGCGCCGTCCCCGTGCAGCTGGGCCACCGGGATGCCCGCGTCCAGGCACCTGCAAGGCAGAAACCCACATGGGCATGCGGGTTGTTGCGCACACCGGTATCTTGGCAATGATTCTCGGCAGGCACCGCGCACATGGTCCCATAGCGGATCGCACGCACCCACATGCCCTGCCCTGCCCTGATAGGGAGCGACATTATTGCGGTGCGGCACGGGGAAACTCCTTGCAGGTAATCCTGATGGTTGGAGCGAAGACGTGCTAGCAGCGGTCTATGACGAAGTACCGTGTACCTTTGGGAGATGGTGGCTGCATCCTCGTCCACGAACACCCCCACAGCCTTGGCGCCGCCCTGGCGTGCCACCTCGGCAATGGCACGTGCGGTTTCAGCGCTGACGGCGCGCTTGGCCTTTTGCCACATGATCATGCCTGCCCAGAAACAGTAGACAGGGGAGATAATTTAAGGGGTAAGGACTGCTTGGCGGACCTGGGGGACCCGGTTGTAGGCCTGGTACCGGGAGGTGTGGGCGCCATGGGTGCTGGCCATGTGGGTTCAACTCCTGCTAAGGTGCTTATGCGGGTGGGTATATCGGTAAGCGCCCCCGCAGTATCACATTAGGATGGCACAGCGCATGTAGCAGGGGCTTTTGATGGGAGCGGGAGTAGGCATCTGCCGCCGTGGCGCTGGTCAGCCCACCTAGCAGGTCTGCACCCGAGTTGACGGCGTGTTGCGCATCCTCTGGGTTGGTGATGCCACAGATCTGACAAGTGAATAGCAGCAAGTTTGGCCGTCAGTAACGATGGGTTCTGAGCTTCATCGGAGATGCTTGCAGTGTAGGGCAACCGTGGGGAAACGAGTGGCGAAGTGGGTTCGAGGGGAGGGGGCCGCGCGGTGGCACGGCCGCACCAGAAGGCAGTGGCAGGCAAGGTGGGAGATAATGTAGCCCTATGCGCTGCAGTCCCTTCTGCCCCTGCACCTTGGCTCATCACTGCCCATTGCTGGTGGCTTACCTTCACAAGGGGGCTGCTCCGCTTCGTGCCTGCCACCCCTGGCGACGAAACGGCCCTGGTTGGAGCACAAGGACCGGATCAGCCACACAACGTGTACCTACTACGGTTTTGCATTGTCAGCAATAGCTACCTGGTGATTATGCTCCGCCGCCCAAGAGAGGGAGCCGCGCAAGCGCAGGGAGGTGTATGCAAGCGGAGCATGGCGGTTTCCAGATCTGTATGTTGCAATATAACGAGTGCTACATATTGTATCTTTATGCGGGCAGTATGGAGCTGTGAAACAGAAAGTGCATGCCCCTTTCCGGTAAAGGCCGTTGGCAAAAGGTTCCCTGCCGATGGCTTGCCTCCCAAGCGCCTCCCCAATGCCGTCGATGATAACCACATTCTACACCATCCATCCGTTCCTTACAACACCTCCAAGAGTACCCTCTGCGGTGCTGTCCCTTTCCCGGCCCCGACACTGCGACAGCGTCCGTCAGTCCGCAAAGGCGCAATCCTGCTTGTTAGGACAGGAGGAGATGAGGTCGCTACGTCAGCACGCTTCGACATCGTCGCGTTGCTCCTCCCGTGGCCGCCTCGTCGTCGTTGCCGCGCGGAAAGCCCGTAGTGCAAAGCAGGTAGCCTGTAACAGGACCCTGACGGCCAAGCAAGGTCACGAGAACGATGTCGCAAAATTGGCAGCCCAAATCCTGGAGTGGAGCGAAGCAGAGGCCAGCAGCAAGGGAATCACGGCATACCAATGCGTCCGAGACGGTTGGGAGCCCCAAACTTTCCACTTTTGGTAAGGCTATTTTGTTGTTACCAATAAAGCTGTGCGCAGCCTGTCATCATCTAGGATCGTGCATCCGCGGTCCTGTTCCCGACGCAAGCCTCGACGCCAGCCACTCTTCCCCATGCCCAACACTCCGCCAGGGAACGCTACGAGACAGCCGAGGCTTGGGGCAAGCACTCTGCCTCCCCGCGCATGACTGAGCTTATGCAAGAGGTTGGTGCTGCGCCGCACATGCATTGACAGCAAGGGTACCGCCGTCCCCTAGCGATCTGCAAGGTCCTTGCACACCCCAGTCCAGCCCCAGCTAGGACGTTCACTGGGAACAGGCATCACCTCGCACTGCCTGTATGCAGCTGCAGTGCAGGGTTTGCGTGCTAACGGCACCTCGTGCACAAGCACCTCAGGATCTCATCACTAAGCCCCACGGGAGCCGTCCTTACACATCTCCTTACCGTCATCACGTTTCACCCTTGTTTCATCACCCCAGCTCGTGCCCCACTTGGAGCGCCCCGTGGGCATCTCCCTCTACTCGTACGAGGACGGAAGGCTGGGGCCCGCGTGCATCCAAGAAGGTATGTCCGTGGTCTCTACGTGTCCCTGACAGCTAGCCAAGTCAGTAGCACATGTGTGGAGGCACCGCTTCACCATGCACAGCCCAATGAGGGGCCCATACGGCAGGATGCAGCAGAGGCAAGCGTTCACGCGAGTGCACGAAACCACCTCTGTCCTTGTCGTTAACGAGGCAGGCTCTGTGCTGCTTGCTCTTGCAAAGCGCACGCCATTCCACGCCTCGGGTGCTCATGAGCTGGGTGCAAACTGCAAAGGAGCAGTGTAAAGATGCTGAATCATGCATCAAGATGGAGGTGTACCCTCCATGCCGCCTTACAAGCGCCCTGCTGCTGTCCCGTCCCGTCTTGTCCCGTGCTGTGGCGCTGCGCGCAGGCCCCAAGGGCGAGGGCGGCCTGGACGACGCCACGGGCGCCAGCGGGGCGGCGGGCGGCGCCTCGTACAAGCAGACATCTCGCGCCTTCGACCTCAGTGAGTGCACGGCCCCGAGCGCCAGGGGGGACGGGTCTAAACGGTAGTGTGTCATTGAAGCAGAGGTTGTACGGCACCCGGGCGCTCGCCGGGATGAGCTCGCATGCCAGTGATGTGGCACAGACGAAATACTGTTACCTGCACGGGGACAAGACACGAGTCGTTTGCCTGCGGCCCGAGGCTCGCCTGCTGACTACCGTGCTGCTGCCACCGCCCCACCGACCCACCCCTTGTTGGCCTTCGACGACACCACATCCTTACCCTATCGGTCCTGGCGGACCCGCACACTACTGCATCCTTCCCCTTTCCCCAAGCCCCGTGCCTTATTCCACCATACCCTGTTCCCCCGTGTCCCGCACCCACAGCCAAGGTAGACGAGCACGAGGAGACCGCACGCGACGAGCGGCTGCTGGCGGCCATGGGCGGGACAGCGGCGGGGGCGGGGGCGGAGGCGGGGGCGGCCGCGACCCCCGGCGGCAAGGCGCAGCCCGCAGGGCGTGGCAGCAAGGCGCAGGGCAAGGGCCCGGGCCTGGCCGGGGGCCTGCCCAGCCCTGCGGAGCTGGTGCGCATGGCGTGTGGTGTCAAGGACAGCATCATCAGCTCGCTGAGGGGCATGATGCGGAAGTGATGGACAGCCCGGAGGGGGGTTGCAGGCACGGGTCCAGGGGCCGCGGGGACCCATGGGGCTGGGTCGGTGACGTGTGTGGGAGCAACGGTTTTAAGGAGCTTTGGTGCAAATAGGCTGCAGCATGGAGTCTTGCTGCTGTGGTATAGTGACTGGAGATTTGGGTCTGGCGTCATGAGCTGTAGGATGCAGGTACAATTGATACAGGCTTGGGAGGGTGCAGGGGAGGGTGCAGGCCTGGGAGGGTGTAACCGTGGCCCAATATCGGGCCTATCGCTGGCGCTTTGATTGTGCTGTACTATGTGGCAGGTGCATGCAGGCCGCAACATGACAAGTCCGTGGCATGTCAGGGTTTCAAGGCATCAGTGTACACCGCTGCATCACTTGCATGCCGCAACTGCTGCCAGCTTCCCTGAGCGCTGAGGGCTACTGCGTGGGGCTCCACAGCGTGGACGTGGACACCAGGTTGTTGACTGGTGAGACGTGCACAGGTAGTGACCCGTGGGGTCAGGAACAAAAATGCAGCGCTGTTCGCTCGCCGTATGCTTGCGGGCTGCCGCGATCACCCTACTAGTGTCCGACACGCATATACTGTGTGTCGAGGCCCCAGGTGTACACTGATAGTATGAGTATTAGTCCTACATAGTTATTCGCAATGCCACCACGGCTGTCCCTTCCTACTAACCACATCGCAACGCCATAGCGCAGCAAGTCGTGACGATGTCAACGCAAGGCAGGACGCTTCAAAGTACTGCTCAAAGACTCGACACAGTCGCGAAATGGCTGCAGACCGGGTCCCTAGGCTCCTTCAAAAGCGATGCCGCGGCGCTTAAGGAGTGCGTAGAGCTTGCAGGTGTATTGGAGAAGGAGCACGATACATGGGAAAGTATCATACTCACGGCTGGCCGCTACGGAGGGGCAGCCAGGTTGCGCGCCATGGCAGCGATGCTGGCTACATGCGCTCACAAGGACGCCGCCACGCTCCTCCGCGACACTCAAGCGGTATGCCTGTACTTCCAGGCCACCCGATGGGCAAACACCTTGCTTACTACACCCGGTGCCAGTCCGCCCAACAGCACCCAGCAGTCCGTCGGCCGGGCCCTCCTCCGTACCCGGGTGCTGCACGGCTGCTGCAGGCAGCTCGCGGGCCTGGCGGACCCGGTCGCATCTGCCCCGGCAAACCGGGAACAGGCCACAGACCCTCCAAACCCGATCTTGGTTGATGCGATGCGGTTCAAAGCTGTGAACTGCGCAGCTAATCTCGTGGCGGTCCTGGTCTTTCACGGCACCCGCTACCTACCGCAGCCAGGGGACAGCGCAGTCGTGCAGGGCGGGTGCGGGGCAATCGTTGGGGCTGCAGATCAGGAGGAGCCCTCGCCCTGCTCCTGGGTGCTGGAGCTGGTGTCCTGCGTCAGCTCCAGCGCTGTGCTGGAGCACGCAGCACGAGCCGTGCTGCGGCTAGCGGGGTGGCTGCAGCGGAGGGCCACGGGAGCTGGGGGGGGGCTGGGCCCTCTCTGGGCCGTTAACGTGACGGAAGTGCACCGAGCTGCAAAGAAAGTGTCCACTGCGTTTTTTAACCTCAGCAACATGACGCACTGCGCGGTTCTCCTTGATGGCGAGGACACGGCAGCAGTCGACGGTGACCACGAGTCTGCAGAGACCGTGGACATCGTCTGCACGGCGCCCTTGCTTGCGCAACCATACGAGCTGGACGCGGCCCACGTGTCGCTCCTACGCTGCGCCCTGTCCGGCCCCTGTGTACGGCACCTGGTGCTGTGCACGGGGCTGAGGGCACTGTGCGCGCTGGACGGCGGAGGGGACTACGGCCTGACGCAGGTGCCTGGGGCACAGTGGCTGCCGCCGGAGTTGCCGGGCGTGGTGCAGACAAACCAGCACCAGCAACAGGAGCACCAGGTCGGGATGGGGAGCTTGTTCGAGCTGCTCAACCTCCTCACGCTGCTCGCCATGTCGCCCTGCGACCCGGACGCGGAGCCGCCCGGCAGGGACACGCGGCTGCAGCTGACAATGCGTGTGGCGCGGGTGGCGATGGCGGTGGCCGCATGCAGGACGCGACCGGCAGTGGCTGGCAGCGGCGGCGGAGGCGGCGGCGACGGGGACGGAGACGATGACGGGGACCTGCAGTGCAGCGCTGCCCTGGTCGCTGTGCAGGCGCTGCACTTCGCTTGGCGCCACATGCCGCCGCCAGAGGACCAGGACGACGGCCGCCGTTCGGAGGCGGTGGGGGAGTGGGCGGCGCTGTTGGGGGAGGTGGCGGGCAGCGGGCTGGTGACCGGTGCTGAGGTGCAGGAGCGAGTGGCCTACCGCATGGGGCTGATGCTGGGCCTGCACTCCGACCTTGTGGGCCCACACTACACCGGCGGTGCGTTCCTGGCGTGTGGGCCGTCTGCCTTCTTGTGTGTCCTGGGCCGTCATGCCAGGAGAGCTGCCTGCAACGTTCGTCGCTGCGCGCACGCTGGAAGCACGTGTACTCTTGTGGCAGGATGCTTGGTACGTGTCTATGGCGTTGCGCACGTGTACTCGCGCTGTGCCGCATGCGCCTGCTGCCCTGCTCCATGACAACGGCGGGTCAGGCCTACAGGTTAGCCAAACCAATTACGCACGCGTGGACGGCACACGGCGAACGGCAATGCACGTGCGCAAGCAGCATCCCCCTTGTATCCGTTCCCACGTACATCCATTGTTCCAACGTGAGCCACGCTACCTACAAGTACCCTTGTTCCTTGCTGCCCCTGTCCACAGACTTCTCAGCGTTCGCCAGCGGGGGCCATCTGCTGCGGGGGATCGAGGCCCTAGTGCTGCAGCTGGCGGGGGAGGGGGACGGGAGGCAGGGGGAAAAGGGCGGGCTGCAGGCATCAGCCACCTCGCAGGCGCCTTCACAGCCCACGCCCAGCCGGGCATGCCATGCACTGCATGCGCTCATGGTGCAGGTGTACTTCAAAAACCTGCTGTTTCTGTTGATAGAGGACGAGGAAGAGGAAGAGGACGGCGTCTCGGCAAGCGACAAGCAGCCGGATGCGAGCCAGGGGGCAGGGATGGAGGCGGGGCATGAGGCAGCGGAGGTGGGAGGGCAAGGGGCAGGGCAGGGGCAGGTAGGGGATTGGGAGGATAGCAGCCAGAGGGCCGCTGCCTCGCTGGCGGTGGCGCTGGGCAAGCTGCTGTGGCGGTGCCAGGGGCGGCTGGTTGAGGGCATGGGTGGGTGCTCGGACTTGGACGCCGCCATAGATCACGAGGACAGCGCCATGCAGTTGCTGTACGGGCTGTACGACATCTGCTCCGATGGCGGTGACAGGGAGGAACCGGAAGGGGCCTGTGCCGGGTCTGGAACAGAGGGCGCTGCGGGAGTTGCGGCAGGAGAGGAGCAGGAGCAGCAGAAGCAGCAAGGGCAGCAGTTGCAGGAGTCCGATCGGCGGCGATTGTGGTTCTACACGTACTCGGCGTGGCGGTTGCTGCCGCCCATGGCGTGCCTGGCGCAGCGGTCCGCGGCGGCGGGCCACGTGCTGCTCGACACGGATGACACCGCCGCGCTGGCGTGGGACCCGCTGCTGCTGTGGGTTAAGCGCCTGTGCATGCGAGAGCTGGCAGCGCCCGTGGACGACGTAGCAGGAGAGGAGGGCCAAGGGGCGAACGACAGTAGGTGGGGGCTGGCGGGTGACAGCGGCAATGGCAGCGGCGCCAGCGGCGGTATGGGGGTATCTGATGGGCAGGGGGCCGGAGGGAGCCAAGCTACCTGTGACGCCAGCACCAGCAGCAGCGGCACCGGCACCGAGGGTGAGCAGGGGCCGGAGACAGCCCAAGCCCCGAGTAGCATCAGTACCAGCAGCGGCACCCCCAGCGGCGGTTGCGGGGGCAGCGGCTGCGCAGGGCGTGGCCGCGGGGGCCGGTGCGGCTGCTGGCGGGAGTTCCTGCTGCGGGACGTGAAGGTGGTGGAGGTGGTGGGGACGGCGCTGAGAGTGTTGGTGCCGAAAATGGTTAGCGGTTTGGTGCCGTCTGAGGACGACCCGGCCATGGTCGTGCTCCTGGCCGAGGTGGTGGTGCTGGTGGCGGCCACCTTCCCTGACGAGGTGGGGAGTGAGGCGTGGGGCCTGCCCCCGGGTGCGGCTGGGCCCCAGCAGCAGGATGGCATCCGCTGCAGCAACAGCAGCAGCGGCGTGAGTGGCGGGGGCGGCAGCAGCAGCGGCAGCAGCCCCTGCGCCGGCGGCAGCAGCAGCGGCAGAGGCGGTGATGCAGCAGACCGCGCTGACACCGGCTCAGCCGCGTGGCCAACAAAGTCAATCCTCATGCTCGGAAGGTACACGGAGGGATTGGGTGCTGCAAAGCGCCTGACGCAGGGCCTGCGGGCGCTGGGGGAGTGGGCCAACAGGAGTGTGTCCGCTGGCGGGCGGGTGGAGCTAGAGGGGCAGTTGTTGGCGGAGCTGCAGCAGGCGGTGTCGTGCATCAAGGCAGAAACGTCTCAGCTGTTGGATGTGGTTGAGCTGCCTCCGCTGTGCGAGCTGCGTGTGTTTATGAGGGTTTGCAGCAACCCGCGCTGCGCGGTGCTGCCGACGCCGGGGCAGAGCGAGGCGGGCGCGACGGCGGCGGCGGGGCGGCTGCAGGCGTGCCCCCGGGGGTGCGGCGTGGCGTGGTACTGCTGCAGGGAGTGCAGGGAGGAGCACTGGCGGGAGGGGCACGGGGTGGCCTGCCGCGGGGGTGGAGGCGGGGGCGGTGGTGGTGGTGGTGGTGGGGGTGGTGGTGGTGGTGGTGGCGGTGCTGGT